>WNGQ01000186.1_pt1 | contig 60647 bp, 54 predicted proteins | sample 5407661 | NCBI WGS metagenome assembly WNGQ01 (sample SAMN13153382, study PRJNA577476) | soil metagenome | isolation source: 60 cm soil or saprolite under Garry oak tree replicate 2 | place: USA:California | collected 2016-06-15
GAAGGGATTGGACGGACAGACGATCACGGCCCGCACGTCACCCGAGCGCAGCGCCGCCGTGATGTCGGCCTGCGGCCGGGCGAGCGTCACGCCGTCGAAAGCTAGCTCATGGACAACCGGCCGGCACTGCTGGCGCACGAAGTAGTCCTGGAAGTCGATCCAGCCCGCGTCGCCGCGCACGCGGGTACGCACGCGGTCGTCGCTCATCGGCACCACGCGGGCACCGATGCCGAGGCGCCGGCAAATGTCGGCGGTCACCTCGGACAGTGTCTGCCCCAAGCGCAGGCGACGGGTGCGCTCAACATGCAGCGCGAGATCGCGATCGCCGAGCCGAAACCAATCCTCCCCGCCGAGCGCGCCGATGCTATCCATGAACGACCACGTCTCGTCACGCCGGCCCCAGCCAGTGGCGGGATTATCGATGCCCGCGAGAACGTAGGTCAGCGTGTCGATATCGGGCGAGATGCAAAGTCCAAGATGCTCGAAATCGTCGCCGGTGTTGGCGACCACGAGCAGTTCGTCGGCCGGTAAGACAAGGCTCAGACCGAGCGCTAGTTTCGCGCCGCCGACCCCGCCAGACAGCGCCACGACAAGTCGTTTGCTCATCGGAACATGTCCTCGGCGGCCGGGCGCACCAGCTCGGACGCATCATTGTCGGGACCGCGCCATGTCAGACCGCGCACGACCACGACAGGCTGGCCTTCGGCACCCTGCCCCATCACCAGCGACGCTGCAGCAGCGATTTCGTCCGCATGCCCGGTGATACTGACCTGAAGCTCGCGGCCGAACAGATCGGGCGAGCCACGCAGATCCATCAGCGACGGAAGGCCGGCGGCACCAATCGCAACGCCACAGGTACCGCGCCGCCAGGCCCGGCCGAAGCTGTCGCTGATGATCACCGCGACCGGCACGTCGAACCTTAGCGACAGGCGCCTCCTCAATATTGCCGCGCTGCCGTCGGGATCGGCGGGCAGTAGCAGTGCCCGCTGGGAGTCATCGGGCGAGGCAAGGTTGGACTGGTCGATGCCCGCGTTGGCCATCACGAAGCCCAGCCGATGCTCGACGATCAGGAGGCCCGGCCTCGCCCGCACGACGCGGACCGATTCCGACAGGATCAGTTCAACGAAGCGCGGATCTTTATGGACCTTGCCGGCGAGTTCGATCGCTTCGGCCGAGGGCTCGACGGTGGCGAGATCGACCATGCGCCCTTCGGCCTTGGATACGATCTTCTGCGTCAGCACGAAGACGTCGCCGCCACGTGGCACGATGCCACCGCGCGCCACTCCCTCGCCGATCAAGGCGACGAGATCGTCGTCCTTGCGCACCAGCGGAATGCCGGGAACAGCGAGAATCTCGACCGCGGTGGTTCGCGTCATCGGCCTGTCCTGCGCACTCAACCGAAACGCTTGCGGAGGCGCGGCAGCACGTGCTCACCGTAGAGTTTCAAAAAGCGGGCCTGGTCCGGCCCCGGCGCGTGGAACACCAGATTCCGAAAACCGAGACCGACATAGTAACCGATCCGCTCGACGTGCTCGTCGGCGTCGCTGGACACGATCCATCGACTGGCGGCGCGCTCCAGCGGCAGCGCGTCGGCGAGCCGCTGCATCTCGACGGGATCCTCTACCGTCATCTTTTCCTCAGGCGTCAGCGCCAGCGCCGCCCAGTGGCGTGTGTCCTCGAGCGCTCGCGCCTTGTCGGTGTCGAACGACACCTTGACCTCGATCATGCGATCGTAGGCTCGCGACGGATCCTCCGACGCCGCAATGCCCTCGGCGACCTTCGGCAACAGGGTCTCGGTGTAGAGCTCCGGCTTCTTGCCGCTGGTGCAGATGAATCCCTCGGCGGAGCGGCCGGCGTAGCGCGCCACGAGGGCACCTGCGGCTGCGACATAGATCGGCACCGGTGTGTCGGGTCGGTCGTAGATCGTCGCCTTCTCGGTCTTGTAGTACTGGCCTTCGAAGCTGACCCGCTCCTGCGTCCAGAGTGCCCGAATCAGCGTGACGGATTCACGCAGGCGAGCGAAGCGTTCCTTGAATTCCGGCCAGGGCTGGCCGGTCGAAGGCACTTCGTTGAGCCCTTCGCCGGTGCCGACGCCGAGCACGACGCGTCCCGGGAACATCGCGCCCATCGTGCCGAACGCCTGGGCGACGATGGAAGGATGGTAGCGGAAAGTCGGTGTCAGCACGCTGGTGCCTATAACCACGCGCGACGTTCTGGCGCCGAGCGCGCCCAGCCACGTCAGCGAGAAGGGCGCATGGCCGTCGACGTGCTTCCATGGCTGGAAGTGGTCGCTGATGAAGACCGAATCGAAACCGACTTCCTCGGCAAGGCACGAGAAGCCGAGCAACTTGCCCGGCGCGAACTGCTCCGCCGATGCCTTGTATCCGAGCTTGATCACCCAAGGTCTCCTGGCTGGCGCCGGTCGATGCCGATGCCGTGGTACCCGTCCCGGAAATCTATAGACTAGCGGGGAACCAGCAACCAGCCAAAGCAAGGAAGCGACCATGCATCTCGGAATTGCCCTGCCTTTCGGCGACATAGGTGGCGATGGCCCGATCGTGCGCGAATTCGCACAGCTCGCCGAGGCCGAAGGCTACGAAGGTCTGACGCTGGCGGACCACGTGCTCGGCGGCAACCCGGCGAACCCCGCCAGCGGCCGTGCGGGTGGGCTCGGCCTGTTCCACGACCCGTTCGTGGCGTTCGGTTTCATAGCGGCTTGCACGAGAAAGGTCGAACTCTCTACCCAGGTGCTGATTCTCGCACAGCGTCAAACGGTGCTGGCTGCCAAGCAGGCTGCCAGCCTCGACGTGCTCAGCGGCGGCCGCTTCCGGTTCGGCATCGGCGTGGGCTGGAATGAGTTGGAGTTCGTCGGCCTCAACGAGAATTTCCACAACAGGGGTAAGCGGTCCGAGGAGCAGGTCCAGGTGATGCAAGCGCTGTGGGCCAATCCCTACATTACATTTGAGGGCAAGTGGCACCGCCTTCCAGACGCCGGCATCAATCCTCTGCCGCCACGCCGCAAAATTCCGCTGTGGTTCGGCGGCCACATGGACGTGACCCTGCAGCGGATCGCAAAGTGGGGCGACGGCTGGATGATGCTGTCTGAACCGCCGGGACGAAAGGCGGTTGCGGAATTCGACAAGCTGCGCCGCCTGGTGGAAGCCGAGGGACGCGATCCGGCCTCAGTTGGCCTCGAGGTCTGGACCTCAACCGGCACAGGCACCGAAAGGGACTGGCGCGAGGAAATCAGCTTCTGGAAGAAGGCGGGCGTCACGCATGTCACGCTGCACAACACCTTCGGCGGCTACCACCACAAACGTATGGCCGGCCGGAGCATGACCGACCATGTCGGCGCGATGCGACGCTATCACAACACCGTTGCGGATCTGCTCTGAGGGAGAGCGGCAGGCAAGCGCTTCAGGTATCAGCGAGTGTGGCAAGCATACGGTCACGGGCGGCGAAATCGCCATCCGCGTGGACGGGCTGCAGGCAGACATGCGTGGCACCGGCCGTGAAGTGCGCCCGCAGGCCGCGCCTGATCGTGTCGGCATCGCCCCATAGGACCATCGCATCGATGAACCGGTCACTCCCGCCGTCGGCGAGCTCAGCCTCGGTGAAACCCTGGCGCAGCCAGCTGTTGCGGTAGTTTGGCAGCACCAAATAGCGCGACAGTTCCTTGCGCCCGAGCGCCCGCGCCTTCGCGGGATCGGTCTCGAGCGTTACCTTCTGCTCGACCGCGAGCCACTTCGAAGGTCCGAGGATCGCGGCGGCCTGCGCCGTATGCTGCGGCGTCACGTTGTATGGGACAGCGCCACGCGACTTGGCGCCGCTCAGTGCCAGCATCTTCGGTCCGAGTGCTGCGACCACGACCGGCGGCGGTTCGCCGGCAGGCGCGAACCTGTTGATGCCATCGAGATAGGCGCCCATCGCCGCCAACGGTTTGTCGTAGCGATGGCCGCGCAGGCCCTCCACCATCGGAATGTGGCTGACGCCGAGACCGAGAACAAACCGGTCGCCGTAAAGAGCGTTGAGCGAGACCATGGCGCGCTCCGCGGTGAAGGAATCGCGTGCATAGATGTTGGCGATCGAACTTCCGATCGCCAGTTTCGCGCTGCTCGACAGCAGCCAGGACGCCAGCGACATCGACTCGTAACCCCGCGATTCGGGGTACCACAGGGTCGAGTAGCCATGATTCTCGACCGTTCGCACGAAATCGCGCAGCTGCGATCCGTCGAGTTTATCGGTGCCGTACCACACGCCAAGGCGTCCGAGTTTCATGTCGATCGTCTCCGGTTGAAGGTGTGCTCGCTACTGTCAGGCTGCGATTCTGAGAATGGTGGGCTGAAGCCTCCGCAATGGGCGTTGATCCGGTGAAAATCCAACTGCTTCACACAAAGCGATTGACTTCTGGATCCAGGCTTCGCGTGATGAATCGCCAGCTCATGGGTACCGACGCAGATCGGCAAGCGAAACGTCCCGCTTGCGACTGAGAATATGCTTTACTGGGCAGTATCGCAAAGAGCCGATCGTTCAGAATAGAGGCTGGAATGAATAGAGGCTGGAATTGGCCGATCCGCCACCTGATGGTATATTCCACCAGCTTTGAAGGAGGACACGATGGCTGAAGCGAAACTCGCTCCGAACCTGCCGGACTGGATGGTGGAGCACGCGAACCGCTATCTCGCTAGCGGCGGAACCGACGGGCACATGTACAAGGTAACCCTGCCCCAGCAAGGTGAGATCACGGCGCCGGCACTGCTGCTGACCACCACCGGCCGCAAGTCCGGCGATAAGTTCATATTCCCGCTGTTTTACGGAACGGAGGGCGGTAGTTACTTCGTAGTCGCTTCAAAGGGAGGCGCACCCCAACACCCAGGGTGGTATCGCAACATTCTGGCGAACCCCGACGTCGACGTGCAAGTCGGGACCGAGAAGATGAAAGCGCGGGCCAGGACAACGGCGGGCGAGGAACGGCTCCGACTTTGGAAGAAGGCGCTCGAATTTTGGCCGCCCTACGCCGACTATCAGCTCAAGACCGAGCGCGAGATACCGGTGGTCGTGCTGGATCCAGTCCATTAGGGCACCGCCGCGCAACGTTGGGCTCCGAAGGACAGATGCATTGGCCGAGTCAACGCGATGGCAATGGCCGCGAGGCCCCTCATCGGGCCATCGAAGCTGTGTTGACTTCTTAAAATCCGGCGGCGCTGCCGTCCTTGCGACAATCCGATCCCGCAATCAGCGCGCCGGTCGCCTTGTCTCGCCAGATAATCTGGCCGCTACCGAGCGGAATCATCGGGCGGCCGATCCTGTGACCGCGACGTGTCAATTCGGCCTCGATATCGGACAGAATCGTCTGCTCGAGGTCCAGCACGTCATCATGGCCGAAACTGCGCGGCGCATCGAGTGCCTGCTGAACGTCGAGGCCGCGATCAATGATCCCGGTCAGCAGCTCGGCATGCCCCATCGCCTGATAGTGGCCGCCCATCACGCCGAACGGCGCCACGGCCTCGCCGTCTCGCATCAGTATGCCCGGAATGATCGTATTCATCGGCCGCTTGCCCGGCGCAATGCAGTTGGGATGGCCCTGCTCGAAATTGAACGAAAAGCCACGGTTGTTGAGCATGACGCCGCTCTTCAGCGCCAGAATGCCGCTGCCGAAGGGCTCGAACAGCGAATTGATCAGCGACAGCGCGTTGCCGTCGCGATCGACAACGCAGAGATAAATCGTGTCCTTGTGCGCCCTCGCCGGCAGCAGCACCGGCGGTTGCGCGCGGTCGGGATCGATATGATCGCGAGAGCGGGACGCCCATTGACTGGAAAGCAGATAGTCGACCGGGACTTCGACCTGCGCCGCATCTCCGAACAGCGCATCCCGATGCAGGTAAACCTGCTTGCCGGCCTCGGCAAAGAGATGGATGCGATCGACGTCGGACATGGCGCCGATATCGTAGCCGGACAGAACGTTCAGCAGCATCAGCGCCGCAAGGCCCTGCCCGTTTGGGGGACATTCGAACACCTGATAACCGCGATAGTCCGTCGAAACCGGCGTAACGTAATCGGGGTGCGCGCTCGCGAAGTCCTCGAGCGCATGAAGGCCGCCGAGCGAACGGAGCTTGGCGACGATGTCGGCCGCAACCGCGCCTTCGTAGAAGCCGGCCGGCCCCTTGTCCGCGACCAGCCGCAACGTCGCGGCCAGGCGCGGAAAGCGCATCCGTGCGCCGGCGACGGGCGCCTTGCCGTCCAGGAGATAGAAGCGCGCAGAGTCCGGATCGGCGGCTGCGATATGCGCGTTGCGGTTCCAGTCCCAGGCGACGCGGGACTGCACGATAAAACCTTCCTCCGCAAGTCGGATCGCGGGCTGCAACGCTTCGCCGAGGCTCCGCGTGCCGTAATCCGTGACCAGTTGCGCCCACGCGCCGATCGCGCCGGGCACCATCACCGCGTGTGGCGAGTATTGCGTGATCGCGACCTTGTTCTCGCGATACCACGCAACCTCAGCTGCAGCGGGCGCACGGCCGGATCCGTTGAGCGCAATCGGCGTGGAACGGCCCTTCGGCGCATAGAGCGCAAAGCAATCGCCACCGATGCCGGTCATCAGCGGATCGACCACACATTGCACCGCGACCGCCGCGATCCCGGCATCGACCGCATTGCCGCCGGAGCGAAGCACTTCCAGCGCGACCAGCGTTGACATGGGATGGGACGTCGCCGCCGCGGCCTGTGCCGCATAGACCGGCGACCGGCCCGGAAAAAAGAAACTGCGCAACGTGAAAACTCCTCGATGCCTTTCCGGCTGCGCTAGCGGTTTACCCGGGCGTCGAGCTCGCGAACCGCCTTGAAGCCGTGGGATGCCGCTTCCAGCGCCGCATCGATGTCGGCAGTCTTATGCGCCGACGACAGGAACATGTTGTGCTGCGGGTGAAAGAACGCGCCGTGACGCAAGGCGGTCGCGCAGAACGCCCGTCCTTTGCGGAATTCATCGTCGCCATCGAACAGCATCAGCGGCATCTGCGGCGGACCGCTCTGGCGGATCGCGATTCCCTCGCGCACCGCCCGCGTTGCCAGTCCTTCGCGCAGCTTGAGCCCCATGGCGCGTATATGGCTCGGCACGTCGGTGTCGCGCGCGATCCGCAACGTCGCCCGCGCGGCCGCCATCGCGACCGTTCCGCACCAGAACGATCCGGTCACGAATACCTTGGTGGCCGCGTCACGGAACCGGTCATTGCCGGTCACCGCAGCCAGCGCGTAGCCATTGGCAATGGCCTTGCTCCAGGCGCATAGATCCGGACGGACGCCGAGCGCTTCCCAACTTCCCCTGACGTCGAGCCTCAATCCCGTACGCACCTCATCGAGAATGAGCGCGGCATCGGCCGCGTCGCAAGCCGCACGCGCCGCGGTCGCGAATTCTCTGGTAGGTAACTCGAGATCGCGCCCCATGTCGTGCCGAAAGCCGGTAATCAGGATCGCGGCAAGGTCCTTCCCGGCTTGGTCGACGGCGGCCTGCAGGCTCCCGACGTCGTTATATTCAAAGTGCAGCAGATGCGCGCGATCCTCGCTGGTGACGCCGGCGACACTGGGGGAACACCACGGCAGCGCGCCGTGATAGCTGCCCTTCGCGACCAGGACCTTGCGCCGTCCGGTGCCGGCGCGGGCCATCGTCACGCAGCTCGTGGTGGCGTCGCCGCCATTCTTCTGAAACATCGCCCAGTCCGCATGCGGCACCATGGCAACAAAATCCTCGGCGAGTTCGACCATGACCTCGCCCGGTCCGTTGAAGCAGTCGCCCAATGCGGCTTGCGCCTCCGCCGCCGCCTGAATTTCAGGGTGCCGGTGACCGAGCAGTACCGGTCCCCAGCTACACATGAAGTCGACATATTCGCGACCGTTGACGTCGCGGATGCGGCAGCCCTCGGCGGAAGCGAAGAATTGCGGGTAGCCTTCCGGTAACCGCGCCGCGTTCAGATGACCCCACATGCCGCCAGGAACGACCCGCGCAGCCCGCGCCCGCAAAAGGGCATCGGCCGTCTGTATTTCGCTCAGCGCTGCTGCCGGTTTGGTCATGGCATCCTCTGCCCTTATTGTTGTTCTGCGCGCATGGCAGCCATCGCCGTGACCGCCTTAACAGAATCCGTGGCCGTGTTGACGGGAGCGAAGGCTCCATATTACCATCAAAGCATCGCATACGAACCACGGCAAGATACAAGACCCGACAAGAGTCGGCTTCGGCTCGCAACAAATAACAAGATCATTGGAGGCGAACCGATGCTGCCGCGAATTTCCGGATTCCTCCTGCTGCTGTCGTTTTCCGTAACAGCCTTTTTCACGACCGCTCAGGCGCAGACCAAGGGTGGCGCGCTGGTTTATTCCACCGTGGCGGGCCCCGCGTCGCTCGATCCTTACATGGCCGGCAGCCTGATCGAACTTGAGGTCATCCACGAAATCTTCGAGACGCTGGTCGCGATGGACGAGAACTACAACTCCCGCCCGATGCTCGCGTCCAAGGTGGAGACAAGCAACGACGCCAAGACCTTCACTTTCACGCTGCGCAAGGGCGTCAAGTTCAGCAACAGCCAGGAAATGACCTCGGCCGACGTGCTGGCGTCCTTTGAGCGATTTGCCAAAGTCTCGACCAACGCGTCCCTGCTGGCCGACGTCGAGAAATACGAAACGCCGGATGCCTTAACCTTCATTGTCCATCTCAAGAACACCAACGCCGTATTCGTCGATCTGCTCAAGAGTTCGACCTATCCGCTGGCGATCCTTCCCGCCAGCCAGAAGGACAAGCCGGCGCGTGACATCGAGGTCGTCGGGACGGGCCCGTTCAAGCTCGGCGAATGGCAGAAGGACAGCCATTTGATCCTGCTGCGCAACGACACCTACACGCCCGACGAGACTGCCGACAAACCGGACGGTTTCGCCGGCAAGAAAACGGCCTATCTGGATTCCGTCCGCTACAATTTCATTCCGGAAGCCAACGCGCGCCTCGCCGCGCTGCAAACCAAGAAATCCGATGTCATCGGCGACCTGACGCTCGATCTTGCCAAGCGCCTCGACGGCAGCCCCGAGCTCTCGGCGCTCAAGACCTTCCCCTACTGCCAGCAATATTTCGTGATTCACTCGAGCAACGGCCTGACCGCAAATCCGCTGATCCGGCAGGCGATCCGTGAATCAGTCAATGTTGATGACATCCTTGCCGCGACCGGAATCCTGTCGCAGCGAAACCCCTCGATGCTTTATTCCACCAGCCCTTACTACGCCGGCGATATAGCCGCGAACTACTATGACCGCAAGAATCCCGCAAAGGCCAAGGAGCTCTTGAAGCAGGCGGGATATAACGGCGAAAAACTGATCCTGCAGACCAACTCGAACTATCCCTACATGCGCGATTCCATCCTGGTGCTGGCCGAGCAGCTCAAGGATGCCGGCATCAATGCCGACGTGCAGGTGATCGACTGGATGAGCAACTCCAACAATCTGCAGCGCGGTACCGGTAACTGGAACGTGTCCACCACCAGCTTCTGCTCGCCGCCGCTTCTCGGACCGCCGCAATGGAAGAGCACGGTCTACACGTTTCCGCATATCGACAAGGACGCCGTGATCGACGCCGCGTTCGACAACCTGTTCAAATCGGCCGACCAGCAGATCCGCAAAACGGCCTGGTTCACGATCGAGAAGCAGTTCCTCGATCAGGCCTACATGATCAAGGTTGCCGATACCGGCTCGCTGCGCGGCTACAACAACACGCGGGTCGGCGGATTGCGCCCCTACTTCTATCTTCGCTTCTGGAACACCTGGCTGAAGTGAGCGACAATTGGCTGAAGTAAGGGACGATGATCCGGATGGACACCTGAAATGCTGCGCGGCGTGATCTATCGGTTGCTGCAGGCCATTCCCGTAATCGTGATCTTCGCGGTGCTGGTGTTCTTGCTGCTGCAACTGCTGCCGGGCGATCCCGCGGTCGCCATCGCCGGCAGTGAGGCCACACCCGAAGCCGTCGACCGGATCCGGCAGCAGCTCGGCCTTGATCGACCGCTGCTTGAACAACTGCTGAACTGGTTCAGCCGTCTCGCGCATGGCGATTTCGGCAAATCCCTGATCCTGAACCAGAGCGTCGTCAGCGCCGTGGTCGAGCGGCTGCCGGTGACCTTGTCGCTGTCCTTCCTGTCGCTCCTGATCACCCTTCCCGCCGGTGTCAGCCTTGGCGTGCTGGCCGCCTATTGGCGTAACACTTGGCTGGACTCGGCCGTGATGGTGACGGCCCTGCTCGGCGTCTCCATACCGAGCTTCTGGCTCGGCATCCTGTCGGTGATCCTGTTCAGCGTAACGCTCGGCTGGCTGCCGCCGGCCGGCTACAGCCCGATTTCGCAAGGACTGTGGCCGTGGTTCAGTGCACTGATCCAGCCCGCCATCGTGCTGGCGCTGTTCCAGATCGGCTTTCTCGCGCGCATCACCCGCTCGGCGATGCTCGACGTGCTGGACCAGGATTTCATCCGCACCGCGCGCGCCAAGGGCGTCGACGAGTGGCACACCATCACCAAGCACGCTTTTCGCAATACCCTGATCCCGGTGGTCACTGTCACCGGCATCATCATCAGCCTGCTGATCGGCGGATCGGTGGTGGTCGAGCAGGTGTTTGCGCTGCCCGGGATCGGCCGGCTGGTCGTGCAGGGCATCCTCGCCCGCGATTACCCGCTGGTGCAGGGAACCATGCTGATCTTTGGATTCTCGTTCGTGCTGATCAACATCCTCGTCGACATACTCTACGTGTTGGTCGATCCACGGGTGCGCTTTGGCTGAGGTCGCCGACACATCGACGCCGTCGGACGTGGACTTGAATCCGCGAAAGCGCTACCGGCTGTTGCGCAAACTGGTGCGGCATCGTTCGTTCCGGATCGGGGTCATCATCATCGCCGTGATGGTGCTGGCGGCGCTGCTGGCACCCGAGATCGCGCAATACGATCCCGTCGCCATGCGTATTCGGTTCCGGTTCCGGCCGCCGCAGGCGGCGTTTCCGTTCGGCACCGACCAGTTCGGGCGCGACGTATTCTCCCGCGTCGTCTACGGCGCCCGCCTCTCGTTGTGGATCGGCCTTGCCACTGCCCTAATCTCGGGCGTGTTCGGCGCTTTCCTCGGCGTACTCTCGGCGCAATATCGGAAGTTCGATGCACTGCTGATGCGGGTGATGGACGCGCTGATGGCCGTGCCCGCCATCCTGCTCGCGATCGGACTGACGGCGGCGCTCGGGCCGCATACTTCCAGCGTCATTATCGCCCTCTCGGTGGCCTATATTCCACGTACCGCGCGCATTGTGCGCGGCTCGGCTCTGGTGACGCGCGAGCTCGAATTCATCGAGGCTGCCCGCGTTGCCGGCGCGTCGGGCTTGCATATCATGCTTCGACATCTGTTGCCGAACGCGACGGGGCCATTGCTGGTTCAGTCCACTTTCGTGTTCGCCTACGCCATCCTCGCGGAAGCCGCGTTGAGCTTCCTCGGGGTTGGCCCCTCGCCGCCGACGCCGAGCTGGGGCAACATCATCTCCGAGGGCCGCGACCACTCGGTGCAAGCCTGGTGGATTATGCTGTTTCCGGGAATCGCCATCAGCCTTGCCACACTGGGCATGAACCTGCTCGGCGACGGCCTGCGTGACGTGCTCGATCCCCGTCTGAAAGTCGAGACATGAGCAACCTGCTCGACATCGACAATCTCACTGTTCAGTTCCGTGGCGATGGCGGCTGGGTCACCGCGGTCGATGACGTCAGCCTCGACTTGCGTGAGGGCGAAACGTTGGGCATCGTCGGCGAATCCGGTAGCGGCAAGAGCGTGACGGCGCTGTCGATCCTGCGCCTGCACACGGCCGCGACCACGCGTCATCCGACCGGCCGCATCGTCTATGCTGGCCAGGACATGCTGGCCCTGACGCCGCCCCAATTGCGCGCCGTCCGCGGCCGTGAAATCGCGATGATCTTTCAGGACCCGATGTCGTCGCTCAATCCCGTGCTGACTATTGCGGATCAGATCAGCGAGACGTTGTGTCTGCATCAGGGGCTCCATGCGGCGGCGGCGCGGCGGCGCGCCATTGAACTGCTCGAACTGGTCCGCATTCCCGACGCCAGGCGGCGCGTTGACGAATATCCGCACCGGCTTTCCGGCGGCATGCGACAACGCGTCATGATCGCGATAGCAATTGCTTGCCGCCCGCGCCTCCTGATTGCTGACGAACCGACCACCGCTCTCGATGTCACGATCCAGGCCCAGATTCTCGATCTGCTGCGCGAGCTGCAGTCGAGCATGGGCATGTCCGTGATTCTAATTTCGCACGACATGGGCGTGATCGCCGAATTCGCCCAACGGGTCGTCGTGATGTACGCGGGGCGTATCGTCGAGACTGCGCCGGTCAAGGACCTGTTCCGAAGGCCATTTCATCCGTACACAGAAGGGCTGCTAAAGGCGATCCCGAAGCTCGACGTTGATGTGGCGAGATTGCCGACGATCCGCGGCAGCATTCCGGACCCCGCACAGGCCATCCGGGGATGCCGCTATAGCCCGCGCTGTCCCGTTGCCGTCGACCAATGCCGCCTCGAGCCCCCCGCTTTGCTGCCGGCCGGTCCCTTACGCTACGCGCGCTGCCCGCCAAGAGTGGCTGCGTTATGAACACTTCTGCCGCCATTCCTCCCCCGATTGCCGCTGTTCGCGACCTCGTCAAGATATTCTCCGTGCAAAACGACAACGGCGGCGCGCCGTTGCAGCTTCATGCGGTGAACCAGGTCGGCTTCGATATTTTCGCAGGTGAGACGCTCGGCCTGGTCGGCGAATCCGGATCGGGGAAGTCGACCATCGGCCGGTTGCTGGTCGGACTGATCCCACCAACAAAAGGCGAAATCGATCTGTTCGGCGAACCCATCACAGGCAAAACGGGCCACCGCCATTTGTCGCGGGTTCGCCGACGGCTGCAATTCGTGTTTCAGGATCCGCACGGCTCGCTCAATCCACGCATGCGCGTCGACGATTGCATTGCCGAACCGCTCGACATAGCGGGCAGCCCGTCGCGCAAGGCGCGGGCCGATCGTGTGCTGGAGCTATTGGAGATCGTCGGCCTTCCACGCTCCAGCGCCGACCGCTATCCGCACGAATTTTCCGGCGGCCAGCGACAACGCATCGGCATTGCGCGCGCGCTTGCCTTGCGGCCGGAATTCATCGTCTGTGACGAACCGGTCTCGGCGCTCGACGTCTCAATGCAGGCCCAGATCGTCAACCTGCTATTGGACCTGCAGGAACGCTTTGGCCTGAGTTACCTCTTCATTGCGCACGACCTCGCCGTCGTGCGCAGCATCGCGGGGCGGGTTGCGGTGATGTACGCGGGCAGCATCGTCGAACAGGGGCCAAAGGGCGAAATCTATCGCACGCCACTACATCCCTACACCCAGGCGCTGCTGGATGCCGTGCCGCAACCGGATCCCGAGCGCCAGCGCAAACCTACACTGTCGGGGGAGATTCCAAGTATCCTCAATCCGCTGCCGGGCTGCGCCTTTGCCATGCGCTGTCCAAAGGCGATCGATCGCTGCCGTTCGGAACGGCCGATGCCGCGCGAAATCGCGGCAGGACATCTCGTCGCCTGCCATCTGGCGTAGCGCCTTTCGAACTCAGGATGCCTTTGATGACCGCCACAAGAACAAAAGATCCAGGAAACTCAGGAGCGCAACGTGACCGCACCTTCCGCCAGGATTAATCCAGCCGACCACCTCGCCGACTACAACCGCGCAGCGCAAATTGATGGCCTGTCCGCAAACGTCGACATCTGGCGCGATGAGTGGGGCATTCCGCACGTTCGCGGCAAGACCTTTCAGGATGCCTTTGCAGGCCTCGGCTTCGCGCAGGCGCAGGACCGCCTTTGGCAGATGGAGGCGTTGCTGCGGCGCGGCACCGGCCGATACGCCGAATGGCTTGGCGCGCGCGCGGTAGCCGGGGACATTCTCGCCCGGCAGATGAATGGCGCAGCCGCCTCGCGGCGGGATTTCGCCCTGCTCAGCGGCGAAGCCAAGGCGACGCTCGAGGCCTACGCGCGTGGCGTCAATGCCTTCATCGCACTCGGCCAATGGCCGGTCGAATACAAGATCCTTGGTTGCGAGCCGGCACGCTGGGAGCCCTGGCATTCGATCGCGGTGATGCGGCAGATCGGATTCTTGATGGGATCGGTGTGGTGGAAGCTGTGGCGCGCCGCGGCCTTGCCGATCGTCGGCGCCGACAATGTCGCCAAATTGCGCTTCGACGACGGCGGCAGCGACCTCTTGTGCGTACCGCCGGGCGTGGAGGGAAAGCGGCTTGCCGCCGTACTCGCCGATCTCAAGCCCGGCATATCGTCGCTATTGGCGACCGCGCAGGACCAGATGGGTGCGGAAGTCGCGGGCGGCAGCAACAACTGGGCGATTTCCTCCGACCGCACTTCGACCGGACGGCCGATCGTCGCCGGGGACCCACACCGTGTGCTGGAGATGCCCAACATGTATGCGCAGGCTCATCTCGCATGCGACGAGTTCGACGTCATCGGCCTTACCGTTCCGGGCGTACCCGGCTTCCCGCATTTCGGCCATACCGCCAATGTCGCCTGGGGCGTGACCCATGCCTTCGTCGACATCCATGATCTCTATGTCGAAAAATTCGATGCCGACACCAGCCATACCCGTTTCAAGGGCGAGATGGTGCCGACGGCCCATCGAGCGGAAGCGATTGGCGTCCGCGACGGCGACGATGTTGCCGTCAACGTCATCGAAACCCATCATGGCCCAGTGATCGCGGGGGACCCGCGCAAGGGCACGGCGCTCGCCCTCAAATCCGTTCAGTTCGCCGTACCCGATGCCTCTTTCAACTGCCTGCTGCCGATGTTGCGGGCACGGACGATCGAGCAATTGTTCGAGGCGACGCGCGGGTTCGGATTGATGGACCACAATGTCGTGGCCGGCGATACCAGCGGCAAGATTGGTCATCGCGTGCGGGCTCTGGTGCCGGCGCGACCACGCTCCAACGGCTGGCTTCCGGTGCCGGGCTGGACCGGCGAGCATGAATGGAGCGGCATGGTGCCGTTCGATGACATGCCGGCCAACATCGCGCCTTCCAGCGGCATGATCGTGACCGCCAACAACCGGGTGGTCGAGCCCGAGCGTGAGCCGTATCTCTCTATTGACCCGATGCCGCCGCACCGCACTCGCCGCATTTGGCAGCGGCTGGAACAACTGGAGCGGCCGTCGCCCGAGCAAATGGCCGCGATCCATCGCGACCTCGTCAGCATTCCCGCCATCGAGATCCGCGAGCGGCTGCGTTCGATCGAGACGCCGGCGACGGCAAAGGGCCTGCGTGAACTGATCCTCGGCTGGAACGGTGAAATGCGCGCGGACTCCGTCGCCGCGGCGGCCTATGCGGCGGTTCGCCTGGAGCTAACGAAGCTGGCGATCAAGCGTGCCGGCCTCGACAGGACCGCCGACAGCGATTTCACCAAGGTCGCGCCTGGCATCTTCCCGGAGGTGCAGTTCTGGTGGACGCTGCCGCAACTGCTGCGCACGAACGATGAAGCGCTGCTCAATGGTGCCACCTGGAACGAACTGCTGCGCGAAGCCATGCACACTGTCGCCGCGACCAAACCGTCAGCGGACTGGGGGACCCTCCATACGCCGCAACTGAAACACGCGCTGTCGGTCGCATTTCCCGACTATGCCGTGGTGCTCGACAAGGACTGCGCCACGATCTCCGGCGACAATGATTGCGTGTTCATGGCCGGATACTCCATGAAACTCGGCTGGCAGGCGACTTCGTCGGCGCTGTCCCGCTACGTGTTCGACGTCGGCGCCTGGGACAATTGCCGGTGGATCGTATTCCACGGCGCCTCCGGCCATCCGGCAAGTCCATTCTATCGGAATCAGAACGCCACCTGGGCCCGAGGCGATCTGGTGGCGATGCTCTACGACTGGGACACGATAAGAGGCGCGGCCAGTTCGCATCAGCAGATCGGCAAGCGCTAAGGCCCCGTTGCCGCGCCGGATCGTGCGCAAGGGAGACAGAGAGACCCAATTCGTTGCGATTTCATTGCGGCGTTCTCCGCGAGAACAGCTCGCTGCAGCATTCGGATCTTTTCGATGCGCGTGTACTTGCGGGGGGCTGGGTGAGCAGTCGGAGGTTCGAGTCAGTGGTCCGCTACATCGCGACCACTGCCGTGGGGGTCCTGTTTTCTTTTCGGCGGGCAGCGTAACTCAACTCGCTACGCGGAATACTCAAAGTTTCCAAGAACCGCCGTTTGGACGCTACCAGCGTACGGTTGAGCTGTCCGCTGAGTAGGTTTAAATCCCGGACACGCAACCACCGATATCGACGTTCGCTGATGGTGGCCATTTGAGATGCCATTGGCTCCTCTTGCCATGGGAGAGTCGGCTTCGAGGCTCGGGCGAAACGATTTGAATCTCCGTGTGGTGACATCAAAATCAGCACGCAGCACGGCGGGACACGCAAGGATGCTGCGTGTCGTCGCCGTCGCCATGGAAAGGTGGCCTGACCGCAGTGGCCGGCCAACGGTCGACTAACGCCCGCTGCGCCGTCTACTTTGCCATCCCCGAACCTTTTGAATTGGAGGCGTTCCGGGCCGGCGGTTTGGCCGGGACCTTGCCCTGTGAAGCCCGAGCGTGCTCGCTGAGCCTATCTGCCAGGGTCTTCAGATCCCTCTTCCGCCCACTGAGCAACAGATCCGAAAACTCCCGCGGATCGATTGAGGAAAGCAAGCTGGTCTCAGGCGAATGCTTCGACCACCGCCTCCAGGCGCGCCGCATCAAACGAAAGATTACACGCAGCTTCCTCATTTCGCGTCCGACGCAGAAGCCTCCTTCTGCGCGATGGGAGAGACGGGTGAACCTGGGCCGATCTTTTGCAGATTGCCGATGACCACCCGGTCGTTTTCGGCGAGACCGGTCACACTGACGGAATCGCCTTCCGTCGGACCGAGCGTCACGATCTTCCGTTCGGCCTTGCTGTCCGGGCCGACGACGTAGACATACTTCCCGAGCTGGCTAGACCCCAAGGCGATCTGAGGCACCAGAAGCGCGTCGGGCTCGTCGCGGACGTGCAGGCGTACGCGGACGTATTGGCCTGGAAGGAGCGTGAACTTCGGATTGGGTACGGTTGCCCGTGCGGTGATCGTACCCGTCGCCCGGTCGACCCCGTTGTCGATGAAGGTGAGCTCACCCGAATAGTCCGCCGAAGCGTCGTCGGGAAGCGAAACCTTGGCCACCACCTTGCGGGCGCTGCGGGCCGTCTGGATGACGCCGAGGTCCCGTTCGCTGGGATTGAAGGTCACGTAGAGGGGGTCGAGCTGCACCAGCGTGTTGAGGGTGAAGCCCGATCCCCCGACGAGCGTACCCGCGGGAGCCCGGTTGCGGCCGAGGCGGCCGGAAAACGGTGCGCGGATTTCCGTATAGGCGAGATTGATCTCGGCGGAGCGGACCGCCGCACTGTCCATCGCAACCGACGCCTCGCTTTGACCCAGCGTGCTGGCGCGCTGATCGTAGTTGTCCTTGGCAAGGAAGCCGGTCTTGACCAGCTCATCGCCGCGGTTGAAGTTCGAACGCGCATACCCGAGCGCCGCGACGTTGCGCTGCGCCTGCGCCTTGGCCTGGTCGAGGGCGGCCCGGTAGTCGCGCTCATCGATCTTGTAGAGGAGTTCGTCGCCCTTCACGTCGGCGCCGTCGGCCGCCGGCTGCGACTGGATGTATCCGGCGACTTTGGCCTGCAGCGAGACCTCGCGGATCGATTCCGTGCGAGCGGAATACTCAAGGTAGACCGGAATCGTTCGCTTGACGACGGCCGCGACGGGAACCGGCATCGCGGCCGGGCCCGCCGGTGCCGCTGCGGCAACTGGCCCGGTATGGACCGAGTAGGCGGCGATGGCAGCGCCGATGCAAATGATGGCGGCGCCACCGAGCAAGACTTTCCAGGCTTTCATGGGATATTCCTGACTTTCACTCGGCCGCGATCTGATGCGGCTCGGATACATTCGAATTTTCGTGTGATTGGCCGCGCTCCCGCAGGCTTTCGATGACGGCATAGAACACGGGCACGAACAGCAGGGTCAGGATCGTCGCGGCGAGCATGCCGCCGAAAACTGTCGTTCCGATGGATTGTCGGCTGGCCGCGCCTGCCCCGCTCGCTATCATCAGCGGTACGACGCCGAGAATGAACGCGAATGCAGTCATTAGGATCGGCCGAAGCCGGAGACGGGCCGCTTCCATCGCGGCCTCCACGATGCTTAAGCCTTCCTGACGCCGGCGCTTGGCGAACTCAACGATCAGAATCGCGTTCTTGGCGGAAAGACCGATCAGCATGACGAAACCGATCTGAGAATAGACGTCGGTCTGCAAACCGCGCGCGAACAGCGCCAGGAATGCACCGAACAGCGCCAGCGGTACCGCGAACAGCACCATGAACGGCATGGACCAGCTCTCGTACTGCGCGGCCAGGATCAGGAACACGAATACGATGGCGAGCGCGAACACGACGGTCGCGATCGATCCCGCCTTCAATTCCTGATAGGTGATGCCGGTCCATTCGAATGCGAAGTCGCGGGGTAGGGCGCTGGCCGCGGCCCGCTCCATCGCCGTGACGGCCTGCCCCGAGCTATATCCGGGCGCAGCGCCACCGTTGACCAGCGCGGACGCGTAGTTGTTGTAGTGGGGAACGGTCTCGGGTCCCACGATCGGATTGAGCAGGCCGAGCGTGCTCAACGGAACCATGCTGCCGCCGGAGTTGCGGACATAGAGCCGGGCAAGATCTGTGGCCGCAGCGCGCGCGTCCTTGTCCGCTTGGAGCGTTACGCGAAACGTTCGTCCGAATAGATTGAAATCGTTTACATACAGCGAGCCGAGAAATATCTGCAGGGTATTGAAGACGTCCGGCACGTTGAGCCCGAGCAGCTTCGCCTTGGTGCGGTCGAGGTCGTATTTGAACTGCGGTGTCGACGTCGAGAACGAACTGAAAAGCTGCATCGGGTTGAGTTCGGGCTGCTTGCGCGCTTCCGCGATCAGCGCCTGCGTCGCGTCGTTCAACGCAAAGCTGCCCCTGCCCGTCAGGTCCTCGACCTGAAATTCAAAGCCGCCCGTCGCGCCGAGGCCCGGAATCGACGGCGGATCGAAGCTGAGCACGAAGGCTTCGGGGACCATTAGCAGCTTCATCCGGACGTCGGCCACGATGTGAGAGGCCGTCTGTGAAGGCGGCCGCTCGTCCCATGGCTTGAGGATTCCGAACTCCACTGCCGAGTTGGACTGGGCGGCGTTGGTGAGGAAGTTGAGGCCGCTGATCGATCCGACGATGTCGACGCCCGGCGTGCCCTCCAGGATCCCCCGCACCTTTTCGGCGACAGCGTCCGTGCGTTGCAGGGAGGCGCCGTCGGGAAGCTGGATCACGACGAAGAAATAGCCTTGGTCCTCGACCGGCAGGAAGCTGGACGGAATATGCTGAGAGAGGAAATAGGTCACTCCCAGAACGGCCAGGAACATCGCCAGCACCGCCCATCGCCATCCGATCAGCACGCGCACCAGCCTCGCATAGCCGTGGGAAAGACGGTCAAACCCGGCGTTGAACCATCGGAACGGCGGGAAATTGCCCGGTGGCCGGTGACGCAGGAATGCGGCGCTCAAGGCAGGACTGAGCGTCAGCGAATTGAAGGCCGAAATTCCGACCGAGATCGCGACAGTCAGCGCGAACTGATTGTAGAGGCGCCCCGTAACGCCAGGAATGAACGCGACCGGCACGAACACCGCCATCAACACGGCGGTCGTGGCGATGATCGGACCCGTTACCTCCGACATCGCCGCCTGCGCGGCCTTCAGCGGCGGAAGGCCGTTTTCGAGCTGCCGCTCGACGTTCTCGACCACCACGATCGCATCGTCGACCACCAGTCCGATCGCCAGCACCATGCCGAGCAGGCTCAGCATGTTCAGCGAAAAGCCCATGACCTGCATCACGGCCAGGGTCGCGATCAACGAGACCGGGATAGCGATGGTAGGAATGAGCGTGGTGCGCCAGTTCTGCAAAAAGATGAAGACGACGAGGACAACGAGGGCCAATGCTTCGCTGAGCGTGATGATCACGTCGCGCTTCGCCGCCCTGACGAACCGCGTCGTGTCGTAATGCAAGCCGTACTCGATACCTTTCGGGAAACGCTTCGAAAGCTCCTCCATCTTGTCCTTGACGTGCTGCTGCAGGTCGAGCGCGTTCGAGCCTGGCATCTGGAATACGGCCAGCACCACGGTCGGATCCTTACCGAACACGGCGGTCGAAGAATATTGCAGCGCGCCGAGCTCGATGCGGGCAATGTCCTTCATCTTGACGATCGCCCCGCTCGCGGGATCCGCGCGCACCACTATGTCGCCGAACTGCTCGGGATCGCTCAAGCGGCCGGTCGCATTGACCTGCATCTCGAATGGGGTGCCTTCGGGCGCTGGGGATTGCCCGATCTTGCCGGCGGCGACCTGGACGTTCTGCTCGGCGACCGCCTGCTGGACGTCGACCGCGGTGATGCCCAGTTTGGCAAGCTTGTCCGGATCCAGCCATATCCGCATCGAATAGCGCCGCTCGCCGAATATCTGCACGTCGCCGACGCCCGGCACGCGCTTTAGGGGATCGACCACCTGAAGATAGGCGTAGTTGCTGAGCGCCACCGGATCCACCGAGCGGTCCGGCGAAACCAGGTTCACGATCAGAACGAAGTTCGGATTCTGCTTCTTGATGATGACGCCGCCTTGATTGACGATCGGCGGCAGCGAGGCCGCGGCCTGCGCAACGCGGTTCTGCACATCCACCGCGGCGATGCTCAGCGGATAGCCGACGTCGAAGGTCACCGTTATAGTGGATGAGCCGTCATTGGAACTCGAGGACGACATGTACGTCATCCCCTGCACGCCGTTGATCTGCTGTTCGAGCGGCGTTGTGACGGTGTCGGCGACGACCTGCGCACTCGCGCCTGGATAGGCGGCGCTGACGACGACCTGGGGAGGCGTGATGTCGGGAAATTGCGAGACCGGCAGCAGGAAATAACAGATGGCGCCGGCCAGTACCATGATGACGGCGATCGACGAAGCGAAGATCGGGCGATGAATGAAGAAGCTAACCATGGAAACGGCCCGATCTTGACCCGAACTGTCGAAGGATGTTACTGGTCGGTAACGGCGGACATTACCGACCGGTAACACCGTGGTCAAGCGGGCGGCACAGCACGATCCCTTGAGGAAACGAGATGTCTGTAGCCCATTCCGACGTTCTTCGGCCCCGCGAGCGGATTCTGCTGGCGGCCCGGGATCTGTTCCATCGGCACGGCATCCGCGGCGTGGGAGTCGAAACCATCGCCGAAGCCGCCGGCACCAACAAGATGACCCTCTATCGACACTTCGATTCGAAGGACGATCTCATCGTCGCCTACCTGCGCGGCGTCGCCGTCGAGGTCGACGAGATGTGGCGGGATTTCGAGCGCGACCATCCCGGCGACATGCAGGGGCAACTGAAGGCGTGGCTGGTCTGCGCGGAGGAATGCGTGACCTCCGACGACAGGGGCTGCGACCTCGCCAATGCCGCCGTCGAACTTACCCAAGACGGTCATCCCGGACGCGCCATCATCGAACAGTTGAAGATCGAGCACCGCAACCGCCTCGCTTCCCTCTGCCGCCGCGCCGGCATCTCCCAGCCGGAAGTGCTGGCCGACACGCTCACGCTTCTACTCGAGGGTGCCCGCGTCAGCCGGCAGGCCGCGGGCAGCAAGGGCCCGAGCGCGAAATTCATCTCGACGGCAGAGGCCGTCATCGAAACGTTCAGAGCCAAGCCCAAGGCTCCAGCCAAGAGAGCCTCGTACAAGCGCGCCAGGTGACTGGGACGAGCGTTTTGTCAGCTTTCATGCCGATCCATCGCGCCTTTGGATTTATGCGACCCGTTCGAACTAAGCCGCAGTCCGACGGGACGGCAGCAGTTTAAGCAGCAGGATGACGACGACGAGCACGCCGGCCTGCCGAGGCGCTGCGCGAGCGGACGGCTCGCCGGGTTGCCGAAAGGCTGCTCTACGGCTACGCCGACCGCCAGACAGACCCACCCACCCCCTGGGATACCTCGGCGTCAACTGCGCCCTGCCCTGTTCCGAAGACGCCGACGCGGTACGACGGATGTTAGCGGCCGTTCGGAAGAAGACGAACGAAAGGCTTCGCAAGCGCTTTGCAAAGGCGAAGTTAGACAGAGACCTGCCCTCCGGCGTCGATCCAGGCACGCTCGCCCGCTTCATCCAAACGATTGGTTGGGGAATGCGCGGTTGACGCAACAACGCCAACATGCGGCGCAGATCCTTGAAGCCCGCGAAGAGGGCCGGCCTGCGGTCCGTGGGGATGTCCAGTCCCGCGCGTCTGGCGAGAACGTCGAACTCGAGGGCAAGCGCCGCCTCGTCGGGAATCTCCGTTATCATCATCGTCCTTGTCGTTGCAGAAACTCGATTGCTCAGGCGGCGGGGATTGCCGGCCGGCGTGCATGCCAGTCGGTATCCCGCTGATAGGCGTCGGCCGCTTTCAGCACCACGCCTTCGGCGAAAGGACGCCCGCTGATCTGCAGGCCGATGGGCAGGCCGTTCGGGTCGAAGCCACAGGGAATGCTCATCGAAGGCAGGCCGAGATAGTTGAGCGGCCGCGTGTTGATGGAGATGCCCATGGCCAACTGTTCCGTTCCCGGCGGGCCAATGTCAATGTCGGTGGCGGCGATCGAAGGCAGGCAGATGCGGATGGTGGGTGCGACCAAAAGGTCGATCTGACCGAAGACCTCCGTCGCGAACGCTTTCAGGATCGGGCCACGTCGGCTCAGGGCCTCGACATAATAGGTGGCGGGGATGGCGAGGCTGGCAAACAGGCGGGCGTTGATATGGGTGGCGAAATCGTGCGGATGTTTGCGCATCGACTCGGCGTGGATCGTGGCGCCCTCGACGCGCGACACGACCGAGGCATATGTCGAGACCGCATCCATCAGCGGCAGTTTCAGAGGCACCAGCGTGACGCCGCGACCGGCCAACACGGCCAGCGAAGCCTCGAACGCAGCCTGCACTGGAGCGTCCACATCGTCCAGGAAATAGGTCGCGGGCACGCCGACGCGTAACTCTCGGAGGTCGCCGTTCAGCCCCGCCTCGTAATCGGGCACGGGCATTTTGGCGCTGGTCGGGTCGCGCGGGTCGTGCCCGGCGATGACGCTCATGATCCGGGAACAATCGCGCGCGGTGCGGGCGAGCGGGCCGACATTGTCGGCCGAGAAGGAGAGCGGCATCACGCCGTAGCGGCTGACGCGCGTCTGCGTCGGCTTGATTCCGCTCACCCCGTTCGCCGCGGCGGGAAGACGGATCGACCCGCCGGTGTCCGACCCCAGCGCCGCGAAGGTGAAACGGGACGCGACCGCCGCACCCGATCCGCTGGAAGAGCCGCCGGTGATATACGAAAGATTCCAGGGATTGCGGCAATCGCCGTGATGACGATTGTGGCCGGTGCCGTTCTGCGCGAACTCCGCCATGTTGAGGCCGGCAAAGGCGTAAGCACCGGCAGCAGCGAGCCGCTCGATGACCGTGGCGCTGTAGTCGGGCACGAAATCCCGGCGAATGGCCGAGCCGCAGGTCGAGAGCCGGCCGGCCTGATAGTACATATCCTTGTGCGCAAGCGGCAGGCCGTGCAGCGGACCGATCGGACCGCCCGCGGCGCGCTTCGTATCAGCGGCGCGGGCAGCCGCGAACGCGCCTTCCTTGTCCACCCAGATCGTGGCGTTCACCGCGTCCTCGTGGGCGTCAAGGTTGGCGATGCACGCCTCCAGCAGCGCCACCGCGCTCACCTCGCCCTGGCGCACCGCGTCCGCCGCGTCGACCAGCGACAGGTTGGCGACATCAAGCCCAATCGCCGTCATCGACGCACCCCGATCGACGCCGCTTCGCGCAGCGCCGCTTCGAAGCTCGAGGGCTCGTCCTTGAAGCGTAGCGAGCCGCGCAGCGCCTCGAAATCGCGGATAAGTTTTTCCAGATCACCCAGCATGCGCAGGGCGACGTCGTTGGGCGGCGTCACGCCGTGCCAGGTCGCGATCGACGCGGTCATGTCGTCCGCGAATTTCGATTTTTCGGTCATGCGCCGTCGTCTTTCATGCAGGCTCTCCGATCAAGCTCGGCAACACGTCCGCGACGCGGAGGCAGCGGGCCATCCGGCCCGGCGCGGGGTAGACCGTGTCGGGGAAGGCCTGGCGGCATGCCTCGGTGGCGAGACCGCAGCGCGGCGCGAAGCTGCAACCGCCCGGCAGCCGCCGTAAATCAGGCGGGCTCCCCGGGATCGCGGCGATATCCTGGTCCGGCGCCTGGTCGTGCACGGTGGAGGCTAACAGACCCGCGGTGTAAGGATGCGCCGGCGCGCGCAGGACGTCCGCGACCGGCCCCTCCTCGATCACCCGCCCGGCATACATCACCGCCACACGATCTGCGATCTCCGCCGCCACACCCAAATCGTGGGTGACGAAGATGGTGCCCATCCCCAGTTCCTGCTGCAGGCGGCGCAGCAGGATCAGCACCTGGATCTGCACAGTTGCGTCCAGCGCCGTGGTCGGCTCGTCCGCCAGCAGCAGCCGCGGCCCGCAACACAGCGCGATTGCGATCATCGCGCGCTGCCGCAGCCCACCCGACAGCTCGTGCGGATAGGCATCGAGCCGGCGCGCGGCGGATGGGATCTTGACCAGATCCAATAGCTCGATCGCGCGGGCGCGGGCCTCGGCCCTGGTGCCGCCCTTGTGTTTTCGGATCATCTCCATCAGGTGCTGGCCGATGGTATAGACCGGGTCCAGCGCGGTCATCGGCTCCTGGAACACCATTGATACAGCGCCGCCGCGAAAGGCCCGCAAGGCCTTCCCCTCCAGGGCTAGAACATCCTGTCCGCCGAGTTCGACCCGGCCCGCCACCTTAGCTTGTGTCGGCAGCAGCTGCATCAGCGCTCGCAGCGTGACGGACTTGCCCGAACCGGACTCGCCCAGCAGGCACAGCACTTCGCCCTTGCGCAGGCTGAAGGTGGCGCCGTTGACCGCGGTCACCGTCGCCTCGCGGCTCACGAACCTGACAGAGAGGTCCTGCACTTCCAGCAGCGGCGCGGCTGCCACGGTGTTGCCGTGCATCAGGCGGCCCCCGCCAGGCTATGACCGGAATCCGGTGTCGTCATGTGACACGCCGCGACGTGGGAGGAGCGGTCCGCCCAGCGCCCCGGTGTCGGCATCCGCGCCTCGCACACGGCTTCCGCATGGGGGCATCGAGTGCGGAAGCGGCAGCCGGAGGGCGGGTCGATCGGACTGGGCGGGTCGCCCACCAGGGGCGGCGCTTCGATCCGCCGCCCGGCGTCCATCGACAGGCGAGAACCCAGCAGCGCCCGGGTGTAAGGGTGGCGCGCCCGGGTAAATACCTCGGCCGCAGGGCCAAGCTCCACCACCTGGCCCAGATACATCACCAGCACGCGGTCGCTGATATAGCGCACCACGTTAAGGTCGTGGCTGATGAACAGGTAGGTCAGGTTCAGTGTGCGCTTGAGCTGCCGCAGCAGGTTGAGCACCTGGGCCTCGACCGACTTGTCCAGCGCGGAGACGGCTTCGTCGAGGATCACCATGCGCGGCCCGACCGCGAGCGCGCGGGCAATGTTGACGCGCTGCTTCTGCCCGCCGGAAAGCTCGTGCGGGTAGCGGGGGCCGAACAGATCCGGCCGCAGGCCCACCTTGACCAGGATCTCATGGGCGATCTGGCGCGCCTCCGTCTTTGTGTGGCCGTTCACCATCGGGCCGAAGGCTATGGAATCCTGAACCGGCATGCGCGGGTTCAGCGAGGAGTAACTGTCCTGGAACACCATCTGCACCTGACGGCGCAGATCGCCCACCTTGACGCCGCCGGTCGCGCCCACGGCGTCGCCGTCGAACACCAGTTCGCCCGAGTCCGGCACCACCAGATGGAGCAGCAGCCGGGCCAGCGTTGACTTGCCGCAGCCGGACTCCCCGACCACGCCCAGGGTTTCACCCTTGAACAGGGTGAACGACACGCCATCCACGGCGCGCACCACGGCGCCCTTGCCCGCGCCCTTCACGCGGAAATAGCGCTGCAGCTCGCGCGCGATCAGCATCGGCTGAGCGGCGCCCCCGCGATCCCGCGGATCTACATAGGGCTGCACCTCCACGGCGGCGCTCATCCACGCACATCCATCGCGCCGCGTACGCCGTCGCTGACGAGATTGAAGCAAATGGAGGTAATGAAGATCGCGATGCCTGGCAACGCGCAGCCCAGCGGGTCGACGTAGAGTGATTGGCGCAGGGTAGAGAGCATCAGGCCCCAGTCCGGCTCTGGTGGCTGCACGCCCAGACCCAGGAAGGACAGGCCCGAGGCCAGCAGGATGCTGACGCTGACGAGGCTGGACGCATAGATGAACACCGGTCCCAGCACGTTGCCCAGGACGTGGTGGCGTATGATGGTCAGCGTGCCCGCGCCGCTCGCGCGGGCCGCCTCGATGTAGTCCAGGTTCTTCATCTGCGCGGTAGCGGTCTCCGCCACGCGACACATCGCGGGGGTGAACACCAGGCTCAAGGCAAGGATGCCATTGCTCATGCCGCCCCCCATGGCGCCGGAGATCGCGACTGCCAGCAGAATGGACGGAAAGGCGTAGAAGACGTCCATGGTGCGCATGATGGCAGTATTGGCCAGTCGCCCGGCGAAGCCGCCGATTACGCCCAGCGTGCCGCCGATCAGCGTTGCGATCAAAACCGGCGCCAGGCCCATCACCAGCGAGATTCGGCCGCCATAGATCAACCGGCTCATCATGTCCCGGCCCAACTCGTCGGTACCCCAGGGATGGGCGCGCCAGCCGAACGGCTTGAGCCGGCCGACAATGCTCTGCTGGTACGGGTCGAACGGCGCGATCAGCGGGGCCGCGATCGCTACGATGACGATCGCCAGCACCACGGCGCCGAAGGCGAGCGTCACCCAGTCATGACGCAGCCGGTGCAGCACCGACTGCCAATAGCCGCGCACCCTGGTCGCCGGCGCGCCGTCGACCTCAGTATCCGCCGGGATCGCGCCCGTAGCCACCACCGCTCTCTCGTTCATGCTCGGCGGATCCTCGGGTCCAGCACCGCTTGCAACAGGTCCACGACCAGGTTTGTAGCGACGAAGATCAGCGAAAGCGCGAGGATCGTGCCCTGCAGCACAGGAATGTCGCGGTTGATGATCGCCTTGTTCAGCAGGAAGCCGCTGCCGGGCCAAGTGAACACTGTCTCCACCAGGATGGAGCCGCCCATCAGATAGCCGAATTGCAGCCCCATCACCGCCAGCACCTGCGGCGCAGCATTCTTCAGCACATGCCGGATCACCGCGCCCTCACCCAGCCCCATCGCGCGCAGCGTGGTGACGAAATCCTGGCTGCGGACCTCCGCCACGGCCGCGCGCGTGGTGCGTGCGATGATGCCGATCGGGAGCATCGCAAGCGTGATCACCGGCAGCACCAGAAATTGCGCGTCGCTCCAGTGCCAGAGCGTGAAGGCGGCCGAGCCGGACTGCCCCATCCCGCTAGCAGGCAGCACCATGTATTCGACCGCGAAGATGATCACGAGCACCAGCCCGAGCCAGTAGTTCGGCAGGCTGACGCCGATCACCGCCGCGCCCGTCACGATGCGGTCCGTGATCCGCCCGGGGAAACAGCCGGCCAGCGCTCCCATGCCAGAGCCGACGATGAACGAGAGAGGCACAGCAAACAGCGCCAGCATCGCCGTATTGCCGAGTGAGCCAAACACCTCCAGCGTGACCGCGCGCTGGCTGGCGATCGACCGGCCGAAGTCAGCGTGCAGAACGTGCCACAGCCAGATCGCGTATTGCACCGGGATCGGCCGGTCGAAGCCGTAGGCGTGTTTGACGATCGCGATAGTTTCGGCCGTCGCGTCCATCGGCAGCACCGTCTGCAACGGATCGCCCGGCGCCAGATATGTCAGGGAAAAGCATACCACGCTGACGCCCAGCGCGATCGGGATTGCGAACAGCACGCGGCGGATGACGTAGCCAACCATGACCGCTCCTTTACGCTCCTTCTAAGGGTCGACCGTGATCGGCGTTAGGTCCTGGAACCAGTTCTGCGCCTGCACGAAGCCATGCACTTTCGGCGACAGCGCGCGCGGGTTAAGGTCGTGCACGACGAAGATCATCAGCGCCTGCTCGGATTCGTATTCGTGCAGCTTGGTCAGTAGCGCCAGCCGCTTCTCCGGGTCGAACTCCTCGAAGATCTGCTTGACCAGCGCGTCCGCTTCCGGCGTGCCGAAGTGGCCCCAATTGTTACCAGCGGGCGACCAGTAGGCCGTGGCAACCGGCTTGATAATGGCACTCACCGGATCCAACAGGCCGCGCGAGGCATTCAGTCCATCAACGTTCGGGTATTTCGGGACGCCGGAGCGGGCGATATCCAGCAGCGCGTTCCAATCCATGACATTGAGCGTGACCTCGAACCCGGCGTCTTCCAGTTGCTGCTTGACCAGCTCGTTCATCGGCAGCGACTGCATCTGTCCCGAGCCTGATGTGGAGATCGCCAGCGTCACCTTGCAGGGCAGGCAGTTGGCGTCCTTCAGCAAGGCGCGCGCTTTCGCCTTGTCGAATTTGTAGACCACCGGATGGCCGTAATACGGCAGGGTCGGCGGCACCTCGGAATATTCGGGTATCGCCATGCCGCCGACAAGGTCCACGACGTCGTCGCGGTTGATGGCGTAATTCGCCGCCTGGCGCACGCGGAGGTCGGTGAAGGGACCGCGGGTGAAGTTCAGGACGTACGGCCAGTTGTGCGGATAGGTCTTAGAGACGATCTGCATCCCGGCGCGCTTCAGCACGGGGATCGCATCCGGCGCCGGCGCCTCGATGAAATTCACCTGGCCGGAGAGCAGCGCCGCGGTACGGGTCGCAGCCTCCGGCATCGGCAGCAGCACCAACCGGTCCTGCTTCGGCACGCGCGCCTTGTCCCAGTAGTCCGGGTTCGGCAACAGCTCCATGCGTTCATGCGCGGTCATGCTGCCGAAGCGATAGGGGCCGGTGCCGGAGGGCTGATTGGCGTAGGCATTCCAGTCGTAGTGCAGCGCCTCCGCCCGGCAGCGGCTGATCATCAACACGTAGGACATGTCGTACGGAAATAGCGATTCGACGAATTTCGTGGTGATGGCGACGGTATGGTCGTCAATCTTCTCGATGCTGTCGAAGTTCGTCAGATAGGCGCGGGACAGGGCAAATTGCAGCGTGAAAAACTGCGGCGCCTTGGGGTCGCTGATGCGCTGGAAGTTCCAGACTACGTCGTCGGCAGTGAAGTTACAGCCGTCATGCCACTTTACGCCCTGACGCAGGGTGAAGATCCAGCGCTTGTGGTTCGCCGGATCGCTGTGCCACTCGGTCGCTAGTCCGGGCTTGATGTCCGACGCCTTATCGCCCTGGGACAGATCCCAGTTGATCAAGGCGTCGTAGAGATTCCAGCCGACGAACCGAAAGCCTTCAAAGCCTTGGTCTGGATTGCCCGTCGTTGTCGGCAAGTCGCCCGCGGTCATCGCCACTGTCAAGGCGCCGGCCCCCCGGGCCGACGGCGTGAGGGCGACTAGCCCTCCAGCAATGAGGCCGGCTATTGCGCCGCACCACGAAAGCGCCTTGGGGGCAGAACGCGTCATCGGGCCTCCGTTGTCGTATCTAGCGCCGTTAGGAAGAATGTCGCGCTGCAGCATAGTCGGAGGTATTTCGTTAGCAAGCGGTACTAATTTGCTTTTCTTGATCAATGTTTGTGCACTTGTCATGCAATTGCCGCGCACTTTGAATGCCGAAAATGTCGCAACATCGCTGAATGCATGCGTCTGTCCGGATGATCGATGGAGCGGAATATGCCCGGCTCACGACGCCGAGTGGGAGTGAATGATGATCCGCCGCCGCTCAGGATGCTGGAGCTGCAGTGCTCGTAGGTGATACTCGATCGATTTGCGCACCCTGCCCTCAAAAGCCGGCGGCGTTGCCATCCTTGCGATGGTCCGATCCCGCAATGAGCGTCCCGTTTTGCCGATCCACCCAAATGAGGCGGCCTTTGCGAGGGTGAACAGCTTCTGGAGGTTGTGGGCGGTGCAGATCATTGCCCACTCCGCGCGCACTTTTTCGACGCCCCGCAACAGGAATTGGCGGAATCCGCGCGCCTGTTTGATCTGTCCGAACACCGGTTCCACCACTTGCTTTCGCAGTCGGTAGGGCGTTTCGAAGCCGCCATCGTCGATCTTCGTTCGCATCCGCTGGGTCAGCGGTCCGCCGATTTTCCCGTTCGCGGCTGTCGGGTGCTTGGCGCGTCCGGGCGCGACATAGCCGTCGATACCGTGTGCGTCCAGCGCTGCGAGATTGGCTTCGCTGCAGTAGCCGGAGTCCGCCGAGGCCTGCTCCGGCTTGCGGCCGAGATTGTTTTCGATAGCCTCGATTAGGGGCACCAGCTGGCCCTGATCGTTGCCGCCGCCATCGCCTGCTGGATCTTCGCCAGCCGCTTCCGTTTGTCGCCGACCCAATCCGGCATCTCGTCGCCGCGCTTATCTTTGCCGAAAGTCCCGTTCTCTTCGGAATCCGCCGCTTCGGCGGCCGCCAGCATGCGCGCGATCTCGGCGGTCAACTCCGCCTCGCACTTCTTCATGCGCTCATAACTCATCGCCCTATGCTTCGACGTGTTGGCTTTGATCTTCGTGCCATCCAGGGCCACGTGGCCGAGTTTGACCAGCCCTGCGGTCTCGCACAGCTTCAGAACCTGCAGGAACAGCGCGCCGAGAGCCTTCAAATGCCGCTTGCGGAAGTCGCTGATCGTACGAAAATCCGGCGGATCGAGCGTACGGCAACTGATCAAATTGCGCGTCAATCTACTATTTTTGTAAACCGCTTACACGCGGACACGTATCGACAACCAACAACAAATCGAACGGATATCCCTGTATCACGCCGTCATATTTGATCGAAAATCGAGCATATGCGCCGCAAATGAGCATTCGACTGCTCATCTCAGGCTCTTGCGGCAAAATTGGCCTATGTTTATCGTGTAAGCGGTTAACTAAGATGATCTCATGGCGCCGACAGGGATAGCGCGTTTGATCGACGTGGCGCAGCGCTCCGGCGTTTCGGTCGCGACGGTTTCGCGGCACGTCAATGGCCGCATCCAATTGCCGGAGGCTACGGCCAAGCGGATCGAGCGCGTCATCGAGGAACTGGGCTACCATCCCAACCCGCATGCGCGCAGTCTCAGCCGCGGGCGGTCGGATACGATTGGCCTCGTCATTCCCGACATCGCCAACCCCTATTTCGCGTTGCTGTCGGCCGCGGCGGAGCGCGCGGCCGATCGGCACGGCCTCGCGCTCGTGCTTTGCGTCACGCTCAACCAGCGCACGCGAGAAAAGGAATATCTGCAGCGTCTCGGCCGCAATCATCTCGACGGACTGATTTTCGTCACCAACCATCCCGCCGCAGACGGGTTGCTCGCCGGGCTGATCAACAAGGCGAACCGGCGCGTGGTGATCCTCGACGAAGACGTCGAGGGCGCGCGCGGCCCGAAGATATTCTGCGACAACGAACAGGGCGGCTATGTCGCCGGACGATGCCTTGCCGAGGCGGGCCATCGCCGCGTGGCGTTCCTCGGCGGTCCCGAACATATGATGAGCACACGCGCGCGCCTTGCCGGATGCCGCCGCGCTCTGGCCGAGGCGACATCCGATGGCGAAATTTCGACGTCGCTATTCGGCGATTATTCGGTCGAGCACGGACGGCGCGCGGCCGAAGAGCTGTTTCGTCGCAAGGACGACGCGACCGCCGTCTTCGTGACGAGCGACGAAATCGCAATTGGCGCTCTGGAAGTGTTTGCACGCGAAGGCGTGTCCATTCCGCAGCAACTGTCAGTGATCGGCTTTGACGACGTCGCGCCGTTCCACCTCTTCAACCCGCCGCTGACCTGCGTCCGGCAGCCGGTGGAAGAGATGGGACGGCGCGCCGTCGAACTCCTCGTTTCCGGCATGGTCGGCGCGTCGATGAGGGCGAACGTCGAGCGTCTACCGGTCGAATTGATCCTGCGGGGATCGGTGGCGTCCCCCGCACGGACGACTGGGCGTAACCGGCCACATCGAGAGGGCAAACGACATGTACAGTAGATGCGTTCGTAACGCCGCGTGGGCGGCGGTCATCCTGGCGCTTGCGACCGGGGCGGCCAATGCGAAGGGCAAGACTTTCGCGCTGATCCAGTACAACCAGCAGGTTTCCTTCTTCACCGACATCACCAAAGGCGCTCAGAAGGCGGCCGACGAAGAAGGCGACAAGCTCGTCGTATTCGACGCGAACAATTCCGCCTCCGCGCAGGACAATGCGTTCGACACCTATATTCAGCAGAAGGTCGACGGCATCGTGATTGTCTCGGTCGATCCCGACGGTATCGGCGGATCGATCCGCGCCGCCGACAAGGCGGGCATTCCGGTGGCAACGGTCGACGCCGTCGTGCCGCCCGGTCCGCAGAAAGTGGAAATCTCTGTCGACAATGAACTTGCCGGGCGCCAGATCGGCGAGTTCTATGCCGATTACGTGAAGAAAGACATGGACGGCAAGGCGTCACTTGGCATTCTAGGCGCCCTTAACTCCAACCTTCAACTGCTGCGCCAGCGCGGCTTCGAATCGGTCGTCGCCTCAGTTCCTGGCGTTGCCAAGGTCGGCGTCGTCGACGGGCGCAATATCCAGGACCAGGCGATGGCGGCGGGCGAGAACCTGCTGACCGGCAATCCCACCATGACGACGCTCTATGCGACCGGTGAGCCCGCCCTCATCGGCGCGATCGCGGCCGCCGCGAGCCAAAACCGCGATAAGCTGAAAATATTCGGCTGGGACCTTAGCGCACAAGCGATCGCGGCGATCGACGCGGGCACGGTGGTCGGCGTGGTGCAGCAGGCGCCCGACCAGGAAGGCTACAAGGCGATCAAGGCGCTCGATACGCTGGCGAGTGGCGGCAAGATCGAGAAGGTGATCAAGGTGCCGGTCGAGATCATCACCAAGGCCAATGTCGACAAATACCGGGCCGCCTACCGGTGAACCAGGTCGGGGCCGTCGTGGAGGCCGGCGCCGTGCCACGGATGAGCGTGCGCGGCATCAAGAAGACGTTCGGCTCTATTCAGGCGCTCCGCGGCGTCGACCTCGATCTCTGGCCCGGGGAATGCCTCGGGCTAGTCGGCGACAACGCCGCAGGCAAGTCGACGCTGACCAAGATTCTGGCGGGGACTTACATCCCCGACCAGGGTTCGATCGCGCTCGACGGCGAACCGATCGACCTGACCGGACCGGATCAAGCGCGGGCGCGCCATATCGAGATGGTCTACCAGGACCTCAGCTTGTGCGACTCGATCGACGTCGCCGGCAATCTCCACCTCGGCCGCGAAATCCGGCGCGGGCCATTCCTCGATAAGAAGGCGATGCAGTTCGAAGCGCGCCGCATGCTTCAGGCGCTCGAAATCCGCATTCCCAATCTTTCCGCCAATGTCGCGCTGCTTTCCGGAGGCCAGCGGCAGGCGATCGCGATCGCACGCGCCGTCTCGTTCGAGCCGCGCGTGCTGATCATGGACGAGCCGACCTCGGCGCTAGCGGTCGCCGAAGTCGAGGCAGTGCTGAAGCTCATCGGCCGCATCAAAGCCAAGGGCGTTTCCGTGATCCTCATCACGCACCGGCTGCAAGACCTGTTCCGGGTCTGCGACCGCATCGCCGTGATGTACGAGGGCGTCAAGGTCGCAGAGCGCCGGATGAGCGAAACCAATCTCGAAGAGATCGTCCGCCTCATCGTCGGGGAGGGCGTAATCGCATGACGCCCTATACCGAACGCCAACAAGGTTCGCGGCTTCAGGATCTACTCCAGGCGCAAGGCCATGTATTGTCGATTGCGCTCTTCTTTATTCTGTGCTGCGCCTTCTTCGCGTCCCTGTCGAATGTCTTTCTCGAAGGCGGCAACATTCTCAACATTTTGCGCCAGGCGGCACCCAATCTCATCATCGGCGTCGCGATGACGCTCGTCATCACCACCGGCGGCATCGATCTTTCGGTCGGCTCGATCGTCGCGCTGGTGAATTCGACGGCCGCGGTGCTGCTCAAGGACGGTTTATACTGGCCCGTCGTCGTGCTGCTGATGCTGATCTTCGGCGCCTTGATCGGACTGGCGCAAGGCTTCTTCATCGCCTACCAGAAAATCCCCGCCTTCATCACGACGCTCGCGGGCCTCTCGGCGATCCGCGGATGCGCCCTGGTGCTGACGGGCGGTTTCTCGATCTTGATCCCGCCGGGCATGTTCCTGACGATCGGCCGTGGCGCCGTGTTTGGTGTGCCTTACCCCGCAATCCTCGGCCTGGCGACGGCGGCGCTCGGTTATGTCGTGCTGCACACGACCGTCTATGGGCGCCGGGTCGTCGCGGTAGGCGCCAATGCCGAAGCGGCGCGCCGCTTTGGCATGCCGGCGCGTGGCACCATCGCCTCCGTCTATGTGCTCACTGGCGCAGCATCGGCGCTGGCAGCGCTGGTCATCGCGGCCCGGCTCGGCTCCGGCTCTTCGAACGCCGCGGTCGGCGTCGAACTCGACGTGATCGCCGCGGTCGTGCTCGGAGGCACGTCGTTGACGGGCGGACGCGGGACGATCGTCGGCACGGCGCTCGGCACGATGACGATCGCCGTGATCAGCAACGGCCTGATCCTCGCGCATATCAACCCGTTCTTCACACAGATCGTCACGGGCGCGATCATCCTGACGGCTCTCTGGCTGAACACCCGCATCTTCGACCGGCTGCGCGCCGGCGAGCGGCGAAGCTGAGGAGAAGACTGATGAGCGAGAAATCGGAAGCCCATGTCGGCTCCGGCAAGGTGATGACCGTACTCGGTCCGATCGCGGTGACTGATCTCGGCGCGACGCTGATGCACGAACACATTCTGAACGATTGCCGCTGCTGGTGGAACAAACCGTCTGAACCGGAGCGCCAACATCTCGCCCACGTCAGCGTCAGCCCGGCGATTCTGGGTGAATTGCGGATGGATCCGTTCGTCAATCTCGACAATTGCGCGCTCGACGACGAAGCGTCGGCGATCGCGGAGCTGAAGCTGGTCGCGGCGCTCGGCGGACGCACCGTCGTCGATCCGACTTGCCGAGGCATCGGACGCAATCCTGAGGCTCTCGGACGCATCGCTGCCGCCACGGGCCTCAACATCGTGATGGGCGCCGGCTATTACCTGCAGAGCTCGCATTCCGAAAACGTCGCACGCATGTCGGCCGACGCTATCGCGGACGAAATTGTCGCCGAAGCGATCGACGGCGTCGCCGGCACCGGCATCAAAATCGGCCTCATCGGCGAGATCGGCGTCTCCTCCGACTTCACGCCGGACGAACAGAAGAGTCTGCGCGGAGCCGTCCGCGCGCAGCGCCGGACGAAGCTCCCACTGATGGTACATCTGCCGGGATGGTTCAGGCTCGCCAATCGTGTTCTCGACATTGTCGAAGAGGACGGCGGCGATGTCGCACATACCGTGCTGTGCCATATGAATCCATCGGGCGCCGATCACGCGTATCAGACCTCGCTTGCCGAACGCGGCGCTTTTCTGGAATACGACATGATCGGCATGGACTATTGGTACGCCGACCAGCAGGTCCAGTGCCCTTCGGACGAGGAAAACGCCGAGGCGATCAAACGGTTGATCGACGCGGGCTACCTGACCCGCATCCTGCTGTCGCAGGACGTGTTCCTGAAGATGATGCTGACCCGCAACGGCGGTTTCGGCTATGCCTATGTCCAGCGTCATTTTCTGCCCCGGCTGCAGCGCCACGGCGTGACAGGCGCCCAATGCGCAGTGCTAATGACGGACAATCCTCGCGCGGTGTTCTCGGCGTCATGACCGTCCCCGCCGCAGTCGCAAGTTCAGGAGACCGAAGCGAATATCGCCGCGATCTCCGCGGCGCTCGGGAATGCGGCCCAGGCGCCGCGCCGCCCAACGGTGAGAGCGGCAGCGGCCGAGGCCGCGGCCATGGCGTCCACCATCGGCAGGGCACGCGCGTACAGCGCCGCCGCGAGGACGCCGGCATACGCGTCGCCCGCCCCCGTGGTGTCGACGGCCCCGACGGGCAGGGCCGCCGCGACGGCGTGGCCGCGTCGACCGAAGGCCGTCGATCCTCGCGATCCCATGGTCAGCACAACGTCGCCCGCGCCGGCCTCGTGCAGCGCCCTCGCCAATGCGTCGAAATCCTGTGCGCCGCCCAGCAGGCGCGCCTCGCTCTCATTGAGCACCAGCAGGTCGACGAGGGGCAGCAGGTCGCGAAAGCCGGCTTGCATCGGCGAGGGATTGAACATCGTCCGCAGCCCGAGGCGGCGCGCCTCCTCGCAGGCCGCCCGGGTCGTTGCAAACGACAGGTTACCCTGCAGAACGAGAACATCGCCGCGTCGCGCGTCGGCGAGCGCGGCCGCGGCGCGATCTTTCGACATCGCCATTGCGCAGCCGATGATCGAGGCGATGGCGTTCTCGCCTTCGGGACTGACGAAGATGAGCGACCGGTCGGTGGGCTGCGCCAGCCGCATGAGGTCTGCGACGCGGAAGCCCTCGGCGGCGAGCCGCTCAGCGACCCAGTCCGCCGCTTCGTCGCGCCCGATCGCGGCGACGAAGCGGACCTCGGCGCCGGCGTGCTTCAGGATCAGCGCTTGATTGGCACCCTTGCCGCCGAGATCTCTCACTGGAGATCCGACCACGATCGTCTCACCGGGCGTCGGCCACACCGCCGCGTCCATCGTCTCGTCCACAGTGATGTTGCCCAGAACTAAGAAGGCCATCGACGTTCCATAGAGTGGAGAAGTCCTTGTCGATCACATCAAATATCATTCGAGCAATCTTCGGCAAGGACAAAGCAATCATCGGCGTCGTGCATTGCCCACCGCTGCCCGGATCGCCGGGAAGCAAGGATATCGACTTCAAGCATGGCACGCATGCGATCACCGCGGACGCGGCGAGCATCGATGAAATCCAGGCGATCCGATCCGGCTCGTCGCTTCCCCTTCTCGTCGGCAGCGGCGTCACGATCGACAAGGTAGAGACGATCCTGCCGCTCGTCGACGGGGTCATCGTCGCGAGCGCGCTCAAACGCGATGGCGTCTGGTGGAACGAGGTCGAGAAGGATCGGGTTTCCGCGTTCATGCGCAAGGCGCGCGAAATCCGCGTGCGCATCGAGGCATGCCGATGAGCGCGCCGCTGTCAAGCCGAATTCTCGGGGCCAATCAGAGCGCCTGGGACACGATGCAGACCCATCGCTTCGTGGTCGCGATCGAACGCGATTGCCTGCCCGTCGAGGTATTTAAGGCCTATCTCGTCTACGAACGCGACTTCGTCGAGACGGCAATGCTGATATTCGGCCACATGCTGGTCAAGGCGCCGGGGCTCGCCGAGCGGCGAGCCCTCGCGGGCGTCCTTCAGGCGCTCGCCGTCGATCAGATCGGCTATTTCGAAAACACCTTCGCGGCGCTCGCGATCCCGGCCGCGGATCGCCGCCGTGCTTGGCCTGCCGCGGTCGCGGCGTTTCGCGACGGCATGTTGGCGATCGCCCGGGACGGCGGCTACCTCGACGGGGCCGCGGTCATGCTGGCGGCTGAATGGATGTACGCGACCTGGTGCGCGCGCGCGGCGCGGGCGCCGATCGTCAATCGCGAAATCAAGCGTTGGGTGGACTTGCACGCCGAGCCGGCCTTCCTCGCGCAGGCCGACTGGCTGCGCCGCCAGATCGACACCGCCCCCGACCTCACCGAGACGGACACGAACCGTCTCTCCGCGCTGTTCGGCCGCGCGCTTGCGCTGGAGATCGCTTTCCACGACGCGCCCTTCCTCGGGAACGGAGTCGATCGACGATGAATACGTCCACAACGACGAAGGCTCGCCGCGGCGCAGGCGAGCTGGCAAACAAGGGAGGAACGGATGAGCGACAAAAAGAAAATTCTCCTCGCCGGCGAAAGCTGGATGAGCGCGGCCACGCACTACAAGGGTTTCGACCAGTTCGGCAGCGTGACCTTCCATCTCGGCGCGGAGCCGTTGGTCGCCGCACTCAAGGACAGCGCCTTCGATTTGACCTACATGCCGTCGCATGAGGCGGTGACCGCGTTTCCATCCACGCCCGAAGGCCTCGCCGCCTATGACGCCGTTCTGCTTTCCGACATCGGCGCCAATTCCCTGCTGCTGCCGCCGGACGTCTGGCTGCACGGCAAGACCTACCCGAACCGGCCAAAGCTGTTACGCGAATGGACGGCAGCCGGCGGCGCTCTGATGATGATCGGGGGCTATCTGAGCTTTCAGGGCCTTGACGGCAAGGCGCGCTGGGGCCGCACGGCGGTGGAGGACGCGCTTCCCGTGTCCTGCCTACCCTATGACGATCGACTCGAGATTCCAGAAGGATTCAAAGCTGTGGTCAAGGGTCCAATGGATCATCCGGTTCTTGCAGGACTTGGAACGGACTGGCCGACGCTGCTCGGCGCCAACGAAGTGACGCTCAAACCGGATCGCAGCGCCGAGGTTCTCGCCGTTCTTCCGGAGGACCAGGGCGGGTACCCGCTGCTGGTCACTGGCCGTTTCGGCAAGGGTCGCACGGCGGTCTGGACATCCGACATCGGCCCGCACTGGCTGCCCCAGACCTTCGTCGACTGGCCGGGTTACGCGAAATTGTGGAAGAACCTGCTCGGCTGGCTGACGGCGACTTGAGATGACCGCGCCCGCCGCTCCCGCCGAGGTCCCGCTTCTCACCGCGCGCAACGTCTCCAAGCGGTTCGGGGCGCTGACCGCTTTGTCGGGGATCAATCTCGACATCTGGTCGGGAGAGGTGCTGGCGCTGCTGGGCGACAACGGTGCCGGCAAATCGACCTTCATCAAAATCCTCGCGGGCGCTCATCAGCCGAGCGGGGGCGAGATACGGATCGACGGGCAGCCAGCATCCTTCGCCTCGCCGCAGGAGGCCGCCGCGCGCGGCGTTGCGACCATCTTCCAGGAACTCGCGCTGTCGGAGAATCTGTCGATCGCGGACAATGTCTTTCTCGGGCGCGAACTCGTCGTCCGGATCGCCGGCATGCCGTTCCTGCGCCGCGCTGAGATGAAGACGCGCGTCGCCGCGCTGCTGAAGGAGCTGGACGCCCATATCACCGACCCCGATGCAGCTGTCGGTAGCCTTTCCGGCGGCCAGCGCCAGGCTGTAGCGATCTGCCGCGCACTCAACCTCGATGCGCGCCTCGTCATCATGGACGAGCCGACCGCCGCACTCGCCGTGGCCGAGACGCGCAAGGTGCTCGATCTCGCGCGCCGTCTCGCCGACCGCGGCTGCGCGGTCGTGCTTGTCTCGCACAACCTGGTCGAAGTTTTCGAGATCGCCGACCGGATGGCGGTGTTCCGCCGCGGCCGCAAGATCGCGGAACGCCGGCGCGAGGCCACCAATACCGAGGAGATCGTTTCCCTGATCACGGGCGCCCATCCCGACGCGCGGGCGTTCGAGGTCACTGCATGATTGGCGATCAGCGCGCCGGCCAACCGTCGAAAAGGATGTAATCCATGTTGAACGAGATCAGCGCGCTTTTGACAGGCGCGGCCCTTCTCCTGCTCGCCGCCGGACCGGCCGGCGCCGCCGACGACGCGCACAACAGCGTCGCCTTTGTGCCGCAGATCATCGGCATCCCCTATTTCAACGCCATGCAGCAGGGCGGCGAAAAGGCCGCTGCGGCGCTCGGCGTGAAGTTCATCTATTCCGGGCCGACCGACACAAACCCGGTTGATCAGCTCCAGATTGTGCAGAACCTCATCAATCAGGGCGTCGGCGCGGTCTCTGTCAGCGTGCTTGATGCCTCAAGCATTGCGCCCGTGGTCGAAGCGGCGCGGGCGAAAGGCGTCAAACTCTTCACTTCCGACAGCGACGCACCGAAATCGGGCCGCGCGGTCTATGTCGCGCAGGCGACGGACGAGGGACTGGGCTTTTCGATCGTCGACGAACTCGTCAAGCGCGTGGGACCCGACGCCAAGATCGGCGTCGTGTCGGGCGAAGCGACGGCCTCCAACCTCAATGCCTGGATCGGCTTCATGCAGCAGCGCGTCAAGGACAAATATCCGAAGCTGGCGTTGCTCGCGCCACAATTTGCCGGCGGCACGGCCGAGCGCGCGGCGCAACTCGCCGGCGACCTGATGACCGCCAATCCGGACCTCAAGGCGATCATCGGCGTCGCGTCGACGACCTGTCCGGGCGTGGCCCAGGCAATCGAGACGGCGGGGAAGATCGGCAAGGTGATCGGAACCGGCTATTGCAGCCCGAATACTGCGCGCGGTTATCTCAAGAGCGGTGCGTTCGGCTTCACGGTCCTGTGGGATCCGGCCGAACTCGGCTACCTGACGGTGTGGGCCGGCAAGCAACTCATCGACGGCAAGCCCTTCGCAGCGAACAACGACGTGCCAGGCTTCAACCATCCAGTAAGCTATGACCAGGCGACCGGCATATTGCTGCTCGGCGCCCCGGCTGTTTTCACCGCTGACAACGTCGACAAATACCACTTCTGAATGCGTGCGATGCGACCCTCTAAGATTCCAAAGCCCGGCGCGACCCGGGAAGCGACGCTTCTTGCCGCGTGCCTGCTGGCGGGATTTATTTTTGCGGCCGCATCGCCCGCCTTTGCGACGACCGAGAACTTGCTGACCATCCTGCGCAACAGCAACGAACTCCTGCTGGTCAGTCTCGGCATGACGCTGCTGCTCGCGATGGGTGGCGTCGATGTTTCGGTCGGCATGACGATGGGTCTCGGCGCCATCGCGGTCGGCGAGGCGCTGCAGGCGGGGTGGCCGCTATGGGCCGCCGCGCTCATGGGCCCGACGACCGGAGCGACGCTGGGCGTCGTGTCCGCCTGCGTGGTGGTGCTCGGGCGCATACCCCCGATCGTCGGCACATTGGGCCTTCTCGGCACCTACCGCACCGCGATCTTTCTGGCGCTTGGCGGCTCCTGGCTGTCCGGACTGCCGGTCGGACTGACGAACGCGCTCAATGTTCGGCCACTGGGGATTCCGGTCGCCCTGATCGTCATTTTGGCGGCGTACGGCCTTGTCTGGACGGCGCTGCGCCATACGCCCTATGGCCCGCATCTGCTGAGCGTCGGCAATTCGGAGGAACGAGCCCGCCTGTCGGGCGTCGCCGTCACGCGCACGCGCTTCGCCACCTTCGTGGTCAATGGCGTTCTGTGCGGTGTCGCGGCGGTCTTCTATGTCGCGACCTACCGCAATGTCGCGACGACTGTCGGCGGCGCGCTCGCGCTCGAGGCAATCGCGGCAGTCGTGCTGGGCGGCACCAGCGTTACGGGCGGGCGCTGCAGTCTCATCGGGACGACGATCGGCGTGCTGCTTTTGCGGTTGCTGCAAAACGGCCTTCTCCTGATCGGCGTGCCATCGCTGTGGCAGAGCGTGGTGACGGGCGCGCTTCTGCTCGGCGTGCTCGGACTGGAAGCCGCGCAGGGGCGTATCGCCCTGGCGCGAATCGACGCCGCAACGCGGGCGCGCCCATGATCGGCTTCGCCTTGCGCGCACGCTCGCCGTCCCTAATCATCCTGGTTGCGCTCTGGCTCGTCGTCATTGTCGGCCTGCTCGCCTTGGCGCCGAGCGCGTTCGCTCTGTCCACCGTCGCGGTCGTGCTGCAATTTTCGACGCTCGCGGCGCTCGTCGCCCTAGGGCAAAGTTTGGTGATCCTCTGTGGCGGCGCGGGCATCGACCTGTCGGTCGGCGGGGCGACGTCGCTATCGGCCATCCTCACGATGCTGGCGCTGAAGGCAGGAATGCCGGCGGTCTTGGCACCGGCCGCGTGCCTGGCCTGCGGCGCGCTGCTCGGCGCCCTCAACGGATTTCTCGTGACGCGATTGCGCATCCTGCCGCTGATCGCGACGCTCGGAACCTTCTACGTCTATTCCGGCCTCGCGGTCGCGATCACCAACGGCGCGGCGCAAGGCGGCGTTCCGGCGTGGTTGATCCCATGGGGCCGCGGCCTCGTCGGCGGGGTTCCGTTGCCGTTTCTGACCCTTGCGCTGCCGGCCTTTATCCTCGTCGGCATTCTGCTCGGCTTCACGTCGTGGGGGCGATGGACGCTGGCGATCGGTCACGACGAGCGTTCAGCCCGTCTCGTCGGCATCGATGTCGATCGCGTGCGGCGCGCCGCCTATGCCGCGAGCGGTCTGCTCGCCGGTGCCGCGGCGCTGGTCTCGCTCGGCTGGCTCGGCAGCGGACGGCCGAACATCGGCCAGAATCTCGAGCTGACGTCGCTCACGGCGGCAACGCTCGGCGGCGTCAGCATTTTCGGCGGCAAAGGCGGCGTCGCCGGTGTGCTCGCCGCGGTGTTGCTGCTCGTCACCTTGCAGACAGCCCTGTTGCAACTGAACGTTAACAGTATCTGGCAGGTCGGCATCGTCGGAATCCTGCTGATCCTCGTTCTGTTGATCGACCGCTTTTCCACGTCCCGGAGATAAGTGACATGGCCGACCTGACGACGACAATCGCAGCAGCCGTCGAGACCAAGGCCGACAGGATCGTTCAGATCTTGAGCGACCTCGTGAGCTTCCCCTCGATCGTCAAGAGCGACCCCAGGCAAGCGGGCCCTGGCGAGCGCGACTGCCAGCTCTATCTGCAGAAGCGGTTGCAGGCGCTCGGCTTCTCCACCGATCTCTGGGATCCCGACGGCCCCGCGCTCTATGAAAAATACCAAGGCCGCCCCGGCGCCAACAAGGGCCGCACGTTCGAAGGACGACCCAATCTCGGCGGGACGTTGGCCGGCGCCGGCGGCGGCCGTTCGATCATGCTGACCGGCCATATCGACGTGGTGCCGCCGGGACCGCGGGAACACTGGACGAGCGACCCGTTTCTCCCTGTCATCGAGAACGGCTTCGTCAGGGGACGCGGCGTTGTCGACATGAAGGGCGGCGTCGCCTGCATGCTGAGCGCGGTCGAAATCCTCAGCGAGATCGGCGCGCCGTTGCGCGGCGATATCGTATTCACGACAGTGGTCGACGAGGAAATCGGCGGCATGGGCTCGCTCGCGATGGTCGATCGCGGCTTCAGGGCGGACGCAGGCATCATGACCGAGCCGACGGCCAATCGCATCGCGCCGCTCTGCCACGGCATCCTATGGGGCCGCATCATCCTCGACGGCGTCGGCGGCCACGCCGAACTCACGCCCAATTCCTGGCAGAGCAGCGGCCCGGTCGACGCAGTACAACTCGTGCGCCAGATGCTCGACGGGATCGACATTCTCAACCGGCGCTGGATGTACGACCCCGTCAAGAACCATCCGCTGATGGACTTACCCAACCAGATCATCGTCACGCAGATGCAGGCCGGCGAGCACCCCTCTTCGACGGCCGGGCGCGGCGAAATCATCATCGACGTGCAATATCTTCCGCACGAGAAGGATGAGTTCGGGCTGGGCGGCATTGTGAAACGCGAAGTCGAGGACCATGTGCACCGGATCTGTCAGGCCGATCCTTATCTTCGGCGCCGCCCCGCGCATATCGAATGGATACTCGATGCGGATTGCGCCGAAGTTGCCGCCGATCATCCGTTCATTGGCACCTTCCAGGACTCGGTCTCGCGCGCGAATCTGTCGCCGGTTCTGTCGGGCTTCGGCGCCCACAGCGACATCGGCCTCCCCAGCGGACTTGGAGGGACGCCGACGGTGAATTTCGGCCCGGGTGATCCGGCGCAGTCGCATCAGCCCAACGAATGCGTGTCGGTCCGCGATCTCGTCGATTGCACAAGGGCGATCGCCTTGGCAGTGGAAAGCTGGTGTCGGTGAAAACCGCAGCGGACAAAAGATTAGGTCTCGACCTTTCAGGACATGCAGGAGGAACGGCGCACGCTACAGAGCGACGTCTTCCCAATCGTCCGACGTTTTCTGTGGGAACGTGGAATCACGTTCATCGACGTTGATCTACGGTGGGGTGTGACCCGCGAAGAAGCCGAACACGGCGATGTCCTTGGCATCTGTTTGCGGGCGATCGACCGGTGCCGGCCCTGGATTCTGGGTCTAGTCGATGCGCGCTATGGCTGGGTCGATCCGGCCGCCCGCGATCGGCTCGCCGCGGAACCGCGATTTTACCGCCTCGTCGGTCACGCCGACGCCAGCGTGACCGAACTCGAGTTACGACACGCCGTCGCCGACCGGCCGCCGGCTGCTCCCGCGCCGGCTGCCTTGCTCTATTGGCGGGTCGCCCCTGCTCCTGACACGCCCTTCAAGGCTCTGATTAGGGACATCGAAGCGGCCGGCACTGAAATCCGATCCGCGGCCCCCGATCTTCACGGTGGGTTTTCCCCAGATAGCCCGTCGAACAAGTCCGCCGACTGCCAGTTCATGAGGAGGATCTCGCCGCCAGCGATGACGTGACAGCCCTCCCAGACAGGCGGCGGTCAGCCCCGGCTGTCATGCCTACGCGCCGCACCCATGGCGCCTAACGTTTCGGCGCGGATTTGCGAAAAATTTGAGCTCGTTCGTTGGCGCGTTTCGTGCCAGCCTGGAGCGAAAACGGGGAAACGCCGTCGATCGAGGAGGGTTGGCATCGATCGGAACCCTGGTATGCGAACGTATATTCCGTTGAATGCTTTGCGCGCATTCGAGGCAGCCGCCAGACATCTGAGCTTCACGCGCGCCGCGGCCGAACTTTGCGTGACGCCAACGGCCATTAGCCATCAAGTCCGTACGCTTGAGGAGTTCCTGCATACGTCCTTATTCCAGCGCAAGGGCGGCAAACTGATCCTGACGCCGGCCGCCTCGAACGCGCTTCAGGAACTTTCTGAGGGCTTCAACAAACTGGAATCGGCGCTCCAGGCGCTCAACCGACGAGGCCGGCAGCGTAAACTTTCCGTCGCGGCGTCGCCCTCGGTCGCCTCGCTCTGGCTGATGCCAAAGCTCAACCGATTTTTCGCGAGCCCCCCTGACGTCGAGTTGAGCCTCTGCACGGTAACCGGCGAGAGCGACTTCAGCGACGGCCCATTCGACGTTGCGATCTGCTCCACCGACGACCATCCGGGTCGCAAGGTGGACTATCTGATGGAGGATCGGATCTATCCCGTTTGCTCGCCGGCCTTGCTCGAGGATTTTGGCCTGACCTCGGAGGCCGCGCTCTACGAACTCCCTCTCATCCATGACGACAAAGTCAACGATCAGTTTCCGGCCTGGCGGCGCTTCTTCGAAGCGACGCAGTCCGCCATGCGCGACGTGACCTGCGGCCTCCGCTTCAACCAATCGAGTCTGGCGATCGAAGCGGCGATCCAGGGGCACGGGCTGTTGCTCGGGCGCTACCGCCTGATTGCCGCCGCGCTGGCGGATCGCCGGTTGACGATCCTTTCCGATCGACCCTACCCGGCTCCATTGCGCTATTATGTCGTCCGGCAACGCGGCGAGGAACGGCGCGCCGTGCGCACCTTCCTCGATTGGCTCAGCGCCGAGGTCGAAGCCGAAAACGATTTCTGGCGCGTCGAAAGCCCGCAGCGCTCGCTCGAGCCCGGTTCAGTCCGACAGCGCACGGGCGTCGTTCTCGGACCAGACGACGGCGACGGTTTGACCGATGTCGACTGGCGCGGCGAAGAAGACCTCGTCGGAGATAAGCGCCGCGGCATCCACACCGTCCCCCGCCGCCACGGAAACGCGCACCGCCGGACCGAGATACTCGACGTTGCAGACACGGCCGCTGAGGCCCGGCTGATCGCCCGCTGAACCCAGGCGGCACCGGTCGACCCGCACCGCGACCCGACCGCCCGGCGTCCCGACGATGTTGTGTCCGCCGATGAAGCGAGCGACGAAGGCGGTCCTCGGTCTTTCGAAAATGTCCCGCGCCGGACCTGCCTGCCTGATGTGGCCGGCTTCCATGACGACCACCAGGTCGGCGAGCGCCATGGCCTCGTCCTGGCTATGGGTCACATGCACGAAGCTGATGCCGAGATCGCGCTGCAGGCGCTTCAATTCACCGCGCATGTGGTCGCGCAGGAAAGGATCGAGCGCCGAAAGCGGCTCGTCGAGCAGGAGAACCTTCGGCCGGGTGATGAGGGCGCGCGCCAGCGCGACGCGCTGCTGTTGACCCCCGGACAGTTGCGCCGGCAGCCGATCGGCAAAGTCGCTCATCCTGACGAGATCCAGGAACTCGCGCGCGCGGCCCCGCCGCTCGACCTTGCCCGCCCCGCGAACCTTGAGGCTGTAGGCCACGTTGTCGACCGCCGTCATGTGCGGAAACAGGGCATAGTTCTGAAACATCATCGATGTGCCGCGGGCGGACGGCGGCGCATCGGTGACGTTGCGATCGCCGATCAGGATGTCGCCGGAGCTCACCGGTTCGTGGCCCGCGATCATGCGCAGCGTCGTCGACTTGCCGCAGCCGCTGGGCCCCAGCAGACAACAATAGCTCGCCCTGGGAATGCGCAGCGAGATCTGATCGACGGCCAGGGCGCCGTCATAGCTCTTGCCCACGGCGACGAGTTCGACGTCGTAGCGCACCACGCCGCCGAGAGGTTGAGCCAGCGGTGTCGTGGGGCCGTCGAAGGGGGGTCGAGCGTTCATCGTCGCCTCTCTCAAGCGCGCGCGGCGGAGCGGCCGCCGGAACGGCGGCGCACGATGATTCCGATCGCCGCCAGCGCCGTAGTCAGGACGAAGAACGAAACCACCGTCGTGACCGTGCCCAGCGCGAACAGCACCGGCGAGATGGCGGCGGTGGTCATCGCCCAGATTTCCAAAGGCAACGTATTGACCGTACCGACCGTCAGCTCCGATCGGGGGAACTCGTCGTAGGACAGCGTGAAGCCGAGCACCGCGACGCCGACGACGCCCGGCATGATGATCGGCAGGATGATGTCGTGAAACCTCTGCCAGGGGCTTGCGCCGAGGTCGGTCGCGGCTTCCTCATAGCGGCGGTCGAAACGACCGATGGTCGCGAAAGTGATCATCAGGCCGAACGGCAAGGTCCAGGTCAGCTGGGCGCCGAGACCCGACGTGAACAGGCTGGTCTTCCAACCGAGCTCCTTGAAGCCGAGCGCGATGCCGAAGCCGACGAACAGGCTCGGCATGACGAGGCTCGCGACCGCCGTGTAGAACAGGAGGCCGGCTCCCGGAAAGCGCCGGCGGAAGGCCATGCCGGCCGACACACAAATCACAACCGTCAGCGCCGAGGCCACGATGGCGAGCTCGAGCGAGCGAAGGAAGGCGCTGGGAATGTCGCCGACGCGGCCGGTCGCGGACAGCAGTTGCTGGAACCAGAGGGTCGAATGTCCCACCATGGGAAAGCTCATCCCGCCGTTCGGCCCCTGAAACGAAAGCACGAAGATGACGATCATCGGCCCATACATGAAGGTCAGGAATGCCAGGAAAAACGCCCCCAGAACATAGAAGGATTTCGGCCGCGGCTGGCCAACTCCGGTCATCATCGACGCCACCCCATCCTCAAAAAGGTCGCAGCCGGCATCGCCGCGCCGGTTGCACCGAGGTGAGCGACCGCCGCTATGGCCGCGCGCTCCGCGTCTCGAGACCGGCGCAACGGCGCGACACTATTCATCCCGCCAGTTCCTTGCGTACGTCGACGATGCGAAAGATCGCCGCCACCAGAGCAATCACCACGACGAGCAGCACGACCGAGCCCGCCGCCGCGGGCGGATATTCAAACGCGTTGAGCTGAGTGGCGATCGCGGACACGACGCCGGCGCTCTTGCCTCCGCTCAGCAGGTGAACGATGAAGAAATCTCCCATGGTTTGCGTCAGCACCAGCACGGAGCCCAGCGTGATGCCCGTCTTCGAAAGCGGAATGACGATGTCGCACACGATCTGGGTCTCGCTGGCGCCGGCGTCCCGCGCCGCGGCGATGAGACCATGATCGATTTTCGCCATGGAATTCACGATAGGAGCCACCATCATCATGGTCAGGATATGCACATAGGCGACGATGACGGCGAAATCGGAAAACAGCAGAAAGTCCAATGGCTGCTTGACGAGATGGGTGGCGAGCACCGAGCTGTTGAGAATGCCTTCCCGGCCCAGAAACGGGATCCAGGAAATCATGCGGATCATGTTCGAAGTGAAGAACGGAATCGTGCAGGCGACCAGCAGTCCGACGCGCCAGTGCAGCGTCCGCACGTGGAACGTGAGAAAATAGGCGACGAGGAATCCGATCACTACCGTGATCGCCTCCACCAGCGCCGCATATTCCAGCGTCTTCAGATAGAGCCGGACCGTGATTTCCGACGTGAAAATGTCGACGTAGTTGTCGAACATGAAGGCCGGAAAGATTTCCAGCCGGTCGTAGTCGAAAAAGCTCACCACGACCACGAACACGAGCGGGGCGACGAACATGCACAGCAGCACGATCGCCAGCGGCGCGGCCTGCAGCCAGGAGACCAGCGCTCCCGGCCAGGGCCGCCCGAACCTGCGCGCGACGGGCAAGCCCGGCGCGGCGCTTTCCCCGATTCCCGGCGCCAGCGTCATGCGGCGATGAACTCGTTCCAGTGCTTGGTCAGATAGCGCTGCTCGTCCATCAGGCAGTTCCAGACCGCGACATTGCCCATGCGTTGCCACAGCGCGCCACCGTCGCGCACGTTGCCGGCCTTCTCCATCAGCGCGCCGAACGGATCGTGGATATCCTTCTCGGCCGGTTTGCCCTCGTACCAGTAGTCCCATTCGTAGGGCTCGAGGAACTTCCTGGCGTTCTCGGGAACCGAGCTGTAGTAGCCTTGCCGCGCGATGAAGGCTCCTTGCCAACCCGAATTGTACCAATTGAGATAGTCGAGGGCGGCGTCGAGCTTGAGCCCGGTGAGGTGTTTGAGCGGCACCAGCGAAACGCCCCAGCCGCGATAGCCCTCCTTCAGCGCCACATAGGTGCACGCAATGCCGCGGGTGCGGATCGCGGTCACCGCCGGCGACCACATCGACTGGATCACGACCTCGCCCGAGGCCATGAGGCTGACCGACTGGTCGAAATTCTGCCAGAAGGAGCGGAATTGCCCGCCTTTCTTCAGATCGATGAGGAGCTTGATGGTCTGGTCGATTTCCGGCTTCGTCAGGTTGCCCTTGTCGCCGTATTTCATGGCGCCCGACGCTTCCAGCGCCATCACTGCGTCGAGAATGCCGATGTCGGGCGCATCGACGAGCGCGGCCTTGCCCTTGAACTGCGGGTTGAACAGCTCGGCCCAACTCTCGATCTTGCGGCCGACGAGATCAGGCCGGATGCCCAGCGTATCGGCGTTGGTGAGGGAGGGAATGCTGGTCAGATAGTCCGTCGGCGTCGGCGAAAGATCGCTCCCGTCCTTGTCGGCGTAATACTGGAACTTGATCGGGGCGCCGCCCTCCACCGAAGCCTTGCGTCCGTCTGGGTACTCGCCCTTGGTGAACAGCGGCATCGAGCTGTCCCACCATTTGTATTTGGACACCGGGATCGGCAGGCCGATCTTCTTCTTCATGATGTCCGGGACGACGTTGATCGACACGTCGGCGATGTCGATCGAGTCGGGCTGCGTGAACAGGCGGTTCATCTGGGTGTTCAAATCGACGGTCTGCATATCGATCTTGAACCCGAGATCCTTGGAGGCCTGCGCGGCGATCTGCGGGATCACCGAGAAAGACTGTCCGACGTGGGTGATCACGACATCCTTGATGTTTTGCGCCCAAATCGTCGGGAAGCCGGTCATCGCCCCGGACCCCGCGGCAAGTCCAGCGGCGGCCGCGCCGCCCTTGAGCAGGCGGCGCCGGGTAAGGCCCTTAGCGCTCGTTCGATCTCGTTGCGTCATTCCACCACCTCCACCTTGGCAGCGCGATGCTCTCACTCCCCCGGACGATCACCAAACGACGTGATTTCATGCCGACATGAAAATTGGTTGCGATGAAATTCTAGGCTTCTGCCGATCGACTAGGCTAAAGCGCCGTTTCGCAGACTGAGCGGCGCGCAACGACTTCGCCGTTGTCGCGTGGGTGCACGGCGCTGCTCCAATGCAGGCCGTCATCCCCGCGCATGGATCGCATGGATCCGGTATTCCAGCGCGCTGACGTTCAATCGCAAAAAGCTCCAGAGTACTGGGTTGCCCGGTCGGCCTGGTCGCGCCGGGCGATGACGACTGGTGTATGGACGCCGGTCCAAGATTGGTCGTTCCTCCTCGCGCAACGGCGATGCCGTTGCGCGAGGACGAGGCCGAAGATCAATTCTCACGCTCTCAGGATGAAATCCCGGGATTTTGAACCGATGGGGAGCAGCCGTTCACTCGAGGCGCGAGATCAACCGGCCGCTTTCGCGCGGCTCTTCATGCGCGGCTGGATCTGCTCGCCGAATTGCTCCATGCCGACGATGAAATCGTCGAAGGTCAGCATCACGCCCTTGAGATCGGGAATCTGTGCGATTTCGTCGAGCATGCGAGCGATGCTTTGATACGATCCGATCAGTTTCAGGATGCCGGTCGGCTGCGGGTCCTTGATCACCCGGGCGAGGTTCGACGCCGTCGAGCCTTCCTGGGCGTTGCTGTCGGCGCCGGCCTGCGCCGCCTGCCATTGCAGCGCGACGATGTCGGTGCCCTCCTTGTAGCGTTCCCATTTGGCAAAGGCGGCCTCGTCGGTTTCAGCGGCGATGATCATCAACAAGAGCAGCGCGCCGACTTCACGACCGGTCTTTGCGACCGCGCTGCGGACCCGGGCGACCACGCCCGAGGCGCCCGTGGTGTCGTTGAGGCCCGGCGCGCCGACGAAATTGAAGTCGCCGTATTCGGCGACGAACCGCATGCCGCGGTCGCTCTGGCCGGCGCCGACGATCGTGATCGGCCCGGACGGTCGAGGGCTCAGCACGCAATCGTCCATCTGGAAGAAATCGCCCTTGAAATCCGAACGGCCGCTGGTCCAAAGCTCGCGCATGATCCGGACATATTCGGAGACATAGTCGTAGCGGCGCTCGAAGTGGGCCTCGCCGGGCCACAGCCCCATCTGCTGATATTCCTTCGGCTGCCAGCCGGTCACGATGTTGACGCCGAACCGGCCGGGCGCGATGGAATCGATGGTCACCGCCATGCGCGCGACCAGCGCCGGAGGCATGGTCAACACCGCCACCGAGGCGAACAGCTGGATGCGCCGCGTGACCGCGGCGATTCCCGCCATCAGCGTGAACGATTCGAGGTTATGCACCCAGTATTCGCTCGGTCCGTCATAGCCGCGCAGCTTGACCATCGAGAGCGCGAAATCGAGCCCATAAAACTCGGCGCGCTGCACCACCGTCCGATTGAGGTCGTAACTCGGCATGGTCTTCGGCGCGGTGGTCGATATCAACCAGCCGCGGCTGCCGATCGGAATGAAGACGCCTATTTTCATGGGGCTCTCGATCGGCTCAGGCCGCCGCCTGCAGGACGTGGGCGCGGCTCTTCATCAAGGGCTGGATGGAGCGGCCGAACTGGTCCATGCCGTTGACGAAATCGTCGAACGTCAGCATGATTCCGGCGACTCCGTCGATTTCGGCGATTTCGTCGAGATAGCCGGCGATCTTGGCGTAAGAGCCGCAGAAAGTCTGCAGATAACTCGCGCGCGCCGTTTGCCGGGCCTGGCCGAGCAAGGCGGCGGTCGATTCCTTGGTGGCCTTGACGTCCATGCCGCTCTGCGCGGCCATCCAGGACAGCGCCTCGAGGTCGGCGCCTTCGTTGTACAATTTGAGTTTGGCTTCGGCGGCTTCGTCGGTCTCGTCGGCGATCACGGCGAGCAGCACGAGCGCGCCGATCTTGCGGTCTGCCCCCGCGGTCGCCGTCTTCAACCGCTCGATCGTCGGCGCGATCGCCTTCGGGTTGTTGTCGCCCATGGCAGCAACGAAATTGTAGTCGCAATAATCGGAGACGAACGCCATGCCGCGGTCGCTCTGGCCGGCCGAGACGACGGAGATCGGGCCGCGCGGGTGCGGCAGCAACCGGCAGTCGTTCATCGTGAAATGGCGACCCTTGAAGTTCGAGACGCCCTTCTCCCAGAGTTCCCGCATCACGGCGACGAACTCGCTGGAGTAATCGTAGCGGTAGCCGAAATATTCGTCTCCCGGCCACAAACCCATCTGGTCGTATTCGGCCTTCTGCCAGCCGGACACGATGTTGACGCCAAAGCGGCCGGGCGCGATGGAATCGATCGTCACCGCCATGCGCGCCACCATCGCCGGCGGCAGAGTCAGCACGGCCACGGAGGCGAACAGCTTGATGCGTTGGGTCACCGCCGCCAGCCCCGCCATCAAAGTGAACGACTCGAGATTGTAGTCCCAATATTCGGTCAGGCCGCCGTAGCCATGCAGCTTGATCATCGACAACGCGAAATCGAGCCCGTAGCGCTCGGCTTTCTCGACGATGGTGCGGTTGAGATCGAAGCTGGGCTTGTATTGCGGCGACGTCGAAGAAGCAATCCAGCCGTTGTTGCCGATCGGGATGAAGACTCCGACGTCCATGGCGCAAACCCCTGTCATGATCGACCGCGAACCATTTCGCGCTTTCCGATCGTGAGGTCGGACGAGGTCGGCGCCAAATGACGATTTCTCATCACCGGCGGACAAAGATTGTGTGGGCGGCGAAGGCTCGGGGCGGCTACGCTCGCGGGCCCGACGGCGGGCGATCGGCAAGAGGGGCGGAGTTATGGCGCGCAAGGTGGTATTCATCGGCACGGGCGGGACCATTGCCTCGATCGGCAAGGGTCCCCTCGACCTCATCGACTACGGCGCCAACAACACGATGGTGCATGCGGAGGACATCGTCACGGCGATCCCGAGCGTGCGCGAGGTCGCCGACCTCGTGGTCGTCAAGTTCCGCGACATTCCGAGCACTGCAATCTCGTTTCCCGAATGGAAACAGCTCGCCGCGCTCTGCCATCGGCTCGTCGGGGAGATCCCCGACCTCGGCGGGATCGTGATCGGCCACGGCACCGCGTCGCTGGAAGAGACCGCGTATTTCCTCAATCTCACCCTCAAGGTCGGGGTGCCGGTGGTGGTCGTGGGCTCGCAGCGCCCGCTGAGCGGCCTGGCAAGCGACGCGGCGATGAACCTGGTGGCCGCGGTCCGGGCCGCGGCGAGCCCCGCCTCCGCCGGACGCGGGGTGCTCGTCGTGCTCAACGACGAAATTCAGGCGGCGCGCGAGGTGACAAAGACCTCGACCTTCCGTCTGCAGACCTTCCGGACGCCGGACTTCGGCGTGCTCGGCAGTGTCGACGGCGAGCACGTGCGCTACTACCGCCGCACCGAACGGCGCAACGCGCCGGACACGGAATTCGATATCGCGCCGCTGGACGCCTTGCCGCGCGTGGACATCTCCTATTCCTACGCCGGAGCAGACGGCGCCGCGATCCGCGCCTTCACGTCGGTGGGCGCGAAGGGAATCGTCCTGGCCGCCTTCGCCCCCGGCATGGTCACGCCCGGCGAGCAAGAGGCGATCAAGGCCGCGGTCGAGGCCGGCGTTACGGTCGTGGTGTCGACGCGAGCCGGAAGCGGCGTGGCGCTTGACAGCGCCAAGCTGCGCCCCATGGGCGTGCTGAGCGCCGACAATCTCAATCCTCAGAAAGCGCGGCTGCTGCTCGCCCTCGCCTTGACCGTCACGCGAGAACCCGACGATATTCGCCGGATTTTCGCCACCTATTGACCCTCGAACATCCGCCAATCCGAAGGAGCCGAAGATGGTTCGCGCCAACGAGCTTACCGCTACGCATGCCTTGCGTCTGATGCGCACGGGAGATCTTTCGGCCGAGGGGTTGGCGCAGGCCTGCCTGGAGCGCGTCCGCGAACGCGACGCCGCCGTGCGAGGATGGGCCCATCTCGATCCCGAGCTGGTGCTTCGCAACGCCCGCGAACTCGACAAACGCGAGGTAAAAGGGCCGTTGCATGGAATCCCCATCGCGGTCAAGGACGTCATCCTGACCGAGGACATGCCGACCGAGCACAATTCTTCCCTCTACAAGGGCAGTTTTCCGACCATCGATGCGAGCTGCGTTAAGACCCTGCGCGCCGCCGGCGCCTTGATCTTCGGCAAGACGGATACGACCGAATTCGCCTCGGTTACGCGCGGTGGAACCGCTCGTAATCCGCTTGATCCCAGCCGCACGCCAGGCGGCTCCTCCAGCGGTTCGGCCGCCGTCGTCGCCGATTTCCAGGCGACGATCGCTCTTGGCACGCAAACCGCCGGCTCGACGATCCGACCCGGTTCGTTCTGCGGGATCTACGCGATGAAGCCGACCTGGGGCGCGATCAACCGGGAAGGGCTGAAAATGCTGGCGCTAAGCCTCGATACTCTCGGCTTGTACGCGCGGTCGGCGGAGGATCTCGACCTTCTTGCCGATGTCTTCGCCCTCGAGGACCGCCATCCCGTCGCGCCCTTCACATTGCGCGGCGCGCGCGTCGCCGCCTGTCGATCACCTGCCTGGGACAAGGTCGAACCGGCGACGCGCGGCGCTTTCGAGCGCGGAATCGGCCTGCTGCGAGAAGCCGGCGCGGAAGTCGAGCCGCTCGATCTGCCGCCCGCGTTTTCTTCGCTACCCGAGCATCACGCGACGGTGATGGCGGGCGAAGCGCACGTGACTTTCCTCAGCGAGATTCGGGCGCAGCCCGAGCTCCTCAATGAAGATATCGCCGCGTTGGCGAACAACAGCAAGGGCGTCGGCAAATCGGCGCTGCTGGCGGCCCTGGACGCCGCGGCCGAGTGCCGGATCGCCTTCGACACCATCGCCGCCGGGTACGACGCCGTGTTGACACCGAGCGCGCGCGGCGAAGCGCCGAAAGGAACGAAGACGGGCGACGCGGCGCTGAATGGGATTTGGACGCTGCTGCACACCCCCGTCGTGCAGATCCCCGGCTTCAAGGGTCCATCCGACATGCCGGTCGGACTGTCGCTGACATCGCCGCGCTACACCGACCGCCGGCTGCTGCAGGTCACCAAGGCGATCGGGCCGTTGTTCGAATCCCGCGGGTCCGAAGCATGACGACTGACCGTCATCGTCTGGATGTTCGATAGGTCGTTCCAGACTTGCGACTTGGTCGAGAGATCGACGATCAACCTCGCATGACGCGCACGAAGCGCACGTGGAATCGGGGTCGATCCCGGTTCCTCTGTGGTCGCGCCGGCACGCACTCATCACGCCATCGCAACGTGCCGCGGAAACGATGGCGATGCGCTCTGTTCCCACTCCCGCGCACGGGACCATGGATGACAAACTAACCGCAGACCCATCGGCATCGATCAGGCCACGGACTTCAGCCGCGAGGCGCGCGACACCATCAGCGGCTGGATGCGCTTGCCAAAGGTCTCGATGCCCTCGACGAAGTCATCAAAGGTCAGCATCAGGCCCTTGGTCCCCGGCACCGTTGCCGCCTCGTCGAGCAGCTTGGCGACGGTCGCATGGGAACCGACGATCGTTCCCATGTTGAAGTTCAACGCCTGCTCGGGAAGATTGATGGTCTTGGCCGTCGAGGAATCGGCGGCGGACTGATCCTTCGAGCCCTGATCGGCCATCCAGGCGAGCGCATCGACATCAGTGCCATCCTTGTACTTCTGCCACTTCGCCATCGCCGCCTCGTCGGTTTCATCGGCGATGACCATGAACAGCACATAGGCACCGACGTCGCGGCCGGTCTTGGCGACGGCGTCGATCAGCTGCTCATTGAGCTTCCCATGCGCCGTCGGGGTGTTGACGCCGCTTGCGAGAACGAAATTATAGTCGGCGTAGGTGGCGGCAAACGCCATGCCTGTGGGACTCTGACCGGCGGCCACGATCTCGATCTTGTGCTCGGGCACCGGCTTCATTTGGCAATCCGACATCTGGAAATGCTTGCCCTTGAAATCGGAGACCCCCTTCGCCCACAGCTCTCTCATGATCTGGACGTATTCGGTCGAATAGGTGTAGCGATAGCCGAAATATGCGTCGCCCGGCCAAAGCCCCATCTGGTCGTATTCGGCTTTCGCCCAGCCCGAGACGATGTTGATGCCGAACCGGCCGCCCGAGATCGAATCGATGGTCGAGGCCATGCGCGCCACCATCGCCGGCGGCAGAGTCAGAACGGCGGTCGAGGCAAACAGCCTGATCTTGGAGGTGACGGCGGCAAGACCCGCCATCAGCGTGAAACTCTCCAGATTGTAGTCCCAGAACTCGCTCTTTCCGCCGAAGCCGCGCAGTTTGATCATCGAGAGTGCAAACTCGAAGCCATAATGCTCGGCGCGCTGCACGATCTCCTTGTTGAGCTCGAAGGTCGGCTTGTATTGAGGCGATGTCGTCGAAATCAGCCAGCCATTGTTGCCGATTGGGATGAAGACACCCAAATCCATTGCGGTCGCTCCTTGTTCCGGGAAACTCCTGCAATCAGCTAGCAAGCGCGATGCCAAGTCCTGTTCATGTACGGATATATGAATAATCCATGTCCAGACATCCCGACCAACTGCTCGCCGGTCAATTGCCTGCGGCCCCCGCTCCGTCAATGTGCAAAGCGCCGGCGGCGGAGCCGATGATCAGCGCCTTCGCCCCGTCGATCACGCAGGGGTGGATATCCTGCCTGATCTCGACGATCGGTTCGCCAGCCTGATCCTCGACCATGACGAAAACCGCGGTACGCAGGACGTCGATGGGAACGATCGGCGCGAGCCGCCCATCGAGATAAACCTCCGTCCAGCAGAAGGCAGTCTCGGCGGGTACATGGAAGCGCGGCCCTCCGAAATGATGCCATCGCCGCCCCGGCCGGCAGCCGGGTTCGACCGCGAGACGGCCAGGGGCCTCGACGTCTTCGCGATGCGTGACACGCATTTCGGTCTCGCGCGCGAGTTCGACGAGATCCGCAACGGAACGGACCGAAATAGCTTTTCCGCCTCAACGTCGCTCATATGTACGCACATGTTATGACTCTTTTCGCGTGCACGGGGGCGATGATCATTCTCATTGCACAATGATGAGCCGGGCGATGATCACCGCGGATATGCAAACGCGACTGATCGCTGGCTGTGCAACTGCGAACAAAATCGACAGCCAAGCGCTTCCGGAGGGGATCGAAACCGCAGCCTTACGCCGCTAAAGCGGCTCCGGACAACAAGTCCGTACATTGGCATAGTGTTTGCAGCGCACAACATGAAGATTTCGGTGCCATGTCGCATGTGGCAGCCCGGCGCCCACCGCGATCGAACGCAAATGTTGACCCGTTGTTTTTGTTTTCGCCTTGAGCCAGCAGACGAAGCTCACCGCACCGATTCTGGCATTTCTGCCGCCGAGAAGCGCCGACGTCGACAGTGCGGCGGCAACCGGCGTAGCGGCGGGTGCGACAGCAATCCAGGTACGGCTTGCAGCGATGGCGCGGTCCACGCGTCTGGTGTCTGGCGGGCTGCCCTCGTTGGCACTGCTGATCGCTCTTGCATCGGGTCTTCCGATCGTCATGCAGTTCGTCCGCCGGCCGTTCTCGGAAGATGCGATCCTGTCCGCTGGCATCGCTTCGAGCGGGCAACTGGCTTCGGGAAACGGCGACTGCCGGCGCTGCCCGCACCATGCCTGACCTCGCGCTCTGAACAAGGAAATGACGATGTCGTCCGATCTCTCAGACGTTCTGCACGGCCATGCTCTCGAAACGCTGTTTCTTTCGGCAAGGACCCACAATGCGTGGAAGCCCGCCCCTGTCGCCGACGAGGCGCTGAAGAAACTCTATGACCTTCTCAGGATGGCGCCGACCTCGGCGAACTGTTCCCCTGGGCGGTTCGTATTCGTGCGTAGCGCCGAGGGCAAGGAAAAGCTGAGGCCTGCGCTCTCGAAAGGCAATCTCGACAAGACCATGGCGGCACCGGTAACCGTGATCGTCGCCACCGATCGCCTGTTCTATGACAAGCTGCCGCAGCTCTTCCCGCATTCGGATGCGCGCTCCTGGTTCACGTCGAGCCCGGCCGTTGCGGAGCAGACGGCATTCCGGAACGGGACGCTGCAGGGTGCCTATCTGATCATGGCGGCGCGGGCGCTGGGGCTCGATTGCGGGCCGATGTCGGGCTTCGACGCCACGCTCATCGACGCGACCTTCTTCCAGGGTACCTCATGGACTGCCAATTTTCTGATCAACCTGGGTCATGGCGATCCGCAAGGCCTGTTCGGCAGGTCACCGCGACTTGCCTTCGAGGACGCCTGCGTGCTGGCCTGATCGTGCCGGGAGAGATCAGCATGAGCCATGAAAGCAACGACACCCGCAACGTCGAACCGATCGTGGCACCCCTCGTCACAAAGGAGGCGTATCGGAACGGCATGGCCAAGCTGGGGACCGCGGTGAGCATCGTCACGACCGATGGGCCGGCGGGCAAGGCCGGCTTCACTGCCTCCGCCATCTGCAGCGTGACGGACACGCCGCCGACCCTGCTGGTATGTCTCAATCGCGCTGCGTCGGTCTATGACACGGTGTCCAAGAACGGCGTCGTCGCGGTGAATACGCTGGCGCCCCAACATCAAGGCCTTGCCAATCTCTTCGGGGGCAAGACGCCGGTCGACGAGCGGTTCGCTGCAGCGAACTGGTTTCGCGGCGAAAGTGGCGCGCTGCTGCTCGAAGGCGCGGTCGTCAGCTTCGATTGCCGCGTTGCCCGCCTCACCGACGTCGGCAGCCATTCGGTGCTGTTCTGCGAGGTGGTGGGAGTCGCCGACGGGACGCTCGCCTCGGGGCTGTTTTATTTCGACCGCGCCTACTGCGCGATCGGGGACATGCTCGACTGAGCTGGCCATTGAGGCAAACAACAGGGGGTGCGCCGCGTTTGGGCAAGACAACATGGGTACGCCCCCTGCACGAATGCTGCCGCTTGCGCCAGACCTTTGCGTGACGACGCTTATGGATTTCAAGCTGGCCGTACCCAACGATTTCCAATTGGCGGACCTCACCACTCGCCCATGTGGCGGGGTGAGGCCAGAAGCCGCAACATTGGAGCAAGCGCGCTTCGTCAACAGCCTGACCGTAAGGCACGCGGGCGATATCGTGTTGTCATCTCAGGCCAGCGAAGATGTCGCGGCCCTTGTGGAGGCGCGGTGCGAGTTGTAGCTCCAATGGCTACCGGACCTCCGCCCACGCTCGCCATTTCTCTCCGAGACACGATCAAGACCGCGCCCGCGCGTCGCGGTTGAAGCAGACGTCATCAGAACAAGACAAACGCGATCGAACGCTTACGAAAACGCAGGAAAATCAACGATGCTGATCGTCGCGCCGGAGACGCTGGGCGGCTTCGTTCACTGGTATACCAACGGTGACATCGATCGCCTCGACGATCCGAAGCACCTGAAGGAGCCGGGCTCACTACCTGACAGTTATCCGAAGTGGCAGAAGCTATCCGAGGCCACGCGCAAAGACTATCTGGCCGCCTACGACTACCTGCGCGAAGACTTCGACATGCTGCTGCAGGACGTCAAGCAGCCAGACCTATACGAACTGCGCGACAAGTGTGTCATCCGCAAGTGGGGGCGGTTCGCTGATAAAATGATCTCGGCCCTGTCCTCGATGTTCAAGCAAGCCGTGAGGCGCGGTAAGATGGACTACAATCCGTGCACCGGCATGGATAAGGCCCACGAGGCTGATCCGGCCACCAACCGGGAATGGCTCGAGACTGAATGGAAATTCGCTCGCGAGAACGCGCCGCTCGAGGTGCTCATTCCGATGATGATCGCCCGCTACGCGGGCCTACGCGGGCAAACTATCGTAACCATCAACCGGAAGCAGTTTGAGGACGATCCGGATGGGCCGACGGGCAAAGCTGTTCGCTACACCCCGCGCAAGAACAAGAAAAAGGTCCCATACGTCCTTCTACCGGTTCTGCCCGAGTTGCAGACCTTCTTGGCCAAGCTCAAGGTTCAACGCGCCGACGGCGCGATCGCGGTCCGCGATGACGGCTCGCTTTGGCCGAGTGAGAAGGAGATGCAAACGCGCGTCAGCCACTGGCTGCGCGACCAGGAGCGTGCCGGCCGCATCGGCGCCACTACACCCGGCACGTCGAGGCGGAACTGAACATCATCCGCGCCTTCGACCGGATTGAGACTGGCAAGAAACGGCGCCGCCGGAAAGAGATTGAGACTGGCAAGAAACGGCGCCGCCGGAAAGACAAGGCGTGAACAGGTTTTGCAGCCATAATGGAAAACGCGAAGGATTGGTTGGAAAACATTTGCGAGAAAAGCGGAAATTCTCTATGGAAATCAATAGGGCGGACGTGGCGGAACTGGTAGACGCAAGGGACTTAAAATCCCTCGATGGCAACGTCGTGTGGGTTCGAGTCCCACCGCCCGCACCACGGTTTTTGCCGGAGCCTAACCGGTCGCCGCCGCGCGCTCCCCTATTTCAGGAAGCCGGTCACGGCTGTGACGCACCAGCCGATGCCAACCTACCGGAAGATATTGGCTGTAAGCCAATGTCTCGCCGTCGGTCGCAAACGTGCCGTTCTGCATGTTCGATGTGATCGCTGGATCTGCGTTACGCGACAACTGGCTGACTTGCGCAAGTGGCGCGCGCGGCGACGGACGGACGTCGGACAGCGAGCCGTGCGGATGTCCTGCCCTGACTTTGGAAACCAGTTTTTTCGAATTGATCTGAACACCGACAAGCGCCGCGTGCCGTTGCTG
>WNGQ01000607.1_pt1 | contig 60538 bp, 56 predicted proteins | sample 5407661 | NCBI WGS metagenome assembly WNGQ01 (sample SAMN13153382, study PRJNA577476) | soil metagenome | isolation source: 60 cm soil or saprolite under Garry oak tree replicate 2 | place: USA:California | collected 2016-06-15
CGATGGCGGAGATGAGGTCATCGAGCTGCTGAGCCGGCTGCACGGCGGCGGCCAGACCATCATCCTGGTCACCCACGACGCCCACGTGGCCGCGGCCGCGCAGCGAATCGTGCGCATGCTCGACGGCCGCATCGCATCGCCGCCGGCAGCGGGCGAGCCGGACCCCGGCGCGAGTGTCACGACGCAGGCGAGGTAACCGTGCACCGAGGTGCGAAGGCGCTGAGCCAGACCCGCGGTCAGCTGGCGGCGGCCCCCGGCTGGCTGGCCGCGCGAACGCCGGCGGTGACCGCGGCGCGGACGAAGTGATGATGAACGCCGCCCTGCACGATCGCCCGGCCGCGGCGCCGCCACGGGGCGGCAGCACCGCGCGCCGCGTCCTGGCCGGAGCGCTGATGCCGGTCAGCACGGCAGCGCTGGCCGTGATCGGGCTCCGGGCGTCGGTGCACGCCAGCCTCCCGGCCTTGCAAGCCGTCGCCTTCAGCCTGGTCCTGGTCGGCGCATTGTCGGCGGCCGTCTTTGCCAGCGCAGCGGAGCAGGTGCCGCAGTGGCAGGTGGCGTCCGGCGCGCTGGTGGCTTCGATCGCGCTGACTGCCGCGCGGATCGGCGATGCGACGCCAGCCGGGCAGCATCAGGCCGCCCGCGCCGTCGCCACGCTGGCCATGCCGCTCATCATCGCGATCTCCGTTCATCTGCTGCTTGCCTTGCCCGATGGCCGGCTCGGCAGACGGGGCAGGCGCGCGGGCGCGGGCCTGGCCTACGCTGCCGCCGCTGCCGCCGGCATCGTGCTCGCGGCGGCCGGCCGGCCATTCCCCGCGGCGGCGCTGATCTGGCCGCTGGCTGTGGCATGCGCTCTCCCGGCGGTGCGGCTCCGCTACCTGACCGTGGCTGGACGCGACCGGGAGCGGATGCAATGGATGAGCGCCGGCGCGGTGCTGGCTGCCGACACGGCGCTCGTGGTAGTCGTCCTGCACGTGCTCGTCGGCTGGCCGGAGCAGGTCGCGGCCGTCGCGGCAAGCTGCGCGATCTTCCTCCCGCTCGGCATGGTGGCCGGAGAGCTGCGCGGGCTCGGGCCCTACGGTGGCCGCTTCCTGGTCCAGGTGCTGTCGATAGCCGGATTCACTACGGTGGTCGCGGCCATCTACCTCGTGATCGTGCTCGGTATCGGGACGCCGCCGCACAACTCAGCGGACCGTGGGGTGCTCGGATTGTCGATGCTCGCGGCGGCGGTGGCGGCGATCGGGTACGTGCCGGCCAGGGACAGGCTCGTCGACTGGGCCACCCGGTTCGTCTTCGGCGCCCGCCAGCCGCCCGATGAGGTCCTGCGGACCTTCGGCAGCCGGCTAACCCGTGCCATCACGATGGATGAGCTGCTGCTGCAGCTTGCCGAGTCGCTGCGCAAGACCATGGGCCTTACCAGCGCCGAGGTGTTCACCGGGACCGGGGACGTGCTGGAGCGGACAGCCGCCGTACCGGATACAGGGCCGCGGTCGATAGTGGTCACGGCGCGGGAGCGGCCGGTCGTCACGAGGGCCGGCATATCGGGTAATGCGTGGGCGTCCGTCTGGCTGCCGATGCTGCTCGACGGGCGCGAGCGCTGCCAGCTGCGGGTTGCCCCGGTCAGTCATGCCGGCGAGCTGCTCGGGCTCATCGTCGTCGAGAGGCCGGCCGTAGCCGACGCCTTCACCGAGGAAGACGACCGCATGCTCACCGAACTGGCCAGGCAGGTCGGCCTGGCCAGCCACAATGCGCAGCTCGATACGGCTCTGGCGACCACCCTGGACGAACTGCGCAAGCAGGCCGACGCGCTGCGCGAATCCCGGGCCAGGATCGTGGCAAGCGGTGACGCCGAGCGCCGCAGGGTGGAGCGCAACCTGCATGACGGGGCACAGCAGAATCTGGTCGCGCTTGCGGTGAGCCTGCGGCTGACGCGGGACGTCATCACCGACGATCCCGCTGCCGCCGCCGAGATGCTCGGCCAGATGGCCGACGACGTGAAGCAGACGATCCAGGAACTCCGGGAGCTTGCGCATGGCATCTACCCGCCGCTGCTCGCGGACAGCGGGCTCGGCGAGGCGCTACGTGCCGCCGCCAACCGGAGCCCGCTGTCCGCCGGGGTGGTCAGCGACGGCATCGCCAGGTACTCGCCCGAGGTCGAGGCCGCGGTGTATTTCTGCTGCCTGGAGGCACTGCAGAACGCCGCCAAGCACGCACCGGGCGCACACGTCGAGATCCGGGTCTGGGCAGAGTCCGGCGGCCTGCTTTTCACGGTCAGCGACGACGGTCCCGGCTTCGATCCCGAGCGCACAACGAACGGCCACGGCTTCGTGAACATGGCCGACCGGCTTGGCGCCATCGGCGGAACCGTCAGGTGGCAGGCAGCGCCCGGCAAGGGAGCGCAGGTGCGCGGATCGATACCGCTGGTCTGAGCGGGCCGGTCACGCGGAACCGAACGAGCCGGATCCTCTGTCCTGCCACAGCCGCCGCAGCGTGTCCGCGCCGAGCTGCTCCTTGTTGACATAGGCGCTCGCGCCGCTGGCCGCGGCTGCCGGGGGAAGATCATCAACGTCATAGGTAGAGCACAGGATGACGACGATATCCGGATGGGCCGCCACGATCCGGCGGGTGGCCTCGATCCCGTTCATCTCCGGCATGTTGATGTCCATCAGGACAAGCGCCGGGCGCAGCCTGTCGACAAGCTCGATGGCCTCTGGCCCGCTGGATGCCTCGCCGGCCAGCTCGAATCCCTCTAGCCTGCGCAGGACGGCCTTAGCCGCGATGCGGAACGGTGCCTGATCATCCACGACCAGGACGGAGTGCGGGCCGGTCACGGTGTCAGCTTCGCACGAGCCGCCGGGGTTGCCGAGGGTGCTGCCATCCTCGGCGCGGTGTTGGCAGCCTCCCCGCGGTCAGCGGGAGCACGAGCCCGCCGCGGTCAGCGGGAGCACGAGCCCGCCGCGGTCAGCGGGAGCACGGCCCGCCGCGGTCAGCGGGAGCACGAGCCCGCCGCGGTCAGCCCCCGGCCGGCGCGCTGAGGAACAGCAGGACGGCCTTGACCCGGCGGTTGACGTCCTTCTCCTCCGACAGGCCAAGCTTGGCGAAGATGGAATTGGTGTGTTTCTCGACCGCGCGCTCGGTGACGGTCAGCGCGGCGGCGATCGCCGCGTTGCTCTTGCCCTGCGCCATCTCGGCCAGGATCTGCGACTCTCGCGCGGTCAGTGCCGACAGCGGCGACATCCGGCGCTGCGAGCGCGCCCGCACCAGCTCATCCACCACCCGCGGGTCGATCACCGAGCCGCCGCTAGCGACGGTCCTGATCGCGCGGGCAAGCTCGTCAACGCTGGCGACCTGGTCCTTGAGCAGGTAGGCACGGCCCGCCGAGCCATCTTCAAGCAGGGCAACCGCGTACCCCGGCGCCGTGTACTGGCTGAGCACCACCACGCCGGTCCGTGGCCGGTGCTGACGGAGCCAGGCAGCAGCCTGGATGCCCTCGTTGGTGCCGGTCGGCGGCATCCGGATGTCGGTGATCACAACATCGGGATCGTGCTCGGTCACGACGGCAAGCAGCTCGGGAAGGTCGGACGCTACCCCCACGAGCTCGAAGTCGTCGCTCGCGGCAACCAGCCGGGAGATGCCCTCCCGCAGGAGAACATGGTCCTCGGCCAGCGCCACCCTGATCGTCGTCATCCAGCGCCATCCTGAGCTATGTCGTCGCGCCGTGATCGTAGCGCGCTCCGGGGATGGTCAGGGAGGTCCCCGTTCGGCAAGGCTGCCGGTTCCCGGTCCGCGGTCACCGGATCCGGTTTCCGGCCCGGCCCGGTGGTGCTGACTTCCCTCCCGGTGTGGTGCAGCCCTTCCTGCCGGCCGCTGTCCGCGCGGCGGAGAATGAGTGCCATGGCAGCTGCGGCAACCCCCACAACTCTCCATTGTGATCGTGCAACGGGAGCGCGGGCCGGGGGGATCCGGGCCGCAGGGCGGCTAGGCGGCGCTCGCCGGTGAACTGGGGGCCGCGGCGGGCCGCGGCTTGTTCCGCGACGCCGGGTGCTCCACCAGGGCTATCACCCGGCTGTTCATGAACCTGGCGGTGCGCACGGTTGTCCCGCCCCTGGTCAGCTCGCTCACCTCGACCAGCCCGCGCCTGACGACGACCTCGACGCGACGGCCTGCCCGGGTCGCGGTCACCTCGTACGTCCGCGTCTCGCCGCCGGTGTCGATGACGATCTCGACGCTGTCGCCTCTCACCGCCGGCCGTCCCTCGGACGGCCGCCAGGAACTCGGAGACTGGCCATGCCTTGTCCGTACCCGCCATGCGCTCCGGTGACGCCGCCCCGCACCTGGCAGTTCACGGCATGCCAGGACAGGTCGGGCATAAGAAAACCCAGTTCTGGATGCTCCCTCCAGACGACGGTGCCATTAACCATACGAATGCCGTTGCGGTAGGCCGTGACAGTGATCGTGAACTGGCTTCCGGCGTCATGCGGAGTCGAGCCGAAGCCTTGGTCCACGAGTTTTGCTGCAAAGGCCGGGCACAGCGAAAAGACCCGGCACGAAGAAGGGCCTGGCACGGATCTCTCCGTGCCAGGCCCTTCCCGGGCAGCGGTCCCGGACCCGGCGAGGGACGGGGCTCGCCCGATCAGCGGTCAGCCGCCGTTGAGTTCCTTGCCGACCCGGGCGCCGAGGTCGGGGTGCACGTTCCGCCAGTAGTGCGGCGCGGCCGGAACCGGCCCGGCCGCGCTAACAGCTGCCTGGCAGCGCGCGCAAAGTCCCCAGAACGTCACCTCTGCCTCGTCGATCGTGAACCCGGCGTGCGCGGCAGGCTCGAGGCACGGGGCGAGACCGACGATGCAGTCCACGTCGCAGACGGCGCCGCAGCTACGGCAGACGATGTGATGATGGTTGTCGCCGACCCGGCCCTCGTATCGCGCCGGGCTGCCGGCCGGCTCGATCCTGCGGACCAGGCCGGCCGCGGTCAGCGCGTTCAGTGCCTCGTACACCGCCTGGGTGGAGACATGCCCGATCCGGTCCCGGACGGCACGGGCTATCTCGTCGGTGCCGGGATGATCGCCAGCCGCGACGGTCTGCAGGATGGCCAGGCGGGCCGAGGTTACCCGGAGCCCGGCGGCGCGCAGCCTGGCGGGGTCATTCATGGGGTAACGCTACATCTGAAGACACGATCAATTCAACTTAACGATTGACTCGTGCCTATCAGCACTGGCCCGCATAGCGGAGAGGCACTGGCCCGCATAGCGGAGAGGCACTGGCCCGCATAGCGGAGAGGCACTGGCCCGCATAGCGGAGAGGCACTGGCCCGCATAGCGGAGAACTCGTCCTGGCCGGGCATTACGCCCCGCCAGGACGAGTCTTGATGAGCCGGTCCCCCGTATCATCTTTGGGTCCCCCAGAAGAATGATCGCAGCTACCGTATCGAGCCTGATCACCGGGGGTGCTATTACCGCTACGCAGAGTAATTCCGCCGTGCGGGCGGCTGTCCCAGCCGGGCCCGTTTCGCGCTGCAGGGATCATGCGGGCGGCGAACCGGAGCGGCCCGCCCGTTCCTGCTCCAATGGGGACATGGAACTGGAACAGCAGTTGCGTTTCGTCAGGGAGGCAGGCCGGCTCAAGGGGGTGCTGCGGCAGACCCCGCTGACCGAGCCCGCGCGGCGGGAGAACTCCGCCGAGCACTCCTGGCATCTTGCCGTGATGGCCCTGGTGCTGGCCGGTCATGCACCGCCGCGCACCGACCTGAGCCGGGTGATCGCCATGCTCCTCGTGCATGACCTTGTGGAGATCGACGCGGGCGATCTTTTTCTGTACGCAGATGCCGCGCAGCATGCCCGGCAGGAGGAAGCCGAGCAGGCCGCGGCTGACCGGATCTTCGCCCTGCTGCCGGCCGGGCAGGCCACCCGGATCCGGGCGCTGTGGGATGAGTTCGAGCAGCGCAGCACGCCGGAGGCGAAGTTCGCGCGGGCGCTTGACAGGCTGCAGCCGATGCTGGAGAACGTCCAGGCCGGCGGCGGGACCTGGGCGGAGCACGGGATCACGGCCGATCAGGTGCTCCCCAACGTGGCGCTTATCGAGGACGGCTCCGCGGCGCTTGGCGGGTACGCCAGGCAACTGGTGGAGTGGGCGGCCGACGCCGGGCTGCTGGGCTAGTGCGGTGTCCAGTCTCAGCGCCAGGCGCCCGCTGACGGCGAGACGGCAAGACGGTAGGCCGGGACCGGCCGCGGGTACGACCACCCGCGTGAGCCGATCCCGGCCGAGGATATTCGCGCGGCGCGAGAATGCCGGCCGCGCCGCACCCGCTGCCCGCATGCGGGCTGCCGAGCGGCTTGAGCATGCACGCGCGCTGGACGGCGTCGCCAGCGCCCTGACAGATCTGGTTCGGCGCGCGCTGCCAGTCGGCGGGGTGGCCGACATCCTGCATGGAGTGCCATTCGGCCAGCCTGCGCACCCGGCCCTGACCGGGCTGCCGCTCGGCTTCTGGACATCCGCGACGGTACTGGACTACATGCCTGGCTCGGAGCGCGCCGCCCGCACCCTGATCGCGCTTGGCCTGGCGACCACCGTCCCGACAGCCGCGGCCGGCTGGGCGGACTGGTCGGCGCTGCACCGCGAGCAGCAGCGGGTGGGCCTGGTGCACGCCGCTTCCGGGGCGTGCGCGTCGGCGCTTTTTGCGGCGTCGCTGCTGGCCAGGGGCATGGGGCGGACGGCAGCCGGGCGGGTACTCTCGATCGGCGGGCTGGCGGCTGCGACCACTGGCGGATATCTCGGCAGGCATCTTGCCTACCCGCTCGGCGCTGGCACCAGCCACGCCGAGCCGGTCGCCCATCTCGCGCCACTCGGCTGGCACGATCTCTGCAAGGCAAGCGAGCTGCCCGATGGGCGTGCGGTCCGCCGCCGGCTTGGCTACCTGACGCTGGTCGTGATCAGGGAGGGCACGGCGGTGAGCGCGCTCGCGGATCAGTGCGCCCATCTCGGCGGCCCGCTGCATCAGGGCCGACTGGAAACCGGTGACGATGGCGCCTGCATCGTCTGCCCCTGGCATGGCAGCGCCTTCCGGGTCACCGACGGGTCGGTCGTGCACGGGCCTGCCACGGCGCGGCAGCCGGCCTTCGAGGTCAAAGTCAGCGAGACCGGGATGGTCCAGCTGCGGCCGCGCAAGCCGCGCCCCTATCCCGGCTAAGACCGCGCACGCGACCGCCAGCCCGATATATGTCACGGCCGGCCCAGCGTGTGGGTGCTCACGGCACCATCGCCTCCCTGCGGGTCGCCGCCCGCTGTTCGTCGGCGCTGAATGGGACTGTCTCCGCGCCGTGGCGGCGCTGCATCAGAAGAAGATCAGCTTCGCCGCGGAGATGACCCCGATCGCCACGATGAATATCCGCAGCGCGAGCGGCGGCAGCAGCCGGCCCGCGCGCGCGCCGAGCAGGCCGCCTGCCGTCGACCCGGCCGCGATCAGCAGCACGACAATCCAGTTGACGTGCGCGAACAGGATGAACACCGCCGCCGCGGTGGCGTTCACCACCGCGACGAGCACGTTCTTGGCGCCGTTCACGCGCTGCAAGTCATCGTCAAGGAAGCTGCCGAGCAGGCCGATGAGCAGGACGCCCTGAGCCGCGCCGAAATAGCCGCCATAGGCACCGGAAACCAGCACTCCGGCCGCCAGCAGCGGGCCGCCGTTAGCCGCGCGGGTCTCCTGCCTGGCGGCCAGCCAGGCATTCAGCCGCGGCTGGATGATCACGAGCACGCAGGCGATCAGGATGAGGACGGGGACGATCAGCGTGAACGCGCCGGCCGGCAGCCAGAGCAGCAAGATCGCGCCAGCCAGCGACCCGGCCACGGCGAAGGCAATGAGCCTGATCAGGCGGCCGCGCTGACCGGCCAGCTCGCGCCGGTAGCCAAGCACGCCGGCCAGATTGCCGGACACCAGCCCGACATTGTTGGACACGTTGGCGATGACCGCGGGGAAGCCGAAGGCGAGCAGCGTCGGGAAGGTGATCAGCGATCCCGAGCCGACCGCGGCGTTGATCCCGCCCGCCGCGACCGCAGCCGCGAAGATCGCGAGCGCCTCAGCAGCGCCCACGGGTTCCTCGCATGGTCACGATCGTAGGGTCAGGCGATGCCTGCGGGCCGCCCGCCACCTGCCGCGCCTGGCGGCAGCTCCATGATCACGGCGAGTTCTGGGGGTCCGGGGCGCTCATGCTGCCCGCAGTGTATGCCTCTGCGGCGCTCTGGCCCCGCCGGCGTTACCCGGCGGCGGGCCGCCGGGACCGCAGGGCTTCCTGCACGCGCGTTCGAGCACCCCGGATCATCCGTGATCAAGAAACGCGGGGCCGGGCGGGGCCGGGCGGGGCCGGGCGGCGGGGCGAGTGAGACGGGCGGGATGAACGAGACGGGTGTGGCGCTGAGCCGGCAATCGGAGCCGGACAATTTCATGATTGTGGAGGGTCGCGGGGGGTTCCAGCACCGCAAACTCTCCGTGATCATGCAACGGGCCCACCGGGGGGCCGGGGCGGCGGTTCAGGGCAGCGCGGCGCGGGCGGTCCACCGGGTGCCGGCCTGCTCGATGAGCAGCGGCAGCCCGAAGCACTTAGACAGGTGCCGGGCGGTGAAGACGTCATGCACCCGGCCCGCGGCGAGCACTGTGCCCTTGCGCATCAGCAGCGCGTGGGTGAAGCCCGGCGGTACTTCTTCCACATGGTGGGTGACCATCGCCATCAGCGGCGCCTTCGGATCATGGGCGAGCGCGGCGATCCGCCGAAGCAGGTCCTCGCGGCCGCCGAGATCCAGCCCTGCGGCAGGCTCGTCGAGCAGCAGCAACTCGGGATCCGGCATCAGCGACCTGGCGATCTGCACGCGCTTGCGCTCTCCCTCGGAAAGCGTGGCGAACCTCCGCCTGATCAGGTGCGCGCAGCCAAGCTGGTCCAGCAGCTCGACCGCCCGGGTGACGTCACCGGAGTCATAGTCTTCGGTGTACCGGCCGAGTATCCCGTAGGAGGCGGTCAGCACCAGGTCGATGACCTTCTCGGCCGGCGGTACGCGGTCGGCCACCGCCGCGCTCGCCAGCCCGATCCTGGTCCGCAGGTCAAAGATGTCGGCCTCGGTCACGTTCTCGCCGAGGATCTCGGCCGTGCCCTCGGACGGAGGCAGCAGGACGGCCGCTACCTGCAGAAGCGTGGTCTTGCCTGCCCCGTTCGGGCCGATGACCACCCAGCTCTCGTCGCTGTGGACGGTCCAGTCGACATCGCGCAGCAGCATCGACCTATCCCGCCGGACGCCCACCCCGCGCAGCCGCAGCACCTCGTCCGACATGCGCCCCCCTTCTGGGCCTGCAGCATCTCCAGCTCGAACCTACGGCATCCGGCGCGCCGAGGCGCGCCGGCTCCCGGTAGCGTTGACCACGATGTCCGGGCCGCAGATCAGTCTCCTGATCACCTTGACCGGCCGGGACCGGCCGGGAGTTACGTCACGGCTGTTCTCCGTGCTGGCGGCGCATGAGCTGACCGTCATCGACATCGAGCAGGTGGTGATCCGCGGGCGGCTGGTCCTTGGCGTCCTGCTGTGCTGCGACGACGCGCCCGACCTGACCGCGATTCACCGGCAGGTGACCGCCGTCGCCGCGGACCTTGACCTGGAGGCGGAGATCACCACGGGTTGCGGTGAGCCGCCCAGGCGGCGGGGCAGCCTGCACGTCACGGTGCTCGGCGGCCCGCTGGCGCCTGCGGCCATCGCGGCCATCGCCGGGCGGATAGCGGCCAGCGGCGCGAACATCGACCGGATCGGCAGGCTCGCGCACCGGCCGGTGACCTGCATCGAGTTCGAGGTATCCGGCGCCGACCCGGACGCGCTCCGGGCTGCCCTGGCGCGCGAGTCGCTCGACCAGCGCGCGGACGTGGCCGTGCAGCGCGGCGGGCTGCACCGGCGCGCGATGCGGCTGATCGTGATGGATGTGGATTCCACGCTGATCAGGGGAGAGGCCATTGACCTGCTCGCGGCGCGGGCGGGCTGCGCGGGGCAGGTGGCGGCGCTGACCGAGTCGGCGATGCGCGGGGAACTCGACTTCGCTGCCTCGCTGCGCGAGCGGGTAGCGCTGCTTGCCGGGCTCGATGTCGCGGCCGTGGATGACGTCCGTGCCGAGCTGCAACTGGCCCCTGGCGCGCGCACGCTGATCCGCACGCTGAAGCGGCTCGGCTACCGCTGCGGGATCGTGAGCGGCGGTTTCACGCAGTTCACTGACGGGCTGGCCGCCGAGCTCGGCATCGACTACGCGGCCGCCAACACGCTGGAGATCTCCGGCGGCAGGCTCACCGGGCGGGTAACCGGCCCGGTGATCGACCGGGCAGGCAAGGCGCTCGCGCTGCGCCGCTTCGCAGCAGAGGCGGGCACCCCGCTCAGCCAGACCGTGGCGGTCGGCGACGGCGCGAATGACCTCGACATGATCGCGGCGGCCGGGCTGGGGATCGCCTTCAACGCCAAGCCGGCGGTCCGGGACGCGGCCGACGCCTCGGTCAGCGTCCCGCATCTGGACGTGATCCTCTACCTGCTCGGCATCTCCCGGGACGACGTGGAGGCCGCGGACGCTTCAGACGTCGCCGCTGCCACGGGCGCGCCGGACGTCGCCGCTGCCGCTGACGCGCCGGATATCGCCGCTGCCTTGGACGCTTCAGATGGCGCCGCTGCCGCTGACGCGCCGGACGTCGCCGCTGCCTTGGACGCTTCAGATGGCGCCGCTGCCGCGGACGCGCCGGACGTCGCAGCTGCCGCGGCCGGGCGGCAGAACGCCTGAGCCTGCCTCCGGCGGGTGGTGATCAGGAGGCCAAGCGCGGCGTCCAGAGCGCGACGAGGTCGCCGTCACCTGGTGCGACGGCGGCCCACGGCACCGCCAGGCCGATCACCGCGATGGCCGCGGCCGGGAATCCTGCCATCTCACCGAGCAGCCCGGCCGCAAGATCCTGGGCGGCCGGGTTGTGGCCTACGTACATCAGCGTCACCACGTCCGGCGGCGCTTGCCTGATGATGTCGAGCAACTCGTCCGAACCCGCCTCGTAGAGTCGCGGATCCTCGCGCACGGTCACTGTGCCCGGCAGCCCTGGCGGTCTGCCGCCAGGTCTGCCGGGCCCGCCTGGCGGTGGAGCACAGCACGAGGCCGGGAATGAAGCCGTGCCCGCGCAGCCAGTCGCCGGCCGCAGCCGCGTCACGCCGGCCGCGCGGATTCAGCGCACGCTCGGCGTCCGGGCCGCCGGGCAGGTCACCTGCCTTCGCGTGCCGCATCACGATCAGTCGCCGGTTCGCCTGCATGGCACCATCGTGCGCCATCGGGCTGGCGGCTGGCTGGCCGACGTGCGGAGCAAGGTCGGCGGCGCGCCTTGGCCGGCAAACCTTGTAGAGCAGGCCACCGGGGCCGAGGTACCTGCCGCCGGACGCGGGTCAGGCGGCGGTGGTTTCGGCCGATGTCTTGCCTTCCTGTGCGGCCGCCGCCGGGCCGCCGGAGGCGTCGGACTTGGCAGCGCCGCCCGGGCCCGCTGACGCGATGCTGGTCGACCGGCGCTTGGAGACGATCACCGCGCCCACCACGATGGCGACGGCGACGATGGCGACACCGGCCCGCAAGCCTCCGTTATGGCTGTATTTCACTACGCTCGTGGCAATCAGCAGCGATACCAGGTTCATTACCTTGATCAGCGGGTTGATGGCCGGGCCTGCGGTGTCCTTGAACGGGTCCCCGACCGTGTCGCCGATGATGGTGGCCTCGTGTGCATCCGAGCCCTTGCCGCCGTAGTTGCCGTCCTCGACCAGTTTCTTCGCGTTGTCCCAGGCGCCGCCGGAGTTGGCAAGGAACACCGCCATCAACGCGCCGGCCGCGATGGCGCCGGCCAGGAACGAGCCGAGCGGCGCGTAGCCGAACGCGAAGCCGATCGCGATCGGCGTCAGCACGGCCAGCAGGCCGGGGGTGGCAAGCTCGCGCAGTGAGTCCCTGGTGCAGATGTCCACGACCCGGCCGTATTCGGGTTTCTCGGTGAAGTCCATGATCCCGGGGTGGTTGCGGAACTGCTCGCGTACCTCGTAAACCACCCGCCCGGCCGCGCGGCCGACGGCCATTATGGCCAGGCCAGAGAAGTAGAACACCACTGCCGCGCCGATCATCACGCCGACCAGCACGTTCGGCTTGTCCACCGACAGGCTGAAGGTGCCGGCCGCGCCGCCGAGCGCGGTCTGCACCGTGGTGCGGAACGAGCCGAACAGCGCGGTCGCCGCGAGCACCGCGGTCGCGATCGCGATGCCCTTGGTGATCGCCTTGGTGGTGTTGCCGACCGCGTCGAGGCGGGTCAGCACCTGCGCGCCGTCGCCGTCCACGTCGCCTGACATCTCGGCGATGCCCTGGGCGTTGTCGGACACCGGGCCGAAGGTGTCCATCGACACGATGACGCCGACCGTGGTCAGCAGGCCGGTGCCGGCCAGCGCCACCGCGAACAGCGCGATCGTGGCGTTGCCGGTGCCGAGCAGGAACGCGCCGTAAACGGCTGCCCCGATCAGCAGCGCCGAGTACACGGCCGACTCCAGGCCGACCGAGATGCCAGACAAGATCACGGTGGCCGGCCCGGTCAGTGAGCTCTCGCCGATGTCGCGGACCGGGCGGCGGTTGGTCTCGGTGAAGTAGCCGGTGAGCAGCTGGATGGCGCTGGCCAGGACGAGTCCGATGAGGACCGCGCCGATGGCCAGCAGCTGCGGGCTGCCGCCGTGTGCCAGGATCGCCGCGCTGCCGGGCCCGGTGACGCCCTTGAGGTCGCTGAACTTGGCCGGCAGGTAGATGAACGCGGCGCCGATGACGAGCACAAGCGAGATGACCGCGGAGATGAAGAAGCCGCGGTTGATGGCGGTCATGCCGCTGCGGTCGCCGCGGCGCGGGGTCACCACGAAGATGCCGGCCACCGCGGTGATCACGCCGACCATCGGCACGATCAGGGGGAACACCAGGCCCTGCGAGCCGAACGCCTTGACGCCAAGGATCAGCGACGCGACCAGCATGACCGCGTAGGACTCGAACAGGTCGGCGGCCATCCCGGCGCAGTCGCCGACGTTGTCGCCCACGTTGTCGGCAATGGTCGCGGCGTTTCTCGGGTCGTCCTCCGGGATGCCCTTCTCGATCTTGCCCACCAGGTCGGCGCCGACGTCCGCGGCCTTGGTGAAGATGCCGCCGCCGACCCGCATGAACATCGCCAGCAGCGCGGCGCCGAAGCCGAAGCCCTCAAGCACGCTCGGCGCGTTCGCCTTGTACAGGATCACCACGACGGCGGCGCCGAACAGGCCGAGCCCGACGGTGAACATGCCGGCCACCCCGCCAGTGCGGAACGCGATCCGCATCGCGGGGCGCTCGCCGTCCGCGCCAGCCCGCGCGGCAGCCGCCACCCGGACGTTCCCGCGGACCGCCAGCGACATGCCGGTAAACCCGGTGAGCGCCGAGAACAACGCCCCGACCAGGAAGAACCCGCTGCGGCCCCAGCGCACGGATGCGCTGTCCGCTGGCAGCAGCAGCAGCACGAAAAAGATCAGCACCACGAAGACGCTGAGCGTCCTGAACTGGCGCCGGAGGTATGCCGCCGCGCCCTCCTGCACGGCGAGCGCGATCTCCTCCATCTTCTCGGTGCAGCGCGATCACGGCCACGACGACGACCCAGATCAGGTTGGCGCCAGTTACGCCGGGCGCACCACCCGCCAGAGCGAGGTTGAGCCTAGACATCTGTCCTCCTTGACAGGGAAACACGCGACGCGCGACGCTGCTGCTCAGTGCAGTGTCGTGGCATCCGGCGGAGACGCTTCAGCACGCAAGCCAGCAAGAGTGCCACCACCGGCAGTGCCGGGAGTCTACGCATGCGGGTCACTGGATAGTAATGCGGCCCCCGCATTCTGCGCGAAGTCGCGGCCCGTTCGCGGGGGCCAGCCAACCAGCCGGCCCGGCGGCCGGCTAAGGATGCGCCCGGAAATGTCCTGTTAATGCGCAGGCCTGCCGGTTTAGTGCTGCAGCCCCACCGCAGGCCAGCTCATCCTGATCCGGACGCCTCCTGCGGTCTCACTGATCTGGACATCATCGGCGAGGCCGGCGATCACCGCGAGGCCCAGGCCGTGATCGAGGCCCTGCGACCCGCCCGGCGCTGGCCCGGCGGCCGCGCCTGCCGCGGAATCAGCGAGATCACGCCCGCTGCCCTGCTCGGCGTCGTCCGCGGCACCGGCCAGGCCAGTGCCGCCGGCGGCGCCAGCGGCGCCAGTGTCGGTCACCTCGACCTCGAATCTCCCGGCGGAATCGGTCAGCGCGATCCTGACCGGCTCGGCCGGGCAGTACAGGCGGTGCGCTTCCACCGCGCGCGAGCATGCCTCGCCGACCGCCAGCCTGACCTCGTCAAGCAACGCCTCATCGACGCCGCTGCGCCTGGCCACCGCGGTGGCGACGAGCCGGGCCGTGCGCACGTGCGCGGGCAGGGGCGTGAAGCTAACCTCAACCGTGGGCATCTCGGGGCATGCGCCGCGGGTTACTTCTCGGCTTTTCTTGCCGTTATGGCCTCGTCTACGGTGTCATGAATGCCGAAGACCTTGGTGAGGCCGGTGATCCTGAATATCTTCAGGATCCGTTCCTGCGTGCAGACCAAGTCGAGCGAGCCGTCGTGCGCGCGGACCCGCTTCAGCCCTCCGACCAGGACTCCCAGCCCGGTCGAGTCCAGGAACTCGACCTTCTCCATGTTCACCACGAGCTGGTAGAAGCCGTTGTTCACCAGCTCGATGAGCAACTCACGCAGTCGCGGCGCGGTGTAGACGTCGATCTCGCCCTCGACGTCGACGACCTCGATCCCGTCCTTGGTGTGGTGATCAAGCTTCAGATCCACAAATTCCTCCAACGCCATGTGGCCATCGTCTGAGCATCGCGGCCCGGCTCAATCCCGGGCTTCCAGGGGGCAGCCTTGCTCCCGACGCGAATTCAATCACGCTCTGAGGTCATGTCTATACCAGATCACGCTTCGAGGCACCTTGCCGCTGGATGACACACTGAAACCCGATGCCAACGGTGACGCCGCTCGTCCCCGACGAGCAACCTATCCCCCGGATGCGCGCGAGCCCAGCGGCCGGCCAGGCTGCCGGCTCCCCCACCGGGGAACCGCTGCGCGCCCCCGATCAGGACAAACGTGTCCCGGACACCGGCGAGGATAGCCACATCCAGGACAAAGGCGGCCATATCCGGGACGAAGGCGGACGTGTGCAGGACGAAGGCGGCCGGGTCCGGGACGAAGGCGGCCGTAGCCAGGACGAAGGCGGCCGGGTCCAGAATGAAGGCGGCGATGTCCGGGAGGAGGGCGGCCCTGCTGCTCGCCATGACGATGGCCGGGAAGTCGGCCAACTAAGCGGTCCCGGGTCATCGCCGGACCCCATCCGGCTGCTGCGCCAGGGCTGGCGGTCTGGCCGGCTGACTCACGTTGAGCACATCCCCGCCAGGGCGGGGCGCAGCGCGGACTGGCCGGCCTGGGTTCCTGCCGAGCTGGCAGCCGCGTTCGCCGCGGCGGGGGTGCCGGCGCCATGGACACACCAGGCCGCAGCCGCGGAGCATGCCCGGGCCGGCCGGAACGTGATCATCTCGACACCGGCCGCGTCAGGGAAGTCCGTCGGCTACCTGCTGCCGGCGCTGACCGGGGTACTGGCCGGGCGAACGGCCCTTTACATCGCGCCGACCAGGGCACTTGCCGCCGATCAGCTGCGCGTGGTGCGCTCACTCGGCATCCCGGGCGTCCGCGCGGCGGTGGTCGACGGAGACACGCCCAGTGCCGAACGGTCCTGGGCTCGGTCGCACGCCAGCTACCTGCTCACCACGCCCGACCTGCTGCACCACACGCTGCTGCCCAGGCATGCCTGGTGGGACGGCTTTCTCCGGCGGCTGCAGTACGTCATCGTCGATGAGTGCCACGGGTACCGCGGGATCTTCGGCTCCCACGTGGCACACGTGCTGCGGCGGCTGCGGCGGGTCGCGGCGCACCATGGCGCGGCCGGCCCGGCTACCGGTCACGGCAGCCCCCGGACCACTGAGCGGAACGGAAGTAGCGGCGCTGGCCCCGTCTTCATCCTGGCGTCGGCGACGATCAGCGAACCCGGGCGGTGCGCGAAGCTGCTCACCGGGCTGGACGCCGAGGAAGTCACGACGGACGCTGCCCCGCACGGCCCCGTCACATTCTGCCTCTGGGAGCCGCCGCTGACCGCACTGCGCGGCGAGGCGGGCGCACCGCTGCGGCGGACAGCGACAGCGGAGGCGGCAGGCCTGCTCGCTGACCTCGTGATCGACGGTATCCCGGCGCTGGCCTTCGTCCGGTCCCGCCGGGGTGCGGAGGCGGTGGCGCTGGGAGCCAGGCGGGCGCTGGCCGATGCAGGCGCGGCCGGCCAGGCAGAGCGGGTGGCCGCCTACCGGTCCGGCTACCTCCCCGAAGACCGGCGGAACCTAGAGGACGCACTGCGGGCGGGCACCATAACCGGCCTGGCGACCACCACGGCGCTGGAGCTAGGCGTCAACATCACCGGGCTCGGCGCCGTGCTGATCGCCGGCTGGCCAGGGACCAGGGCGGCGCTCTGGCAGCAAGCCGGGCGAGCCGGCCGGGACGGGCGCGATGCTGTCGCCGTGCTGATCGCCCGGGACGATCCGCTGGACACCTACCTGGTGCATCACCCGGAGGCGATCCTGCGCCGGCCAGTCGAGGCGACGGTGCTCGATCCCGGCAATCCCTACGTGCTGGCGCCGCATCTTTGCGCGGCCGCCGCCGAGCTGCCGCTGACCCAGGCTGACATCGACCTGTTCGGCCCGGGAGCTACAGCGGTCGCCGACCGGCTGACCCGCGAGGGAATGCTGCGCCCGCGCGGGCACTGGCGGTACTGGACGCGGCATGGCCGGGCCGCGGCGACCGGCCTGCGCGGCACCGGCGGCCTGCCGGTACGGATCGTGGAGGAGTCCACGGGCCGGCTGGTCGGCACGATAGACGAGCCGTCCGCGCACGTCCTCGCCCACGCCGGCGCGGTCTACCCGCACCAGGGCGAGATGTACCTGGTCAACAGGCTCGACCTGGCGGAAGGCGTGGCCCTGGTGCAGGCCCGCGATCCCGGCTACGCCACCTCGGCCCGGGAGCTGACCAGGATCGAGGTCACTGCCGAGCTGCGCCGCGCCGCCTGGGGCGCTGCCGGTGTGCACTTCGGGGACGTCGAGGTCACCCGGCAGGTGACTTCTTATGTGCGCCGCCAGCTGGAAACCGGGCAGCCGGCCGGGCAGACGCCGCTCGACCTGCCCCCCCGCACGCTGCGGACCAGGGCGGTCTGGTGGACGATCGACGCGGGCCAGCGGGCCGCACTCGCCAGCAGCGGGGTCGACCTGGCCGGTGCCGCGCATGCCGCGGAGCACGCGTCGATCGGGCTGCTGCCGCTGGTCGCCTCCTGCGACCGCTGGGATGTCGGCGGAGTCTCTGCTGACCTGCACCCGGCCACTGGCCGGCTTACCGTCTTCGTCTACGACGGGCATGACGGCGGTGCAGGCTTCGCCGAGCGCGGGTTCCAGGCGGCGGCAGACTGGCTGCTTGCGACCATGCAGGCCATCGAGTCTTGCGAGTGCGCCGCCGGATGCCCCTCGTGCATTCAGTCACCCAAGTGCGGAAACGGCAACGAGCCATTGTCCAAACAGGGAGCGGTCAGGCTGCTGGGATGCCTGCTAGCGGGCCGGGACGCCGTCCCGCCGCCGCGACGGCGGCGAGACGGCGCTCGAAGATGAGGCGACCCCCGCCGGGGGGGAGAGCGGGGGTCGCCGTACGGTCCGGCTCCGGGGGGGCAGAGCCGGGTCCGTCACCCAGGAAAGCCTATGCGTAACGAGCCAAAGTTACCAGCCGGTCAACCGGTACCGTCTCGGTAGTTGCGATCCGATCTCCTCTATGCTGCCGGACCGCGGGCATATCCGTCGAGAGCGAAAGCCCATCCATTACGGCTTTCTTTGATCTGGACAAGACCATCATCTCGCGGTCGAGCACGCTGGCATTCTGGCCGCCGTTATACCAGCCCGCCTGATCAGCAAGAGCGCCGTGATCCGCAGTGAGCACGTCGGGGCAGGAGATGGCCGGTCCGATCGGACCGTGCTCGGCGCAACCGGGGTCATCGCCACCCGGATGGCGGTCGCCGACGGCTGCTACACCGGGAGATGGAGCTTTACGCTTACGGCGAAGCGAAAGCCGGCCGGCGCCGGCCCCGGACCACGCTGCTCGCCCGACCGCCCCGCGCCCCGGGACCGCGCCCCGTTTCCCCGGCCCGCCCCGGACGATGCCGCGGGCCGGTCAGCACCGCGGCAGGCCGGCTTCCGGTTGCAGCGAAGGCGAGGGCCATCGACCACGCCGCTCGCCCCACCGCGCCGCGCCCCAGGACCGCGCCCGTTTCCCCGGCCCGCCGCCCCGGACCACGCCGCTCCCCCGACCACGCTGACCAGGCACGACCCGCCAGTTCAGCGCATGTGAACCTGCTAATCAATCGAGATCACGAATTGGTTACGCTACGGGCTTTCCAACCGGCCGGATCCGTCGTACAAAGGTGTAACGGACCAACAGTCCGGGCACGGCAACCGGGTACCCACGCGCGACCAGCCGCGGGAGGCGTGCCGTGACAGGCGAGTCCAGCAGGACGGCGCGCCCGTGAACGGCGCACCGCGGGACAGCCTGCGCGGCAAAATTGAAGGTGCACGCTTGGTAACCCGGAGTGACGTGTCAGGCGACGGCGCCCCGACTTCGGGGCGCCGTTTGCCGTTTCCGGCCGCGTGCCGTCTGGGACCCGGCCGCGTGCCGTCTGGGACCCGGCCGCGTGCCGTCTAGGACACCGCACGGTCAATACGGGGCTCCGGCCACATGCCGCGGTCACGGATGCGCGAGACTTGATCCCGACAGCACAAGAGGGGAGAGCACCGATGGCCGAGCCCGCGGTCCGGCAGCCGGCGGTTAGCGCGCGTGATCAGTCTCTTGGCGTCCTGGTTTCGCTGGCCGTCAGGGACGTTACCCAGCTGATCAGGTGCGAGCTCGACCTGGCAAAGCTCGAGCTCAAGGCAGATGCGCGACGGCTCGGCATCGCCGGGGCGCTGCTGGTCATCGCAGCCTTCGTGGCCTGCCTCGTGCTCATGCTTGCCTGCTTCGCATTCGCCTACGGCCTGATCTCGCTGGGCATCTGGCCGTGGGCCGCGTTCTTGATCGTGGCCGGGACCTGCGTCCTGCTGGCCGGCGTCGCCGTGGTCATTGGCGCGCTGAAATTCCGCGGGCTGAGCGGGCTGAAGAAGACCCGGCAGAGCGTCCAGGATGGCCTTTCCCTGCTGCGGCGCGATGGCGGCACTCCCGTGGCCAGCAAGCCGGCTGGAGCGGAGTGATCGGAGTGCCTTCGCGGAGCGACGAGCCGATCTACATCGACGGCCCCTGGTCGCACCGCAGCATCAGCGCTAACGGGACCCGCTTTCACGTCGCGGAGAGCGGCGAGGGGCCGCTGGTGCTGCTGCTGCACGGCTTTCCCCAGTTCTGGTGGACCTGGCGCGAGCAGCTGACCTCGCTGAGCGAGGCCGGATACCGCGCTGTCGCTGCTGACCTGCGCGGCTTCGGCGGCAGTGACAAGCCGCCGCGCGGCTACGACCTGGTGACCGCGGCGTCCGACGCCGCCGGGCTGGTCCGGTCGCTCGGCGAGGCGAACGCGGTGGTAATCGGGCACGACTGGGGCGGCCTGGTCGCCTGGACCATGGCGGCGTACTTCCGCAAGGTGGTCCGGCGGCTCGCGGTCGTTTCCGTCCCGCATCCGCTGCTACTACGCGGGGCCGTGCTGTCCGATCCGCTCGGCCAGGGCCGAAGCAGCGGATATGCCCTCCGGTTCCAGCTTCCCGTGCTGCCAGAGCGCCAGCTGGTGCGGCATGACGCCGAGCGGGTCGGCCGGATGCTGCGCTCCTGGTCAGGTCCCGGGTGGCCGGACGCGCAGACCGAGCGGCGCTACCGGGCAGCGATGTGCCTGCCGTCCGTTGCCCACTCCGCGCTTGAGTATCACCGCTGGTTCGTCCGCTCCCGGCTGCGGCCGGACGGCCTGCGGTACGCGCGCAGCATGCGCGCGCCGATTCAGGCGCCGACCCTGCACCTGCACGGAGCCCTGGACAGCTGCGTGCTGCCGAGCACGGCGCGCGGCTCAGGCAAGCACGTCGACGCACCCTACCGGTGGCGGCTGCTGGACGGTGCCGGGCACTTCCCGCACGAGGAACTGCCCGCCCGCTTCGACACCGAGCTCCGCTCGTGGCTGGCCGACCCGGAACCAGAACGATGACCCCATCGCCATCGAGCGCAGGCGGCACCGGCGCAGGCGGCACCGGCGCAGGCGGCGGTAAGGCCGCAGGCAAGTTCGCGGGCAAGGCCGCAGGCGGGGATGCCGGGGCACGCCGGGACGATAACGGACGCAGACACGCCGACGAGGGCACGGGCGGCACCCGGGAAGCAGGCGCCACCCGGGAAGCGGGCGGGCAGCTGGACGCAGCCGCGGGCAGGGACCGGGATGCGGCTGGCCGCCCACGAAATGCCCGGCCCCGCGACGAGCTAGGCCGGCCGCTGAGCCGCGATGCCGCCGGTGAGCTGCCCGTTGCCGATGAGACAGCGCTGCCTCCGGCCAGCGCGCTTGCGTTCGCGCAGCAGCTGATCGATGGCGGCAGGCCGTTTCGCGCCCACGAGGTACTTGAGGCCTCGTGGAAGGCGGCGCCGGCCGCCGAGCGTGAGCTGTGGCAGGGCCTGGCTCAGGTTGCCGTCGGCCTCACGCACGCCCAGCGCGGCAACGCTCGCGGCGCCGTCGCCCTGCTGCGCCGCGGCGCGGGCGGCGTCGGCGCGTATTCGGCTGCCTGTCCGCACGGGATCGATGCGGCAGGAATCGCCAGGTCGGCCAGCAGCCTGGCGGACCTGATCGAGCGGGACGGGCTCAGCGCCATTCCGGCCGACGTGATGCATGTCCGCATTTCAGTCGGTGGTTAACATTTAGCCGCCTGGGGCCGGACAGATCTTAACCACTATCCAGGACCGAATGGCGCGGGACGGCGGTTTATCGGCGCCTGGATGACTGGCCTAGTCGCAGCTCTGGGTGGAGACCGGCGCCGTGGCCGCCCTGCCCGCACGGGTATCGGGTGCCACTTCCGCCGCGGTCAGGGCATAGCCGGTGTCCTTCGCGGAGACCGCGGCGGCGAACACGACGCCGTAGACACGGCCGCCGGGCGAGAGCAGAGGACCGCCAGAGTTGCCGGGCTCGACCACCGCCCTTACCGAGTAGATCTCGCGGGTTACCGTGCTGTTCTGATAGATATCCGGGCTGGTTGCCGTCTCACTGCCGCCGATCCGGGCCGCCACCTTGGTGAACCTGGAGTTCAGCGGGTACCCGGCGACGACCGCCTTGTCGCCGCTCGATGCCTGCCCGGCGAAGTGCAGCGGGGCGGCGGCAAGCCCCGGCACGTACAGAATCGCGATGTCGCGCTTCGGGTCGTAGAGCACCACGCGGGCCCGCAGCCGGGGATCGCGCGCGGTGGTACTCACCACCGGCCCCCGCGTGACGCCGGCCACCACGTGCGCGTTGGTGATGACGTGATCATGGGCAAAGACGAAGCCCGAGCCCTCGATCCGGCGCGAGCAACTCGGCGCGGTGCCCTCGACCTTGACAACGCTGCCCTTGGCGCGGACGACCCCCTTGGCAGACAGGACACTATTGTCTGGCGGCGCGACCGACAGCGGGCCTTCCGCGCCGAGCGCGCCGAAGACCTGCGCGTACGGTCCGCGAGCCAGCAGCCTGCGGAAGTCAGAGAACATCACGCTGGCGGCGGGCGGCATGACCCGGTCGACGCCGCGGAGTACCGCGGAGTCGTTGACCTGGCGCGATATCAGCGGGAAGGGAGCGTATGCAACCGCCGAGGCGATCAGCCAGGCGATCAGCAGTACCGAGATCACGCTGACGGCTGAGCCGCCGAACGCGTCAACGACCGTGGCGGGCCGCCAGGTCACCCTGGAGCGCATGGCCACGCCAACGCCGGACGCCAGCAGCTGGCCGAGCATCGCGGCGACGAAGACGACGATGATGGCGACAAGGGCCTGCTGGGCCAGCCCGCTAACCAGCGACCTGGCGATGCGCGGGCCGAACACCGCGCCGACCGCGCCGCCCCCGATGAACCCCAAGAAGCTCAGCACTCCGATGATGAAGCCCTGGCGGTACCCGGCAACGCCGAAGGAGACCACAAGCACGATAAGGATCAGGTCCAGCAAGTCACCCGGCACGTGCCCAACCGTATAGGGCCGTACCGGCAGGCCGGGCCGCGCACCGACACGCCGGGCGGCATCGGGCAGCCGGAGAAGCGGCGGAGAAGCCGGGGCAGCCGGGCGTCGATCCGGGCACAGCACGCCAGCCGGACGGCGCCAGCCTGGGTAGCAGTTCAGGCAACGGGGCCGATGCCGCCGCCAGCCGCCATCAGCACGTCGGCCGGCAGGTCCTCGGCCCGGCTGGCGTCCCAGGGCACCTCCCAGCCGCCCAGTGCAAGCAGCCGGTCCACCAGCATGGCCGTGAAACCCCAGACCAGCATCCCGGCGACCCGGAAGGCCGGCCCCGCCGCGCCGGACGGCATGCGGATGCTCAGCCGGTGCGCCGGATCGGCGAGGTCCGCGACGGCGACCCGCGCGACCGCGGCGACTTCCACCGGATCGCCCGGCGCTACCGGGGCCGGCCGCTGCCACCAGGCAAGCACCGGGGTAACTGTGAACCCGCTCCGCCAGATGAACATGTCCGGCAGCACCCCGAGCACCCGGACGCCCGAGGGGTCTACCCCCGCTTCCTCGGCTGCCTCCCGCAAGGCCGCCTGCACAGGCCCCCCGTCGCTGTCGTCTATCACGCCGCCGGGAAAGGCCGGCTGGCCCGCATGCCGCCGCAGTCTCGGGCCCCGCTGGACAAGCAGCAGGTCGGGCCCATCGGCGCCGGGCCCGAACAAGATCAGCACGGCCGCTGGCCGTCCGCCTGGCCTGGGCCGCAAAGCGGCTGGCACCGGCATGCCGGTGGCGGCCTGGGCCAGCGCCGCCAGCCAGCCGGGAACGCCGGAATCCGGGCCGTCCCCGGTCACGAGAACGGCCCGGCCCGGACCAGCTTGCGCGCAATCTCCGGATCGGTGGGGCCGATCCCGAACGACGGGCAGAGCCTGGCCAGCCCGCAGGCACCGCAGGCCGGCCTGCGGGCATGGCACACCCGGCGGCCATGCCAGATCAGCCGGTGCGAAAGGATCGTCCACTCCTTGCGCGGGAACAGCGATCCCACCTCGCGCTCGATCTTGACCGGGTCGTCCTGCACGGTCCAGCCGAGCCGGCGGCTCAGCCGGGCGAAATGGGTATCGACGGTAATGCCCGGCACGCCGAAGGCGTTGCCGAGCACCACGTTCGCGGTCTTCCTGCCGACGCCCGGCAGCGTAACGAGATCGCGCAGCCTGCCAGGTACCTCGCCACCGAACCGCTCGCACAGGGCTTGCCCGAGGCCGATGAGGCTGGTCGTCTTGGCGCGGAAGAAGCCGGTTGACTGGATGATCTTCTCCATGTCGCCGCGGTCGGCCGCGGCATAGTCGGCCGCGCTGCGGTAGCGGGCGAAGAGCACCGGGGTGACCTGATTGACCCGCTTGTCGGTGGTTTGCGCGGACAGGATGGTAGCGACGAGCAGCTCAAGCGGCGTGGCGAAGTCGAGCTCGCAGTGTGCGTCCGGATACATGACGGCGAGCTCGCGGTTGATCCGGCGCGCATGCCGGACCAGGGCGGTCCTCGAAGGGGGTTCAGCAACCACGGGCCTAGCCTATTGACCGTTCTCGCCACCGCGTGCGTGCACCGCGCAGAGCCGCCGCCGGAACGGCATGGCAGCAAGCGCGCGGCCGGCCACGGACGAGCCTGCCGCGGTGACATGCCGGCCGAGCACGATGACCGCCACCGACCGCGCTCCGGCTAGCCGCAGCGCCGCGCAGGCGGACTGCGCGCTGGCGCCCGTCGTCCAGGTGTCATCGAGCAGCACGACATCCGCGCTGTCGAGAGGCGCTGCCCTGAATCGGTCCGCGTCCAGCTCCCTGGTCCAGGGCTCATCGCGCAAGCGCAGCTCAATCGCCGCGCTGGGGAGCGAAAGGGACGGGCAGGCCAGTGCCCGCAGCGGGTGCGGGCCCGGCCGCCCGCGGCCGCTCGGCACCACCGCGAGATGCGTCGGCCTGATCATCCCGGCAGCCCGCCAGACGCACCGGCCGTGGTCGCGCAGGAAGACGACGAGCAGGGCGCGCAGGTCCGCCAGGGCGGCCGCGGCGCCAGGCAGGGCGGACTTGTAAAGCCAGAGACTCCTGGCGTGCTCGCCGCCCTTCACCGCATAGCAGATCGGTACCACTACGTCGGCGAGCAGCCCCGGCAAGGTTTCCGCATGCAGAGCGCAGAGGTAGCAGCGGGCATTTCCCGGCGGCACCGGGATCCGGCAGGCCGTGCAGAAGCCGCTGCTGGCCGGCGGCGGCGCGGCGAGCCCGGGCGCCTGCCTGCGCACCGAGCCAGCCAGGAACTCCCAGCCGGCTTCGGAGTCCATGGCCGCGACGCTACGGCGGGCCACCGACGATCCGGCGAGCATGCATTCGGCGTGCCGGGCACCCGTAACCCGGCGGGAGATAAGCTGGCCTGACGGCCTCGGCACCGCGCTCCGGTACGCTCGGCGGGGGCAGCTCCGGGTATCCGCAGGCTCCCGTACCGAAAACGGACCGGCGAGCAGCAAAACGAAGACGCGTCCAGGCCGCAGTCAGATGCTGGCCGGCCGGACGGCAGCGATCCACCAACGGGATGACCGCAATGCGAATGCCCTGGACAGCGGCCAGCCGCCGGTTCCGCGGCTGGCGCGCGGCCGCCGCGCAGGCAGCGCGGCCGCCATGGCTGGCGACGGCCCTGCGACCGGGCTGGCCGGCCGCGGCACTGCGGCGGCACTGGCTGGCCGCGGCACTGCTGCTGATCGGGCTGATCCTGCGGATCCTCACCCAGCTCGCCTACCGGCCTGCGCTGCTCTACATCGACACGGTCAAGTACCTCTACAACGCGTGGCCGGGCACCGACCCGGTCGGATACAAGGTGCCGCTCGGGTTCATCCTGTTCTTCGGCGACCTTTCCACCGTGGCAGCCGTCCAGCACCTGCTCGGCCTGGCCATGGCGGTCACCTTGTACCTCGTGCTGCTACGCCGCGGCTGCCCGCGCCTGCTGGCGGCACTGGCCATCGCCCCGGTCCTGCTGGACGCCTACCAGCTCCAGATGGAACAGACGATCATGCCGGACGTATGGTTCGAGGCGCTGATCGTCGCCGGTCTCGCGATGCTGCTGTGGCGGCCCAGGCCGGGCCTGCGCGCCGTGATCGCCGCCGGGCTGATCCTCGGCGCATCCGCGACGCTCCGGCAGGTCGGCGAGATCCTCGTGCTGCCCGCCGCCGTCTTCGCGGCGGTCATGGCCGGCGGCTGGCGGCTGAGAGCCGGCCACGCCGCGGCGCTGTGCGCCGCGTTCGCGCTGCCGATCGTTGCCTACAGCGGCATCTCCCTGGCGCAGAACGGGCATTTCCGGCTCTCGCACTCCGGCACCAGCGAGCTTTACGGGCGGATGGCCGCGGCCGCCGACTGCCAGGCGCTGCGGCTTGCTCCGGACGAGCGGGCGCTTTGCCCGACGCCGAGCCAGCGCGCGCTCGGCCCGGACGGCCTGGAGCACAGTTCCGCGTCGCCGCTGAAGAGCTTCACCCCGCCCGCCGGGCTCGCCCGCAGCAAGGCTATCGCCGACTTCAACCACCAGGTGCTCTGGCAGCAGCCGCTGCGGGTGATCAGCGGGATCGGCCGGGACATGGCGAAGCTGTTCACGCTGACCCGGTTCACCAGCCCAGGGGACACCCCGATCTCCCGCTGGCAGTTCCAGTACCGCTACCCGACCTATGCGTCCACTATCGAGGTCAACCGGGAGCATGTCCTCGTGCTCGGCGTACAGCTGACCGCAAGCGGCGGGATCGACAACCTGCGGCCGCTGCCCGCCTCGATGGGCGGCAAGGCCGCGGTCGCCGAGCCGCTTGCCAGGTTCCTGCGCGGCTACCAGCTGGATGGCGGCTTCACCCCCGGTCCGCTGCTCGCTATCGCCGCGGCGGCCGGGCTCATCGGGTCGGCTAGCCTGGCCCGCCGCCGCCGTAGGCAACCCGGCGCCGGCCCTGGCATCGGCGCTGGCGGCCGGCCGGCCGCCGTTGCCTGCTTCCTGTTCTGGACGACGGCCGTCGCGGTGCTCGTCACCTCGGACCTGTTCCAGTTCTCCTGGCGTTACCAGCTTCCGGCGCTGATCACGCTGCCGCCAGCCGGGGCACTCGGGATCGCGGTCATGATCGGCGCCGTCCGGCGCCGCAATGCCGCCGGGCGCGCGGACGGCGAGCGCGGCCGGCTGCCGCAGCTGGCCGCGCCGGCCAGGTGATCCCCGCGCTGAGGCGCCAGCAGCCGGCCCCGGCGGGCGGGCAAGGCAGCCTGCGTCCCGCGCTCCGGCCAGGACCGCTCGCGGGCATGCTAAGGCGGCACTGGCCGGCGGCGGTGCTGCTGCTGGCCGGGCTGGCCTTGCGCGCGCTGGCCCAGATCGCCTACCGGCCCGCGTTGTTCTACATCGACTCGACCAGGTACCTGTACCACGCCGACGGTAACGACCCAGTCGGATACCGGCTGCCGCTCAAGATCATATTGATCTTTAGCAGCATTAACGAGGTCGCCGTGGTGCAGCACTTGCTCGGGCTGGCGATGGCGGTGGCACTTTACTGGATCCTGCTGCGGCGCGGCTGTCCGCGATGGCTCGCTGCGCTCGCTATCGCGCCGGTCCTGCTGGATGCCTATCAGCTGCAGATCGAGCAGACGATCATGCCGGACGTGTGGTTCGAGGCGCTGATCGTCGCCGGGCTTGCGGTGCTGCTCTGGCGGCCGCGGCCAGGCTGGCGGGCGGTGATCGCCGCGGGCATCCTGCTCGGCTCGTCCGCGACGCTCCGGCAGGTGGGCGAGATCCTGCTGCTGCCCGCACTCGCCTATGTGCTGCTCACGGCCGGCGGCTGGCGGCGCCGGGCCGGGTACGCGGCCGCTGCGTGCGCGGCCTTCGTGGTCCCGATCCTCGGATACAGCAGCCTGTCCTACGCCCTTACCGGGCATTTCTGGCTGTCGCACTCGGGCGCCACCAGCACGTACGGGCGGATGGCGGCAGCCGCGGACTGCCGGCGACTGCGGCTGCCTGCCGACGAGCGGGGCCTATGCCCGACGCCGGCCCAGCAGGCCACCGGGCCGGACCAGCTTGAGCACAGCCCGCACTCGCCGCTGCGGCCGTATTACGCGCACCTGCCATCCGGCGAGGCGTCCCGGCTGGTGGCCGACTTCAACCGCCAGGTCCTCACGCAGCAGCCGCTGAACGCGGCCCGCGGCGTCGGCCGGGACGCGCTGAAACTGTTCGCGCTGACGCCGGCGACAAGCCCCGGGGACACGCCGATCTCCCGCTGGCAGTTCCAGCACAGTTACCCGACCTACCCGCCGCATGCCTCGCGGCAGGTCATCGCCGCGGCAGGCCGCAGCCTTGGCGGCGGCGGGCCAGCGGTGAACCGCCCGCTGGCGGCCTTCCTGCGCGGCTACCAGCTCCGCGGCGGCTATGCCCCTGGACCGCTGCTGGCCATCGCCGCGCTGGCCGGGCTCATCGGCTCGGCCAGCCTGGCCCGCCGCCGCAGGCCAGCTCAGCCAGACCAGGATGCCCTGCCCGGCCAGCCAGACCAGGATGCCCTGCCCGGCCAGCCGGGCCAGGATGCCCTTCCCGGGCGGCAGGCAGCCACCGCCTGCTTCGGGTTCTTCGCGACCTCCGTCGCGGTGCTCGTCACCTCGGACCTGTTCGAGTTCTCCTGGCGTTACCAGCTTCCGGCGCTGGTCACGCTTCCGCCGGCCGGCGCACTCGGGATCGCCGTCATCATCCGGGCTGCCGGAGCCCGCCGGGCGGTCAGAACCAGCCGGGCCGACCGAACAGCATGAAGAGTCCGGCGGCGGCGACCAGTTCGCAGGCGCTCTGCCGTCGGGCGGTCAGCGGTGACCGTCGTGCCGTCGAGGCTGACCAGGTATCCGTTCACCGGCTCATCGTGCCAAACCAGCCAGCCCGCCGTCGGCGCAAGCCGGATCGGCCGCCATGGTGGCTGCGCGGGTAGCCTCGTGCCAGGTATTGCCGCTTGGGCTTGGCTGGCCCGGACTGGCTCGTAACTGCCCGTGGTAGTCCGGCTGGCGGCCTCAGGCGGCGCGCTGGCCCTGGCGGCTGGCCGCCCGGCCTGCGATCAGGCCCCGCACGCCGCTCGCCGTCTCGCCGAGGCCGCCGCTGGCCGCCCGCCGGACCGTGGCCTCGGCGAGCATCACCGCCTCCGATGCGAGCTTGCGCACCTCCGGCGACGTCCTGATCGCATGCCATGACGTGCGGAGCCGGTCAAGGCCTGCTCGTCCTTCCCGGCTGCCGGTCAGGTAACCGGCCACGAAACCGATGATCGTTTCCATTGTCCTGCCTCACCTTTTCGGGTCGGATTGACCGAACGCGGCCCGCGGCGCTTACATCTCGCGGATTTCGAGGTAGCGCTTGATGTCGGGCAGCGACTGGACGATCATCACGAGGACGGCCGCAATCACCGCCGCCTTGATCAGTCTCGAGATCATCTCGTTTCCTCCTCTGACCAGTGGTTGGGCGCGGTCCCGGCCTGGTTCAGCCGGATGTATCGACGGAGCCCGCGGGCTCGATGGGCTCCACCTCGTCGGGCCCGAAGTAGAGGAACCTGCCGTGGTTGCGCTGCAGCTCGGCGGCGGGATCGTCGTCCGGGCTTACGGCAAGGTGCAGCTCGCCGTCGACGTCATGCAGGACCGCCTGCACCGTCGCCTCGCGCCCGACCAGGAACAGGTCCTGGGCGTCGGCGCGGCGGGCACCCGGCCGCATGCGGACCCGGCTGCCCGCGGCGATCCGGACGCCGGCCACGATCACGTGGTCGGTTTCCGGCGATACCGAGCTGTCGGCACCGGGATCCCACCATGGCACGGCTGGCCGGTCCGTGCTGTCCGCGGACGGCTCCGGCAGGGGCAGCCCGGGCGGCGGGCCGAACGCGGGCACCGCGTCCGCGGCCGACCGGGCGTCGCCCTGGCGGCCGGCCGCCTGAGCGGGCGATGGGCGGCCGGCCGGGGAGAACGACGGGCGGCTGGCCGGCCGCAGGTAGCGGATGGCCCCGTGCATACGCTCAAGCATCTCCGGCGGCAGGTCGTCCAGCCGGTCCATCAGCTCGGCCGCGCGCGGATCCGTGGCACGGGCCTGGCGCTTCTCCGAGTCGGTTAGCGCGAGCGTGCGCAGGGTCAGGATCTCGTCGATCTCGGTGGCGTCGAAGAGATCACCGGAGCTCTCCGCGGCGATCTCGGCATGGTCGTACAGGATCACCGGAGATGACAGCACCAGGTCGGTGCAGTCGGCCGGCCCGGCGAGCACCGGCCAGGTCCCGACGTTGGCGCAGGCCGCGATCTCGGCGGCGGCCCACTCCGGCGGGTCGGTCATGGAAAGGAAGGTGCTGCCCGGGGCTCCGATCATCGAGTGCGCTGCGATGAAGGCGTGCCGCAGGGCATCGTCCCTGCCGCGCAGCGGCGCCGCCGGAACAGTGCGGTTCGCGGTCCCGACCCGCAACCGGAGCGCCTGGTAGGGCCCGGCGACGCGGTCAGCGTGCAATGTGATAGTCCCGTCCAGTCCGGCCCAGTTACGGACCAGGCGGCCGACCTTCCGGCCCGTCGAGTTGGTGAGCTCCTCGGCTGACTCGCCGGCCCCGATATGGAATTCGATGTTCCTGTCCTCGGTCAGCAGCGAGCTGACGCTGACGGTCGCGTGCTGTTCCCGTTCGACGGCCTCGTCCCACTGGGTGAACTCGGATCCGTTCACGTAGAGGGTGTCGACCTTGTGCAGCTCGCCGGTGTCGGGTGAAACCCCGTACACGGTCCGGCGCTGCAGCTGCAGGAACCGGACCAGGATGCGCAGCTCCGCGTCGTCTGCGCATTCGAGCAGGCACTCGGTCTGGCTGGCGTTCGGCTCGCAGTCGTCGATGGCGGCGTAGGCGGGCGGCATCAGCACGCCGAACTGGAACCTGACCTGGTTCTTCTGCGCCGAGCGGTGATAGGGGTACAGCAGGTAGCCCTCGTACAGGATGGCGTCGGCCACCTTGCGGGCGTGGCCGAGATGAGCGGAATCGAGCCTCATGCCCGCCCCTGCGTGTTCTCGGTGTTCCCCGTGTTCCCCGCGTTCTCCGCGTTCTCCGTGTTCTCCGTGTTCTCCGTGTTCTCCGTGTTCCCCGCGTTCCCCGTGTTCTCCGCACTCTGCGCGGCCACCGCGGGCGCCGCCGCCGCCTCGGGCGCCGCGGGAGCCGCCGCCGTCGCGGCCGTCGTGGGCGTCGTGTGCGCCGCCGCCGCCTCGGCGAGCAGGGCACGGAGCGTGCCATCCCACGTCGGCAGCGCCCGCCGGGTCTTGAACTGCTGCAGTTCGTCCAGCGTCTGGCGGGTCATCTTGATCCATGCGCTGTTCGGGAAGTGGGCGTCGATGGCCTCCCGCCAGGTGCTGATCGGCAGCCGGTAGGCGGTTTCCTTGCTCCACGGCACCTGCTGCGCCTGCAGCCTGCCGTCGGTCATCCCGAACACGGTGCCGCTGAACAGCAGCAGCAGCGGCACCGCACCGCCGTCCAGGCCGGCGAAGTACCTGGTCGAACCGATCTCCAGGTCGTAGCTGAGCATCACGGGCAGGTCGAGCTCGATGCTGCCGGTGAACCGCGGCACCATGATCGCCACGTTGGTGAACTGCATCGGCCGGAGGGTCTCAGCCCAGCGCTGGGTTTCGCCGAAGAGGTCATTGAGCCGCTCGGCCTCGGCGGCGGAGTAGCGCCGCCGGCTCGGCTCGATCCGGATCTGGCAGCGCAGCGCGATTGCCTCTACCCGCTGCCCGCTGGTCTCGCTGATGCGCAGCGAGAAGGCCATCGAGGGAGACACCGCGTAACGGTCGGCGCGGGCGCCGAGGCAGTCGAAGACGAGGTCGGCCATGTCAGGCTTCCGTGCTGAAGGCCCGCGACCGCGACCGGACCCGGCCGAGGAACTCGGCGATGCTCTGGCGTGCCTCGGTGCCGCCGTCAAACCCACGCCAGTGCAGCCGCATCCGGCCGGCCAGCTCGTAGCAGGCATCGACCGGCACCAGATGGTACTCGACGCCCGAATCCGTACGGCAGATCAGGATGGCCTCGACGTCCGCGTCAGCGGCGGCGAGCAACGGATGCGCCGCAGTCAGCCGGTCCCAGGCCTGCAGGTTGAGCGTGCTCTCGGTGGCGCCGGCCGGGCTCGGGTAGAACGCGCAGACTTCGCCGCGCTGCGAGCTGCGCAGGAAGAACGCCAGCCCGACCGGGATCTCGAACTCATCCCACTCGGCGACGGACAGCTGCCTGGCCGGGTCGTGCAGGTAGCGGTCCGGAACCGCGCGGTATCTGCCGCGGCCCGCCTGCGCGTGGGTGAAGAGCAGGTAACAGGCCCGGCAGGCGCAGCTGAGAGTGGACTGCTCGAGGTCAGCGACATGGCCGTGCCCGGCCGGGATCTCCGTCGCGCACAGCTCGCACTTTTCCTGCGGCGGAGCGCCGCCCGGCGGCGGGCCTGGCGCACCACTCGGTGCAGGGGAGGTTACGGCGTCCGTCGTGCCAGTTCCGGGCGCGGTCCCGGGCTGGGCGGCCCGGACGAACCGGCGCAGCCCGGCGTTGCCGGTCACGTGCGGACCGCCTGCGGCAGGGCCACCCGGACGCCCTGGCTGTCGGCGAGCAACGGCAGCGGGTCGAGATGCACGGCCGGATCGTCCAGGCTCTTCCCGGCCAGCCGCACGTTGTACCTGGTGGCGCAGTCTGGGCAGGTCAGCAGCTCGCGGTCAAGCGCCCCGTCGGCCAGCGACGAGCCGCAATCCGCACAGACGTCACGGTAGGCATACAGCGTCCCGCGAACCGAGCAGACCAGGACGGACGTGCCGTCCGCCGCGGCCGTAACCGGCCTGGCGCTCGGCGGCCCGATGTCCGGCAGGGTGACCCAGCTTGCCTCGCCGCCTCCGCCGGCCCCGCCGCCTCCGCTGCTCCGGCCGGCCCCGCTCCGGCCCGCCTCAGCGGCCCCGCCGCCTCCAGCGGCCTTACCGCTCCCCGGCATGAAGGCGGGATCGCCATCCGGTCCGGTTCCTGCTTCCGGCCGCCTGCCGATCTGCAGCAGCCCGGGGCCAGGCGGCTCGGTCATGCCCTCCACCACCACCTGCGTCACCTCGGGCGCGGCCTCCTCTACCGCGCCCTGGATCGCAAGCTGGACGGTCACCGTCGAGGACGGGCAGCCATGGCAGCTGCCCTCCAGCCGGAGCCTGGCCACGCCGTCGGTAACGCCCAGGTGCTGCACCCCGCCCGCGTGCGAGCCGAGGTATGGCCGGATCCGGTCGAGTGCGCGCTGGATGCGCGCGTCGACGTCGAGCGGGTGCAGGCCGTGCACCAGCAGCAGGCTCTCGACCAGCGGATCTTCGGTGAGCCTGGCGAGCGTCGTCGCGCCTGCCTCGCCGCCGTCGCGGAGCACGGCCACGATCTGGCCGAGGCCGTCGCCGTACAGGCCGACCAGCAGGCCGACCAGTTCCTCGGCCATCCCGGTCACCTTCCCGCCCGCGCTGGCCCTGAGCGCGGCGAGCAGTTCCTCCACCCGTGTCCCGACTTGCTGAACGCCGGTCATCCGTTTCGCCTCCGTCTGCCAGCGGTCCCAGGAACCCGCCCGGCGGCAGCGGCCGGGCGGGGGCGGACCTGCACCGGCTCGGGCGCGGGCCGCGACCCGGACCAGTCCAGGGCCGTCAGGTGGACAAGGTGACCGTCATAGGCGAGTGCACCTTGTCGAGCACCTTGCCATTGCCGAGGGCCATGTGCACGCCGCAGGGCAGGCACGGGTCGTAGCTCCGCACTGCACGCATGATGTCGATGCCCTTGAACGTCTCCGGCGGGTTCTCCTCGAAGATCGGCGTGTTCTGCACGGCGTCCTCGTAGGGTCCCGGCGTGCCGAAGCTGTCCCGGACGCTCGCATTCCATGGGGTCGGCGGGTACGGGTGGTAGTTCGCGATCTTCCCGCCGCGGATCACCATGTGGTGCGAGAGCACGCCGCGGACGGCCTCGGTGAACCCGACGCTGAATGCCTCGTCGGGCACGTTGAACGGCTCCCAGGTCTTCGTGCGGCCGGCCCTGATCTCGGCGAGGGCCTTCTCCACGAAGTGCAGCGCGGCCGCCGCCGAGTATGCCTGGAAGTAGGTGCGGGCGCGGTCGCGCTCGATGGCGTTCGACAGCGGCCGGCCGCCGGAGTCCTGCGGCACCGTCCACTCGAACGTGACCTCGGGCCTGCTCATCGTGCGGGGCAGGTTGATCAGCACGCTGTGCCCGGTTGACTTGACGTAGCCGAAGTCGACCAGGCCGCCAAGCGCGGTCGCCCAGAGCCGGGCGATCGGGCCGCCGCCGGTATCCGCGGCCAGATGGTCCGTGCCGTCAAACCAGCGCGGCGACATGACCCAGCTGTACTTGTCCTGGAAGTTGCGCTTGCCGGGCCGCGGGATCGTGTGCTGGTTCCATGGATGCCGCCGGTCCACCGGGTTGCCCAGGGCGTCGCGGGTCACGAACATCTCCTGGTCTTCCCAGTCCTCGTAGTACGAGCTGCCGAGCAGGATCCGGATGCCGAGGTTGATCTCGACAAGGTCGTTGGTGAGCAGCTGCCCGTCCCTGATGACGCCGGGGCTGACGAACATCTTCCTGCCCCAGCTGGCCATGTTCTCGTACTTGAAGTCGCAGTGCTCCGGGTCGTTCAGGCTGCCCCAGCAGACCATGTCGGCGCGGCGCCTGCCGACTTCCTCGTATCCGGGCAGCGCCTGGTAGAAGAAGTCGAAAAGGTCATCGTGCATCGGCACGACGCGCTTCATGAACTCGACGTACCGCATCAGCCGGGTTAGGTAGTCGGTGAAGAGCTGGACGGTGGCCGTCGTCCCGACGCCGCCAGGGTAGAGGGTGGACGGGTGCACGTGGCGGCCCTCCATCAGGCAGAACATCTCCCTGGTGGACCGGCTGACTGCGAGCGCCTCGCGGTAGAACTCGCCTTCCAGCGGGTTCAGCGAGCGCATGATGTCGCCGATGTAGCGGTAGCCGTGCTCCGCGGCGTGCGGGCACTCGGTCCGGTTGGCCAGCTCGAGCACGCCTGGGTTGGTCTCGGCCACCATCCTCTCGCAGAAGTCGACCCCGACCAGGTTCTCCTGGAAGATGTTGTGGTCGAACATGTACTCGGCGGCCTCGCCCAGGTTGATGATCCACTCGGCGAGGTGCGGCGGCCGTACGCCGTAGGCCATGTTCTGGTTATAGACCGAGCAGGTCGCGTGGTTGTCACCGCAGATGCCGCAAATCCGGCTGGTGATGAAGTGCGCGTCCCTGGGGTCCTTGCCCTTCATGAAGATGCTGTAGCCGCGGAAGATCGACGATGTGCTGTGGCACTCGATGACCTTCTTCTGCTTGAAATCGATCTTGGTATAGATGCCCAGGCTGCCCACGATCCTCGTGATCGGGTCCCAGTTCATCTCCACTGCGCCGGCGTCATCGACCGTCGTCATCGTTCATCCCCTCTCCCTGTTCCCTGGCGGCGGCTTACTGGAAGCCGCGCCGGCCGATGTCACCAGGTCTTCTTGTAGCCGGTGAGCAGTTCGTCGCCCTTCACGCGCCACTTCGGCTCGTCATCAAGGGTCTTGGCGGTGAACCCGCGAAGGGTCTTGATGACCGTCCCGTAGAGGGTGCTCGCCGTCGTGGAGACCTTCGATCCTGGCGGCTCGTCCATGAACGGCATGAACTTGTCCGGAAAGCCCGGCATCGTGCAGGCGATGCAGATCCCGCCCACGTTCGGGCAGCCGCCGACGCCGTTGATCCAGCCTCGCTTGGGCACGTTGCACTTGACCACCGGCCCCCAGCAGCCGAGCTTGACCAGGCACTTGGGCGAGCCGTATTCGGCGGCGAAGTCGCCCTGCTCGTAGTAGCCCGCCCGGTCGCATCCCTCGTGCACGGTCGCGCCGAACAGCCAGGTCGGCCGCAGCGCCTCATCCAGCGGTATCATCGGCGCCTGCCCGGCCACCTGGTAGAGCAGGTAGAGGATGGTCTCGGACAGGTTGTCCGGGTGGGTCGGGCAGCCGGGGACGCAGACGATGGGCAGGCCTGCCTTCGACCGCCAGTCCCAGCCGAGGTAGTCAGGCACGCCCATCGCGCCGGTCGGGTTGCCGGCCATCGCGTGGATGCCGCCGTAGGTGGCGCAGGTCCCGGCGGCCAGGATCGCGGTCGCCTTGGGCGCGAGCCGGTCCAGCCACTCGTTGGTGGTCATCGGCTGGCCGGTCGCTGGATTGTTGCCGAAGCCGCACCAGTAGCCTTCCTCCTTGATCGCCTCATTCGGGACCGATCCCTCGACCACGAGCACGAACGGATCAAGCTCACCGCGGTCGGCCCTGTGCCACCACTCGATGAAGTTGTCGGCGCCCTGCTCAGGGCCGCACTCGAAGTCGATAAGCGGCCAGTGCACGGCAACCTTGGGCAAGCCGGGCAGGGCGCCGAGCGCGATCTCCTCGATGCTCGGCTGGGTCGCCGCAGTCAGGGCAACGGAGTCACCGTCGCAGCCCAGCCCGCCGTTCATCCAGAGAATGTGAACCACGGGTTCCGCGGCGGCGTCCGGCTGCGGGGTCTGGGTCGTCTGTGTGTCAGTGGCCATGCGGAGGCCACCTCCTCGCTTCTGGATCAGCTGGATACCGGTTGCGCCGGGTCTCCTCGCCGGGGCGCGCGGCGCTGGCGGCTGGAGCACCCTGCCAGGGCAGCCCGGCAGGCAGCCCTGCAGGCGGGCCGCCGGATAGCAGGCGGCCAGGCAGCATATGCCGCCGGTTGTCCCGCGGCCTCAGTGGATCGCGCGGCTGCTGCAGAAAGATGGGCACGCACCTCGCCTCTGGTGATGCGCGGACGCCCGTCATGCTAGACCTGTCACGATCTGGCTTCAAGGCACAGCAGGCAGTTCGCAGGACACAACTGTCTCGCAACCGGTCGGGGAGACTCAAGTGTCCGTGCCGATATGACCGGCATGCCCGGAGGGCAGCGACTTGCTCACCCGATGAGGGTTCCTGTTTCACCTTGTTGCACGTACCCTGGCATGTGCCCAGTCGCGCTGTGCTGGGATTTGTCTAAGGGAGAGACCGGTGGCAGAACCCCTGAGCGGTCCCGGGGGGGACTCGATCGAGGTCGTGCCGGTCGTCGTGCTTTCCCAGATCTTCCCCGCGCGGCCGTCGTCGATTCCCGACATCAGGGACTTCGTCCGCCGCTGCCTGGCCGAGTCGCCGCTGACCGAGCAGGGCACCCGCGAGGTCGGCGAGACGGTCTTCCGTGCCCTGCTTGACGCGGCAGGCCCGACCGGCTGCATCCAGGTGGCGTTCCGCATCTTCCCCGAGCACGTCGAGGTCGACGTGCTGCACTCGGAGATGCCGATCGCCGCGCCGCTCCAGCAGGTCCCGCCGGGCGGGTCTGCGGCAAGCTCGCCTGGCGGGTCCGCCGCAGGCCCGCCTGGCGCGGCCGCGCCCGGCCGGTTCGCCACCTATCCGGCGGCCGGCCCAGGCGACGCCGGGGCAGGTCAGCGTCCTGCGCGGGCAGACGTCAGCCCGGTCGGGGCGGGATCAGCCAGGCCGGCCGACGCGCAGCCTGCCGACGGCCCAGCCGGCGCTGCCCTGGCCGGGCCAGCCGCTGAGGGGGCAGCGCTGCTTGAGGCCGTGCCACTTGGCCAGCCCGGGCATCCGGCTACCTTCGCCGAGTGGATGGCCAGCGCGCTGCGCCGCGAAGGGCTGACCCAGGAGGCCGCCGCCCGCCAGCTTGGCGTGTCCGTGAAGACAGTCAGCCGCTGGGTGGGCGGCGCGACCGAGCCGCGCATGCGTGACCTGCGCCGGATCCAGGAGGTATTCGGCGAGGTCCCGCTGCCTTAACCGGAGGTCCGCTAGCCGGAGGTCCGCCGTGTCACCCGTACCGCCCGGATCGGTAAATAGCCAAACCTGTCTGCCCAGACCACTGGACGCCCCCCCACATGTGTCCTACGGTTCTGCCATGGCGGTTCAAGCAAGGCGCCACCATTTCAGCACGGACCGTGACCGAATAGTCCTACGGACATCCCGCGACGGAATGGTCGCGCAGGCTGGTCATGACCTGACGATCGAGGCGACCCGGTGGTCAGGCGAGCTGGCCGTCGGGGACGACCAGGTCCCGGCGTCGGTTGAGGTGCGCGTCGACCTGGATGCACTGATCGTTCGCACCGGAACCGGCGGCCTCAAGCCGCTCACCGACCGGGACCGGCGCGAGATCGGCGCCACGGCGCGCAAGCTGCTCGCGTCCGACCGCAATCGGGAGGCCGTCTTCACCGCGACGAAGTTCGAGCCTGATGCGGCCGACGGCGGTCACGTCAGCGGGACGTTCACGCTGCGCGGCGTCGACCGCCCGCTCCAGCTGACGGTTAGCCAGGCCGGCCAGGACCGCTATCACGTCACCGGCTCTGTGCTGCAGTCCGCGTACGGAATCAAGCCGTATACCGCGTTCTTCGGGGCGCTGAAGGTACGCGACCGGGTGGACATAGAGGCCGATATCGACCTGTCCGGGCCGGCCGGGGCGTCGGCATGACCACGGCAGGCAATCGCGTTCCTGGTGCCCGCGCGGCGGCTGCGGCCGGGACGGCCGGGACGCCGGCGGCCGCGGCATCCGGGACAACGGCAGCCGTGGCGGCCGGCGGCGGCGTGGCCGACCTGATCGAGCGCCGGGCCGCCCCGATGCGGGACTTCGCCGACCAGGCCGCCGCCGTCGCGGCCGCGTGTCATGCCATGGCGATCCGCTTCCACCAGGGCGGGAAGCTCCTGGTCTTCGGGACAGGCGGGTCGGCCACCGACGCGCAGCACGTGGCCGTTGAGTTCGTCCATCCGGTCATCGTGGGCAAGCGCGCGCTGCCAGCCATCTCGCTGACGTCGGATGTCGCCACCGTGACCGGGGTGGCGGCGCAGGAAGGCATGGCCGGGATCTTCGCCCACCAGCTCCGCTGCCTGGCCGAGCCCGCTGACATCGCGCTCGGCATCTCCGCCGACGGTAACTGCGCCGGCGTCCTGGCCGGGCTGCTCACCGCGCGGGATCTCGGGATGCTGACGATCGGGCTGGTGGGCGGTGACGGCGGTGCGATCGGGGCGAGCCCCGGCCTGGAACACGTGCTGGTCGCCAGGTCGGACGACCCGAGGATCGTCAAGGAGATGCACGTGACGGCGTACCACGTGCTGTGGGAACTCGTGCACGTGTTCTTCGAGCAGCCTGGCATCCTCGCCCCGGGGGTGGTGGCATGACCGCCAGGGGCGGCGGCATGACCGCCAAGGGCGATGACATGACCGCCAGGGGCGGCGGCGTTGCCGCCGGGGAGAACGGTCCCGGCGGGCCGGCCATGGTGCCGGAGTGCCACGACGATGTCTGCATTACCTGCTCGGACACGGCCGTCGCCGTTACCGTGCTGCGGCTGCTCGCGGATGACCTGGCCATCGTGGACACCGGCGCGGGCCCGGAAGAAGTCAGTATCGCGCTGGTCACGGCCCGGGTCGGCGACACGATCCTGGTGCACGCCGGGGAAGCCATCGCCGTGGTGGGGGGCTGACCGGCATGCCGCAGCGCCGCAGCGAGGCGGGCCATCCCGCCGCCGAGTCGCTCTACCCGTTTCTCTACGCGAGCAGCAGTGACCTGCCCGCCGTGCTCGCGGAGGTGCGCAGGTCCACCGTTGCCAAGGCAGCCGAGATCACGGAGCTGCGCCGGATAATCGGCGAGCGCGACGGAGCCCGGATGGCCGCCTGCGCGCAGGAAGCGGCCCGCCGGTTCGCCGCGGGCGGCCGCCTGTTCGCCTTCGGCAACGGCGGCAGCGCCACGGATGCCCAGCAGCTAGCCACGCTCTACCTCTACCCTGGCGGCGGCAGCACGCCGCTGGCCGCGTACAACCTGGCCAGTGATACCGCGGTCGTCACCGCGCTGAGCAATGACATCGGCGTCGAGGTCGTCTTCTCCCGGCAGATCGCGGCGTTCGGCCGCCAGGATGACATCGCGGTCGGCCTGTCCACCAGCGGCAACTCGGCGAACCTGCTGCGTGCCTTCGACGAGGCGAGCAGGCGCGGGCTGCTGACCATCGGCCTGTCCGGTTACGAGGGCGGGAAGATGGCCGAGCTGGACAGCATCGACTACCTGTTCGTGGCCCCGTCCTCGTCGGTGCACCGGATCCAGGAAGCGCAGACCACCGTCTACAACGTGCTGTGGGAACTCACGCTCGCCGCGCTGGACCGCCGGCAGGTGCGCGGATGACGAGCCGCATGCTGGTCGCAGGGGTCGGCAACATCTTCCTTGGCGACGACGGATTCGGGGTCGAGGTCGCCCGCCGGCTGGCCACCGAGGACCTGCCCGGGTGGGTCAGGGTGGCGGACTACGGGATCAGCGGCCTGCATCTGGCCTACGACCTGGCCGACGGGTACGAGACCACGATCCTCGTCGACGCCACCTCGCGCGGCGATGATCCGGGCACGGTCTACGTGATCGAGCTTGACCACAGCCAGCCGCCTGGCGTGGCGGCGGATTCGCCCGGCGCCGGCCAGCTCTTTGACGCGCACGGCATGCAGCCCGATGTCATGTTCGGCGTGCTTGACATGCTCGGCGCCGAGGCCGGCCGGGTCCTGCTGGTCGGCTGCGAGCCTGCCAGCGTGGATCACGGGATCGGGCTGAGCCCGCCGGTGACAGCGGCGGTCGGCGATGCGGTGCGGGTCGTGAAGGACCTGATCGCGGCAGCCGGCCGCGACCAGCACCCGGCCAGCGGCGACCAGCACTGTGCCGACGGCGACCAGCACCCGGCCAGCGGCGACCAGCACCGGGCCGACGGCGACCAGCACCCGTCAGCGACGGTTCCCGAAGAGCCAGGGAAGGCGGCGGACACATGTGTCTAGGCATACCCGGTGAGGTGATTGGCTTCCTCCCCGATCAGCCCGACCTGGCCAGAGTGGACGTCAGCGGGGTACGGCGGGTCATCAACATCGGCCTGCTCGCCGACGAGCCGCCCAGGCCAGGCGAGTGGGTGCTCATCCACGTCGGCTTCGCGCTTTCGAAGATCGACGAGGACGAGGCCGCCGCGGCGCTGGCGTTCCTGGAGGGAATCGGGCAGGCCTACGAGGACGAGCTCGCGGCCTTGCAGGAATCACGGATCGAATAGGGGCACGTCATGCGGTTCGTCGATGAGTTCCGTAACGCCGACCAGGCACATGCCCTCGCTGCGAAGATCGCCGGGCTGTGCGAGCCGGGGCGGCAGTACAAGCTGATGGAGGTGTGCGGCGGGCACACTCACACGATCTACAAGCACGGGCTTGAGGACTACCTGCCCGAGTCGATCACGCTGGTGCACGGGCCCGGCTGCCCGGTGTGCGTCATCCCGATGGGCCGGGTCGACGACGCCATGCACCTAGCCTCGAATCCCGACGTGATCATGACATCGTTCGGCGACATGATGCGGGTGCCGGGCAGCAACGGCTCGTTCTTCGATGCCAAGGCCCAGGGCACCGACATCCGGATGGTGTATTCCCCCCTCGACTCGCTGAAGATCGCCCGGCAGAATCCGGACAAGCGGGTGGTGTTCATGGCGATCGGCTTCGAGACCACGGCCCCGTCCACCGCGATGACCGTGCTGCGCGCCGCCGCCGAGGGGCTGGAGAACTTCTCCGTCTTCTGTAATCACGTCACGATCGTCCCGGCCATCAAGGCGATACTCGACTCTCCCGACCTCCGGCTCGACGGCTTCATCGGCCCTGGTCACGTGTCCACCGTGATTGGCTGCCGGCCGTACGAGTTCATCGCGCGGGACTACGGCAAGCCGGTGGTGGTGGCCGGCTTCGAGCCGCTCGACATCCTGCAGTCCATCTACCTGCTGATGCTGCAGCTTGCCGAAGGCCGGGCAGCGGTGCAGAACCAGTACACCCGGGTGGTGCCGTGGGACGGCAACGTGGTGGCACTGAAGGCGATCGGCCAGACCATGGAACTGCGCCCGTACTTCGAATGGCGCGGCCTTGGCTTCATCTCGCACTCCGCGCTGCGGATGCGCGCGGACTATGCCCGGTTCGACGCCGAACTGCTGTTCGATGTGCCGGGCGTGCGGGTGGCTGATCCCAAGGCGTGCCAGTGCGGGGAGGTGCTGAAGGGCGTGCTGAAGCCCTGGGAATGCAAGGTGTTCGGCACCGCATGCACGCCGGAGACGCCGATCGGCACCTGCATGGTGTCCCCGGAGGGTGCCTGCGCCGCGTACTACAACTTCGGCCGGCTCAACCGCCAGCGGGTAAAGGAAGTGAGCAGGTCATGACGGCCGGCCACGTGCACGCGGCCGGCCAGGAGCATGGGGCCGGCTGGGTCGCCGACGCCCTGCGCGAGCATGACGCGCTGGTCGCACAGGCGGAGGCGCTGCCCAACCCGCGCGACGGGCGCACGAAGGGCTCGCCGCAGCCGCTGGCCGGGACTGTCCGCGAGGAGCAGGTGCTTGAGCGCATCGACCGCGCGCGCCGCAGCCGCCCGCGGGTCAAGGAACAGCGGATCAACATGTCGCACGGGGCAGGCGGGAAGGCGACAAGGACCCTGGTCGAGGCGATCTTCCTTGATGCCTTCCGCAACCCGCTGCTTGAGCCGCTTGAGGACGCGGCGCAGCTGCATTTCAACGGCTCGCGGTTGGCACTCAGCACTGATTCCTATGTCGTCTCGCCGCTGTTCTTCCCCGGCGGGAACATCGGCGACCTGGCTGTCAACGGGACCGTGAATGATCTCTCGGTGGCTGGCGCGGTCCCGTTGTACCTGTCGGCCGGCTTCATCCTCGAAGAGGGACTTCCCGTCGACGACCTGCGCCGGATCGTCACGGCCATGCACGACGCGGCCGCCGCGGCCGGTGTCCAGGTGGTCACCGGTGACACCAAGGTGGTAGAGAAGGGCAAAGCCGACGGCTGCTACATCAACACCGCCGGCGTCGGCGTCGTCGAGCACCACGCGGCCCTGGGCGTGGCCCAGGCCAGGCCGGGTGACGTGGTGATCGTGTCCGGGCCGATCGGCGACCACGGCATCACGATCATGCTGGCCCGCGGCGAGCTCGACATCGAGGCCGACGTGACGTCGGACACCGCGCCGCTGAACGGGCTTGTCGCCGGCCTGCTCGCCGCAGCCCCCGGCATCCGGGCCATGCGCGACGCGACCCGCGGCGGCGTGGCCACCATCTTGAACGAGGTGGCCACCGATGCCGGGGTGTGCGTGGTGGTCAGCGAGGATGACATCCCGGTCCGCCCGGAGGTGCGCGGCGCCTCCGAGCTGCTCGGCATCGACCCCATGTACGTGGCCTGCGAAGGCCGCCTCGTCGCCGTCGTCGATGGCGCCGAGGCCGGCCGTGCGCTCGCCGCGATGCACGCGCATCCGCTGGGCGCCCGCGCCGCGATCATCGGGCACATCACCGATGACCCGGCAGGCATCGTCCTGCTGAAAACCGCCTTCGGCGGGACCCGAATCGTCGACCTGCTGGTCGGCGACCCGCTGCCGCGTATCTGCTGAGCCTAGGGAGAGCAGAATCGTGCACGAGCTGGCTATTACCGAAGATGTCATAGACGCCGTCACCGGACGGCTCCCCGGCGCCCGGATCACCTGCGTACGGCTGGAAATCGGCGCGCTGTCCGGCGTGGTGGCCGATTCGGTACGGTTCTGCTTCGACCTGGTTACCGAGGGCACCGACCTGCAAGGGGCCAGGCTGGAGATCAGCGAGCCGTCGGCCCTGTGCAAGTGCCGGGTTTGCGGCAGCGAGTTCGCGCCGGACGGCCCGGTGATCCTCTGTCCCTGCGGCAGCGCCGACATCGCGGTGCTCACCGGCCAGGATCTCAAGATCACATCGGTCATGGTGGCCTGAGATGTGCGGAACGTGCGGATGCTCGGGCGGCGCCGCGATACAGCTGCTCGCGGCCGGCCACGGCCGCCGCTCGAGCGCCGATGCCGCGGTGCACCGCCATGACCCCGGCCACGAGCACGACGGCGAGCGTGACGGCGAGCGTGACCACGGCCACGATCCTGGCCGCGACGACGCCGGCCACATCCACCTGCAGGGCCCGGTGCCGGGCGACCGCACGGTCATCCTGCAGCAGAAGGTGCTGGCCAAGAACGACGAGCTGGCCCAGCGCAGCCGCGAATGGCTGCGCAGCCGTGGCGTGCTCGCCGTCAACCTGATGAGCTCACCGGGGGCTGGCAAGACAACATTGCTGGAACGCACAGCGCGGGAGCTGGCCGGCAAGCTCAGGCTCTCGGTCATCGAGGGTGACCAGGAAACCGCGCTGGACGGCCGGCGCATCCAGGCCGCTGGCGCTGCCGTGGTGCAGATCAACACCGGCGCTGGCTGCCACCTCGATGCCGCCATGGTCGCCGAGGGACTTCGCGCGCTCGATCCGCCGACCGGCTCCATCGTGGTGATCGAGAATGTCGGCAACCTGGTCTGCCCGGCACTGTTCGACCTCGGCGAGGAAGCGAAGGTCGTCATCTCCTCGGTCGCCGAGGGAGCCGACAAGCCGGTGAAGTACCCGAACATGTTCCGCCAGGCCGACCTGGTGCTCGTCAGCAAGATCGACCTGCTGCCCTACGTGGACTTCGATACCAAGAGTCACGCGGCTGACCTGCGGCGGGTCAGTCCCGGCGCGCTGATGATGCAGCTGTCGGCCACGACGGGGCAGGGCATGCAGGGCTGGTACGACTGGCTGCGCCGGCGTACCCCGGCCCCGCACGAGTAGCCCGCGCAGGTGACGGACTGCCGGAGCCGACAGGTGCGGCTGGGGCCGGTCCTGGCGGGGTAAGGGCGGGTGCCGATTAGCCAGGGCCAACGACATCGATGGGATTCCGCCGTCGTCGTTACCGCAGCAGCGTCCCATCCACGCTGCTGGAGTCGGTCCCGGCCGGGGCGAGGGGGATGCCGGATAGCCAGCGGCCAATGACGTGGATGGGACTGCGCTGTTGTTGTTACCGCAGCACAGTCCCATCCACGCTGCTAAGACACGGTCAGCGGGCCGCCGGACGGTCCCTGGCCGCGGCGACCACGGCCTGGCCGAAGCTGATCCCGCCGTCGTTGCACGGCACCCGGGAATGCACCAGGACGCGGAATCCGCTGTCCTCGAGCCTGCCGACCGTCCTGGTCAGCAGCAGCAGGTTCTGGAACACCCCGCCGGACAGCGCGACGGTGGCCAGGCCATGACGGTCGCGCAGCAGCAGGCAGCACGCCTCGATCATCGCGGCGACGCCAGTGTGGAACCTCGCCGAGATGACGCTGGGATCAACGCCGGCCGCCAGGTCGTCGGCGACGGCCCGGATCAGGTCCGCCCCGTTTACCCGCAGCGGCTGGCCGGCCTCGATGCCCGCCTGATACGAGCCCGTTTCCGCCAGGCCGGCCAGCTGCTCAAGCTCGATGGCAGCCTGGCCCTCGTAGCTTATGAGGTCACGCACGCCGAGGATCGCGGCAGCGGCGTCAAAGAGCCGGCCGGCACTGGAGGTGACCGGCGAGTTCAGGCGGCGCCTGGCCATCGCGATGACGTTGTCCCAGCGCCGCTCGTTCCGGCGGGCAACGGCCAGCCCGCCGGGCGGTCCGCCCGGGTAGGCGGCGTCGAGGTAGGCGGCGGCCATCCGCCATGGCTGCCTGATCGCCGCCGCGGCGCCCGGCATCGGCAGGCCGGCCAGGTGGCCAGCTCGCTCGAATCCGGCCAGGTCGGCGACGAGGAACTCACCGCCCCAGATCGTGCCGTCGGCGCCGTAGCCTGCGCCGTCGAAGGCGACCCCGATGACCGGGCCTTGCTCGCCGTTATCGGCCAGGCAGGCTGCGATATGCGCGTGATGATGCTGGACGCCGGCCAGTTCCACGCCGGTGAGCTCGGCGGCGTACTTCGTCGATAGGTACTCCGGGTGCAGGTCATAGGCGACCACCTGCGGGGTGATGTCGAATAGCCGCCGGAAGTGCTCGATGCCCTCGGTGAACGACCGCAGGGTCTCGAAATTCTCCAGGTCGCCTATGTGCTGGGAAATGATGGCACGGTCGCCATTGGCCAGGCAGAACGTGTTCTTCAGCTCGGCACCGCAGGCCAGCACGGGCCGCCGTAGCCGGAAGCCGAGCGGGATCGGCTCGGGCGCGTAGCCACGGGAACGGCGGATCAGCGCCGCCTTGCCGCGGAACACCCGGACTACCGAGTCGTCCGTCCTGATGTGGATCGCCCGGTCGTGGGTGAGGAACGCGTCGGCGATGCTGCCAAGCCTCGCTATCGCCTCGTCGTCGGCGTAGACGATCGGCTCGTCTGACGAGTTTCCGCTGGTCAGCACGATCGGGCAGGCCACAAGCCTGATCAGCAGGTGGTGCAGCGGCGTGTAGGGCAGCATGAGGCCGAGCTGGCGGTTGCCCGGCGCGACCGCGGCGGCCACGGCGCCGCCCGGCAGCCGCGGCAGCAGCACGATCGGCCGGCGGCCGCTGGTCAGCAGCGACTCGGCGGCCTCGTCCAGCTCGCACAGCTCGCGGGCGGCGGCGACACTCGGCACCATGATCGCGAAGGGCTTGTCCTCACGGTGCTTCCGGTCCCGCAGCGCCGCGGCGGCGGCCTCGTTCGCCGCGTCCACTGCCAGGTGATAGCCGCCCACGCCCTTGATGGCGAGCACCTGGCCCTGCCGCAGCAAGCCGGCCGTCGCCGCCAGCGGCTCGCCGGGCAGCGCGGTCCCCGCCGCGTCGTAGAGGCATAGCCGCGGGCCGCAGTCCGGGCAGCAGACCGGCTGCGCGTGGAATCGCCGGTCCGCCGGGTCGTTGTACTCCGCCGCGCACCGCGCGCACATGGCGAAGCCGGCCATCGTGGTCAGCGCGCGGTCGTAGGGCACGTCAAGGACGATGGTGAATCTCGGCCCGCAGTTCGTGCAGTTGATGAACGGATAACCGAACCGGCGGTCGTCAGGATCCGCGAGTTCTCGCAGGCAGTCATCGCAGGCGGCCGTGTCAGGCGACACCAGGGTGCTGCGCTGCCCGCCCGGTTCACTCGGCGCGATCATGAACCCCGAAGACCCGTTAATCCTGAGGTTCTCGGTCGTTATCCGCTCGATGCGGGCCAGCGGCGGCGCTTCTTGCTCCAGCGAGAGCAGGAATTGGCTGACCGCCGCCGCGGGGCCTTCGACCTCAGCGAAGACGCCGGCCACGTCGTTGCCCACCCGCCCGGCCAGGCCGAGCCTGGTGGCCAGCGAGAACACGAACGGGCGGAAACCAACGCCCTGGACGATTCCCTCGACCCGGACGAGCGTCCTAACCCGCTTGCTCATTCCCCCAGTGTGACCGCGCGGTGCGCCCGCCGCGGCATCCGGGCGGAATACCTGATCGGCCGCGACCTCGACTCATCGGGCGCCGTGGCGGAACTGTGGCTCGTGATTCAGGCCCGCGCGCTGCTCCGCCAGCCGCCGGCCGCCGGCCGACGGCATTTACCCAGATTCCTTAATTCTGCCTCAAACCCGCCGCTGGAAAGCTCGCTAGCTGCGTATCGTCTGCGGCATGAAGCATATGCGACGGCCGGAATCGCGGCATCGGCTGCAAGCTCAGTCAGCAGGCGAACGCGTTGTGATTGTCGGCACCGGCGAGCAGGCGGCCATCGCCTTTGAGTACCTGACGCATGATTCTCCGCACGAGGTGATTGCCTTCAGTGCCGAGCGGGAGTTTCTCTGCTCCGACGTCTATTGCGGCCTTCCGGTGGTGCCGTTAAGTGAACTCGCCACGGCTTATCCGCCAGCCGCGCACCGGGCGTTCGTGGCCGTCTCGGCCACGCAGCTCAACCGGGTACGGAGGAGGCTGCTTGACGAGGTCAAGGAAGCCGGCTTCCGCTGCATCTCCTATGTCAGCAGCAAGGCGTTCGCCTGGCACAACGTGGTGATCGGCGAGAATACCTTCGTGTTCGAGCACAGCGTGCTCCAGCACTGCGCCCAGGTGGGCGACAATGTCATTCTCTGGACCGGAAGCTCCGTCGCGCATCAGAGCGTGATCGAGGATGACTGCTACGTCGCCCCGCAGGCCGCGATCGCTGGATTCTGCCGGGTTGGCAGTGGTTCCTTCGTCGGCATCAACAGCTGCGTCGCCGACACCGTCTCAGTGGCACGGGACTGCGTCGTCGGCGCAGGCGCCGTGGTGATCAAGGACACCGAGCCCCGGCAGGTCTACGTCGGCAACCCGGCGCGCGCGACCGGGCGTGACAGCTTCGAGACGTTCAGCGTCGCCGCCGGATGAGACTGGGCCGGCCAGCAGGCCCGGAACGCTACTCCGGGCGCAAATATGGTGGATTCAGGAAGCCTTCATGCCTAGCCCGGTTAAATGCCGTATCTGGCGGCACCGCAATGGCCTCCGGCGCATACGCTAAAGAAGCGTGGCAATTTGCACAGCTACCCGTTGGGCGGCCTGGATGGTTATCATGTATCCGTGACCTGGATAGTCGCTGAATTCCGTGAGCCAGCGTCGTTAGCGTGGCGGCGGCGTGAACGCGGCGGCGGCGTGAACGCGGCGGCGGCGTGAACGCGGCGGCGGCGTGAACGCGGCGCCGCGGCCTGGCCTCAATGCCAGTCGGCTTGTCGCGTTAATGCAGGCAGCCATTGAGCGCTGTCAGCTTGACCTGTCCGGTCGCACCGTGCTCACCGAGGCGGCGAGCGGCGCTTATGCGGTGACCCCGGTGCTCGCCGCCCTGGCCGGGGCGAGCGTCTATGCCATCGCAAGGACCACGTCTTACTCGACCGAAGAGCAGACCACGGCAGGCACCGCGGAGCTGGCCCGGCTGGCGCGGGTAGCCGACCGGGTGCAGCTGGTGCAGGACAAGAGCCAGGACGTGGTTGCCGCCGCGGACATCGTGACCAACAGCGGCCAGGTCCGGCCCATCGACGCGGACACCGTCGCCGGGCTGAAGCCGTCGGCTGTGATCCCGCTCATGTACGAGAGCTGGGAATACCGCCGGTCCGACATCGATCTGGATGCGTGCAGGGACCACGGCATTCCGGTGGCGGGCACGAATGAGACGCACCCTGCCGTTGATGTGTTCTCGTTCCTGGGGCCGATGGCGGTCAAGCAGTTGCACGATGCCGGGATTGCCGTTTACGGCAGCCGCGTCGTGCTGCTCTGTGACAACCCGTTCGGGCCGTTCATCGCGAACTACCTCCGCCGCGGTGGCGCCGAGGTGGTGACTACGCGCCTGCTGACCCAGGCGGCACTCGGCAAGCGATGTGATGCTGTCATCCTTGCCCTGCGGCCCGGTGCCGATGCCGTCCTGACTGACGCGGGGGCACGGCTATTGGCGCAGGCGGCTCCAGCCGCCGTCCTGCTGCAGTTCTGGGGTGACGCGGACCGGGAGGCGCTGGCTGCCGCCAGAGTCCCGGTATGGCCGCCGGATGCGCCGCGGCCGGGACACATGGGCGTCCTGCCATCGGATATCGGGCCGGAACCGGTTGTCCGGCTGCAGGCAGGCGGCCTGAAGGTGGGTGAATTGCTGGCCCGCGGGCTGGACCAGGCCGCGCCCGATGAGCTAGCTCTCGTCCAGCTTCTCTGCTGAACCGAATCACCCCCAGCGCCCGCGGCGAGACGTTTTCATGATCACGGAGGATTGCGGGTGCAGCCGGCCCCAAAAACCTCCGCGATCCTTAAAGGCCGGGCCGGTGCTACCTCAGTCCGGCGAACAGATCATTTTCTGGAACGGAGGCTCCGGTGGAATCACTGGCCCGGATGAAGGTCTCCTGCCCGAAGACCCGCGCCGCGACATCGGGCGGGATCTTGGAGAACCATGAGTCCTCGATCTGGCTGGCATGCGCTCGCAGCGCCTCGCCCTTGCGGTCAAGCACCGGCCGGACATCGACGGTCGTGGTGATGCGCCGCTCGGCCTCGTCCATCATGCGCCGCATGCCGGGATCCATATCATCGAAGTCGGGTACGTCGACGCCCTGGTCCCGCAGTGCCTCCCATACCTCCTGCCAGCCGCTACGGCGCATCGCGGTCAGGTAGAGCTTCGACGGAATGCCGGTGGCCGACGTGGCGGCCACCGCGGCACGGCTCGCGTGCAGGTGATCCGGATGCTGGTAGCCGCCGTTGTCGTCATAGGTGACGACGACCTGCGGGCGGTAGCGGTCGATCAGCCCGGCGATGCGGTCACTGACGGTGGCCAGCGGCACGTTGCTGAACACATCTGGCCGGTCCTTGTAGTCCCACTCCGGCATGCCCGAGTCGTGGTAGCCGAGCACCTCAAGGTCGCTGACGCCGAGACGCTCGCAGGCCACCTCGAGTTCCGCCAGCCTGATCTTCGCGACCGTGGCCTCGTCGTGGCCGTCCTCGCCTGGCTTGACCTGCCCCGGAGCATCGCCGAACTCGCCGTTCGTACAGGTCACGACCACTGTCCGGATGCCTTCTGCCGAGTATTTCGCCAGCACGCCACCAGTACTTGAAGATTCGTCGTCCGGATGCGCGTGCACGGCCATCAGGGTGAGTTTTTCCGCCATGACACCAGCCTGCCCGATCACCGGCGATGCCCGCGCCACCGGGCCGGGTTCATCGAGGCACCGCTCACCGGCGATGCCCAGAGCCCGGCGAGCGCGATATAGCTGCCCACGCCGATTGCGGCGAAGGAACCGACCTGCTGCGCGCCGGACGCCGTCCCGAGGACGACGCTGACCAGGCCGACGGTCAGGACAGCTTCCCAGACCATCGCGGTGCCTGCCGAGATGCCGGGGCCAGGCAGCGTCAGGCCCGCGCTGCCATGCTTGCCGACCAGCGCCCACATCAGCAGCGTTGCCAGCGCCGCGCCGGCGGCCTGGGCACCGAGTAGGCGGGGACCCGCTTCCACGGGAAGTTGCCGCGCAGCGCGAACGCGAGACTGACCGCCGGGTTGAGGTGCGCTCCCGATACGGCGCCCATGAACAGGATGATGGCCGTCACGGTCAGCGCGGGCGCGACCACCAGCGCGGCGCTGCCGGTGACATGACCGCCGAACCTGGCGTTCACCATGCCGCCGCCAGCCGCGGCGAGGACGAGCAGGAAGGTCCCGAACAGTTCGGAAAAGACCCGCCGCCACTCGTAGCTCTCGTCCATGAAGTCGAATTGCCGCAGGGCCGAGTTCGGCTGCCCGAACGAGCGCAGGGCGACATCGACATGGCCGGGGATGGTCATCTGCCCGAGGGCGTCCCGGGCAGCGTCCCGGGGCGCGCCCGGGCCGGGCGGCCCGGCCGGCTTGCTGCTCATCTCGGACATCTCGGATATCTCGGCCTCCTGATGATCCCGGCGGCCAGCGCCGGGAAAGTTCCGGCGCCAGGTCAGCCGTCAGCGTATGCCGCGGCCTGGCGGTAGTCATGCCATCCGGTCCAGGACCTGCCGGACCAGGCTCATCGGCGTATGCGGATGCAGGAACGCCAGCCTGGCCACCGTCTCGCCCTCCCAGGCCGACGGCGGCAGGAACGCCACCTGGTCGCTGAGCAGCTGGTCCGCCCACCGCGTGTACTGGGCAGGACTCCAGCCGCGGCGGCGGAAGAGCACCACGGACAAGTCCGGCTCGCGGATCAGCTCCAGGTAGTCCCGGCCGCGGATGTCCGCCGCGGTCTCCCTGGCCAGGCCGATCGCCGCCTCGATGGCGCGGGTGTACGCCGCGGTGCCGTGCACGGCCAGCGAGAACCACAGCGGCATTCCCCTGGCCCGCCTGGTCAGGTGATACGCGTAGTCGGCCGGATTCCACTCGTCTGGGTTGTCGTGAATGACGTCGAGGTAGGACGCGTCCTGCTTGTGCACCGACCGGGCCAGCGGCGGATCGCGGTAGATCAGCGCAGCGCAGTCGAACGGGGCGAACAGCCACTTGTGCGGATCGACGACGAGCGAGTCGGCGCGGGAGATGCCGGCGAAGGCCGGGCGGACGCTCGGCGCGAACAGGCCGGCCCCGCCGTAGGCGCCGTCCACATGGAACCAGAGGCCGCGGGCCTTCGCCACGGCCGCGATGCCGGCCAGGTCGTCGATGATGCCGGCGTTCGTGGTGCCTGCGGTCGCCGCCACCGCGGCGACGGAGGACGGGTCGCCGTCCGTATCGAGCGCGGCCCGGAGCGCTTCGCCGGTGACCCGGTGATCGTCGGTGCGGACGGTGAGCGCGTCCATCCCCAGGATCCGGAGCGTGCTGATCACCGACGAGTGGGCGTCCGCGCCGACTGCCACCCGCCAGCGCCGGCCCGCGGCGGCAGGCCCCGCGTTGCGGGTGGCCATCTCGCGGGCCACGACGAGGGCCGAGAGGTTGCCTGCCGAACCGCCGGAGACGAAGCATCCCCCGGCCGAGGCGGGCAGTCCGGCCAGGTCGGCGATCAGGCGGAGCACCTGGTTCTCGGCCTGGATCGCGCCCGCCGCCTCCAGCCAGGAGGTGCCCTGGATGGACGCGCAGGAGATGAGCATGTCGAACAGCAGCGCCGCCTTCGTCGGAGCGGCCGGTATGAAGCCAAGGAACCGCGGGCTGTCCGCCGAGATCACGGCGGGCGCGAGAGTATCCGCGTAGATCCCGAGCACCTTGTCCGGGTCGTTGCCCTCGGCGGTCAGCAGGCCGCGCAGCGCAGCGCCGAGTTCGGCCGGATCCCGCGGGCCGCCGTCCAGCGGCACCGGATCCAGCCGCAACCGCTGCTCCGCGTAGGCGAGGACGGACCGGATCATCTGCTCAGTCGTTGCATCCACGGTGTGCATGCAGCGAAACCTAGCCGGACGTGGCTGATCACCACGAAGCAGGCATTTTACGCAGCCGCCGGGCGCTAGTGCCGTAACGCTCGGGCAGGAACGAACTTCACATCAATGCCACAACGTCATCACACGGACTGCTCCCCGGTGGACTTGGCTACCCTGTACACGACGGTACTGGCGTGATCAGGGGGGAACTTGATAATCAGAGGGGCTCACGAATCGGCCCGGCCAGGCGGGCTGGTTCCGCCGGGCAGCCCGGGCAGCCCGGACCCGCCGGACCTGCAAGTGGTGACGCAATACCGGCCAGATGCGATCGTCCTCGCCGTCAGCGGCGAGCTCGATGTGGCCAGCGCGCCGATGCTGCGCGACCATGTCGGGTTCGCACTCGGCCGCCGGCCAGCTCATCTCATTCTCGATCTGGCCGGCCTGCGGTTCTGTGATGCGGCTGGCCTGTCCGTCTTCGCCATGGCGCGGAAAGCAAGCACTCGCGACGGCGCCTCGCTCGCGCTTGCCGCCGTGCCGCGGGCGGTGATCAGGCTGCTGAGGATGACGGGCATGGACCGGGTGCTTGACGTCTACCCGTCGGTGGCTGCGGCCGCCCCGCAGGCGCCGGGGGGCCGCGGCCCGCTGGCGCTGCCCGCGGGGTTATCGGGCCGCCTGCCCACGCTGGCTGGCCGGTCATTTCCGCCGTCGCGAGCCGTCGGCTGGCCCGGTGCTATCACCTGCTGCGGGTGAGGACAGCCACGGCGCCGGTCGCCGAAAATCGGGTCACGCCGGAGCGCGGACACCAGACCGCGCAATGGGGAGGGAGGCCAACCATGCATACACAGACCCAGCAGCCGGTCACGGCGGAAGCACCGGCCAGCCTGCTGGCCGGAGCGTGGCAGACGTCGCTGTTTCTCGGCGCGGCGACGCTGATCCTCGGGGTCATCGTAAGCTTCCACCCGGCGGGATCGCTCAACGTGGTCGCGGTTCTGCTTGGCGTCCTCATGCTCATCTCCGGGATCTTCCACCTCAGCCGGATGTTCGACGCGGATGAACCGCACCGGATCTGGCTGGGCATCGCCGGCCTGCTGTTCATCGTCGCCGGCGTGGTCCTGATCCGGCACCTGCACCTGACCAAGGCAATCATCGGCCTGTTCGTCGGAACCGTGTGGATAGTGCAGGGCGTGGTATCGCTGGTCGCAGGAGTGTCCGGGGGGTCGCGGCAGGGCCGGGCCTGGTGGATAGCGTTCGGCCTGCTCAGCATCATCGCGGGGATCGTGGTAGTCGCCATCCCCGCGTCCTCGCTTACCTTCCTCGCCGCCCTGCTCGGCATCTGGTTCGCCATCATGGGCCTGCTGCAGATCGTGGGCGCGCTGATGCTGCGGCATTCCGTCAAGGCCGCCACGGCGAGGCCGTAGCCACCGGGCCGGAACATCTGGGCGGCTCGCTGCTGCATAGGGTGGGCAGGTCGCTGCGCGGATGACGGGAGGGCCGCGATGACCGGTAAGCCGAGGGTCGTGCTTGTCACCGGCGCGTCGGCGGGAATCGGGCTGGCTTGCGCCGATCTTCTGCACGCGGCGGGACGGGCCGTCATCGGCGCCAGCCGACGGGGAACCGGCGGCGGCGCACCGGCGGGCCCGGCCGTCAGGGCGCCCGCTGCGGCGGCGGGCGGCTGGGCCGGGCGCGTGATGGACGTGGATGACGACGATTCGGTGCGAGACGGCGTCCGGGGGATCATCGCCGCGCACGGGCGGATCGACGCCATCGTCGCGGCAGCCGGCTGGGGGGTGGCCGGCCCGGTCGAGCTCACCGCGGTCGGCGAGGCTAAGGCACAGCTTGAGCGCCGCAGCGTGGCTCCGCCGGGTTCAGGTCCAGAGCGAATCGAGCGCCGCATCGACCGTCCCGGCGAGCGCAGCGACCCGCGGCATGACCAGCCCGGCCGGGGCCGCCTCCGTAATCTCGCACTGTGCGAGGGCCTCGGCGTCAAGGAAGCGGGTCAGCGGCGCGTAGCTGTGCCGGTCGTCCCTGGCCATCCGGTGGTGATGCATCCGCAGCGGCGCGTACAGATAGAGCTGGTCGCGGGCCCGGGTGACAGCCACGTAGAACAGCCGTCTCTCCTCGTCCAGCCCGGCCGGGGTGGCGAGCGCCATGTCACTCGGCACGGCGCCGTCCACCAGGTGCGGAAGGTGCACGACGGGCCATTCAAGTCCCTTGGCTGAATGCATCGTGGAGATCACCAGGTAGTCGTCATCGAGCCGCGGCGGCCCGGCCAGGTCGGCAGTGGAAACGGGCGGATCGAGCGCGATCTCGACCAGCGCATCGTGCAGCGACGGCCTGCTTGCCGCCGCATCGGCCAGCCGCTCCAGGTCGGCGATGCGCACCGCGGCGTCCCGATAGCGGGCCCGGACCGGGTCGAGCATGGCCGCCAGGATGGCGCCGGCCCGGTCCGCGGCCTGTTCGAGATCGGCAGCGGCAGCAAGCCCGGTGATCGTCGCGCCCACTGCTGGCCGGGACCGCAGCGGAACGGCGCCGAGCGCTTCCTGCCAGCGGCCGAGCGGCGACGGAACTGCCAGTTGCAGGGCGTCGATCATCCGCCGCGCGTGCACAGGCCCGATGCCCTCATGCAGGCGGAGCAGCCGGAACCAGGCGAGATCGTCGGACGGGTTGGCCACCACCCGGGCTGCTGCCAGGAAATCCTTGACGTGCGCCGCCTCGGTGAACTTCAGCCCGCCGTATTTCACGAACGGGATGCCGCGGGCGGACAGTTCGACCTCAAGCACATCACTATGGTGCGCGGCCCGGACGAGCACCGCCTGCTCGCGCAGGTCCAGGCCGGACTCATGCGCCGCAAGCACCCGGGTGCAGATCTCGCGCGCCTGGGTTGCCTCGTCGTGGCAGCGCACCAGCACGGGCGGCTGCCCGCCGCCTCTGTCCGCGGTGAGCGCGAGCTCAAGGCCCTGGGACTGCGGCCGGACCACGTTCGCCAGCTGCAGCACAGACGCCCTGGACCGATAGTTCGTGGTCAGCCGGATCACGTCGAGGCCTTCGTAGGTATCGGCAAGCGCCCGGAGGTGCGCCGGATCCGCGCCGCGGAAGCCGTACACAGCCTGGGCATCATCGCCGACGCAGGTCAGGCCACGGCCGTCGGGCGCTAGCAGCCGCACGATCTCGGCTTGCACCGCGTTGACGTCCTGGTACTCGTCGACGAGGACCGCGTCGAACAGGCCGCGCAGGACCGGCCCCGCGGACGGATCGGCCAGCGCCGCCTGCCACAGCAGCAGCAGGTCGTCGAAGTCGACGAGGCCGTGACGGCGCTTGTGCGCCACGTAGGCACGGAAGAGGCCGGAGAGCTGGGTGGTGAAGTCGGCGCACCAGGGAAAGGTGCCCTGCACGACGTCGGCTACCGTGGTATGCGTGTTCACGCAGCGGGTGTAGATGTCAGCGCAGACGGCAGCCCGCGGGGCCCGCCGCCTGGCGGCCACCAGGTCATGATCCGCCCGGAGTGTGTCAAGCACGTCTGCGACGTCTGCCGGGTCGATCACGCTGAACTCGGGCGGCAGCGAGAATGATTCCGCATGCGCGCGGATGATCCGGTGCGCGATGGCGTGAAACGTCCCGCCGCAGATCCGCTCATCCGCGGTCACCGGCCCGGGCGCCACCCGGGCGAGTATGTCATCGGCAGCGCGACGGGTGAACGTCAGGAGAAGTATCCGGCCAGCTTGCACGCCCTGCGATCGTAGCCAGGCCGCCCGTGCCACCAGGGTTCCGGTCTTTCCGGTCCCGGCGCCTGCCAGCACGAGCAGCGGACCGTCCGGGTGCATGGCGGCGCGCCGCTGCTCGTCGTTCAGTTTTTCGAGCCAGCTCGCCGATTCGAACATGGGCACGAATGTAGTCATGCCGGGCCCTGGCGGCCAGTTCCCCCGCCGTTTCCGCCCCCCGAACGCGTGCGGTTCGGCTATGGCACCGCCACTGTCGGCGGCCACCCGCGGAAGTCATCGGCAGGCCGGCCCCCGGAACTCACCGGCCGGCCGCCCGCGGAACTCACCGGCCGGCCTTCAGCAGACCCGGCTACTGCTCCAGCCTGGGCAGCAGCCCGCGGAACTCACCGGCAGGCCCCCGGAACTCACCGGCCGGCCTTCAGCAGACCCGGCTACTGCTCCAGCCTGGGCGGCAGCCCGAAGGCAGCGAATATCTCGGGGAATAGGAAGTTGTGGATCGCCGTGACCCGCCCGCCGGAGGTCTCGATCACCTGCAGGGCGAACGGCTCGTGTGCGCCGGGCCCGGCCGGGCGGTAGCTGCCGAACGCCGCGCACCCGTTGGCCGCCGTGGCCACCAGCCGGGAGCCGCGGCAGCCGATGCCCTGGCCGAGAAGCCACTGGCCGACCTCGGCGGGACCGCGCAGCCACATCGGGTGCGGCGGCATCGAGAACGTTGCATCCTCGTGCAGCAATGACACGAAGGCGGTGATGTCGTAGCGCTCGAACGCGTCCACGTACCTGGCCAGCAGTTCCTGCTGCTCCGCGTCCAGAACGCCGGCTTCGCTGGCGTCGATGCTGACGCCCGCGGCGCCGAGAGTCGCCCGGGCCCGCTGCAGCGCGCTGTTGACGGAGACGACCGTCGTGTCGAGCAACTCGGCCACCTCGCTGGCCTGCCAGCGCAGCACCTCGCGCAGGATCAGGATCGCCCGCTGCCGGGGCGGCAGGTGTTGCAGCGCCGCCACGAAGGCCAGCCGGATCGAGTCGCGGTAAGCCGCGACCTCGCCCGGGTCGCTGCCAGCGGGACCGGCCGTGGCGTCGGGAACGGGCAGCAGCCAGGATGTCTGAGGCAGGGAATCGGGAATCACCGTGGCTGCCGTTGATGCCGGTCCCAGGTCCATCGGCCTGGCCCGCCGCTGCGGTCCCTGGACCATGTCGAGGCACACGTTGGTGGCGATGCGGTACAGCCACGACCGCAGGGACGCACGGCCCTCGAAGGTGTCGATGGCACGCCAGGCCCGGATCATTGTCTCCTGCACCGCATCCTCGGCCTCGAAGCCCGAGCCGAGCATGCGGTAGCAGTAGCCGGTGAGTTCACGGCGGTGCGTCTCGAGCTCAAGCTCAAGATCGACCGTCTGGGACCCGGCACCAGTGGCGTCGCGATAGGTAGTCACTGGCATTCATCGTACCGGGACCGTCTGACAGTCAGCCGCGAGCGACGAGTTCCGGCGGCCCGGCCGGTCCTGTTCACCGGGGCCGGCTGCGGTCCCGAGGTCAAGGCTGAGCAGAAGAAGGAGTCGTTGTGCAGCGGGCGCGAACTCAGGCTGGCCGCCTGAGCCGACCGCCCGGAGCCCGTACTTGCAGCGGCGGGCGGCAGTCCGCCCACTACGTTTGAGTCGGATCGATGAATACATGCGGCATGACGGACATGCGCTCGCGGAGCCGCCAGTCGATATCCCCGGCGATATCCTCGGCCCGGTCGGCGCTGATGTCGTCGCTGAAGGCAACCCGGGCCGCGACGATCACGCTTTCCGGGCCAAGGTGCATCGTGCGGAGCTCGACGACATTGTCGATGCCAGGGGTGGACCGGATCTCGTCCGCGATCATCCGTTGCTCATCTGGATCGATCGCATGCCCGATCAGCCCGTCCCTGCTGTCCCTGCCGAGCCGGTAGGCCACCACGACCAGCAGCAACCCGATGGCGATCGAAGCGCTGCCGTCCCAGACGGGCGAGCCGGTGACGGCCTCAAGGCTGAGGCCAGCGGCGGCAAGCATCAGCCCTGCCAGCGCGGCGGCGTCCTCGAACAGCGCCGCCTTGACCGTCGTGTCCGGGCTCCGGCGGACATGATCGAACAAAGGGCGCCGCCGCTGGCGGGCCTCCCCGCTCATCTGGCGCGCCGCCCGGGTCAGCGACGTTCCCTCGGCGATGAAGGAGATGGCCAGCACCACGTAGGCGATCCCGGTGCTGCCGCTGCGCTCTCCGCTGGTGATGGCGAGCACGCCATCGAAGATCGAGAACCCGGCGCCGGCCACGAAGATGCCGACGGCGGCGAGCAGCGACCAGAAGTAGCGCTCCTGGCCGTAGCCGAAGGGATGCTCCGCGTCGGCGGGGCGCGCGCCAGTCCGGAGCGAGGTCAGCAGGAAGACCTGGTTCACGGTGTCCGCGACCGAGTGGGCGGACTCGGCGAGCATCGCGCTGGATCCGCTGACCAGCCCGGCAACCAGCTTGCACAGGGCGATCACCAGGTTGGCCGCGCCCGCGGTCAGCACAGTGCGCAGGGTGGACTTGTTCACTGCCGCGCCTCTACCCGCCCTGGCCCGGATCACGCAGCGCCGCCCGACCCTGCCGCAGCACGGAAGGCCGGATACGGCGAACCGAGGGACGCGGCCGGGCCGGGCGGAAGACGCGGCCGGGCGAGGGACGCGGCCGGGCTGGTGCGGGCCGCGGGCTGGGCACGTTGTATACGATCTTGTGTTTCCCTGACCATAACGGGTACAGCGTTGGCTGGCCGGACCGAAGACACACCGCGCCAGCCCCAGCCCCTTCTCTCACCTGGAGCGCCGCACCATGCTCGCCACGCCGAGGCAGCAACCCCGCCAGCGGGCGGCGACCTATCGCGTCCAGCTGCACGCAGGCTTCACCTTCGACGATGCTGCCGCCATCGCCGGGTATCTCGCCGAGCTTGGCGTCAGCCACCTGTACTGCTCGCCGTACCTGCAGGCCGCGCCGGGCAGCACGCACGGCTACGACGTTGTCGATCACGGCAGGCTGAATGCCGAGCTCGGCGGCACTGCGGGGCACGGCCGGCTGGCCAGACGGCTGGCCGAGGCCGACCTCGGCCAGATACTCGACATCGTGCCCAACCACATGGCACTCGCCGGGCGGTCCAACGCCTGGTGGTGGGACGTGCTGGAGAACGGCGCGTCGAGCCCGTACGCGCGCTACTTCGACATCGACTGGGATCCGCCGGAGCACAAGCTGGCCTCCACCGTGCTCATGCCGGTCCTCGGCGACCAGTACGGCCGGGTGCTTGAGGCCGGCGAGCTGACCGTGGCACGCGAGGGCGGATCATTCACCGTCCGCTACCACGAGTATGAGGCACCGCTGTCGCCCCGCGCGCTGGATGGCCTGCTGGCCCGGGCGGCGGCGCGGGCCGACTCCAGCAAGCTGGGGAATCTCGCTGCTGCCTTCGGCAGGCTGCCGCTGGCCACGCGCACCGACGCGGGCGCGGTGGCCGAGCGGCATCGCGACAAGGAGTTGCTGCGCGCCAGGCTGGCCGCGCTCTGCGCGGCCCGGCCGGCCGTGGCGGCCGCGATCGACGTCGAGATCGGGGCGCTGAACCACGACCCGGACGCCCTTGACGAGCTGCTCAACCAGCAGAACTACCGGCTTGCCTACTGGCGCACGGCCGCCGAGGAGCTGTCTTACCGGCGGTTCTTCGACATCCCGACGCTGGCCGGGCTGCGGGTGGAAGACGACACCGTGTTCGCAGATACGCACCGCCTCGTGCTACGCCTGGTTGCCGACGGGATAGTCGACGGGCTACGGGTCGACCACGTGGACGGGCTCGCTGACCCCGAGGGCTACCTGGCCAGGTTGAACGACGCCACCGGGGGCGCATATGTCGTGGTGGAGAAGATTCTCGCGGCAGACGAGCAGCTGCCTGCCTCCTGGCCGACCGCGGGCACGACCGGCTACGACTTCCTGAACCGGGTCGGCAGGCTCTTCGTCGACCCGCGCCACGAGGCCGCCGTCAAGGCCGGCTACGCCCGCTTCACCGGCGAGGACACGGCGTACGCCGAGGTCGTGCACGCGGCCAAGCTGCAGATCATGCACGATGACCTCGCCGCCGAGGTGGAGCGCCTCACTGGCCTGCTCGCTGACGTCTGCGCGGGCCACCGCCGCCAGCGCGATCACACCCGCCGGGAACTGCGCGACGTGCTGCGCGAGGTAATCGCCGCGTTCGGCGTCTACCGGATCTACCCCAGGCCCGGACAGACCGGACAGACCGGACAGCCGGGACGACCCGGACAGCCCGGAGTGCCTGGACAGCCGGGACGGCCCGCAGTGCCCGGACGGTCTGGGCAGCCGGGCCCGGCCGCCGCCAGTCCCGCCGACCGGGCACATGTAGACGCCGCGGTAGCCGCGCTCCGCCGCCGCAGGCCGGACATCGACGACGAGCTGGCGGGATTCATCGGCGAACTGCTCAACGGCGGCCATCCCGGCGTGGCGGAGAACGAGTTCGCCGTGCGCTTCGCCCAGCTGAGCTCGCCGGTCATGGCCAAGGGGGTGGAGGACACCGCGTTCTACCGCTATCAGCCGCTGATCTCCCTGAACGAGGTGGGCGGCGACCCTGGCCGCTTCGCGGGCCCGGCAGCCCGCCAGCCAGGCTTGACCGGCGACCCAGGGCCAGGCGGGCGGCCAGGCTCGACTCGCGACCCAGCGCCGGGCGGCCAGCCAGGCTTGACCGGCGACCCCGGGACGGGCGGGCGGGCAGGCTCGACTCGCGACCCAGCGCCGGGCGGCCGGCCGGGTCAGGCCGACGGTCCGCTTGCCGACTTCCACCGGGCGATGGCGCACATCGCGCGGCACTGGCCGGAAACCATGCTTACCCTCTCCACGCACGACACGAAGCGGAGCGGGGACGTGCGGGCGCGGATCAGCCTGCTGTCCGAG
>WNGQ01000181.1_pt1 | contig 60385 bp, 50 predicted proteins | sample 5407661 | NCBI WGS metagenome assembly WNGQ01 (sample SAMN13153382, study PRJNA577476) | soil metagenome | isolation source: 60 cm soil or saprolite under Garry oak tree replicate 2 | place: USA:California | collected 2016-06-15
ATTGCCGGCCTCTACGACCCGAAGGCACATGAGTTTTATATCGCCAACTGGATACCGCTTGAAGATCAGCGCATGGTTATGGCCCACGAGCTCACACACGCGCTGCAAGACCAGCATTTTCAGATCGAGTCGTGGCTAAAAGCGGCGCGTCCGAACGACGACGCCGAGCTGGCGCGTGAGGCCTTCCTCGAAGGCAGTGCCATGGCAGCCATGGTGGACTATCTTCTTCGGGGCACTGGAAAATCCTTGAACAATATGCCTGAGTTCGATCCTTCCATTCTGACGGGCGATCTGAGCAGTTCGCCGTCACTGCAAAAGGCGCCGCCCTTCATAAAGGACACCCTTGTGTTTCCGTATTTCGCCGGTATGACATTTACGGCGGCCGCGCTAAAGCCTGCGGGTTGGAGCGCGGTAGGAAAGGTTTTCCTGAACCCTCCTGCATCGACGCAGCAAATCATGCATCCCAACCTCTATAAGACGGGTCACATTCCGGAGCCAGTGACACTTCCAGCCATCGACGGTTACCTTGGGAAGCAATGGAAAAAGATCGACGAAAACCTGATGGGCGAATTCGGATGGCTGGAGGTCTTGAAACAGTTTCTTGATGAACAACGCGCCAAGCCGCTTGCCGCCTCCTGGGAAGGCGATCGCTACCAGCTTTACGAAAACCAGCAATCCAAGCGCCTGCTGCTCGTTGCCCGAATTCATTTTTCAAGTCAAGTATACGCAGCCAGGTTCTTTGGCCAGTACTCCGAATTGCTCGAGAAAAAGCATCAGCAACGAACGAATCTCTTTCGCAGAGCGGATTTTTTCTCCTTTGACACTCCGGAAGGCGGTGTTTTTCTGCGCTGCTCGGCTACCGACTGTCTCGCTCTGGAAGGCGGCGAGCGCAGCGTCTTTGTGGAGCTAAATAAGCAGCTCGATTTGGGATCGGTGCCGGAACCCGATCAGAAATTGGGCGCCACGCCAACGAAAACAGTCAGTAACGCAATACCCGTGGTTGAAGCAACGGTGCGCTAACTCATCGCGCCTACTCCCCGGCAACGGCTGCGCGGTGGGGCCGTAACAGTAGTGGCGCGGTGTCTCGATTCGTCATTCCATCACGCCGAGCCTCCAACCGGACTACACGCTTCGTCAAACGCTCGATCCGCTGCTGCTGCCCGATTGTAGTCGTCGCATATTTCGATCTATTATTTTTTCCGCGCAGTTCCTTCAGGGCTTCATGCGCATACTCGAGCGCCTTACTGAAATTCTTCGTTCGCCTTTCGTGATGGACGGCTAGCTCCTCGCATGCTGCTAAGCGGCACTCGGCATCTTCAAGCAGTGCTTCCCAAATTGCTGCTGCCGCAGCGTGTTCTCCCCTGCGCTTGGCCATTCGCGCCAACCCTCGCTGCGCTTGCCCGTCAAATGGAAGCGGCAGTCCCCGGTTGCGCGCCGCAACGCACGCCGACTCAGCCTTCGCTGTCTGTCCGCGCCGCTCCAGGTATCGTGACAATCCAAACAAGTCCAGTCCTTCTGCCTCTTCCTGCTGCTCGAAATCCAGCAGGGAATTGAGCTTTCCGAAGAGCGCCGCCAACCCACGCAAGTCCATTCCGTTGTGACGTACGACGCCCGCTAACGGCAACGCAGATCGCCCTCGCAAATAATCAAAGTAAAATTGCGGAATCAACGAGGACGGCACATCATCCTCACGATGCCACCCGAGCCGCGGTGCGTCGAGCACGTGCCGCTCAAGCTCCACCAACCGCACCGAACCGAGCCGCAGCTTCCACACGGCTCGCGCCGGATGCAGCAAGTCCAGATGGGCCGCAAGCTCCGGAACCCGTATGCACCGCGTCATCAGGTAGCGACTTTCTAGCAACGGCCAGTCAAATGTTTTCCCGTTAAACGTCACCAGTACCGGACGTTCCGCAATTCTTGCGGCAAGCTCCAGCAGCACTGAGTGCTCCTCCGAAAAATCCCGCATCATGAACTGCTCGAGCTGCAAGCCGCCCGAATCCCACCACGCGATTCCGATCAGGAATGCATACGTCCCAGTCCCACCGGCGAGTCCCGTGGTTTCCGAGTCCAGAAACAGCCATTTCTCTGGATCTTCGGCTGCTGCGCGCCACTTCTTCGTTCGCGCCGCATCTGGTGTTCGGCACAACAGGTCCAACGCCGCCGGTCGAAACTCCGGAAATTCCGGAGTAGCATACCAGTTACGAACGCTCAGATGGTTCCCGTACTTGGTACGTAGAATCGTTGCGCCCAGCAGCTGCGTAAGCGTACTCTCGTCGAGACCAGCGGACGGAGATTCTTCTGGAGACGTCTGGTCGTCGCAAAGCGCCGCGCCCCGCGCAGGACGCAGCGCCGCCAATCGCGCAAATCTGTCCAGCTTCTCCATCTATCCGCAGACCCTGTCTAAAATCGCCAGCGCCGCCTCTTTGGCGCACGGGGCCAAATCGCCCGCTGGTCCGACGCACGAAGGGCAGCCGGACTCGCAGCCGCAACCCGCAATGAGTTCGCGCGTTTTCGCAAGCAGCAATTCGTGCGCGCGGTACAATGGCTCCGAAAATCCGATCCCTCCTGGATACGCGTCGAACAAATACAAATTTGGCTCAAAGAATTCTTTCGAGGTCGCGCTGATCCCATCTTCCATCGATACCTCTTTCATTGATGCGGGCAAGAACTCTTCTCCTTCCGTTCCTGTCGGCGGCCGCTCGCCAATTGCAGCTCCCAAATCGCGCCCGTCGCACATTAACAACAGCGTTGCCACGGACTCCATGGCGTGCAGCAATCCGAACATTCCGCTCTGTCGCTCGCTGATGCTAAACGGCAGCGATTCCACAAGGGATCGTTCGAGAGTCAGCCAGTAAGAAGTCGTATGCATCTCGTTTTCGGGCAGTTCCAATTTTCCCGAGCCGATATTTTCATTCGTGAAGAATTTAATCTTCTTGAATCCCACCACCTGCGACCGGACCAACACGTCGCCATGCGTCTTTGCCGCCGGATTTTCCGGACGTGCCTCCGACGCTCGCGCTTCGTCGGCCACTTCGAGCACCCGCACTTGGGTATACCGCACCGCGTCGGTGTAGTAGTCCACGTCTACTCTCTTCACGTACGCCTTGCGCTCCTTGAAATCCAAATGCTCCACGTGATATTGCTCGCCGCCGTGCAGATAAATGGCCTTCTCATGCACCGTCGTCAGCGCACTTGAAAAATCGACTTCGCCGATCACCTCCGGCTGGCCCGTCACATCAATAATGATAAAGTTGTCGCTCGTCACCGATCGCAAGCTGACCGTGTCCGCTGGATACGCTTGCTGCGTCCAGTGATAGTGCTCGCCCGCGCGATGCAAGTAACCCGCTTCCGCTAGCCGCGCACACAAATCCTGCATGTCCACTTCGCCGAACCGGTCTTCTGGCGCAATTGGCAGTTCGAACGCCGCGCACTTCAAGTGATTGATCAAAATTTCCAGATTGTCCGGCTGAATGAATGCGTGCTCGGGCGTATTTCCGAAAAAATAATCGGGATGCTGCACGATAAATTGATCGAGAGGCGCAGACGACGCCACCATCACCGCGCACGAACTTCCGCTGCGTCTTCCCGCACGCCCTGCCCTCTGCCACGTTGCGGCAATCGTTCCCGGATATCCGGCCATCACCGTCGCATCAAGTGAACCTACGTCAATCCCCAACTCCAGGGCACTCGTCGAAACCACGCCGCGGATCCGACCCTCGCGCAACCCGCGTTCGATCTCGCGCCGCTCGTGCGGCAAATAACCGCCGCGGTAGCCGCGAATCGTGTCGGCCGTCCCCGGAAAATGTGGATTCGCCTGCTGCAGGTAGGTCAGCAAAATTTCCGTATGCAGCCGTGAGTTCGCAAAGACCATCGTCTGCAAATCGTGTTTTAGAAATTCCTGCGCTACGCGCGAACTTTCGTTGATATAGCTTCTGCGAATCCCCAGCGCGCGGTTCACTACTGGCGGGTTGTAAAATACAAAAGTCTTCTCAGCAGCCGGCGCACCGTTCGAGTTCAGCACTTCAACTTCATCTTCAATCAGTCGCTCCGCCAACTCTCCCGGATTCGCAATGGTCGCCGAACAGCAAATAAATTGCGGCTCACTTCCATAGAAGTGAGCAATCCGTCGCAACCGCCGCAACACGTTACAGAAGTGACTTCCAAACACGCCGCGATAGGAGTGCAACTCATCGACTACGATGTACCGCAAATTTTCAAACAGCCGTGTCCACCGTGTGTGATGCGGCAAAATTCCCGTGTGCAGCATGTCCGGATTCGTCAGGACAATGTGCCCCTTTTCCCGAATCGCTTTTCGCGCATCGCCAGGCGTGTCTCCGTCGTATGTGAACACGCCGAACGTCCTGGCCTCTTGCGTCGTCGCGCCTTCCAACCGCTGACTCACGTCATACAATTCCGCCAACTGGTCCTGTGCGAGCGCCTTCGTCGGAAACAAATACAACGCTCGCGTATCCTCATTTTCCAAGATCGCGTTGATCACGGGCAGGTTGTAGCAAAGAGTTTTCCCAGAAGCCGTCGGCGTCACTATCACCACATTCTTTTCAGCATGGACCGCTTCAGCCGCCTGCGCTTGATGCGAATACGGCCGCGCAATGCCTTTCGATTGATACGCCGCACGAAGCTCCGGCTGGACCCAGGCTGGCCAGTCCGCCCACTCCGCCGCTCGGGCAGGGAATCTCCGCACCGCCGTGAGCATCTCGCCGTTGCGATCCCGCTCCGAAAACGTCGTCAAAACCTCATTCACACGCGAGATCGAGGTCTCGGCCCGCCACGATGCAATCGGCGCTTGCCCCGCTACAGTTTCGCTCGTCCTCACCGCCAACAATTCCCCCACAGCACCTCCTTCGCGTAGCACCTTCGGCAACCTCTTGCGCTTCTTGAGACAGCCGGTCTTTCCGAGCTAAAACACTCCCGATCAAGCATTCCTGAATGGTTCGCCTTTTGTTCGCTCGAGACTAGCATTCCGCGAAATCCCGCGCAATGGCGTTCTCTATGCGGCTTTCAAGAGCGGAACAGATGTTCCCCGGCCCAGATGTCCTTTTCGTGTACAAGTCTGCGAAGGTACAATCACAATATCCATGCGCGAAAACCCCATCACCCCAGCCATCGCTACTCCCGAGACTAAGCGCGGCTTGGCCAGGCGCTCGTCCACCATGTCTCGTTCAAACGACAAGCAGCGAATCGTCGAGCATTACGACCTCGTCAGCCCTTTCTATCGGTCACTTTGGGGCGAGCATCTTCATCACGGATATTGGATTCGTGGCGATGAATCGAAAGAAAAAGCGCAGCTTCAACTCATTGAGCATCTCGCTCGGCTCGCAAACGTAAAGCCCGGCTCGGACATTCTCGATATCGGTTGCGGGTTCGGCGCCAGCAGTCTTTATCTGGCCAAACAATTCAATGCCGCTGTTACAGGCATAACCATTTCCCCGGTTCAGGTTGAAATGGCGATTCGCGCAGCGGCAGAGAAGCACCTTGATGTGACCTTCCTCCTGATGGATGCCGAGGCCATGAGCCTGCACGAAAAGTTCGACCTCCTCTGGTCCGTGGAGTCAATTTCTCACTACCAGAATCGCGAGCAGTTCTTTGCTTCTGCGGCTAAACTCCTCAAGCCCGGCGGCTCGTTCGCAGTCACCGACTGGTTCAAGAAAGAGAATCTCACCGGCGCGGAAGCACACAAATATATCGACCCCATCGAAACCGGCATGTTCGTCGAACTGCAAACAATGGATGACTACGAGACGCTATTTGCTTTAAACGGCCTTCAGATTACGCACCGCGAAGTTCTAAACGCACATTGCGCCAAAACATGGGACGTCAGCCTCGAAATTATCAAAGATAAAAACTTGTGGATGCTCGCAGCGAAGCACGGCTCCCAGTTCATCTCTTTTCTCAAGGCGTTCCAGGCGATGCGGGCAGGCTTCGCTTCCGGTAATTTCGTGTACGGCTTGTTCTTGGCAAAGGCCTCATAGATCTAATAGAGAACAACACCAACCGGCCTCTCATCCATCGCTCCAACGCTTTCGAGCCCAGTGGTATACTCCGCCCGTCGAGCTACCAACAGGGAACTAGCAGCTGAGGTGCCTATGTTTCATCGCTCCTGCCCAGCCGTGATCTTGGCCCTGGTGTTGACTCTAGCTGCCGCGTCTGCGCAGCAAGCCCCCACCAATCCCGTGCCTTCTCCAGCCATTCCAGACACCCCGGCCGGTCACACATTCAAAGCCTGGTTCGATTCGTTCAACTCCGGGGAGCGGGCTTTGATCGACGCCTATGTCCACAGGTATGATCCGGACAAATCCGTTGATCGCGAAATGCAATTCCGAAGCATGACCGGCGGATTTGTCCTGCTCCAAATCATGAAAAGCGAACCGCTTCGATTGGAATTTCTCGTCAAGGAACGAGTCAGCGATACCCGCGCGATTGGCAAGTTCGATGTCAAGCCTGGCGATCCCGCGATGGTGGCAAGCTTTGGCTTGCGCGCGATTCCTCCCGGCACATCCGTGGCCGATCTTAATTTCAAAATCGACGCAGCCACACGGGCACGGGTCATTGACGGTGCAATCGCAAATCTCAATGAGTCCTATGTATTCCCGGAAACGGCGAAAAAGATGGAAGAAGCGGTGCGCGCGCGCCAGAAAAAGGGCGGATATGACTCGATCACCGATGGCGACGATTTCGCGAGAACGCTGACCGAAAATTTTCAGGAAGTCAGCCACGACAAGCACCTGCGGGTGGACTTCAGCGCGGCGCGGATGCCGGAAATGCCTTCGGGCCCGCCTTCTGCGGACACCGTGGCCCAGTATCGCAAGCAGATGGAACGCGTGAATTGTGGATTCAACAAAGTCGAGATTCTCGAGGGCAATGTCGGCTATTTGAAATTTGATTTCTTCGCAGATCCTGACATTTGCGGGCCCACCGCCGTTGCAGCCATGAATTTCCTCGCCAACGTGGATGCCATCATTTTCGATCTGCGCGAAAACGGTGGCGGCGACCCCAAAATGATCGCGTTGGTCTCAACCTATCTCTTCGACACGCGTACTCACCTCAATGATCTTTGGACGCGCAAGGGAGACTCTACGGACCAATATTGGACTTTGCCCTATGTGCCGGGCAAACGCTTGGATGGCAAACCGGCATTCGTTCTGACGTCGAAGGACACTTTCTCCGGCGCAGAAGAGTTCAGCTACAACCTCAAAAATTTGAAGCGCGCTACCATCGTCGGCGAAACTACCGGTGGTGGCGCCCATCCAGTCAATGGCCATCGCATTGACGACCACTTCATGATCGGCGTGCCGTTCGCTCGCGCCATCAACCCTCTCTCCAAAACCAACTGGGAAGGCACCGGCGTCCAGCCCGACGTAAAAGTCCAGGCAGCCGACGCCCTGACCACTGCTCAAAAGCTCGCCGCGGAGAAACCGACTCCGAAGTAAGCTCCTGCTCGCCAGGCACGTGCACATCTTCAGCGGCACCGCATCCTCTCAAGTGGCCGCTATCAGTGCGTTCATTGCACGGATTAAGGACGCCGCACACGAACTCCCAATCGTTTGGCCCATGTAACCCTTCGGGGATCACGCGCCGGCAGTACAATCTCTCAATGTACATTCTCAGATTGTTCCTGGCTGCTGTCCTTCTACCCGGTCTTGCCGGGGCGCAGCAGCATGTCTCCTTCTCGACTCAAGACGGAGGCGTCGTGCATGCCGACGTTTACGGAAGAGGCGATCGTGGCCTCGTGCTGGCGCACGGAGGCCGCTTCAACAAGGAAAGTTGGAAGGAGCAAGCGCCTGCTTTTCTAAACGCCGGATTCCGCGTGCTAGCCATCAACTTTCGCGGCGCGAAGAATGTATCGATTGTCGGAGCAAGTTTTGGAGGTGAGGCGGCCGCTGACACCTCGATTGACGCCGAGCCTGGAGAGATCGATCGACTGGTGTTGCTGGCAGCGTGGACCGATCGGCCACCAGAAAAAATCAAAGGTCGCAAACTGTTCATTGTCGCGCGAGACGACGCAAACGATGAAGGACCGCAGCTACCCAAGATTCGCGCGAACTTCGAGAAAGCTTCGGGCCCGAAAGAGTTGCTCATTCTCGATGGCTCAGCCCACGCACAGTTTCTGTTCGCGACAGACCAGCGAGACCGATTGCTGCGCGAAATCCTGCACTTCCTTGCTCAGCCTTAAGCCGTGCACGATCGCTCGAAGAACTGCACTCGGCCGTTCTTCTCATGGCTTGATCGTGACCACTACTACCCCGTGAGATTCTACCTTCGCCGCAAACTTTCCCGTGAACTTTCCCAGGTCTCTGTGCGCCCACAGATCGCGAACATTCGCAGAAACATTTCCTGGATACCCGATCGCCTCCCACGGCACAGAAATCTCCGTATCGCTCGCGCCGCGATTCAGCAGCACCACCGCCCGACTTCCATCCTTTAATTGCTTGGACCAAATCTCGCGGTCTTGATCCTTCCACACGCGGCTGCCCTGATGCCCCAGAGCGTCCTGGTTCACGGCGATCACTTCTTTGTTCGTCAAAATCTCTTTGATCTCCGGCGTCATGCTCCGCAAATCATTTCCCGCAATCAACGGAGCCGCCAGAATGCACCACAAACTGAAGTGCGACCGGTATTCTGTGGTCGTCATTCCACCGTTGCCGACTTCGAGCATGTCCGGATCGTTCCAGTGTCCAGGTCCCGCGAAGCTTTCGAGTCCGACCTGCAAATCCAAAATATTCACCATGCCCAGCTCGCAGCAGTTTCCGTCCGGCCACTTTTTCATGCTGGACCATTTATCCGTGATGTCGCCCGTGGTGCGCCACTGGTTGCCGACGTCTTTCGCCCACAGCCACGGTTTCGCGGTTCCCCATTCGCACATGCTGAAAAGGATCGGCCGCCCTGTAGATTTCAGCGCCTCCTGCATTGTCGAATACGCTTCCTCTGCATTTCTTTTTCCGGTGTTGCACCAGTCATACTTCAAATAATCGACGCCCCACTTCGCGTACATCAGCGCGTCTTGATACTCGTGCCCCATGCTGCCAGGGCGCTTCGCGCAAGTTTTTTCTCCCGCGTCGGAATAAATTCCAAATTTCAATCCCTTCGAGTGAATGTAATCGGCGAGTACCTTCATCCCGGAAGGGAAGCGCTGCGCATCCGGCACAATATTTCCGTCCCCGTCTCGGCTCACCTGCCAGCAATCGTCAATCACGACATATTCGTACCCGGCGTCTTTCATCCCGCTCGCAACCATTCCGTCCGCCATCGACTTGATCAAATCCTCGCTTACGTTGCAGCCAAACTTGTTCCAGCTGTTCCATCCCAGCGGCGGAGTCAGCGCCACGCCGTTATCCCACGCTCGCGCTTCAGTCGCAGTGAAAAGAACTGCCGCCAAGCACGCCGTCAAGCCAAGCGCGCGTTGGCACCACTTAGAAGTTGTCATGGTGTTCCCTCCGGAAGCAAAATGCCGCAGCGATGTTACGACGTCTTTCAGGGGCACGGTCAATCTTGTTAACTCTGAGTATGCGAACGAGTTGTGTGCTTTCCATTGGGGGTGCTGTTGTCGGCCATTCATTTCTTGGCGGCACGGTAGAGAATGACGCGCACTTTTTCAAGAGTGATCAATCCGCCTTCCACCATTTCATCCAGTTGCGGAAGAATTTGTTCGATGCGCTCCGTGGATTCGACAACCTCGACAACAATCGGCAAGTCCTGCGAAAGCCGCAAAATTTTATCCGTGTGGTAAACGCTCGATGAACCGAATCCGCCCACGCCGCGAAGTACAGTTGCGCCGGAGAATTTTTCCCTCCGTAACAATTCCACAATGGCTTCATGTAACGGCTTGCCATGCCACTTGTCCGATTCGCCGATGTGAATGCGCATCAGTGTGCGTTCGCCTTCGAATTTTTCGTGTGTCATCACACGCTCCTAAATCGCAAGGTCCTGAAAGGCGGCTGCTAAAACTTATTCGCCAAACGGATTCCCGCGACTGACAAAAGCAATCCCGCAAACACGCTTGCGCCGACGTAGGTTGTGGCGCGAAGCCATTCGCCGTCTTCCAACATTTTCGCGGTCTCCCAACCAAAACTGGAAAACGTGGTGTACCCGCCGAAAAATCCCACAGTTATGGCCATGCGCATATCTGCCGATACGAGCATGCGATTCAACATCAATTGGCCGATCAATCCAAGCAGAAAGCAGCCGGTAAGATTAATCAGCACTGTTCCGTATGGAAAAACACTGCCCATGCGCAGCTGCACCACTCCTTGCAAGCCATACCGCGCGAGCGTGCCGATGGCTCCGAACAATGCAATCAAAAATATCTTCAAGCAATCACCTCTTCGCACCAGGATCGCGCAAACAGCATAAATCAAAACGCGTCCTGGGCGTCGGGGTGAGTTGCTAGAAATGGAAGCGGTAGCGGATCTGTCCACTCACCTGGCGCGGATAATTCCAGTGAGTGCCGCCAAATGTATTTGAGTTATCTAGGAGGTATCGTCCATCGCCGATATTCTGTGCTGTGAAGGCGACGGAAAGTCGTTCGCCGATGGATTTAGAAAGCGAGAACGAAAATTCAGTGTGGTCGGGCAGATGCTGTGGTCCTTCTCCATCCAGGAAGCCAGAGCCGTAGGAAAGATTCGCGGAAGCTGAAACCCGGAACGGTAAGGCGGCGTGAAAGCCGGCGCTGAGCGTGTTGCGCTGGTCGTGGTCGAGATAGCAGAAGCCGCCTCCGTCACAGAGTTGGCCAGGATCAGAGAGCAGCCCACCAGTCACGACGCCAGCGCCTTCAACCATTTGATTGGAATACGTGAGATATACATCAAAGCGTTTTTTGATGCGTGGAGAACGCAGTGTGGATTCCCATCCGTGAATGCGCGCACGTTCGATGGTCAGCGGAAAGAAGATATTTGAATTTCCAAGAACGTCGTGATCGAAAAAATTTCTCGCGTGCGTTTGAAAGTTGGAGAAGTCGAGCGTCCACCCGCGAATGGGAATTGTGACGCCGAATTCGCGTTGTTCGTCGGTTTCACCGTGCAGTGGGGCAAAAGAAAATCCCTGATCCACTGCTAACTGAAGCAGCGGGCCAGAGACCGTGGTCAGCGGGGGCGCCTGATAGTAGCGGCCATAAAAAGCGCGCACGACCCAGCCGAGTTTTGGAATGTGCAGCGCGGCACCGATGCGAGGATCTGTTTTGTCTTCGACGACGCCAGCGGAGAAATGCGTGTAGCGGACGCCAGCATTGAGCGTGAGCCAATCGGCGGCGCGGAATTGGTCTTCCGCAAACAGACTGAAGACACCACCTGAGGGTGAATCTTTTTCAGACGCTATAGCCCCAGTGCCATCTGTGGCGACGACGCGGAAGAAAGAATCGTCCCGTTGGGCGAATCCGTAAGCACCAAAGCGCGCATTGTGACGGCCACGAGTTACCCCGAGCGAAACCTGCGCGCCTTCGTACAACGAATCGTTGTGATCTGTTGGAATTGGAGGCTGGTCCGGCAGCAGGCTGGGAATCGGCGAAGAGCCGTCATACGCCGCGTGATTCCAGTGAACGAAGGGCGATATGGTCATCAATACTCCCGGCTCTAACGTGTGTACCCAGGAAAGGTTAAGAAAACCGTCGCGCTCACGTTGCGTGTCGCGAATGCCGGCAGCTTGCTGATCCGAGGTGTTGGGTACCTGGAAAAAGTCTGCGCGAGCAGAGGCTGCAAGCCGCAGTTGATCATTTGGAGTCGCATTGAAGATGAGTGAAGTAAATCCGCTGACGCCGTTGTTGTTGTCGTGAAGCGCATGCGGCTCGGGTGGCATGAGACCAAAATCAGTGCGATTTGCACTGACACTCGCGTAGTAGGCGAACCGTTCGGTGTGGTCGCCGATACTAATCTGGCTGTCAGTCTGGTGAAAATTTCCGTAGGTCAGAAGGAGCTGGATTTCGCGATCGCGCTCAAATCCTGAGCGCGGAATCACGTTGAACACCCCATACGTGCGGTCGCCGTAGTCGGCGGCATAGCCGCCGCGCTGTATTTCGACGACGTCCATGTCTTTGGGATCGAACTGCGGTCCGACGTTTGACGCGATGTTGGTGTTGGGAACAGGGATGCCGTCCACGAGCCAGGAAACCTGGTGCCCGCCGCGCACGTGGAGCTGATCGTGAACCATGTATGCGCCGGGAGTGTAGTCGGTGATGAGGTCGAGACTGTTGGTGCGGGTGGCGCCGGGAGTGGAGGAAATCGTTTCGCGGCTCAACGTCGTTTGGCTCACGGACGAACTTGTATCGAGGGTCTGCGCGTTTTCGCTGACTTCAACTTTTTCGCTAACGCCTGCAAGTTCGAGAGGGAAATGGCGAAGCGGGGCGGAATCCGCGGTGACGGCGAGATCGCCTGAATATTCGCGAAATGCATCGCGCGAAATATGGATCGAATAATCGCCGGCGGGCACGGCGTCGAATTGAAACTTGCCTTGATCGTCCGAGAAGGCTTCGCGTTTCCAATCAGATTGCTTTGCTTGCAACTGAAGATGAGCGCCGGAAATTGGGCGATGCTGCGCGTCGTGAACGATGCCGCGAACAGTGCCAAAAATGCTGGCGAATGCGGGACAAACGGAACAAGTAGCTACAAGTAGTACGTAAATACAGATACGAAAACCGAATTTTCGCTTCATGTGAAAGATGTTCTCCCAAACAGAGTTGGCTGCCCGGCGAGGGCCGGGGAGGAAATGGACTGAAGTGACGCGCCGTTTAAGCGGGCCGTTACAAAAACGGGAGTTCAGTAGAGCTAGTTGGAGAACGGTTTAGGAGGAGGTCCGAGAGGAGCGAATACAGGAGAAAGTTTTGCGCTGATGGAGGTGTGCGGCGCGAAAGACGATGGCGCGAGGGCTGTCGGGACTGAGAAGGGAGTCGGTAGAAAAATATAGGCGTGGACAGCGGATTGTTCGATGTCGTGGCAGCAGGACATTGAGCAGGATTGCATCTTTTTCGACTCAGGGCCTTCGTGCCCGCATTCCATCGGAGTTTGCTCGCTATTTTGTGTGCGGCTCTTTTTCCCGGAATGATGATTTCCATGAATGGGACACTGGTCACCAGTGCAGCAAGCACCAGTAACAGCCATCAGCGTAGCGCTCGCCATTGGGGCATAGACGAACAGCAGAGCGAGGAGGCTAGTCCAAGCGCCAATTCGACGGACGCGGGAGTGAACGTCTTTGATCCTGCAATTCATTCTTCGAAAGACCAGCTTTTATCATACGCCAATTTCCGATTCGACGCGGTCGCCTGATTTTAAGCGGCCGAAGCGCTGAGTTCGAGGATTCTTGACTAAAGATAGCGGGCATCGCAAACTCAAACCATGGCGCACATATACATGAGCTTTGATTTTGGTACAGATGAAGAGAAAGCGCAGCAGGCGCGGCACAAGTTGGAGATGTGGAAGCAAGCGTTCCGGCTGGACAAAAAACTACTGTACAAGTTTGAACGGACGGTGGACGAAGGGGCAGCTGAGAAGAGTGTCGAGCTTGATGAGAAATCTGAAAAAGCTTCGAAAGCGGCGAAAGGAACCAAAACGGGCAAATCCAAGGGTAAAGCCGAGTCGGAAAGCCCTGCGCCATCGAACGGGAACGTGAAGCTGTATTTGCGGTTTGCGTTTTCGGGCCACGAAAAAATGACAGAAGACCGATTGCTGAAAAAATTTCCTTCAGAAGAGCCGTTCAGCGATTTGTCGCCGAAAGCGGTGAAGGACGGGGACGCAGAGTTCGGGGCACTCGAAGAAAAGTTCGACTCACTGGAATAGCTCACTCACTAAACTAATTTCAACGCCACGACGGCCCGGCAGGCCAAATTGGACTGGCCTCGTCGGGTCCCTCCAGTTTGCTGCCGCCACAGAAAGAAGCGCAGGAATTTTCGTGCGCTGGCCGAAGTGGTGCATGTGATGCCTCTGAAGTTGCGAGTGGCCAAGAATGGCCTGAAATCCCGCTTTTTGGCGATTCTGTCGACGCAAAGGATGCGTAGAGACAAGCGGAGGCTGAAACTATGGCGCTGCCATCGCGAAGAAACAAATTAGTGGTTAACAGCTCACCAGCTGAATACAAAGCAGTGATTTTGCTCCGAAAATCTCCACCCGTTGTGCGTTGCTCCAAGAAGCCCGCGAAAAACTTCTGTATAATTTGAACTGGAAGCGCCGAAACGTTCAACGACCGAGGTCTGACTGAATGGCCGTCCAAACGCGCGTGAAGCCTGCCAAAAACGACGCCCTCAAAATTGAGAAGCACGCTGGACTTACGCGAGACACGCTAATCCGATTGTACCGCACGATGTATCTTTCGCGGAAGCTGGACGACCGCGAGATTCAGCTCAAGCGCCAAAATAAAATCTATTTCCAAATTTCGAGTGCAGGACACGAAGCGGTAACCGCGGCAATGGGGCTGCTTTTGCGGCCAGGCGCCGATTGGATGTATCCGTATTACCGCGACCGCGCGCTGTGCCTAATGCTGGGTGTGAGCCCGTTGGAAATGTTGCTGCAATCGGTAGGCGCGGAAGCCGATCCAAGTTCGGGTGGACGACAGATGCCGTCGCACTGGGGGCATCCCAAATTAAACATCGTCAGCAAATCGTCGTGCACCGGAACGCAGTTCGTACACGCGGTGGGCGCAGCCGAGGCGACGCTTTATTACGATGCGCATCCCAAGGCGCTGGCACAAGCGAAGAAAGCGCCGTTGGGCGAGCTTGCGAAGCACGCGTCAGACGAAATTGTCTATGTCTCGGCCGGCGACGGAGCGACGAGCGAAGGTGAATTCTGGGAATCGCTGAACGCAGCGTGCGCGAAAAAACTGCCGCTGCTTTACCTGGTGGAAGACAACGGCTATGCCATTTCCGTTCCTGTAGAGGTACAGACGGCCGGCGGAAGCATATCGAAACTGGTGCAGGGATTTCCCGGGCTGCACATTGCGGAATGCGACGGCACCGATCCGCTGTCGAGCTACTCTGTTTGTCAGGAAGCCGTGAATTACTGCCGCGAGCGGCGCGGCCCGGCGCTGATCCATGCGCAAGTGACGCGGCCTTACTCGCATTCCCTTTCGGACGACGAGAAGCTGTACAAGGTGCCGGAAGAGCGTGAAGCGGAGGCGCATCGGGATCCATTATCGAAGTTCGCGCTATTTCTGGTGCGCGAAGGAGTGCTGGATCAGAAGCAGATCGAATCGCTTGAAGCGCAGGTGGACCACGAAGTCCGTCAGGCGGCAGATGCCGCACTGGCAGCCGAGCCGCCGGCGGTCGAATCGGTTCTCGCGAACGTGTATTCGCCTGACGTGGATCCCACTTCGGCGGCGTTCGAATCGGAAGTTCATCTGCATGGCGCGCCCAAGACGATGGTGGAGATGGTAGCCGCAACTCTGAACGACGAGATGTCGCACGACGAGCGCATCACTGTGTTTGGAGAAGACGTTGCGGATGCAAGCCGCGAAGAGAATTTGAAAGAAGTGAAAGGGAAAGGTGGCGTTTTCAAGGCCACCGCGGGATTGCAGCGGAGGTACGGTTCGACGCGAGTGTTCAACACGCCGCTGGCGGAAGCGTCCATCATTGGGCGCGCGATTGGCATGGCGACGCGCGGACTGAAGCCAGTGCCGGAGATTCAGTTTTTCGATTACATTTGGCCCGCGATGATGCAGATTCGCGACGAGCTGTGTGTGCTGCGGTGGCGTTCGAATGGCGGATTTAAATGTCCAATGGTGGTGCGCGTCGCGATCGGCGGGTATCTTACTGGTGGAGCCGTGTACCACAGCCAGAGCGGTGAATCGATTTTCACGCATTGCCCGGGACTGCGCGTGGTGATGCCATCGACGGCGCTCGATGTGGCGGGACTTTTGCGAACGGCTATTCGCTGCGACGATCCGGTGATGTTTCTCGAGCACAAGCACCTGTACCGGCAGCCGTACAACCGCTCGGAATATCCCGGTCCGGACTTCACGATTCCGTTCGGCAAAGCGCGGGTCGTAAAGGAAGGCACAGACGTGAGCATCCTTACGTACGGCGCGTTTGTCCACCGCGCGGAAGTTGCGGCGGCGCAGTTGCAACGTGAAGGAATTTCCGCGGAGATTGTGGATTTGCGGTCACTTTCGCCGTATGACTGGGACGGGATTTGCACGTCGGTGTGCAAAACGCATCGTGTGATCGTTGCCTATGAGGACATGTTGAGCTGGGGCTACGGAGCGGAACTTGCCGCACGTATTGCCGACGAATTATTTGACGAACTGGATGCGCCAGTGCGGCGGATCGCGGCTTTGGATACGTTCTGCGCGTACCAGCCGCGACTTGAAGATGCAATTTTGCCGCAATCAGATACCGTGATAGTGACCGTGAAGAAGTTGTTGAATTACTAGCTTCCACCAAAATCTGGCTGCAATTTCACACGATTCAGCCAAGCCGTCGTGCGTCGAGTCCTGAGGAAACTTTTTCACTCATTTAGGCGTATATTCCTGTAGAGCGAGGCATTAGCCTGCTTGCGGGAGGCTGGAAATGGTTTGCAATAGCTGCCAGCGGAATATCGCGGATGGATCACGATTTTGCTACAACTGCGGTGCAAGGCAAGTGGTCACTGGCGCGCCAGATGTGGCAGCGGTGACGGGCGGGCCAAAGCGGCTCATGCGTTCGACCACAGACAAGAAACTTGGCGGTGTGTGCGCGGGCCTGGCGGAATATTTTGATATGGATGTGACGCTTGTGCGCGTGCTGTGGCTTTTGGTTGTCTTGTGCGGCGGCACAGGAATTTTGTTGTACGTGATTTTGTGGCTGGTGCTGCCGCTTGCCCCGCCACAGGTTGCGGTGACTCAGCCCCAGGGACCGATCGTTACTCAGACCGGTAGCTGAGGCCACTACTTTTTAGAAGGCTTGGCGGCATGGGAACGGCTCGGGCCGCCGTCGCCAAACAGGAAATGATCCATTGAAGCAGCGCCCGCGCCGACCGTGGCAAGCGCAAGCGAGGCTGCGGCCAGCGCCAGGGGGAATTCATACTCGTGCACGGCCATGATTCCGTGGACGCTGTGAACCTTCACAATCGCGACGAACATTTCAATCGCCAGCAACAGAGCCGCGCCCCGCGCAAAAAGTCCGAGGACGAGAAGCAAACCTCCAAACGTTTCCAATACTGCGGCGACATAGACCAATTGAGCCGGTAAGCCATGCTGCACAAACATCGTCTGCATCCCGCTGCCGGGGTGAGTGAGTTTGGGGAAGCCGTGCGTAAAGAAGATTACGCCGAGAGCCGCGCGGAGAAGCACTAAGCCAAGCGGCTGCAGCGAATTTAGAAGTTTCAAATAAAACCTCCGCTCCAGGCAGATGTGGATTCAAGAGACGCTGTGTGTGCATTCTAGCAGAAGGCAGTTTTATCGATGCGCCCGTGCTGCGTCACATTTCAGGTAGAATTTAAGGCCCGTCTGGATTGGCGCAATAATAATCGCGCACATTTTGAGTGTGTCGAGGGTGGACAAGCACGGAATCGTGCGGAAAATCGAATGAAGAAGAAACTACTGATAGCCGTGCCGTTGTTAGTGCTTGTGGCTGTGACGGCTTGGTTTTTTCGACCCAAGCGTGAGGTGCTTGGGGAAGCGTATGTAAGCGAAAAGAGCGTGACGCTGTGGAGCGGCGTGGCGCAGGTACGCGAGCCCATAGGCTTCTTGCGGCACGGTGATCGTGTGGACACTCTGGCCAAGCGAAATGATTTCGTGAAGGTGCGGACCTCGTCGGGGACAGAGGGCTGGGTCGATGGGCGCTTGCTTATGGATCCGACGCTGTGGCAACGCTCTGAAGCTCTGTTGAAGCGTGCTGAGTCGTTGCCAGTGCAGGGAAGCGGGCGAACGAAGGTCGCCACGAATTTGCGCGTGGAGGCGGGACGCACCGCACCACGGCTTTACCAATTTGGACGTGGAGTGCCCGTGGAGATTCTGGCGCGCGCATCGGCGGACGTCGTGCAAGCGGGCGACGAAAAGGATTCAAGCGAACCGCAAGGCACAAAAAAAGAAGATTGGTTTTTGGTTCGCGGTGTCGCGTCGCGCCCGCCGGGTGAGACGACATCTCGTTCGTCCGTGCCACCGGCGATCACGCAACCCGGTGATCAGGGCGTGCCCATCGCGGGCTGGGTAATTGCACGGTTTCTCGAACTGGACGTGCCGGACGCGGTTCGCGAAGGCGCAAACGCGGCAAATCTGCGTCCGATTGCGTGGTTCGAACTGAACCATGTTGACGATCCCTCGGGAAAGAAAGCTCAGTATCTGCTGGCAGCGACACGCGGATCAGAGGGACAGTCGTGCGATTTTTCGGTGTTGCGTGTGTTTACCTGGAACGGAAAAAAGTCGCGTTACGAAACGGCGTTCATTGAAAACAATTTGTGTGGGAAATTGCCGATTCAAACGGACAAATCGGCAAGTGGCCAGCCGGAATTCGGCTTCCTCAATGCCGATGACCCGCAGCATGAGCGCGTGTATCGGTTGATACAGACGGTCGTGCGGCGGATTCGAGACGGCGAGGTGGTGTCACCGCGTGCCAAGCCCGCTGCGCCGAGGAGAAACAAGTAGAGAAAGTTGCGCGAAGTGAGTCACGCTTGGGAACGGCAAACTGCTCGAAGGCTGGCATACTAAAGTCCCCGTGACACGAAAAGGTTCAATCCTGTGACACTGCACATCAACGAATCGGAAGTCAAAAGCATCTTTACAATGCCGCGTGCGATTGAAGCGGTCGAGGCCATTTCGCAGCGGCAAGCTGCGGGTGAAGTGCTCGTGCATCCGCGGCGACGATTCGAACTGCCGGATGGCGCATTTTTTCATCATATGGCGGCTGCCGACGTTCCGGGTGGGTTTGTGGCGACGAAGCAATATACGTACGTCGGCGGGAAGTTGAAATTCTTGGTGAGCCTCTTTTCCACGAAAAATGGCGACCTGCTGTCGCTGATCGAAGCAGATATCCTTGGTCAGATGAGAACGGGAGCCGCTTCGGGCGTCGCCACGAAATACCTGGCACGAAAAGATGCAGTTACGGCGGGAATTGTTGGCACGGGCCTGCAAGCCAGGACGCAACTCGAAGCCATTGTTGCGGCCCGGGAATTGAAAAGCGTCAAAGTGTACGGCCGGGATCCCGAGCGGCGCGAAAAGTTTGCGAGCGAGACGTCCGCGCGCTTTGGCATTTCTGTGAAAGCTGTAACGACACCAATAGAGGCTACGGCGGACGTCTCGATCATTTGTACCGCGACAACGGCAAACCAGCCTGTGGTGAGCGGCGAAGGCGTCTCTCCCGGTACGCACATCAATGCTATCGGCGCAAATCATATGAAGAAACGCGAACTGGATGCGGCGACCGTGGCCAAATGCAGCAGGATTTACGTTGATTCGATCGAGCAGTCGCGTCAGGAAGCCGGGGATCTGGTTCTCGGCTTTGCTGGTCACGAGCAGCGCTGGGATACCGTCCGTGAATTGTCTTCTCTCGTGGCAGGGATATGCCCCGGCCGGACCGACGATTCTCAGATCACGCTCTTTAAATCCAATGGAATTGCCGCCTGGGATTTGGCCGCCGCAGTATGTGTTTACCGCCTGGCGCAGGAACAAAAGCTGGGGCGGGCATTGTCTTTTTGGCAGTCCAGCTAGAACACTTCCTGCGAAGTCGAACCAGTCGCGTTATGCTATTTCGGAAGACGCGCTCGACATGAAGACACTGCCAGACCACCTCCGCAAGGGAATGAAACTCGTTATTGTCGGATGCAATCCGACGGAATCGTCCGTGCGCACCGGGCACTACTATTCGGGGCGAGGCAATCCTTTTTGGCCAGTGCTCTTTGAAACGGGCGTAATTCCTGAGCCTCTTGAGTACCGCGATGACAAACGAATCATTGAATTTGCGATTGGGTTAACGGACCTGGTGAAGCGACCCACGCGAACGATTGAGGAACTTACACGAGAGGATTATGCCGAAGGCAGAATCGTGCTGTCGCAGAAACTCGGCGAGTATGTGCCGCACGTCATCGCGTTCAACGGAAGAAGCGTTTACGAACAGTTCGCGCAGCGGCGCGCAAAATTGGGTCTGCAGAAGGAACCCTTGTACGGTGCTAAGGTGTATGTGCTGCCGGCGACGGACTCCCAACATGTGCAAAATCCGAAAGATCGTCTGCTGCACTTCCGAAAACTTGCCGCGCTCATCAGAAAAGTCGAAACTTCCCGCGATGCGAAGCCTCTCTAGCCGGTCGCGCCCACTGCGGAGGATCCCATGAACAGTCCGCCCACTGCGGCTACAGCAAGCCCAGTTCTGCTTGAAACCATCGAAAACGGCGTTGCGCTTCTGGTGATGAACCGGCCAGACAAGCTGAATTCGCTCAACAACGAGCTCGCGACGGCGTTGAATCAGGCGTTTGAGCGTATTGGCAAAAACGACTCGGTGCGTGTAGTGGTGCTTACCGGTGCGGGGCGCGCTTTTTGCGCAGGCGGCGATTTGGGAGTTATCGGAAGGGGACGCGAGGCGCGGGATACCAAGCAACTGGAACCCATTCTTCGCGCGGGAATGGGCGCCGTGTTGCGCATGCGTTTGATTCCGCAGCCGGTGATCGCTGCCGTGAATGGCGCGGCTGCGGGAGCGGGCATGAACATTGCCCTGGCTGCGGACATTCGAATCTCCGCGGATGAAGCGGTTTTCGGCCAGAACTTTGCCAAGGTCGGGTTGTTTCCCGATTATGGCGGCACTTATTTTCTGCCGCAGCTCGTTGGGCCGTCCAAAGCGGCGGAACTTTTTTATACTGGCGACATGATCGATGCGCAGGCTGCGTTGAGGCTCGGATTGGTCAATCGTGTCGTGCCGGGAGCGCAACTTGAGGCGGAAGTAAAAGCCTTTGCGGCGAAACTTGCCGCGGGTCCGCCTGTCGCGATGCGTGCCGTAAAACAAACTCTGTTTGGAGGCGAGAAAGACGCTTTGAGCAGGGCACTGGAAGCCGAAGTGCAGCATCAGATGAGATGTTTCGCATCTGACGATTGCCTCGAGGGCATTCATGCTTTCTTCGAGAAGCGTGCGCCGAAATTTCAGGGACGCTAGGTGGTGACATCGAGCCATGAGTGAGTTGGAGATCGCCGTTTCAGAGCTGCAGCGCCGCCGAAAAGCTGGAGAAACATTCCTGCTTGTTGATGTTCGAGAACAATGGGAATACGACTTGTGCCGAATTGACGGCGCGCGATTGATTCCGATGCGTACAATTCCCGCGAATTTGCAATTGCTGGACGGCGATGAGGACGTAATCTGCTATTGTCATCACGGACAGCGCAGCCTGGATGTGGCGGCATGGCTGCGCGCGCAAGGAGTCGAAAACGCGCAGTCGCTTGCGGGTGGAATTGATCGCTGGTCCGTGGAAATCGATCCAACCGTTCCGCGCTACTGACCGTGCGCCAGCTTGGTGTGCCCGCCAGCTACAGGAGAGACAGAATGCGAAAAGTGAAGGTGCGGTTCTATCAGAAGGCATCTTGAACGACCTGCCGCAAAGCAAGAGGTCTCTTGCTAGAGCTGGGCGCAGAGCTGGAATCGCGTGACCTGGACAAACAACCCCTATCGGAAAAAGAACTAAATGATTTGATTGGAGCTCGGGACTACAAGTTGTTCTTGAATCCGCGTAATGAACTTTACCGCGAGCGGAACATGGCGGAAGAAACTCCTTCGCGCGAGGAAGCGATCCGCTTGATGTCCAAGAATCCAAATCTGATCAAACGGCCAGTTGTGGTGCGCGGCGACCAGATTGTGCTTGGCCTGGATGTGACGGCGTATATGAAATTACTGAAGTAAGGATCTCATCCCTGGACGCGCGTCCACCGGAGACCTACTGCATGGATGTGAAGACGATCGCTGTTATCGGCGCCGGAACGATGGGCCGCGGAATTGCCTACGCCGCGGCACTCGGTGGCTACCGCACGATTCTGGAAGATGTGATGCCGGAGATGCTGATCAACGCCAACGCGTGGATTGCGCACACATTCGATGAGGGCATAAAGCGGGGCAAGCTAACGTCGGAAGCAGCAAGCGCCGCCATCGCCCGCATCGCGACTTCCTCCTCGGTCGAAGACGTCTGCCGTGAAGCTGACTTCTTGATTGAGGCTGTGCCCGAGGAGATGGAACTCAAGCTTGAGCTCTACACGCTGTTTGACAAGTTCGCAAAGCCGAACACGGTGCTGGCCAGCAACACTTCGTCGCTCTCGATCACCGAAATGGCCGAGATGACCTACCGACCGGGACTCTGCGTCGGAATGCATTTTTTTAACCCAGTGCCGAAGATGCGGCTGATTGAAATTGTGCGGGCGCCAAAAACGTCCGATGAAACCGTTGCGGCGTGCCGTGAGGTTGGCTCCCGCATGGGCAAGGAAGTGGTGGTGGTGAAAGAGTCGCCAGGCTTCATCACCAGCAGGGTGAATGCGCTGATCGGAAATGAGGCATTCGCGATGCTTGAAGCGGGGCTTGCGTCCGCAGAAGACATTGATAAGGCTCTGAAGCTCGGATTGAATCATCCGATGGGACCCTTCGAAATGGTGGATCTGGTTGGCCTTGACGTCCGCCTCCACATCCTGGAGTATCTGCACGCAACGCTCGGCGAGAAGTACCGGCCAAACGCCTTGCTCAAGAAGCTGGTTAGAGAAGGGCGCTTGGGTCGCAAGACGGGTCGCGGGGTTTACGATTACCCTAAGGAATGAAGGAGATCGTAAATATTTGTAAAATCTACTTGCGGGCTGCGTTCCGGACCATTCTAAGTAGTAAGGTGTGATATAACGAGCAAGTTATAACTAAACTGCGGTTCTTTGTAGCGGCTGTCGGACTCCGGGCCTTGGAAGACGCTGTCGGAGGTAAAATCATGAATGTTCCCTGTGTGAGCCGCCTCAGTTCATCTAAAGCATCGCAAGGTTCTTCGGCCTTTGCCGGTCAATCGAGTACCGCCGCAGATTTTGCCCGTATTGTTGATTGCGCGGGCCGGCCTGTTGCTCTCGCTGCAAAGAGAGGCCAGACCACCTCGTTAAGATGCGAGTGTCATCACGCAAAAAGCATTCACGCGCGCATGTATGCGAATCCAAAGTTGGGCACTTCCTGCAACTATCCTGGTTGCCGTTGCAAGGCTTACAAAGCGGGTTCACACGTCAAGACGAAAAAATCGAAATGACACAGCCTCGCGGTTGCGCTTGGGAATTCTTGCTTGCTTAACGGCTGGTTCTTCTCATTAAGGCTGTGGTTTCTTGAGGTGCGGCCGCCCATCGTCGGCAGCTGGCGGCGCTGGTGCGGCTTCACCCGCGGGCTTGGCGGCGGAGGCGGCCTGGGCGCCTTCGCTGTAAGGTTTTTTCAGATAACGATCGGCGGTCTCTTGCGCGCTGCCCGTATTGTCATTCGTTTGCTTGGCCTTGCTGTATTCGTTCACCGCGCGTTCACGCTGCCCAAGCAAATCAAAAATCATACCGAGGTAGACGTGCCCCCAGACTTCGGTCCATTTCTCCGACGGCTCGGGTACGGATTGCAGCGCTTCGCGGAACGAGTTCGCAGCCGCCTGATAATTCTTCTGATAGAAGAACGCCTCGCCCATGCGAAAATCCGCCAGTGGCCGCCCTGGCTGGACGTTCAAGGCTTTCTGATATTGCTGGATGGCGTCATAGTAGCGGCCAGTCTCGGCAAGTTCTTCGCCGCGCGCAATTGCCGCACGCGCCCGCAGGCCGGCATTGCCTTTGAGAACGACGTTATTCGGATCGATCTTGATCCCGCCGGGCTTCGGCCGCCCAAACGTTTCCACGGTAAAGGTGGATTCGGTTCCTGTCACGTCCACGGTTTTGATTTCCGGATTGCCTTCCGTGTCGATCTTCAATTCAATCGGCATCGAAAAAGTGTCCAGCGGCTGCTGGATTTTCCCGACGACACGAAATCCCTTTGGCGTGCGGTAGACGACGAACTCAAGTTTGAAATCGGGCACGCCGGTCGAATTCAGCCATTGCGCGAAAAAGCCGGAAAGATTGGGAGGCGCCTGGCCGGGTTTCGTTGCGGCCTGCGTTTGTTGGATGGCCAGTTGTTCGAATTGCGTGTTGGTGGCGCTCTTCCCTGCATACGTTGCATAGAAGCTGTGCAGCAGCGATTTAAAAGCGACTTCGCCCATCTGCGCGCGCAACATATGAAACAACATCGCGCCTTTGTTCATCACTACCGACCGGTAATCGCTGGTGAAAGGAACCAGGCGCGCGGCCTGTGAAATCGGAGCGGCTTCTTCATTCATCAGCGCACCAACCGCAAAATCGTCTACCGCGCGCAGTCCTGCCTCTTTGCCCGCGTTTTGCTCGGCGTACAACGCTTCCGAATAACGTGCCAGGCCATCACTGATCCAAACATCGCCGCGCGTTGCGGGCAGCACCAGATTGCCCCACCACTGCGAAGCCACAAGCCGCGCAATCACGCGGTCGTTGATTTTAGGTTCCCACGCGCGCTGTGATAATACGAGCAAGCCTGGCCCAGAGAACTCCCGCAGGCTGCCGTCAGGAATTTGCACAACGGTGAATTGCGGATCAGGTGGGAGCGCGCCAAACAAATCCGAAAAGGCATTCACGGAACGCGCCACGGAGTTCGCAAAATCTCCCGCGCCGGCTGACGCCGAGTGGGGGCCGTAGATGTTTACACTCAGTCCCTCAGACTCTTTCGCGCTCAGTTGCAGCGGCCCGGCCACAAACGAGCCATTGGGCGCGGCGTTCGGGCATTCGAAGACATACAAGAGCCGCCCGCCTTCAGCGGCCGACCTTGCCGCAACGCGCGATGGCGAAAACGATTTGCCCGTTCCTGCGACCGCAAACGTTTCTGGCACAGTTAAGCGAAATGTTCCCGTGTATCGATTCGTGGGATAAGCAGTCAGCGGAAACCACCGTGCGGGGAGCAACAGATACGCGCCGTCTTTGTAGATCGAAGCGAGCCGTACTCCTGGTACCGGACTGTTATCTTCGTTCGCGAGCGGGCCCGTGTAGGTAAAGCTGAGTGTCACAGTCGAATTTGCTGTTGCAGCAGACGGCAGATTTACGTTCAGGAGCAGCGGATTCAGGCCGTCGCGTTCGAAGCTCAGCGCCTTGCCCGCCGCGTTCTTGACGTCACTTACGTTCAGATTGGGGTGAAGCTCGACGCGTACCACACTTGAAACTTCGGATGCGCGGAAATCCACTTTGGCGACCGCTGAAAGAGACTGATTCGAAGGGTCGAGAGTTGCGGCAACGTCGTAGTGTTCCGCTAAAAATGGCAGCTGCGCGACGTCCTGTGCCTGTGCTGGCGTTACCAGGGGCAGCAACAGACAGCTCGAAAACACCAGCAGAAGCAGGCAGGACAGACGGGACGGTTTAGTGAGAAGGGACATCGGTTCCATTTCCTTTGGGAGCGACCGCAAGACTCCCTCTATAGGATAGCAGCGGGTCAAGAAGCGTTGCCAGACGACCCGGCGAGCAAGGCGTTAATCGCGTCTGCGGCTCGTTCCACGGCCCCTGGGGGACCGAGTTTACGGCGAACTTCGGCAAGTTGCGCCCGCATCGCAGCGGAGGCTGCCGGGTCGCGCAACAGATGTAGTATGTGAGTCGCGACTCTGTTCGGAGTAAAGTCTCCCTGAATCAATTCTGGGACGACTTCGCGCTCCGCGATGAGATTCACCATGCTGAAGTGTGTGGTCCGCACGAGGGGTTTTGCAAGAATTGCAGTGAGAGGGCTCACGCGGTAAACCACGACCATGGGCGCATTGAGCAACGCCGCCTCCACGGTGGCTGTTCCGCTGGAAACGATACTGGCGTCGGTGTGCGCCAGCGCGTCGTATGTCTGGCCTTCCACGACGCGCACATTCACGTTCTTAGACCACCCTGGCTTCAGTGATTCCGCGCGTCCTGGCGCAGCGGCGACCACAAATTGTACGGGCATTTCCGCCTGAATTTTTGCGCAGGCCTCTTGCAGTACCGGCAGATGGCGCGCCAGTTCGGAGCGGCGGCTGCCAGGTAGGATGGTTACAAGCTTTCGCGAGAGATCCAATTGATGCGCGTGGAAAAAAGCCTCGCGTGTTTGCGTAGGCGCGACATTTCCGACCAGCGGATGGCCGATAAACTTTACCCGTACTCCTGCGTCACCAAAAAACTTTTCTTCGAACGGGAAGATGCACAGCGCTAGCGCGAAGCGCCGCCGCACGATTCGAACTCGCCATGGGCGCCACGCCCAGAATTGCGGGCAGATGTAGTAGACATTCCGAACTCCGAGCGGCTTCAGCTTGCGCGCCAGTCGTAGGTGGAATCCCGGGAAATCAGTCAGGATAGCGAGAGCGGGTCGTCGCGTGCTGGCTGCATCCACCAATCGTCGCATCGCGCGGATCAATTGCGGTAAGTGTCCCAGAATTTCCGTGATGCCAAGAACAGACACCTCGGAGTAGTCGGTGATGACATCGACGCTCGCGGCTCGCATCTGATCGCCGCCCATACCAAAGATTTTGCAATTTGCGCGTGTTTTCAGCGCCGCAGCCAGTTGCGCGGCGTACATGTCCCCACTCGCTTCGCCCGCGGATAGAAGAATTTGCGTTGAGGGCATTGTGCGGAGGTGAGCTCAGTCGGTCGCCGGAAGCGGAGCTGAGAACGGAGGCATCGCCGATCGTCCATTCGCGTCCTGCGGTAGATGCAACTCCTGCTCTTTGTATTGCAGTTGGTACAAACGGTAGTAGATGCCGCGCTGCGCGAGAAGCTCCTGATGAGCGCCTTGTTCGCGCAAGCGGCCCTTGTGGAATACCAAGATTCGATCTGCATATTGAATCGTGCTGAGGCGATGCGCGATCACCAGGGCAGTACGGCCCGTCAACAGCTTGTCGAGTGCCTCACGAATTAGCAACTCAGTTTTCGTATCCACGCTGGATGTGGCCTCATCGAGAATCAGAAAACGCGGATTGTGAGCCAGTGCACGCGCGAAATTGATCAATTGACGTTGACCTACGGAAAGAGTCGAGCCACGTTCGTTCACGGATGTGGCAATTCCTTCCGGAAGCGAGTGCACGAACTCGCCCAAGCCGATTTTGTCGATTGCGCGCTCTACGTCGTCACGAGCAATGTCCGGCGTGCCGAGCCGAATGTTGGATTCGATCGTTCCGGTAAAGAGGAAGGGATCTTGCAGCACAATTCCGAAGTGCCGGCGCAGATCCTGCAAATCAAGAAAGCGAATATCGACTCCATCCAAAAGGATCTGCCCGCGCTGGATATCGTAGAAACGCAGCAACAGCGAAATCAAGGTCGTCTTGCCGGCGCCCGTGTGCCCGACAATTGCAAATGTTTGACCCGGCGAAATCCGGAACGATACGTCGCGCAGCACCCAATCTTCGTCGGCGGGCTCCGCGACGTTTCGATAGCTGAACCACACATTGCGAAACTCAATTTCACCGCGCGCAGCGGTCAGACGTTGCGCGTCCGCCGAGGATTCAATCGTCACCGGCTCGTCGAGCAGTTTGAAAATTCGTTCGCTGGCCGCCATTGCCGACTGCAAAATGTTGAATTTCTCGCTCAAGTCCTGAATCGGCCGGAAGAATCGTTGCGCGTACATCGTGAACGCGGTCAGCACTCCTAGGGTAAGTGTTCCGCCCAGAATGCGCATGCCACCGGCCCAGAAGATCAGGGCGATCGTGGCGAAGCTCAAAAATTCGACGGCCGGATAGAACAGCGCATAGGCAAGGATGGCGTCACGCCAGGCAAGCATGTTGTCACGGTTGCGGCGTTCGAATTCCGCCATTGCTTTGTGTTCGCGATTGAACAGCTGTACCACGTGCATGCCAGAAATGTACTCCTGCAGGAAGGCATTGATTCGCGCAATCGCCGTGCGGATTTTACGGTTGGCCTCGCGCACGAAATGTCGAAATACAAAGGTGACGATCAGGATGCCCGGCAACACGGCCAGCGTATCGAGTGCCAGCCGTACGTCAATCCGGAAAAGCAAGACGGCCATCACGACCAGCAAGAACAGGTCGTTGATCATTGTGACCACGCCAGCCGCGAAAAGATCATTAAGCGCGTCGACATCGGTCGTCACGCGCGTAACCAGCCTGCCCACCGGGTTACGATCGAAGTAGGTCATCGGCAGGCGTTGCAGGTGGCTAAAGATGCCGCCCCGCATGTCGTACATCGTCTGTTGCCCGACCCGCTGCATGATGCGGATTTGCGCGTATTGCGCGAGAAAATCCAGAATCAGCACAAAAAAGTAAATCGTCGAGATCCACAAAATTCCTTGCCACGCCTGGCCTTCGCCGACTGCACCCTTCATCGCCGGAACGAAGTAGCGGTCGATCGCGTTCTTAAATAACAGCGGCGGCGCCAGTTCCAGCGGCGTTACGATGGCCACCAGCCCCATTGCGAGCACCACCCACCACTTGTACGGCTCCATGTACCGCAGCAGCCGCCGCATCAAGCGCGAATCGTACGCTTTACCTAGCGCTTCTTCTTCGTGTGGGTTGCTCATGCGCGTTCCAGCTCTTCTTCCAACAGCTGCTTCCGGTACAAATCTGCGTAGTAACCGCCCGCAGCCAGCAGTTCATCGTGCGTGCCGCATTCAGCGATCTTTCCGCCAAGCAATACAACAATCTGATCGGCGTCTCGTACGGTCGAAGTCCGATGCGAAATCAGAATGGTGGTCCGTCCTGCCATGATCTCTTTCAAACGGCTCAGGATGCGCTCTTCTGTCTGCGTATCCACGCTGGATAGCGCGTCATCCAGAATCAGAATGCGCGGATCGCGAATCACTGCACGCGCGATTGCGGTACGTTGCTTTTGCCCGCCGGAAAGCGTAATCCCGCGTTCTCCGACGACCGTCTCATACCGCTTGGGAAAATCCTGAATGTCCCCATCGAGGTTCGCAATTCCCGCGGCCTCTCGCACCTGTTCTTCAGTAAATTGCGGCAATCCAAAGGCGATGTTGCCGCCCACGGTTTCGCCAAAAAGATAAGTGTCCTGCGGCACGAACCCGATCGAGCCGCGCAGCGTCGCCAGTGGCCATTCGCGCAGCGGCTTTCCATCTAGATAGAGCTGCTCGTTCGGGGCTTCCCACAGCCGCGCGATCAACGCTGCGAGCGTGGTCTTGCCGCTGCCGGTTGGTCCCACAATCGCCAACGTCGAGCCCGCCGGAATTTTCAAATCAATGTCCTGCAGCACCGGGTAAGTACCGTTTCCGCCACCGGTAGCCTGGCCATTCGACTTTGCTTTCGTTTTGGAGTCGTTTCCGGCGAGCGAAGTCGGATAACTGAACGTCAATCCGCGAAATTCAATTTCTCCCGCCGGTATGGTGTTGGCCGCAACCTTGGCCTGCGAATCATCGATGCTTGGCTTCGCCGCAAGAATGTAGCTAAGCCGACCCATGGACGCTGCGCCGCGCTGAAAAATATTTGTCACCCATCCGAGCGCAATCATCGGCCACACGAGCAGCGTCAAATAAGCGTTAAAGGAAATCAGCGCGCCGAGCGAAATCTGCCCACGCAGCAATTGATGTCCGCCCTGCCACAGCACAATCAGAAACGTTACGCCGATCAACGCCTGCAGCGATGGCATGAACATGCTCCAGGTGCGAATCAGCTTGATGTTTCGCGCGACGTACTCGCGGTTCGGTTCATCAAAACCGCGCTTTTCTGCTTCTTCTTGCGCGTAAGCTCGTACCACGCGCACGCCTGACAAATTTTCCTGCACCCGCGCCGTCAACGTCGCCAGAGCCGCTTGGATTCGTTCGTAGAGATCGTGAATCGTCCGCCCAAAGAACCACACCGCCACCGCCACCACCGGAGCCGGCAACAACACCCACAGCGTGAGCGACGGCGAGAGCGTGATCATTACCGCAATCGCAAAAATCATCGTTACGATCGTCGTGGCGCTGTACATAATCCCCGGCCCCAGCACCATGCGCACCGCGTTCAGATCGTTGGTCGCGCGCGACATCAATTCGCCTGTGCGATTGCGCACATAAAATTCCGGCTCAAGCAACAACAGCCGTCCGAGCAAGTCATTGCGAATGTCGAATTCGATATCGCGCGACACACCGATCAGCTTCCAGCGCGCCATGAAAGACAGAAAACCCTTGATACTCACGCACACGATTACAATCAGGCAGTAAATGCCCAGCGTTTTACGGCTGCTGGGTTCGTAATACGGAATCGAACGGCTTAGCGCCGATCCTGTGACTCCTGGAAGCAGCACACGATCGTGGGCTGCGGCCGAATGCTCAAATGGAACCGGATTGCCTGCCAGCGTGTCAGTGATGACGCCCGTGGCCAACGGAATCACGTTCCCGATAATTCCCATCAACAGAACAACCAGCAGGCCAAGCACGATCGACCACTTGTAGCGCCGCAGATACGGCATCAGGGCGCTCAGATCCTTCTTCTGCAGCGCCGGCACAGCTTTTTTTTGTGCTGAAGTACTCACCTAAGTTGTGACCTTGTGTTTGAGAGCGTGGGTGATTCCAGCAGGAACTGCTCGTACGTCCTATCGAGCGATTGATAGCGTTTCGTCTTTTCGTTCCAGCGAACGCCGATCGGTAGAACGTGCCTGTCGTCCATGCCTTTCACTGGAGTCAGATACAGTGTCAGGCCCTTGTTGGCGTCCTGCTCGAACTGCAGCCGCCAGCCGCTTACCGGCTCGATCGGTGTCATGCCCAGATACCCTTTGGAATTCTTCAGATGTTCGTCGCAGCGAAAAACTTCCGCCCATTTGCCGTCTTCATTCTGCGCAATCACCGCACGAGTGATGATGGTCCCTGGAATACTGTCCTTGGGGGTCTTAGGAACCACGTTGGCAACGAGAACCTGCTGTTTGCCGTTCTTCGCGAGATCGCCGAATGCAAGCACCTTAGTTTCCGCTCCAAGCAGAGCTTCAGCGGCGGATTGAATATCTGCAGGCACCGCTGGCTCAGCGGGCTTCGTGGCGACAGGTTCTTCCGGTTTAGGAGGCGGATTCGTTCCGCAGCCCATAAAAACCATCGACAGGAGCGCAAAAAATAGAGGCGAGCGAGAATAGGTTGGCGGGGCAGTGCGCAGAGGCATCATTACCTTTCCAGACGAACATCGCGTCGCATCGTGAGCAGAGTTTCGCGTCATTTTTATGATGGTCCGGTGCATGGTGTCCGGCTAGTCGCTATAGGCTCGCTGCCGCCAGCGTGATTTCAACCACTCGGCCCGGCTCGCCATCCTTTTCCACCGTGCAGAGCACTTCCATCACCTGCGGCACGTCCGGGCCCGCCCAATCGAACGCGTAATACAGCAATTCTAGCCGCTGGCCGTCTTTCGTGCTAGGACTCCGCGAATCCGGCTCGCCGTAAAGTTGCAACACGCGCGAAGTCAGGTTTCCAAGTCGCATTCCCCTGCTCGTCATCCATTTCGATACGCCTGAAATCGGATGCTCACAATCCGTGCGCAATTTACTTGAACCTTTAGCCGCGCGAACCGATTGCACAATTCCTTGGCCATCCAGATCGACAATCAACTCGGCTCCGCCGCAGGCTTGCCACATTGCCGAATGACTACCCGAATCCTTCTTCGCCGCCTTACCAAGCAGAGTTTCCGCTCTTGCGATCGTCGTGCGTACCGGCAGCAGCCCGGCAAGCATCGATTCGTTGCTGCGATTGGAGGAATCGAGGGCTCGCGACGCATTGCGTTGAGCCGCTTCCGTCGACGCCGTCGCTAAAAGCGCTGCGCTAATGCTGAGCCAGAATCGCGTCGAGGCGCGCTTCAAAGTTCTCTTCTCCTTCACTCCAAAGCTCGTTCCGCTCCAGGGGCAACGCGCGTTCAATCGACTCTATCCAGCTGAACAACTGTTGGATGTTTTCGCGCGTCCTCGCGGCATATTCCCGGCGGTTCGCTTCGACGGACATCCACTGCCGGAAAGTCTTCTCAATCGGGTGGTCCGAGCTGTCAAACGGGTTTGAAGCAACGCCCGGCGCCAGTATTCCCGCATGGCCCGTAAAGAGGTGCTCGAAACCGAGGTTAACACTGAACTGTCCTTCGCTCGTTGCGGCGCTGTCATCATACAATGGCCCGCGGCAAATCAACTCCAGTGGCAGTGGCCCCTGTTTCCATTTCAGCGTTTCACTCTCGAATGTCCACAGATCCCACTCCGCTTCCACGATGTAGGCCGTGTCTTCGTGAATGTGTTGCGCCGCGATTGCCGCCACTTCCGCCGCACCAAACGTTCCTTCGCGAAAATCCCATTCCGAGACCGGAGTCTCGGTGGGGTCGACAGCCTGTATGATTAGCTGGTCGAAACTGTTTCGTGGCGAAGATAGAGGGACGGTGGCGAGAAAACGAACGAACTGCGCAATCATTGTTTCGGGCGAAAAATCACGAGTCCAGAAGCGGAGATATGCCCGGTTTGCCATGGAAAGGGAATTATACAGGGCGTCTGAACAAGAGGCGAATCTGCACCAGGTGAGCCGCGAAAGGAACTGCTCCAGGGACGATCGCTTGTAAATTGCGCAAATTTACTTGGATTCAGTCGAGGCGGTTTTCGAAAACTCCGCGGTAATTTCCTGCAGCCGCTTGCGCAATGATTCTCCTACGTTCGAAAAAACATCGGCACACGCGGCGCGCAGCTTCTCTTCAGCCGAGGCGGAAAGTCCGGAAACGACGTTACGGGATTGATGGTCCAGTTTAGCGACCGTGGTTAACAACCAGGTATTCGAAACATTATCGAGCCGCGTTTTGAATTCGCCCGTCGCGGCGTTGCTCAGTTCGCCCATCGACGCACGTAGCTCTTCTTGCTGTTTCTGCGTCATCGCCTTCCACGATTCCCACAACGGCACAAATCCATCATTGATTTTTTCTTGCGCCTCGCGCACACCGTTATCCAGCGCGGTGGCCATGCCTGCCTGGAATCGCTTCAAGAAGCTTTCTTGCTCTTCTGTCAGCCGCTGCGCCAGCGCTTCTCTAGAGGCTGCGAACTGCCGGTTCGATTCGGCTGCCGTCGCGTTCATGGCCTCCGCGAATCCATCGAGTTCTTGCCGGCCGTGCCGTTGAACCTCGTCCATAAACGCCGCTGTCGTGGTGTCTGCGGCTTCTGCGAACAATTCGCGCGCGCGGTCAAAAGACTCGCGCACTACTTCTTTCATCTGGTTCTGCGTGTGGCCCACAAAATTCCGGCTTGAATGATCGAGTTCGGAGGCGAACTCGGCGGACACTTCGCCCGCGCGTTCGCGGAGCTGATTCCCGCCCTGCTCCACCATTTTTTCGCTTAGGCTGTTCAGCTGTGTCTGCACTTTCTTTTCGTACCATTCTGCCGTCTTGTAAATCTCTTCGCCTGCCCGGTGACGAATGTCGCCCGCCTTGCTTTCAAGTTCCGTCAGGTTCCGGCCGATCACGCCTTGCGACGCTTCCTGCAGTAATTGTTCCACGCCGCCCAAATTCTCTCTGAATCGCGCAAGCGATTCCGCGAACGCATCGTCCGCAGCGCTCCGTATGCGCTCCTGCTGCAGCGACAGCGAAGCATCGAGCAGTGATCTGCCGCCCGCCATCCTGCTGATCGCTTCGTTGGTCTGCTCGATATGCGGTCCTACCAGGCTGCGAACCTGCTCATCGAAGTTACGCACCGCGTCCTGGCTCGCTTCATCGAACGAGTAGCGAATCCGTGTGTTCAAATCATCGAAAAGATTTTCACTTCTCCGGTGCAATTCATTGCGATGCAGCGTCAGTACATCATCGAGTTGCGATTGAAACGCCTCCAGCGCAAGTTGTTGCGTCGTGCCAAGCCGCGACGAAAACTGATCCAGGTGCGAGACGGTCTCCGTGGCCCGTGTAATCGCGTATTCCAGCCGGCCAGTCTGTTCTTCCAATTCGCTGCGCATGCCGCCGTGCAAGCTGGTGTGCAGGCTATTGAGGCGCTGTTCGGTTTCGGCCGCGATACCGTTCGCCGCGTCACGAAACGACGTGATTCGTTGCTCCACTTCGCTGTTGAGCCGCTCTTGAACCTGCGCCCGCAATCCTTCGACGGTTTGCGTTGTTGTTTCGCTCGCGCCGCCCTTTAATTGCGCCATCGCGCTTTCCGCAAATACTTGAATCTGCGCTTTCGCTCGATCCACTTGCTCAGCCAAACGCGCCTGCAACTCCCCCTCGACGCTCGCGGCCGTATCCGTCAATTGCTGCTGAGCCGCGCCTGCCGTCGCATTCAATCGCTCGTGGTGCGCGCCAAATGTCTCTTCCTGACGCCGCGCCTGGGTCTCCAGAACCGCCGATGTCACCGAAGCATGTTCACCAATTCTCCGCTCGATCTCTTGTGACTGCGCGACAATGCGGCGTGCAACTTCCTCGGCCTCGCGACAAAGCTGGTTCACGCGCGCCGTGATTCCCGCCACATGCTCTTCGTGCTGTGCGCGTTGCTCCGCGCCGACTTTCGAAATTGACGCTGTGACATCTCGCGTCAGTTGTTCCAAATGTGGTGCGAGCCACTTGGGTAGTTCGTCTTGCAGCGCCTTTGCCGCCGCAGTGTGTACGGCACGGCTCCGTTCTTCGCTCTCTTGCTGAATTCGCGCGATCGCACGCCCCGATTCGGCCGAAAATTCCGACCGCGCCGCCGTAAATTTCTGTTCCCATTGTTCGGAAGCTGCCCGGTGTTCGACCGCCACCGCTTGTGCCGCGGCTTCACGAGCAGCCGCGCTGATCTGTTGCTTCGCATCCGCAATCAAACGGGCCACCTGCCGCGCTAGCTGCAGCGAAGCATCCGTCGTGCTCGCAGGACTCGGTAACACATGCAGCGTGTCCGTTCCAATTGCAGGAGGCGGCAATTCCGGCTCACCGACAGACGTCGGCGCATCCAGTATTCTGTCCGGCAACGCCGCGAAAACGTCTTCATCCTTAACCACGTAACTTCTCGTACTTGCCGGCACAACAAAATTGCCCCAGTCTTCGGGAGGAAATCCAATGCCCCACACATTACCGGGAATCTCGAGTTCCAAAGCCACTTGAAACAACTGCCGCACCGTTCGCGGCCGCTGGATCCACGCCACACGCCCGCGCACTTGCCTCGGCAGTTGTCCTGTCTCAGGGTGCGGAATCTCCAGAGTCACCCACATGTTCTTCAAGACGTAGTGTTTCGATTGGTAGCGGCAGCCATGGCAATTAATGATCAAGCTCGACGTGCGCTCAACAAACGGCCGCCCCAGCGCATCCACGCCCTTCACCATCAGGGGCACGGCCTGCACAATCCGCGAGCTGCGCCGCTTGCGCAGTTCCTCGCCTGCATTCATTGCGTTTTCCGGAATCATATCCATACGGTTGACCGCTTCGCGGTCGTTCCTAAAATTGAGCGTTTGCGACGATGCCTAAAGTTGACCGCCTCGCGGGCACTACTCCAATCGTCGGCACGATCTTTGCCAAACTCTTCGATCTCCCGACGCTTTATCCCGTACTTATCTCGTTTGTTTGCTCTGCCTAGCGCCGTTCCGTTTTCTGAGCGTCTGAAGCTGCCGGCGGGTGCGTCCCCGTAAGGAAGTTCCATGCCTCTTTTGCCACCCAAATCGGGCCGACCAGTAAATAGATTGGTCCCTGGAAAAAAGCAGGACGATTTCCTTCCACTTTGTGTCCTAAAAACAGCAGCATCCAGCCCGCGACAAATAACGAGCCGCCCCAGATCCACTTCATGAAGAGCAGCACAACAATCCCCGCAAAAATCAGCGGTATCCCTATCCCGTGCAGAACTTTGTTCCATCCGGAAGAGTGTTCGTGATCGTACTGCGCCATGTAGTGCGCCAGACCGGGCATAGCGCACCTCCTTGCGACGGGAAACTCACTGCAGAATTGTGACTCTATAACGAAAAAACTAAAATGGCCAGACCGGCCTAGGAGTACTGCCGAATCGGCCTAGTACGTCCCGATGGGCAGGCTTCTTACCGGCACGATTCACCAGTGCCAGAAGAACTCCAGCCAGATCACAACAGCTACCACGCACGCCGTGAACGCACCGTGGATTCCCCAACCGAGCCAGAAGAGTTTCTTGCGTCGTCCCAGGGAAACGAGCGCGAGCAACAGTACCGGCAGTTCACACGCAAACACGAAAAGGTACTGGCGACGATTCGCCTCGAGAGTGGCCAGCCCCTCGCGGGCGTCCGTATGCACTAAACCGGCGACAGCCAAGACAAGTAGGACGCTGGCTCCGCCAGCAAGGGCCTTACCGCTGGCCCGTCCGTATCGGCGAAGCGGCGCCGCTAGAATACCCAACACAACGCCAAGAACGAAAACAAAAACCATGAATCGTCGAGACTACTCCACAGTGTAATCGCCCGCTATGAAAAGCTTCCGCCAGGGTCGCGAACCAGTGGCTCGGGACCCATCGTGTCGTTAAATGATTTCCGCGCACTGCCGGCAGGGATGCGAAAAAAGCCAGTGGAAGTACTCCCGCTGGATTGAGGTGCTCTTGATGCAGAGGTTTAGTGGGTTTTAGCGCGCCGCGAGCTGTCCCGTTTCGCGAACTAGGTCGGCGGCGTCGAATCGATTCGATGCTGCAACTTGTTGCATCACGCGCCGGATATGATTCTTTACAGTAAACTGAGACAAGTTAAGACGCACGGCAATTTCTTTGTTCGTAAGACCTTCGTCCACAAGCGTAAGGAGTTGAAGTTGCCGGCGAGTCAGGGGTTTCTTAATACGCGGCGTATCTGGCTCGCCTGCACACGCGCCACTACACTTGCTGACGTGCTTAATCAGACTCATGCATAGAGTCGGGGGGCAAGTAGCTTCGCCGCGACTAGCGGCATGAATTGCAGCCATGATTTCAGCAGATGAAGCGTCCTTAAGCAGATAACCGCAAATCCCCCGATGCGCCGCTCTTAGAAAAAGAGCCGGGTCCTCATTCATCCCGAAGAGAATCACTTTAATTTCTGGACGCTGCTGCAGAAGGGCGCTCGGAAAGCCCGCCCAGGTCAAATCATCAAAGCTATCCGTTAATATAACTTCACAACTTGAATTAACGAGTTCGTCTTTTCCCGAGGCGAAGCTTTGGCTAACCCCAACAACGTTTATGTCGTAACGCCTCTTAATAAGCTTAGCAAGGCTGTCGCGGAGTAGCCGGTTCTCGGCTAGAAGATAAATATCAATGATTGGGGACACTCTATTGACCACATTACTCGCTGATTTCTTCAGGTCATCTCTCCTTGCAGGAACAACTCCTGCGACCAGATTCCTGAGCGTCAGCTAATCGACTGTACGGGGATATTCCCCCGAAATGCTCCTTGTGTCAAGTATCTTGCAAGTTTAGAGATCGAATGCCGAATAGAGGTAAAAACATTCCAATCTTCGCGCGTGGCAGCGTCTGAGCGATCTCTATCTACGAGGCGTCAACAGTTCAAATAAGCTGGGAGCACTACATAGCACTACAGTTGGGCCTAGTCCGCTTTGGTACCCACGGACTACCGGGCACTTGATTTAATGACTCGCGAAATCAAGTCCCAAAGGTGGTGCGCGAATGATGCGTCTTTGGTCCTAGCGATTTCCGACGTCCGTAAAAGATACTGCAGTACCAAATGTGTGGGGGATCTTGATGACCAAGACATTCCGCATCCTAATGGCGAACCAGCCGAAATTGATGAGAGAGCTGCTTGTCGAAATGCTCGAGGAAGAATCTTGGATCGAAATTGTTGGAGAAGTACCGCACGAATCGGAGATTCGAGAACTTGTCCAGAAAACTGCGCCCGACCTACTTGTGGTTACTGCCGACAAGCCGGGCAGACGGCCGGCCATCTGCGATGAACTGCTGAGGGAATTTCCGTCACTGCGCATTATCGCGGTTGCGCCGCATGAAAATTACACCGTTTGTTACTGGGCGTCATTGGATATTCATGCCGATGACGTGGAATCGTCTGAACATGGATTTCTTGGCGCGGTGAAAAACGCGGCACAAATCGCGAGCAGCGGGAGCAAGGTCAACTGAGGGGGGATGCGAAGACATGCCATTGGCGGAAGGGGGATGGCACGGAAAGGCAGATTCGAGTGCTGGTGGCCAGTCGCCCCAAGTTAATGCGCGAGATCACAAGCGATACTGCGTCTGCATCCGAAGGCAAGCATCATCGCGGTGGCGGCCCATACAAGTCATAGCACGTCGTACGAGGGCATCAACGCGCACAAGGGAAGTGTCATGAGAACTCTTTTCGGCCGCACGGAGTGCAACAGAGTCGTCGCAATTGTTCTGCTTCTTCTGGTAGGGGCTGCATTTGCGTCGGCGCAAGAGCAACGTCCGAAACCACAAAGAACGACCGCTCCGCCGGATGTACCTGTGGCGTCCCAGCAATTAACGTCGGAATTGACCAGAGACAACCTGGATCGTGTGGCAGCTTCCCCGGCTCAATTAAAGGCAGTTCTTGTGCGAGACACCGGACTAATGGTGGAACTGAAACGCTGGATGGCAAAGGAAGCAAGCGATAACGGTCAAGTCATCGCGGATGAGGATTTGACGGATGCAGCCGTCTACGAACGCCTGACGAATGATGTCAAGTTTCGCTCAATAGCCACGCGGCTTGTGCAGAAGTATGGCTATTTGCGACCCAGCATAAATCCTGAGTCCGATATGGCGAAGGAGCAGGACCTGGTACTGAAAGAACGTGCCAAGAGGATGGTGCAGATAGAAGCGCAGGAGGATCAGGCCGCTTTGCAGCTTCAAACGACAGGGCGCAGCCAAGGAACCGAGCCCTGCCGAACGGGAAGCTACGACGAGAACAATTCCGACGATCCGACTTGCAGCGACGTTGGAAACGTTCCCGCGAAGCGTGATCGAAGCAATCCTGAAAATACCTATCCGCAAAATGACCAGCAGCGGCCTGAAATGCCAGACCAGCGAATCCCGCTGAATCCAAACGCTCAGGTGCTAAGGGCACAAGCACAATCCGGCGGACCGGAAATGCTGCTTGGCGGACTCGGCGAGAATTCCTCATCGTACGACGGTCTTGCAAATTTGTTGATGACCAGCGGGACGAGAAATGCACCGGATTCACTGATCGCCGGCAATTTGACAACTGAGCAATTGGAACTGGCTGCGAGTTACTCGAATCGTGCAAACAGCTTGCAGGGATTGGGACTGTCGAATAGTGATCCGACGCAGGACCTTACTTCGCGGAATAGCAATCGAGCCGATCGGTCCGACCTGATGAGTAGTATCGGCAGCTACTCGCCAACGAGAGCAGCGCGCAACAGACTGATTGTGTCACCACCAGAAACGGTGCATCGTCCAACTCCCTATGCGGATATTCCCTCTCTGTACGATTTGTACGTCCAGGCCCCATCGAGGAACGGAACTCCGCAACGTTTTGGCGGGCAAGTGTTCCGTGATGGCTTGAGAGATTTGCGTTCCGTACCTATGGACCTTCCGGTGGGACCGGATTATGTCGTCGGACCTGGAGACGGACTGACGATTGATTTGTGGGGTGGAGTTTCGACGCGGTTGATGCGTGTCGTCGATCGGCAAGGCCGCGTGGCGTTGCCGGAAGCAGGCCCGGTGCAGGTGAGCGGACGCACCCTCGGCGACGTACAGCAATTAGTGCAGCGAACCCTCGGTACGCAATATAGGGACACCTCCGCGGAGGTTTCCGTCTCTCGGCTGCGGACGGTGCGCGTATACGTTGTTGGTGAGGTAAGTGAGCCGGGCGCATATGACATCAGTTCGCTTTCCACTCCGTTAAACGCATTGGTATCCGCGGGAGGCGTCACGCCTCGTGGTTCGCTGCGTTCCTTGAAGCATTATCGCGGCCGACAACTGATTGAAGAAGTGGATGCGTACGATCTGCTCCTACGAGGTGTCACTCCAGATGCGAAGAAGCTAGAAAACGGCGACACGCTGATGGTGTCGTCTCTGGGACCGCAGGTGACAGTCACGGGAATGGTGCGCCGTCCGGCAATCTACGAGTTGCATGAGGAGAAGACGCTCGCGGACGCCTTGGATTTGGCCGGCGGAATTCTTCCTGCGGCGACGTTGAAGCATGTGGAAGTACAGCGACTCGATGCTCATGAAAAACGCACCATGCTCAGCCTCGATTTGTCGGCAGAGGGCGGGGGAGAACCGCAACTTACGTCGTTCAAGATCCGCGACGGTGATGAAATCCATATTTTCCCGATCGCTCCTTACAACCAGGACACGATCTACTTGCAAGGACACGTCTTGCGTCCGGGAAAATATTCCTATCACGATGGAATCAAATTAACGGACATTGTCACTTCGTATAAAGACTTATTGCCGGAGCCTGCGGCGCACTACGGCGAAATTATCCGACTGAGCCCGCCAGACTTTCGGCCAAACGTGGTGAGTTTTGATCTATCGGCGGCGTTGAAGGATCCAGCTTCGGCGCCAAAGCTCGAACCGCTGGACACGGTTCGAGTGTTTGGCCGGTTCGATTTTGAGCCGCCCCCAACTGTCTCGGTGAGCGGAGAAGTACGCTTGCCGGGGACGTACAGAACTTCCGGCCAGGCATCACTGCGCGACGCGGTTTTTCTGGCTGGCGGACTGACACCGGACGCTTCTGTGGATGGTGTGCAACTTTTCCGGATCAATGCTGACGGAACCTCGAAGATCTTCAGCGTCAACCTCCGGGAAGCGCTGAACGGAAACAGCGCGGACAATATTTTGTTGCAGCCGCGCGATCGATTGTTGATTCACCGCAATGCCTCGAGGGTGGACGCGAGCACAGTAGAAATTACGGGCGATGTAGCAAAACCAGGCCGCTATCCCTACACCGGCAATATGCGCGCGGAGGATTTGATCCGAGCGGCGGGCGGATTGAAGCGGAGCGCAGATACAGAGTCGGCCGATCTGACACGATACGCGGCCACGGGAGGGCCTGCGCAGCAGCTCCGGATCTCACTGGCGTCGATTCTCAATGGCAACCCGACCGAGGACGTGCCATTACGCGGTGGTGATGTGCTTGCGATTCGGCAAGTGCCCGGCTGGAAAGACGTCGGAGCGTCAATCAAAGTTAGCGGCGAAGTCATGCATCCTTCTACGTACGGGATTCAGCCGGGTGAAAGGCTGAGCTCCGTGCTGGAACGCGCGGGCGGATACACGAAGCATGCGTACCCCTACGGGGCATTATTGGTAAGACGTGACGTCCGTGAAATCCAGCTCAAGTCACAGATGGATCTGATTACGCGCATGAAGTCAGAAAAAGCGCTTCTGACTTCGTTACCTGAAAACGATGCTGACCAAAAGAACGCAAAACTGACCGCGATATCGCAAAGTGAAGCGACGCTGGCGGAGCTCGCAACGCATGATCCGGTCGGTCGCGTAGTCGTCCACATTCAGGGCGACATCGGTAAGTGGAGGAACACGCCCGCCGACATTGTGGTTCATGACGGCGACGTTCTGACAATTCCGAAGAATCCGAACACAGTGCTGGTGACAGGCCAGGTGTTCAATCCGACAGCAATCAGCCCGCAGGGAGGCCGTTCAGCGAGATGGTATTTGAGCCAGGCCGGCGGTCTAACGCCAATGGCTGATCGGAAAGCGGTTTTTGTGATACGGGCTGACGGGTCTGTGATCTCAGCGAAGAACAACAATTCAGGCTGGTGGTCGGGCGATCCTCTGAATGCCTCTTTGCGTCCAGGGGACACGGTCGTTGTACCGGAAAGAGCACCAAAGGTGGGTGGACCGAACTTCACGACGGTGTTGCAAGCGGCGCAGTTGGCGACTTCGGTAGCGCTGGCCGTAGCTTACATCCACCCATGATTTGGAAATTGCGGGCGGGGCTGAGTCTTGGCGCAATGATGCTGGCAATGATTTTGAAGCCAACAGGAGTTGCGCTGGGCCAAGAGCCCGGATCGACTGAGAAGAAAGGTGAAATGAACACGGCGCAACAAAAACCGGCGTCGCAGTCACCAACTTCGAAGGAGATTCACGTCCCTGTGAAGCGGCATCACTGGCTAACGGAACGTGCGGAGGATTTTGGAGGGGACCAGAAAGAGCTGTGGACGAGCCCGAAAAACTTGCGTTTCTCAGATTCAGTGTGGCTGGTGCCGGTTAGCGGATTAACAGCGGGACTATTTGTTACCGACGCAAGTTCCAGCAGGCACATGTCACAAGATCCAAAAACGATTTCTCATTACAAATCGATTTCGAACGCTGGAATTGCGGGCCTGGCCGGTGGCGCTGGAGCCCTGTGGGCGTTGAGCTATAGGAATCATGATTCGCATTGGCGGGAAACCGGATTCCTTGCCGGTGAGGCTGCGCTGAACAGTTTGGTGATTAGCGAGGCTGCGAAGTATTCGTTCAGGCGCGAACGGCCATTTGAAGGAACAGGCAGCGGAAATTTCTTTCAGAATGGAACGTCCTTCCCTTCAGAGCATGCTGCTGCCGCATGGTCCATCGCAGGCGTGATCGCCCACGAATATCCGGGACCATTGACGAAGATTCTGGCTTACGGCGCAGCTGGGCTGATCAGCTATTCGCGTGTGAAATCACAGCAGCATTTTTCGTCGGACGTCCTGATTGGTGCATTGATCGGGGAGTTGTCTGCGTACACCGTGTACAAGAGGCACCACGATCCGGAACTCGGTGGCGAAGAATGGGAAAGCTTGAGCTCCAAGGCTCGGCGGATGTTCGCCGATCCTTCTCCGGGATATCGCGGCTCGCCGTACGTTCCGCTCGATAGTTGGATCTATCCGGCTCTTGATCGACTCGCGGGAATGGGCCTGATCGACAGCGCATTTGCGGCCATGCGTCCATGGACACGGCGCGAGTGCGCGCGCCTTGTGAACGAGGCGGGCGAACGCATTGCGACGACGGATTCTCAGGTAGGAGAGATGTACCGGCAGCTTCAGTCTGAATTCACTCCCGAACTCGATCCGGCTTCTACGGAACCCCAAGCCAGGATTGAGTCTGTGTATACGCGCGTGGGATATATTTCTGGCATGCCCCTCAATGACGGTTACCACTTCGCAGAAACGCAGATTAACGATTTCGGTCGACCGTTTGGTGAAGGCTGGAATACCTCCACGGGCTTTTCGTTCTACACAACCGCCGGTCCCTGGACGGGATACTTTCGCGGAGAGTTGCAGACTGCTCCTTCTGTTCCTGCGCTTCCTCTCTCCGCCCGCCAATTCATCGCCGCTGCGGATCAGCTGCCGGGTGTTCCGCCTGCCACGGGCACGTCTTCCGTTCAGCAATTCCAGATGCTGGACGCATATGTAGGGCTTACGTTATCGAATTGGGAATTTAGCTTCGGCCGCCAAAGCCTCGATTGGGGACCTGGTGAGGGCGGCTCAATTATGTTTAGCGACAACGCCGCCCCGATGGACATGTTCCGCGTGAATCGCGTAACGCCACTTGCCATTCCTTGGGTTTCCCGTTTCCTGGGGCCAGTGCGTGTGGAGGCTTTCTTTGGACAGTTGAGCGGGCACCACTTCACTGCTGGTGGCCCTAACCTTGCCACGTCGGGCAGTTTTGATGTGGAGTTTCGGCCGCAGCCTTACCTTAACGGACAGAGATTCAGCTTTAAGCCAACGCGAAATTTCGAATTTGGCTTTTCCCGCACCGGCATTACGGGTGGGCCCGGGGTCCCGCTGACCTTTGGAACCATTTTTCACAATTTCACGTTAACAAACTCATTCCCCGGAACGCCGAACGATCCTGGTGATCGAAGATCCGGTATGGATTGGAGCTATAGACTGCCCAAGCTTCGCGACTGGGTAACATTCTACGGAGATGCTTTTGCGGAGGATCAGGACAGTCCGATCGCTTACTGGGATCGGTCTGCTATTCGAGGAGGATTGTACTTCTCCCATCTGCCAAAGCTTCAGAGACTCGATCTCCGTGTTGAGGGCGTGTACACGGATATCCCCGCCGGCGGTGCGCTGAGTCATGGTTTTTTCTACTCTAACTTCCGCTTTAAAGAAGGTTACACAAACCAAGGACAATTGTTAGGGAGTTGGATTGGCCGCGAGGGCCAGGGAGCTCAGGCTTGGGCGAACTACTGGTTTGGAGCTCGTAATCGGCTGCAAGTCAATTTTCGCCATCAGAAGGTTAGCCAGCAATTTGTTCCGGGAGGAGGCACTCTGACGGATGTCGGTGTGCAAGGCGACTATTGGCCTTGTCAGATCCTCGGCTTGAGGGCGTCCGTTCAATACGAAAGGTGGCTGTTCCCCGTTATTCAACCGGGTCCGCAACGCGACGTTTCAGCTTCGCTTGGCATTCAGATTCAGCCGCAAAAGATCTTTAGGTCATCGTTCCATAAGATGGCATCGAATACTGCAACTGAGGGAAATCAGAATTGAGTTCAACGGGAAGAGTACCGGCGCCAGACATCGCTCCGGAAACAGGTAAGGGTGGAGCGTTAGAGACGTCCCTCTTCATGGAAGCTCGCGAGGAACCGATTCGCTTACTGCCCTATCTTCAGCTTCTCTGGCAAATGCGGAGATTTTTGTTGCGAGCCATGGTTGGTGCATTCCTGACAACCACCCTGATCGCGATACTCATTCCCAATAGATACCGCGCTGTAACTCGTTTGATGCCGCCTGACACGCAATCTGCAACGGGTTTGGGAATGTTGGCCGCGATGGCCGGCAAAGCAGGAACGGGCAGTGGCGTGACCGGGTTCGGCGGCAGTATCGCGAGTGATTTGCTCGGCGTCAAGAGTTCGGGTGCTCTGTTCGTAGGCATCGTCGGTAGCCAAACGGTTCAAGATCGCGTAATCCGCGAATTTGATTTACAACGCGTTTACGGGAATTCAAAGATTGAGGATGCCAGAAATAATCTTGCGGAACACACGGATATCTTCGAAGACCGCAAAAGCGGAATTATTACAATCGGTGTGACGGATCGCGATCCAAAACGCGCGGCAGCAATGGCGCACGCTTATGTCGACGAACTCGATCGTCTAGTGGCGCAGGTGAGTACGTCATCCGCGCGCCGCGAGCGGATTTTCCTCGAAGAGCGCCTCAAGACGGTGAAAGCGGAACTGGACGCAACAGCAAAGAATTTCAGTAATTTCGCGAGCAAGAATACAGCGATTGATATTCCAGCGCAGGGGAAGGCGATGGTGGAGGCGGCGGCCAACCTGCAAGGGCGGCTGATCGCCGCACAAGCCGAATTGAGCGGGCTGCAGCAGATCTACACGAACAACAACGTGCGCGTTCGTGCCGCGGAAGCCCGCGTAAATGAGCTCCAAAAAAAATTGACCGAACTTGGCGCGGGCGATCCTGGTGGCAGCTCGAAAGAAGAAGGTGCACTTTATCCATCCATCCGCAGACTGCCGGTTCTCGGTGTGACGTACGCGGATTTGTTCCTGCAGACGAAAATTCAGGCGACCGTCTTTGAGCTTCTGACGCAACAGTATGAAACGGCAAAGGTCCAGGAAGCAAAAGAGATCCCCAGCGTGAAAGTCTTGGACCCAGCTATAGTCCCTACGAAGAAATCGTTCCCGCCACGTACGCTGCTAATGTTTCTCGGAACGCTGCTTGGCCTAGTTGTCGCGATGACCTGGATCATTGCAAAAACGCATTGGGACGCGGTGGAGGCCAGCAATCCTAGAAAAGTTTTCGCTACCGAAGTGCTTACGACGGTGCGCGCGAACTTGCCACACTTCTCGCGGAATGGAACCGTCGCGGATGCAAATGGAAATTCGCGATGGACTTGGCGGAAAAAATCCGTGAACGAGCAGAAAGAGAATCATACGGACGAAGACGATATCGCGAACTAGGCGAATACGTCTGCAACGGATTGGCAGGAATTGGGTTAGGTCACATGCGCCAATGTAAGTGACGGGGCGGAGCTGTGAGTGGCCAGCTCATTAGGGATGAAAAAGCATGTCAAATCAGGAATTTGAATGAGCGCCGCGATCACAGGGATTTCTGCACTGGCGGGTTCCGACAGCCTTCAATTGCCAGAAGAATACTGCGAGCCGCGATGGTACGCTGCTTACACAAGAGCAAATCACGAAAAGCGCGTATCAGAGCAGTTCGGCGCTGGCAGAGTAGAGCACTTCTTGCCACTGTACAGTAGCGTGCGACGATGGAAGGACAGGAGAGTCACGCTCGAGATGCCGCTCTTTCCTGGGTACGTGTTTGTGCGTATTGCGTTGCGAGACCGCTTGCGAGTGCTACAGATACCGGGCGTGGCGCATCTAGTGGGCTTTAACGGAACACCGGCGGCACTGCCAGCAGACGAGATTGAGGCACTGCGCGCGAGTCTGGTGGAAGGTGTTAAAGTTCAACCCTATCCGTACTTAACGGTGGGACAACGCGTCAGCTTGCGGTCGGGGCCGCTGGTTGGGTTGACCGGAATTTTGGTTCGGAGGAAGAGCGGAGCGAGGTTTGTAGTTTCCGTCGACTTGATCCAGCGGTCGGTGTCGCTGGAAATAGATGAGGCAGATCTGTCAGCTGCGCGATGACGGATGGAGTTAGACAGCCTGGGGAACGGTTCGATCCAGCGGTTCCATTGAGGAACGGCTCGTACCCATACGGGAGACCTAAAAGCATTTCGGCTGTAATTCAGGGGAGGTAAGGCTCTGCATTCAAATGCCAATGAATCAAAAGGAGACAAGATGCGCGCGTTGATTACGGGCATTACGGGGCAGGACGGTTCATACATGGCAGAGCTTCTACTGGGTAAGGGGTATGAGGTCTTCGGGATCGTCCGCCGGAGTAGTGTGAAAAAGTTCGACCGCATTGAAACAATCGTCGACGATATCGAGTTGGTGGAGGGTGACCTCACGGACCAATCCTCTCTGGACACCGTTGTTCACGCCGTGCAACCGGACGAAGTGTACAACATGGCGGCACAGAGTTTTGTGCCGGTCTCGTGGAATCAGCCGGTATTGACCGGCGATGTGACAGGTCTCGGAGTAATTCGCATGCTGGAGGCGGTTCGCAGGCACCGGCCGCAGGCTAAGTTCCTACAGGCCTCCAGCTCGGAGATGTTCGGCAAGGTTCGAGAGGCGCCGCAGACGGAAAAGACACCGTTCTATCCGCGCAGCCCTTATGGCGCGGCCAAGGTGTTTGGGCACTACATCACCGTGAATTACCGGGAGAGCTATGGCCTTTTCGCCTGTTCAGCAATGGGCTTCAACCACGAATCGCCGCGGCGGGGCTTGGAGTTTGTTACCCGCAAGGTGACGCACCAGGTGGCAAAAATTAAGTGTGGACTGGCCAAGAAGCTGCTGATGGGAAACCTGGACTCGAAGCGAGACTGGGGATTCGCAGGGGATTACGTCCGTGCAATGTGGATGATGCTACAGCAGCGGGAGCCGGAGGACTTCGTGCTGGCGACGGGTAAGACGCACAGCGTTCGGGAGCTTCTTGAGGTTGCGTTTGGCGCCGTCGGCCTCGACTGGCAGAAACATGTTGAGATCGACCCCAAGCTGATTCGCCCGGCGGAGGTGGATGTCCTCTGCGGGGATGCAACGAAGGCTCGAGAGAAGTTGGGATGGGAACCGGAAGTTGGCTTCGAAGAGCTGATTAAGATGATGGTGAAAGCGGACCTGGCTCAGGTGCAGAAGCTACCGAATCAGGAACTGACTAGCTCAGCAGTTCGATAGAGGGTCTGTAATGACCCCATCCGCCATGAATTCGAGTGCAGCTCAGCCAGATGTGCAAGGAAGTTCGACGGAGATATCAGACGGGGATGTTGAAGTGCTTCACGCCTGTCCCCTGTGCGGGGCCGACTCGCTCGGAGTTCTGGATTCCACGGCAAATCTCTGTGAATGCTACCAGAGGAATAAGCATGCATGAGGCAATAGGGATAGAGTCTTTGGAGGTCTCTGCGGACATTGAGGTGATTCCGCGTCGGTCTTGTTTATTGTGTGACGAACAGGGTGCCGAACTTTACGTCGAAATGGCCGACTGGTTATTCGGTGTTTTGGGCAACTGGAGCATTCGCTACTGCAAGGGTTGTGACATTGCCTGGTTGGATCCGCAGCCGATACCTCAGGATGTCGGAAAGCTGTATTCTCGTTATTACACCCACGTTAGCAAGATTCCGGTAACACGTCTCGAGCGTCTCCGACAGACAATGGTCGAGTGCGCAGAAGCAGATCTAGGATACCCCGTCGACCGCCCGAAAGGGATTCTATCTCGATTACTATTCCGCGTGCGACCACTTGCCCGGACAGCTGCGCTGCAAGTTCTAGGCCTACCTGCATCTGATATTGGGGCGCTTCTCGACGTGGGCTGTGGGAATGGTGAGTTCATTGACCGAATGCGTTCGCTCGGTTGGAAGGTATGCGGTGTTGATCCCGACCCCAAGGCGGTGTCACACGCGCGGAGTCGAGGATTAGAGGTCTTTAGTGACGTGGTCTCAGATATACCTGCCAGCAACCAATTCGATGTAATTACACTCAATCACGTGATTGAACACGCCGTTGATCCAGTCGATCTGCTCCGCGAGTGCCGAAAGCGTCTCCGTCCAGGTACCGGCCGCCTTGTTATGACCACGCCGAATATCAACAGTCTTGGACATTGGTGGTTCAAGGACTTTTGGCGAGGTCTCGAAGTGCCCCGCCATTTCGTCCTTTTCTCGGAGGTTGCGCTTCGCAAATGTGCCCAGCAGGCTGGTCTGGCTGTGCAGCACCTCGGCACTGAGACTCGTCTGGCTCCCATGATCTACACTGCGAGTGTTTACGCGAAACGGGGCAGCCGGGACGTCGGCCAGCGGGTCAACTTCAGAGCGAGAACAAAGATCGCTGGTTATCTGTTCCAGGCTGTAGAAGAGATGGCCATCTATCTGCACAAGGACGTTGGCGAGGAAATCTTTTGTGTATCTTCGGCGCCGAGCGCGAAACTGTGAGTACCGCGGCGGTGATTGCACCAACAGGCGGCAGAAAAGGAGTGATTCGCAGCATTGGAGTAAACACGGTCTACCAAATCGGATCGCAAGTGGCTCCGGCTGTGGCGGCCATTGCAGCCATCCCTTTCCTGCTACGGCATTTGGGCTACGATCTTTTCGGCATAGTCACCATTTTTTCGACGACGCTAGCTTACTTCGCGATGTTAGACCTCGGACTTGGACGCGCCGCTACACGATTTATCTCTCAGAGCCTGGAGGCTGAAAAACCGGATGACGTTCGTCGATACTTCTGGGGTTCCGTCATTTTGCTCAGCGCAATGGGCGCGATCGTTATGGTCAGTTCTGTCCTGTCAGTGCCCGCCGTCGTCGGTTTCTTCAAGATTTCTAAACCCTATTTGCGCTCAGCAACTGAGTCGTTTTATATCATTTGTCTCACGATCCCGGTCGTAACTTTGACGGCGACATTGCGCGGATTCTTAGAGGCATCTGGTCGCTTCCGCTTTGTTAGCATAGTGACGGGATGTGGCGGAGTCGGCACATATGTCCTTCCTGCGCTTGCCGTAACTATGGGCGGCAGTCTAGTTGCGATTGCTGCCGTGTTTGCAGTGGTCAGGATGGCCATGTGTGGAGCCCTTGCCATTGGTTGCCTATCCATCGAGCAGCGACCGAGCCTTAGACCTATTTTCGACGTGATCGCTGTTCGACGAATGCTCTCCTTTGGAGGATGGCTTTCCGTATCGAATATAATCGGTACCGCAATGATTTATTGCGATCGTTTCCTTTTGGGGATGTGGGTGGGTATGGCCGCAGTTGCTAGTTACGGAATGCCTTTGGACCTTATTAGCAGGCTGCAACTACTGATCACGAGTTTCTGCACGGTTCTATTTCCCCTGATGAGTCGGTTGGATGGATCACGATCGAATCACTTTCAGACTGTTTATCGAGGTGCCGTAGCGGTTGGCCTCTCGCTCATGACGCCCATCTCTGCTGCGGCAGTGATTCTGGCGCCGGTCCTGATGAAGGTTTGGCTTGGACAGCGGATCACGTCCGACGCAGTCTTCGCGGCACAGGTTTTTCTCGCAGGCGCAGTGGCGCAATCGATAGCCTCCATTGCCTGGACCGCGTTGCACGCTCGCGGTCGGTCCGATCTGACCGCTTGGCTTCACCTCGCCGAGTTCCCGCTCTATTGCGGAGTATTTTATCTCGCCGCTACCCATTTTGGCGTGCGGGGGGCAGCTTTAGCGTGGTTGGGTCGAGGGATTGTCGATTTCCTGTGTATGGTACTTCTGTTACGAGGCGTAGGTGACAGATTATCAATTCCTCCTGAGCTCGTGGCAGCAATCGTTTCGATCGGTATTTTATTAATCGCCATTCTGCCGTTGCGAGACGCGGTGATCATGGCGGTGCTTGTTTGTACGCTGAGCTGGATCTGGATCTGGCGAACGCTACTCGATCCCACAATGCGAATACAGATTGCAAAGGTACTTCTCGGTCGGCGCGCTCCCAAGCCAGCCTGCTAAAGGAACACAGTCTACATGCATCCAACTGGCGCATCGGAATCGGAACAAGGCCTTATGCCTGGCGAGCACGAAATACGGAAAAACGTACGACCGAGAGTGTCGGTCATCATTGTCACGTACCGATCGGCAAATGAAATATCGGATTGCGTAGAAAGTCTAATGAGGCAGCGGGTGCCCGTGGAGATTTTCCTCATAGATAACGCATCGCCGGACAATACGCCAGATGTGGTCACTGACTATGCGGCGCGTTTCGAAAACATTCACGCGACTCTGAATAAAGAGAACATCGGTTTGGCAGCGGCGAATAATTCTCCATTGGGGAAATGCCAAGGACAATATGTTCTGATTCTGAACCCCGACACCTTGTGCCGCCCGGATACTCTGGAGCGCATGGTAGATTTCCTCGACTCAAATGCGGATGTGGGCGTAGTCGGACCGAAAAATGTGTATGCTGACGGAACTCCCCACGCCAGCTTTCACCGTCACTGGGGAATCCTGCACGTTTTGATCTGGCGAGTGATGCCTTATCGGTTTGTCAGGATGCTATATGACCGGCTTTCATCCTATAAACGGCAGGACCTACTGTTCGTATCGGGAGCATGCCTATTGCTTCGCCGCAGCATCTTCGAGCAGATCGGCGGCTACGACCCTGAATACTTTCTGACGGTGGAAGATGCTTGCGATCTTTGTATTCGAGCAAGAGAAACCGGTTGCCGGGTTATGCTCCTACCAGAATCGGAAGTGCTGCACATCGGCGGGCGAAGCGGCAGCCAAGCGCCGTTTATTGCTGTCTGGCAAGGATACCGCGGAACGATCTACCACTTCGTTAAACATAAAGGGATGGTTCAGGCCCTCGTAGTTTCTTTCCTTTTGATTGTCAGTTCGGCTGCAAGGGCGGTAATCGCTGCGATACTTAGCATCAAGAAGAAGCAGTATCGAGACGTAGCTCGGATATATGCCAGTGTTTTCTGGAATCTTTTGGCTCGAAATCCGATCCGAGCGAAGGCCTACGATTTAGCACCGCAATAACTTATTTGGGCGCCCTCGCGCGTCTGGGAGCTTTGTGAAATCAGTCTTGATCATCGTGTTGAATTGGAATGGATGGCGAGACACTGTGAAGTGTCTGACGTCACTGGAAAGACTGAGTTATCGCAACTTTCGGGTGGTCGTTGTAGATAACGGTTCCACGGACGACTCAGTGCCGCAAATCCGTCATGCGTTTCCAAATGTGGCAATCATCGAAGCCGAAAGAAACCTCGGTTTTGCCGCGGGCTGTAATCTTGGAATTCGACAAGCGCTTCAAGAAGACGCGGAATATGTGTGGCTCTTAAATAACGACACAACAGTGGACCCGGGTGCGCTGGGAGCCATGGTGGAGATGGCGGAGGCTGACCCGAAAGTCGGGGCGGTTGGCTCCGCAATATACTCCACGATCCAGGCTGACCAACTACTTGCCTGGGGAGGCGGATACATCAATTTTTGGCTCGGGCGTTCGCGGCATTTTCTGAGATCCGTTCCTAACAATGAAATTGAGTTCCTCACCGGGGCGAGTCTGCTCTTAAGGCGATGCGCACTCGATTCTGTTGGCCTACTTGACGAGGGGTTCTTCATGTACTGGGAAGACGGAGACTATTGCTTTCGCCTGCGACGAGCCGGCTGGACGCTGGCGGTTGCAGGGGACTCCTTGGTTTGGCATAAAGAGCAAGGCACAGTGGGAAAGAAGAGCACACTGTTGGACACCTATTTCAACCGGTCTGCAACGCGGTTCTTTGCAAGGCACGCCCCTATTCCATTCATTTCGATTTGGGTCGGAGTTGGTCTGCGGATCGCGAAGAGGATCTTCATAGGTGATTGGAAAAGAGCTCGCGTGGTGTGGGCAAGCGTCAGAAACAGCGTTGATGAAAATGACATTTACAAACTCGAGAATAACTGATCGTCTCACTAAATGCCTGACGGCACTTTAGACGAGTGCATGGTCGTATGCAGCATTGCTCATATCCGGACCCGGACTAATGAACCCAATTGTTTATCCTATAGGCGTTTCCCTGTTGATTGCTGTACTGACGTACGTTTGGCTCAGCAAGCACGAGGGAAGCAGTATCAATATACTGACGCCTTCTTTCCTAATGGCTATCCCCGCATTCTATTTGTTGCCGCTCGTGTACCTGAATCTTTTCGGGCCAGAAGGTAGTATCTATGCACACTTCTGGGTCTACTCGGCGCTAGCCATCGAGCCTCTAGCCTTCGTGTATGCCTACACGCGGACGGGCGACAAGGTTGTGCGTCTGCCAGGTGTCTCGTCTTATTCCAATTTCGGCTTCGTTTCACTGCTTTGCCTGGCTGTGGGTATCATGCTATATGTGCCCGTACTCATACAGTTTCGTGAATTCATATTCGATCCTCGACAAATCTACGCACAAACACGAACAGGTTTCGGGATCCACGCGTTTGTATCTAGCACGCTTGCGTACACTGCGGTGATTCTGATCCTGTTTTCGAGACGCTCGAAAATCCTCAAAATTTTTGTGATTCTTCTAGCAACAGGACTTCTGTCCCTTCACGGAAGCAAAGGGCAGGTGTTGTCCGTCGTTTTGATCCTGCTGCTCTATTACGTGTATGTGTTAGGACAAAAAGTAGCCCTCGGCCGGGCGATGATTGTGTATGCGTGTTCGGCGATCGTTGTCCTCTTGCTTTTTGCGGCGACGATGTCGCTTGGAGAGAATGCCGCCGATGCTCTGGAGGCGATCAGCAAATACTCCGACTACACCCGAAATGCGATGTTGGTTATTGATTCGCGTTATCCGGTGCAGTATGGCCGTTTAACGCTTGAGTCGAATACGCTTGGCCTGGTTCCTCGGCAGTTGATGCCGGGCAAACCGAAAAATTTCGGAGCTTTCGCACTTGCGGAGGAATTCTATCCGGAGTGGTTTGATGGCGACACGGGATCGCCGGCCTTTGGAGTTGGCTTGCAGTTTGCCGATTTCGGATCTTGGGCAGTCGTCTATCTCGCGTTCGTTGCGGCGCTAAGAGGATGGCTCGCGCGAGTCTTTGTGAACCGTCTGAAAATGACCAAACATCCAGCAGACTTTTTTGTGGTTGTATTCCTCGCTGACGTTTCCATCTTTCCACTCGGTGTGGGCTGGCTGCTGCCAGAAGCGCTTCTCGTTGCGGTATTTCTTAGGTTTGTTTCGAGGATAGGAGTGAAGACGGTATTCCGCGAGACTCAAAAAAGGCCAATTTCGGTGCAGCCTTCGATGTTCCAGCAGGCAGATAGTTAGGGGCAGTCCGTAGGGTCACCGATTCCCGAATCCATGCGAATACGAGCATCAAAAGGATTTATCTTGGCGCAGCGCGTGTACCACCGCTTGCGGGCAATGTTCTTGTACGAGATGTGGTTCCCCACATATTCCGACAAAATCCAAGCAATGGTTCGCTGGTCACCTGATCCCGTTCGGTATGCCTCGATGGCCCTCGCTCTGGAACGCGTTCGGATTGAAGGCATCCCGGGAGCGATTGCAGAGGTCGGAGTATATCGCGGCGATACCAGTAGGTTCTTGCACGAACAGGCTCCGGAGAGAAAGCTCTATCTCTTCGATACCTTCACTGGTTTTCCGGACGGAAACGGAGATCATCGATTTCGCGACACGGGCGTCGGAATCGTTAAATCCAAGCTCAGAGATCTGAACAATGTGGAGTTCCGCGCCGGTATCTTCCCTGAAACGACTGCAGGACTGGAACACGAAGAGTTCAGCTTCGTACTCTTCGACGCCGACAAGTACGAAGCGACGATGGCCTGTCTCAACTTCTTCTACCCGCGGATGTCACCCGGAGGCTGCTTCGTCCTTCATGACTTCAACTCGGCTGAGTCTGGTTGGGCTGTTGCGCGGGCCATGCGTGAGTTCATGCAGGGGAAGCCAGAATCCGTCATTGAATTTCCCGATATCGGGGGCACCGCGATGTTTCGCAAGATTCGAGGCAGTGATCCCAAGGCTGGTCTCTGAACGTGAATCGCTCGACGCGAGTCGCGCCAAATGAAAAGAAATTTTAGGTAACGGGACGTCGACCAGAACTTTCGCCGGAATTCGTAGATTCATGCCATAGCGCTCGATTCCTAGCTCACGCTTCCAATTTTCGAACGTTGGCACTGACGGCTCATCGTGAATCTTTTGAGGTAAACAAAAGATACGGACGCGTAACTCTATGACAATCGCGAGACGAAATCTTCTGGTCGAAGGGCTTGAGGAACATCTCAAGGTTGTGAAGCAGCTAGAACTATCACTAGAGCTGCTCTCAGCTGTTGCGGCCCGTATGTGCCGCACACTTCAGAGCGGACACATCGTGTTTTGGTGCGGTAACGGAGGAAGTGCTGCGGACTGTCAACATCTAGCGGCTGAGCTGGTTGGACGCTTCCGCAGGGAAAGAAAAGGTTTGCCCTCGATAGCTTTTACAACTGATAGCTCTGTCTTAACCTCGATTGGCAACGATTATGGATACGGCCACGTGTTTGCCCGACAGGTGGAAGCACTTTGTAGGCCAGGCGATCTCTTAGTTGGCATCTCTACGTCCGGAAACAGCCCCAATGTCTGTGCTGCAATAAGCAAAGCTCGAGAGATTGGTACTTACACATTCGCAATGACTGGAGAGGGAGGCGGTTGCCTGGCAGCGTTGGCAGACGTCTGTCTGCAGGTTCCATCGTCGCACACGGCGCGGGTCCAGGAGAGCCATATTCTCGTCGGGCATTTGCTCTGCGAATTGATCGATATGCAGATTGACGGAACGGGGGTTTCTAGTTCGAACTAATGGAAAATATATACAACACCGTTGCTCTTCTCGAAGATCGCTGGAACACCAAGCACATGCTTGTTGTTGGCGACCTGATGCTGGACAAATACATTCACGGAGTTGTTGAACGGATTTCTCCGGAAGCCCCTGTTCCGGTCGTGTTAGCGCTTCGCAGGAGTCAGTCCGCCGGTGGCGCTGCCAATGTCGCGATGAACATTGTGGGCCTGAAAGGGAGGGCAACGCTAATAGGCTTTGCTGGAGATGATGAGGATGGCGTACACCTCAGGCAGTGCTTGCTCCACTCAGACTTGAAGCCGGATTTGACGTCTGTTCCTGGAACCTCCACCACATCCAAGCTAAGAATCTTGGGCGGCAGCCAGCAGATGATACGCTTGGACGTCGAGTGTACCGGGCCGCATCCGGCCGATGCCTATGCCGCTTTACTGAGATGTGTGGGAGAGGCTCTGCCTCATGCGAGCGGGGTGATCCTATCTGACTACGCGAAAGGCGTTCTGACGGAAGAGGTTTGCCGCAGCGTGATCGCCAGCGCCCGAGCCCATGGAATACCCGTATTCGTGGATCCCAAGAACGCCGACTTCTCACGTTATCGGAACGCTACAGCCATTTGTCCCAACTTGAAGGAACTAGCCCTCGCAGCTGGCCGAAACCCCGCCGATCTGGAAACGCTGCTCGATCGCGGGCAGGAAATGGTGAGGGAACTTAACCTCGAGTACATGGTTGTAACGATGGGAGAGCGAGGAATCGTGATTCTTCATGAAGGTCAAAGATCTTATCTTCCCTCAGTGGCGAGACAGGTTTTTGACGTATCCGGTGCCGGCGACACGGTCATCGCGACGCTTTCGCTGGCCATAAGCTGTGAGCTGCCAGTCAAAGACGCAGCGCAACTGGCCAATGTGGCTGCCGGGATCGTCATCTCCAAACAGGGAACGGTGCCCATAGCTCATGAAGAGCTTATCGCGGCACTGACAAATTCATCCAATTACCGAGGAAGCGTTTTGCAGGAGGCGGATTAAGGCCTTCGCAACGGTTTCAGGAGGTATCGAGTCCATGCAATACACTTGCGGTTGTGAGCAGTGCGCGCTGTTGCAGGGCTGGCACGGGAACTTTTTTTCGTAAAAGGGACGCATCGTTCCCGATTGCGGGATGATGCTCGTGGGGTCTGCTTTCCCGAAGAGAGCTATGCCTGGAATGTTCAGAACGTTAGCAAAATGAACGTTGCCGCTGTCCATAGTCAAGACGACTCTGGACTGGGCGATTAAGCTAATTGCCTTTTCGAGTGTGCCAGTTAAGAGGTCAATCTGACGATTTTTCGGAAGAACCTGACGCATCCTTTCGATGTCGCTTGGAAGTCCCACGACGGCGATTCGGTACTCAGATGGGATCATCTGAACCAGCGAGACATAATGTGGGAGAGGCCAGAGGCGGTTGATTGCGTTAGCACCCGGGGCAATCAGCAAGTCGTAAGCTGGTGGATGCTTCTTATGAACGGTTATGCTATCGATAAAGGGCGCAAACCCGGGAAACTGCTTAAACTCGTCCCCCAGGCGCGAATATGCAACCCATTCGCGTAGGGCCAGAGGAAGGGATCGGTCTAGGGGAACTCTTAAGTCAAATAGGGTCGAAAGCCGCTCGTCCCGGGCTCCGGCAAGTACGGCGCGAGGCCAGTAGAGCGTCTTCACGAACCACAGCAACAAGGGAATCTTCCAACTGGAAGCTTCTCGCGAGGCGTGGGGAGAGATCCAAACCAAGTCCGCGCGGAAGCTCGCCATCTGCCTGAGAAATGAGAGGCGTGTTGTTAAGCCCCCGGACACCGGTAACTGAAACGAAGACAGGTTGTGTCTGTTTGCGCCAAAGTCGAGCAATTCGACGAATTCGCACAATGCAGAGCCGGGGAAAAGCAAAAGTTTGATAACGTGCCCCTTTGCTAGTTCGGAAGCAATGACGGGAGCAGCGCAGAGCAAATCTCCCATACCTTTAAACGCGCCATACACGATTGTCTTGCGCGCCTCTTTTGGGGAGCAAGGGAATTTGTCGGCCATAGTATTCTAAAAGCGTACAACCTGGACCGTTGATCAGGCAAAGAGATTCACACGTAATTGAGACGTCCATTTTCATACCAACAAAAAATGGGGACGAGTGGATGAAGGAGTGTTTGCAGGCTGTGTATTCGCAAGAGGGCGCGGGGCCAGTAGCGAGGATCGGAAGTGGTAAGACCTAAGCGGCTTGGGATAGCACTGCGAGATTTGGGAACGAACCGAACAGGCCCAGACAAAAATTCTGCGCGTAGCGACTTCTTTCATAGACTGATACTTTAGCTCGCAGCACATGGAGAACATTCAGCGATGATTCAGACGTCGATTCTAATTCCTGCCAAGGATGAAGCACTCAACATTCGCAACTGTCTGGATTCAGTGTTCTCTCAGGCAAGCAACAACCAGTTCGAGGTTATTCTGGTTGATTCAGGATCGACGGACGGCACGCCAGAGATCGTAGAAAGCTATCCAGTACGGCTGTATCGCATCCCAGCGAAAGAATTTCATCACGCACGCACGCGCAACTACCTTGCCAGCTTGGCACAAGGCAAATATTTGGTTTACCTGAATGCGGATGCATTCCCGACGTCCCCGAACTGGCTGAATTCCTTGATTTCCAACTTCTCAGACCCGTCTATCGGTGCTGCATACGGGCGCCACCTGCCCAAGCTCGATTGTAATTTGGAGCGACGTGTAGTTCTTTCGGCAATCTACGGCGATGTCAGAATCGTAAAAGAGCCTAGCCGGAAACAGGAACTCGGCTATCGTTACTATCACCTTTCAACTGTGAATGCTGCCATCCGTAAAGACGTCTGGAAATCCACGGGCTTCCCAGAGGATTTGAAGATTTTTGAGGATGTCGGCATCGCCAAGCGTATTTTGGACGCTGGCTGGAAAATCGTATATGAGCCGTTGGCAACGGTATACCATTCGGACAATCATACGATAACTGGATTACTCAAGCGTTATTTCGATCTCGGCGTCGTGTGGAAGCGGCTGGACATCTGGGACGAAGCCACGCAATCCTCGCTTTTCCGGGACGGCTGGCGCCTTTTGAGCCAGAAACTTGCGAGGGGAGACCGGGGAGAGAACAGAGGTTCGAGACCCTTCGGCGCCGTCATCCAAGACACAGCCAAGTACGCCGGTCTATTGCTTGGCAAGAATGAGCAGTTTCTACCGTTAAGTATCAAACGCAGAATTAGTGGTGCACGGTTTTTCGGTTGATTTCTCGACTGGATCATAATTCCGGAACGACAAGTAGCGATTTGATGCCAATCTCGTTGGTTAATGGCGATGCGTTTCATCGGATCTCATGTTGCCGATCACCTTTTAAGGCTCGGCCACAGGGTCGTGGTGTTGGATGATTTAAGCGGGGGATTCATAGAGAACGTGCCGCCTGACGCTACATTTGCTCGAATGGCGCTTTATCCATCCCGGGCTAGATTGTCGAAGGCGGATAGGTAGGCCATTTCAATCAGGACAAAAGATAGATTCAGTTCTGCGTCTTGCATGCGAGGGTGACGTTTGTGCCCCGTATGCGCTCCGGAGTGACCCGATTCGTCTGAAAGCATTGGGGACCGATACTATCTGGGCACGTTATTATTTTGACCAAGCGACAATCTCGCGAAGTTGAGAGAGGCTGACAGCCATGATTCTGCGACTTAAGCTGTACGGAGTGGCCTTGAAGGCTGCTACCTACTTTCTACCGATTTTGGCATTTTACCTGGGTTGGTGGTTGTGGGCGGCGTGCTGCGCGTTTCTGGGACGGCCGGTCCTGTATTCGGTCCACGGACACCTCAATCAGATGTTTTTCGGGATATTTGTGTGGGCATTCGTTTCCGAGCACTACCGGGTGACGAGTTTCGATGAATTGTTTCGCGAACGAACGGGAGCGCGTGCGGCGTGGTCGGCTTGCTTGGCGACTTCCTTCGTGCTTCTAGCTTTGCTCTACTTCAGTCGCAACGACATCTATCCGCGTGGTCTGCTGGTTTGTGACGTGATCGTCTTGCTGACACTCACGGTGATGTTGCACGCGATATTTCGAGTGATCTTCAGAAGCGGCGCGAGTATGGCCAAGCCAACGCGAATACTGGTGGTAGGCGCCGATCAATTCGCGCGTGACGCTGCGCGAAGGTTGCAGCGCCTATCTTTTGCGCCGTGCCAGATCAGCGGATTTGTCAGGCTTCCTGGTCAGGACGTCGCTGTGGAAGACCAACGTGTTTATGAACTGGAGCAATTAATGCTGGTAAAGGCGAATCATGGAATCAATGAAGCGGTGATCGCGTTGCAACCGGCACAATTCTCACAAATCCCACGCGTCATGAAGGCATTGAGCCATCTCTGCCTACCCGCGCGGGCACTTGTGGACTTAGGAGAAGGCATCATTGTTCGCGAGAAACTCTTTCAACTGGGCAATATTCAGATGCTGGACCTGAGCTCAACCCCCACGGAGTCGCTAGATTACGCACTGCTCAAGCGTATCTTCGACGTCGGTTTTTCGCTGGGCGTACTAATTCTGACCGCTCCGATATTTGGATTGATCGCTTTGATCATTCGGTTGACCTCCCACGGGCCGATCTTCTTCGTACAAGAGCGCATCGGCTTAAATGGCAAGCCGTTTCAGATGTATAAGTTTCGGTCGATGCGGGTCGGCCCATCGCCTGAGAGCGACACGCAGTGGACGACGGCAGAAGACCATCGCAGGACACGGTTCGGAACGCTTTTGCGCAAAACGAGTTTGGATGAGCTACCGCAGTTCATCAATGTGCTGAAGGGGGATATGAGTGTAGTGGGGCCACGGCCGGAGCGACCGCATTTCGTTCACAAATTCCTGCAAGAAGTTAGCCGCTACAATCATCGGCATTCGTTGAAGGTTGGCATTACCGGGTGGGCCCAGGTGAACGGCTGGCGAGGCGATACGTCAATCGAAAAACGGGTCGAATTTGATTTATATTACCTCCAAAATTGGACCTTTTCATTTGACTTGCGGATCATCCTAATGACGATTTTATCGGGACTGATGAACAAAAATGCGTACTGAGCTGATTCTTTGGTTTGGGGTTCCAACTCTCGCCGAGGCTAAAGCGCCGTTTTTTGTATGGGGTCTAGAGGCACGAGATTCTGGCAGTACCTCATCCAGCCCGCCAAAGATTGTCCTGTGGTTCTGAAAATGGCGGAGAGGGTGGGATTCGAACCCACGGTACGGTTTCCCGTACGCTCGCTTTCGAGGCGAGTACTTTCAACCGCTCAGTCACCTCTCCGCGGTCAGTAAAAGTAGATTAACAGACGAATCGGCGAAGCGGCAACGCC
>WNGQ01000183.1_pt1 | contig 60286 bp, 63 predicted proteins | sample 5407661 | NCBI WGS metagenome assembly WNGQ01 (sample SAMN13153382, study PRJNA577476) | soil metagenome | isolation source: 60 cm soil or saprolite under Garry oak tree replicate 2 | place: USA:California | collected 2016-06-15
GACGCGGTCGGCGTGTACGAGGTCCTCGCGAAGGCGAAACAGATTCATCCGCGGCTCGACCTGACGGTCCGATTTCGGGCCATCAAAGAGGAGATCGCGGGTGCCCTAGGCATGAAGTTCCTGGCCCACGAGGTCCGGCGAGACCTCACGGATCTGGACCTCGTCATCGTCCCCGGCGGACCGGGCCGCGAGGAATTCGTGGAGGACGAGGAGGCGCTGAAGGCGCTCCTGGATTTCGGCACGGAGAAGCCGGTGGCGAGCGTCTGCACGGGCGCGCTGATCCTGAAGGCGGCGGGCCTCCTCGCAGGCCGGAAGGCCACGACGCACCGGAGCGCGATGGACGAGCTCCGGACGGTCGCGGACGTCGTCGAGGGGCGCGTCGTCGAGGACGGCCTCATCACCACGGCCGCAGGGGTCACCGCGTCGATCGATCTGGGGCTCCACCTGCTGACGAAGCATTTCGGGCCTGAGCTCGCCCGCGAGGTCGCAGAACGCATCGAGTATTCCGGATACCCAAATCCCTAAGAGGGCCGCCGGTCCTCCGCCTCCGACGGGAAGGCCGTGAGGTTCCTCCGGAAGGGCAAGGTGAAGGAGGTCTACGAGGTCTCGGACGACGAACTTGAGTTCGTCTTCACGGACCAGATCAGCGTCTTCGACAAGGTCATCCCGACGCTCGTCCCGCACAAGGGCGAGACGCTGTGCCGCACGGCCGCGCACTGGTTCGCGGTGGTGGATGCGCTGGGCATCCGCACCCACTTCCTCCGCCTTCAAGGTGGAAACCGGATGCGCGTCCGCCGCGTCCAGGTGATTCCGGAATACGACCGGATCACGTCCCGGACGACGAACTTCCTCATCCCCCTCGAGGTCATCGCGCGCTACTACGTCGCCGGCTCGTTGCACGATCGGATCAAGGAGCGGAAGGTCCGACCCGAGGACGTCGGTTTCTCGCGGGGTCATGTGCCCGCGTACGGGGAGCCGCTGCCGGAGCCGTTCGTCGAAGTCACGACGAAACTTGAAAAAGTGGACCGCGAGCTCACGACCCAGGAAGCGCTCGCCATCTCGAAGCTTAGCCCACGGGAGTACGAGGCGCTGGTGGACGCCGTGCTCCGGATCGACGAACGACTCAACGCCGACGTCAAGGAGCGCGGGCTCATCCACGTCGACGGGAAGAAGGAGTTCGCGATGGACGGCGACCGACGGCTCATGCTCGTCGACACGTTCGGCACTGCGGACGAAGACCGGTTCTGGGATCTCGACGCCTACGAGAAAGGCGAGCGGATCGAACTGAGCAAGGAATTCGTCCGACAGTACTACCGCCAGATCGGCTACCACCGGGCCCTGATGGAGGCCCGCGCGGCCCGCAAGCCAGAGCCCGAGATTCCGCCGCTCCCCGCGGACGTGACGGAGCAGGTGACGGCCCTGTACGTGGGCTTGTTCGAGCGGCTCACGGGGGAGAAGTTCCGGTGATGGTCGCGTCCGCGAAACGAGGGAACAAAGTCTTTTACTGATGGCCGTGATACGTCCGTGTCCGGGGGCTCCGCGATGGAACTGAGCGTCTACGTTGACGGTAAGTTCTATCCACAATCCGAGGCGAAGGTCAGCGTCTTCGACCACGGCCTCCTGTACGGGGATGGCGTCTTCGAGGGGATCCGGGCGTACAACGGACGGATCTTCAAGCTCGAGCGGCATCTGGAGAGGCTCTTCCACTCCGCGAAAGCCATCGACCTGAAAATCCCGCATACGAAGGAGGAGATGGCGAACCTCATCCTGGAGACGTGCCGGAGGAACGAGATCCGAGAGGGATACATCCGGCCCGTCATCACGCGGGGCAAGGGCGACCTTGGACTCGACCCGAGGAAGTGCAAGTCCGGGCCCAGCGTCGTGATCATCGCGCAGCCGCAAATCTCGCTGTACGGCAAGGTGTACGACCGGGGCATGAAGGTCGTGACGTCGTCGTACCGTCGGGTCCCGCCGCAGAGCCTCAGCCCGTCGATCAAGTCCCTGAACTATCTGAACAACATCATGGCCCGGGTCGAGGCGAACCAGTACGGCGCCGACGAAGCGCTGATGCTCGACATCCACGGCTACGTGTCCGAAGCGACCGCGGACAACTTCTTCATCGTCCGCAACTCGACGGTCACGACTCCGTTCTCGTCGACGAACCTCCCCGGTGTGACGCGGGAAACGGTGCTCGAGCTCGCGCCGCAACTGGGCCTGAAGCCGGAAGAGCGGCTCTTCACCCTCTACGACGTCTGGGCCTCCGACGAGGCGTTCATCACGGGGACGGCGGCGGAGATCGGCCCCGTCGTCGAGCTCGATGGCCGGGCAATCGGCGATGGGAAGCCGGGTCCGACGACGAAGCGAATCATGAAGGCGTTCCGGGATCTCGTGACGACGACCGGGACGCCGATCCAGGACTCGGACGCATCGGTGCGATCTCTCACGGGCAAACCTTAACGCCCCGGGGCGCATCCGCGGCGCGCCGGCATGAAGTTTCTCGAGTACAAGGCGAAGGAGATCTTCGCCCGCTACGGCATTCCGGTTCCCCAAGGCGTCGTCGCCTCGAACGCCGAGGACATCTCCGATCCGCCGATCCCGTGTATGGTGAAGGCCCAGGTCCTCGTCGGGGGCCGGGGCAAAGCGGGAGGCATCAAAGCCGCCGAATCTCTGGATGAAGCCCTCGCAGTCTCTCGCCAGATCCTCGGGATGGACATCCACGGATACCGGGTCAAGCAGGTCTACCTCGAGGAGCGGCTCGACATCTCGAAGGAACTCTACGTCGGACTGACGATCGACCGCTCAGCCCGAGAGCCACTGCTGATGGCGAGTGCGACCGGCGGGATGGAAATCGAGGCGGTGCCCCGCGATCAGATCTTCATGGAGCACGTGCCGGCGATGGCGGGCCTTCAGCCGTATGTCATGCGGACCATGCTCTCGTTCCTCGGACTACCAAAGGACACGGGAGACCGGGTGGCGGACATCGTGCGAAGGTCGTACAGCCTGTTCCGCAAGGAGGACGCGGAGCTCGTGGAGATCAACCCGCTCGCGGTCACGCGGGATGGCCGGGTGATCGCCGGCGACGCGAAGCTCGTGATCGACGACAACGCAGAATACCGCCACTCGGAGTACGCGAACCTGGACCAAGATCGGACGCCGCTGGAGCAGGAGGCCCACGACAAGGGCATCACGTTCATCCAGCTTGACGGCGACATCGGCGTGATTGCTAACGGCGCCGGGCTGACGATGGCGACGCTCGACGTCCTGAACCTCAAAGGGGGCCGGGGTGGGACGTTCCTCGACCTCGGCGGCACAGACGATTCGGAGAAGGTGAAGCAGGCGTTCGAAATCCTGATCAAGGCGAATCCGTCCGCCATCTTGCTGAACATCTTTGGCGGAATCACGAAGGCCGACACGGTCGCGTTGGGCGTGCAGCAGGCCCTCGAAGACATGCACACGCGCATCCCCGTCGTCGCCCGCATCAAGGGCGTCAACGAAGACCGCGCGAAGGAGATCCTACGGTCGATCGGGATGTACGCCACGGAGACCATGGAGGAAGCCGCCGAACTCGCAGTCAAAGTGAAGTCAGGGGGCTCGTGAGACGGCCGTCCTCCTCACCGCGAAGAGCCGCGTCGTGGTCCAAGGCATCACGGGCCACCAGGGCCAGTTCCATACCCATGCGATGCTCGAGTTCGGCACGAAGGTCGTGGCGGGCGTCACGCCCGGCAAGGGGGGCGCGACGGTCGAAGGTGTCCCCGTCTACGACAGCGTGAGGGAGGCCGTCGAGCGTCGCAAGGCGAACGCCTCGATTATCTTCGTCCCGGCGCCGTACGCGAAAGACGCCGCCATCGAGGCGATCGAAGCGGGGCTCAAGCTCGTCGTCATCATCACGGAACGGATCCCCTTCCACGACTGCCTCGAGTTGATGCCCTACGCGCGCAGTCGCGAATGCACAATCATCGGCCCGAACTGCCCGGGCATTACCACGCCGGGCCAAGCGAAGATGGGCATCATGCCGAATCACATCTTCAAGACGGGGGACGCGGGCGTCATATCGCGGAGCGGCACGTTGACCTACGAGATTGTGAACGCGATGACGCAGGCGGGCCACGGCCAGTCCACCTGCATCGGCATCGGCGGGGATCCCATCATCGGCACGAGCATGGTCGAGGCCCTTCGTCTCTTCGAACGCGACCGAGGGACGAGGCGAATCGTTCTCGTCGGCGAGATCGGCGGGACCTCGGAAGAGGACGCCGCGGAGTTCGTCCGGAAGCACGTGTCGAAAGGAGTCGTGGCGTACGTGGCCGGTCGCACGGCGCCGCCCGGAAAGAGGATGGGACATGCGGGCGCGATCATCCAAGGGAACAAGGGCACGGCGGAGTCGAAGGTAGCGGCCTTTGCGGACGCCGGGGTTCCGGTCGCTGAGTATCCGGCCGACGTTGCCCGGCTGCTCGGCCCGGCCTGAGCGGGTGGCATCCATGAACTACCGCAAATGCATGGGGATGATGGAAGACGCAACGGCGAAGACGGCGAGCTGGACTCACGGCCGTGTGACGGCCACCCTCTTCGACTTTCCATACGTCGTCTGTCCGCAATGCGGCTCCAAAGCGATGGTTCACGCGGAGTTCCCTGCCGAAGTCCTGTTCCCGCTCGCGGAGGCGATCCCCTACGCGTCTGCGAAGGGGCCTTCGCACAAAGCAGTGGTCTTGCTCCGCGTGCCGAGGACCGATTGATCCCGTCAACCCGAGGAACGAGACGTTCTCCGTCCCGCTGGATCTCAAGGGCCGATATCCGTTCCGCGCCGAGCTGACGATGCCGGCCGTCCGATGCGCCGCGTGCGGCCGGATTCAGGTGACCGCGAACGACCGAGCGACGGAGAGCGATATCGCGGACGCCCTCATCGGAGCGTTCGACAGCTCGGGTCCATATAATCGGTGGTAGTCGCCCGGGAAGTTCATATATCCTCGTCGCCTCGCCGGAGCGGGGAGCCCCAGAGGGGCTGAGAGTATCCCACATGAGGGATAGACCCTTGGAACCTGATCCGGGTCATGCCGGCGTAGGGAACATGAGGTTGTTTTCAGCCCGGGGAACCTAGGAGTCCTCCGAACGTGGCCCCGAGCAAGTATCCGATGGGGAAGGTGAGCCGAGCCTTCTTCGAGACGGTCATCGCGCGTCATCTTGGACGAGCACGTAACGACGTAATCGTGGGTCCCGCGAACGGCGTGGACGTCGGCGTCGTTCATCTGCCGGACGGCCGGGCGCTCATCTCGACGACGGACCCGATCTACATCGTTCCTCCGTACGGCTGGGAGCGGGCCGCGTGGTTCGCGTTCCACATCCTCGCGTCCGACCTGACGACGTCGGGGGTCGCGCCGCAGTACATCACGCTCGACTGGAACCTCCCGATGGACATCGAGGACGATCAGATCGAAACGATGCTCCGGGTCATGGACCGCGAATGCAAGAAGTACGGCGCCGCGATCGTCACAGGCCATACGGGGCGATACGAGGGCTGCGCGTATCCCATGGTGGGCGGCGCGACCTTCCTCGCAATCGCGCCAAGGGAAGGCTGGGTCACCGCGAACATGGCGCGCCCGGGGGACCGCCTGGTCGTCACGAAGACCGCGGGCCTCGAGGCGACGGCCATCCTGTCGAACACGTTCGCGGACCTCGTGGAGAAGCGGGTGGGAACGGAGACGACGCGACGCGCGCGGGACCTCTTCGAGTCGATGAGCACCGTCGATGACGCGCTCGCGGCCGCATCCGTGGGCCTGCGGGATCGCGGGGTCTGGGCGATGCACGACGCGACGGAAGGCGGGGTTCGGAACGCGGTATGGGAGATGGCGCAGGCGTCCGGGACCGGTGTGGACGTGGATCTCACGAAGGTCCCCGTCGATCCTGCGGTCACCGAGGTATCCGAGGTGTTCGAGATGGACCCACTCGACGCGATCAGCGAGGGGACCCTCTTAATCGCCGCGGACCCTCAGGTCGCGGGCGACGTGATCGGGAGACTCAAACAGAAAGGGATCCTCGCGGTCGACATCGGGGCATTCACGAAGAACGGGCAGGCCTGCCTCGACCGCGGCCGCGCCTTCCAACCGGCCGACCGGGATCCATTCTGGGTCGCTTTCAGCCGCGCCCTCACCGGGGAGATCGCCTGACGCGCCTTTCGAGGCCGAAGCGCACGCTTCATGGCGTGTACCTTGTGACGTCGCCGAAACGGCCCGTGGAGCGCCTCGTGTCGATCGTCGGGGCGGCGCTCGACGGCGGCGTCTCGGTCGTCCAACTGCGCGACAAGGGTGCATACTCGGACGCGGAACGGAAAAAGGTGGGCCACGCACTCCGAGAACTGTGCACGTCCCATGACGTGCCCTTTCTGGTAAACGACGATCCCGAACTGGCGCGACGGCTCGACGCGGACGGCGTACACGTTGGCCGGGACGATCCGTCACCGGTCGTCGCACGGTCCATCCTCGGCCCCGGCGCGATCATCGGGATGACGGTCTATGGCAAGCCGGGAGAGGAAGAGGCCGCGGCACAGGCGAGTGCGGACTATATCGCCGTCGGCCCGTTCTTCCCGAGCCCGACGAAACCCGACGAGCCCCTGCTCTCGCTGGACGTCATCGACGGCGTCGTCGATCGGTCCCGGCTCCCGGTCTTCGCGATCGGAGGCGTCACAGAGGACAACGCAGGACTGTTCGCACGTCGCGGGGTTGCCGGCATCGCGGTCGTCTCCGCGATCATGGACGCGGCCGATCCGCGCGGCGCCGCGGACTCGCTCCGGCGGACGTTCTCGCGCATGAAAACACCCTAGCCGACGCCTGCGTGCGCGGGCGGTTAACGCGCGCGAGGAACCATCCCACCGGAACATCCAGCGCCGGTTCTGTAAGGTTGGGTCGGTACCCAAGATTACTCCACCCCGCTCGGCTCCTCCCGTGCGCTCGCTCCTCCTCGGAGCGGGTCGTAGAGGGGACTCACGACGTCATCGCGGAGGGCACCGGGCTGGAACCGTACAGCCCTTGCCAAGGCCTCGTTCGAGGCCAAGGCGGTCTTCAGGATGTTCATGCCCGCGTTGATCTGTCGATCCATCTCCCAGTCGCACATCAGGCAGACGAACACCGGGCCCACCCTATCTCGGCGCCGGGCGCCACACACTGGGCAGGTCTTCGACGTCCATTGAGGGTTGACCTTAATCACGGGCACGCCGGCGAGGGCGGCCTTGTACTCGATCTGACGATGGATTTCGGAATGAGGCCAGGAAGAGAGCCGCCGGTTCATGCGACGGGATCGACCTCCCGCGCCGTGGAGCGTGAGATCTTCGAGGACGATCGCCGCCTTGCCCTTCTTGGCGAACTGCACGAGTCCCTTCGAGACGAGATGCAGCCTCTGACAGACGCGATTCCTCTCCCGGCGTCCTTCTCGGCTCAACAAGCGGCGCATGACCCTGCGATCGTGCGCCTTCTTCGCCGCGAGCCGTCGTCGGCGTCTGAAGTGGGTTGCTTGGATTCGCCGAACGCCACCAAGTGGAAGACTCGTCGGGACCATGCCCCCACCGGAAGCTACGACTCCGTCCAACGAGTCTTCATTCGTATCGAGGGCAATCGCCCCCTCCGGCTCGTACGCCTTCGGCGCCTGCTTCCGGACGACGAGGATAATCTTGCCCGGGACCACCGTGAGGGAACCGAGGCCCCACGACGGATCACTCAAGAAAGAGCGGTGCCATTCGGAGAGAGGCAGGTGAAGCTGCACACCTTCCGTCCCTCGGACCGGGATGCGGAGGCGTCCCGTCTCGCGGTCGAGCCAATAGGTTTGGTTCTCCGCCTTGAGCATGAGTCGCCGCATGAACGGGACGGAGGACCGTCTCTTTCGATTCAGACGCCGGCGATGCGCGTTCAGGACGGCCAGCGCGACCTCGAAGGCCGCCGGGATGTACTGCTTGTAGACGACATGCCTACGGCTCAGAACTTGGTAGGCGGCGCGAGCGAGTCGGGCCCGAGACCGGATGTCCTCTCGAAGGGCGATGCGGATCGACTCGTTGACCAACAGCCGAAATTCCGCGAGGAGCCAGTCCAGCGGCGGGGCATCCCACCGGATTTGGAAGACCAGGGCCCGATGGATGTCCACCGACTACCTTGGAGACGAGGCGCACGTCAAGCTTCCCAAGGGAGATGCCCGAAAGTGAAAATCTGAGCGCCTCGTATCAACGAAAGGGACGACCGATCCGCCTGGTACCGTCAAAGAGGCCGAGTCACCGGCGCAGGGATCATCGAGCCGTCAAGCAGGTATCAAAACGCAGGTTTCAGTTACAGAGCCCCAGCGCCAAATCGTTAAATAGAGCCCCCTTCGTGCGAACCCTTCCGTGCGCCGGCTCATCGTGACGGAGAAGTTCAACGCGGCCATTCGAATCGCGACCATCCTCAGCGACGGGAAGGCGAAGCGCTCCCATGGCGACGGGACGACCGTCTTCGAGTTCATGCAGGGCGAGGACCGCGTGCGCGTCATCGGCCTGCGAGGCCACATCATCAACCTCGACTATCCGGAGGCCCTCAACGATTGGACGCGGGTCGACCTCAAGGAGCTCGTCTGGGCGGAGCCGCAGAAGGTCGTCACCGAGGGAAAGATCGGCGCCGCCCTCCGCAAGCTAGCTTTGGACGTCGACGAGGTCATCGTGGCGACGGACTTCGACCGCGAAGGCGAGCTGATCGGCGTCGAGGCGCTCGAGATCATCAAGGAGGCCCGCCCGGAGATCCGGATCCGACGCGCGCGTTTCTCCGCGCTCACGAAGTGGGACATCGAGCGGGCATTCTCGAACCTCGTGGACGTCGACTATCCCCTCGCGTGGTCCGCCGAATCACGGCAGTCCGTCGATCTCGCGTGGGGCGCCGTGCTCACGCGGTTCCTGTCCGTCGCCTCGAAGCAGATGGGGCGCGACTTCCTCTCTGTCGGCCGGGTTCAGAGCCCGACGCTCGCGCTGATCGTCGATCGGGAGCGCGAGATCGAGAACTTCACCCCGCAGGACTACTGGACCCTTCACGCGAAGTTCCGGAAGGACGTCGATGGCGCTCCCGTCGACTTCGACGCGGACCACGAGCACGGTCCCTTCTGGGCGCGGCGGGAGGCGCAAGCGGCGCAGACCGAAGCCGACGCGGCGTCCCGGGGCCTCGTTCGCGAGTACATCCAGAACGAACGCGAGGAGCGGCCGCCCCCGCCATTCAACACGACGATGTTCGTGACAGAGGCGAACCGACTCGGCTTCGGCGCGGCGCAGGCGATGCGGATCGCCGAGGACCTGTACCAGTCCGGCTTCATCTCGTACCCGCGGACGGACAACACGGTCTACCCGTCGTCGGTCAGCCTGCGGTCGGTCCTCGAGAAGCTCGCCGACTCGCCCTTTGCGGACGAGGCGCGAGAACTCCTCGCGCAGGAGCGCATTTTGCCGAGCCGCGGGCGGACGGAGACGACCGACCACCCGCCCATCTATCCCGTCCAAGGCGTCACCCGGGAACGGGTGAAGCGCGAGGACCACTGGCGAATCTACGAACTGGTCGTGCGTCGATTCTTCGCGACCGTCGCGCCGTCCGCGATCGCACTTACGTCGGAGGCAAAGATCGATCTCGGCGGGCAGATGTTCGTCGCCCAAGGATATCGGATGACGTCGCCCGGATGGCGGAAGTATTACCCCTACTGGACGGTCCGCGAGGCGGTCCTGCCGTCCCTGGCCGTCGACGAGACCGTCGAGCGGGCGGGACCCGTCATCGTGCGGGACGACCAGACGAAACCGCCACCGCGTTACAGCGAAGGATCGTTAATCCAGGAGATGGAGCGGCTCGGGCTCGGCACGAAGTCCACGCGGCACGAGATCATCAAGAAGCTGAACGACCGGAAGTTCATCGAAGGAAAGTATCCCCGGCCCACGACGAGCGGGCGGGCGGTGATCGAGGCACTGGAGGATCACGCGCAGCGCATCACCCAGCCGGAGATGACGGCCCACCTGGAGGCGGACATGGAAGGGATCGCGACGGGCGTCCGCGCGCGGGAGGACGTCGTCCGGGAGTCCCAGCAGATGCTCAGCGAGGTCCTCGAGACCCTCGAGGCGAACCGGGAGGCGATCGGTCAGGAGATCGAAGCCGCACTCCGCGAGCAGAACTACATCGGCAAGTGTAACCTCTGCAAGGAGGGGAACCTGACGGTCATCCGATCCCGCCGCGGGACACGCTTCCTCGGGTGCGATCGATACCCGGCGTGTCGGAATACGCATCCGCTCCCGCAGATGGGGACCGTCCAAAGCGCCGAGGAGAACTGTCCGGAGTGCGGCGCCCCGATGATCAAGCACACGGACCGAGGGCGCACGACGACGTACTGCGTCGCCTCCGATTGTCCGACCGTTCGGGAGAAGAACTTCATCGGTCGGTGCGAGAAATGCGGCGACGGGGAACTCAGCATCCGGCACGGGACGTACGGCAAGCGGTTCGTCGGCTGCTCGAGCTATCCGAAATGCGACAACTCTTACCCGCTCCCGCAACGCGGGCTCATCGTGCCGACGGAAGACCGATGCAACGCGTGCGGACACCCCATCATCAAGGTGATTTCCCGCGGACGGCCCCCGTGGATCCTGTGCCTCAACATGAAGTGTCCCGCGAAGAACGGGAAAGGTCGCAGGTCCGCGAAGGGCGGAGCGAAGAAGGCGCCGAGGAAACGCAAGCCGAAAGCGAAACCCGAGGCGATCGTCGCGGACGTCCCGACCGGTTAGGGCGACGCCATGAACCGGATGAACTCCTCCAAGGTCCGGGGCTGCATCGTGTAGTTCGTCCGCTTCTCCTCGCCGATCGTCGAAAGAGGCTTCGGTCCGTAGTGGTGGCCGGGACACACGACGAGCGCGTCGTCCATCTTCCGGACGCGGTTGAACAAGGAGTCGTACATCTGCTCGACGCTCGAACCGGGAAGGTCGACGCGTCCGCAATCCCCGACGAATAGGCAATCGCCCGTGAAGACGCGACCGGCGACGATATAGCAGCACGAGTCTGGGGAGTGACCCGGCGTGTGGACGACCTTGACCTTCAAGTCGCCGACGCCCACGATCTGGCCGTCCTCCAAGACGACGTCCTTCGCCACGTTCGAGAGGCGATGCGCAGCGATCTTGGCCCCCGTCTCGTCGGCCAAGCGCCCGTTGTCGTAGATGTGATCCGCATGGTGGTGGGTGTTGAAGATCAGCTCGATCGCGTATCCGTTCTCCGCGGCGGCCTTCTGGAGCACCCGCGCATCGAAGCTCGGATCGATCACGGCAGCGACCTTGGTGGCGGGGTCTCCAATCACGTATCCGAAGTTTCGCATCGCCCCGATCAGACGTTGCTCGAAGAACACGCCCCGGGACACGACCGTCCGGGAAATGAGGATTGCGCGCGACGGATTATCGTTGGCGGCCGTAGCTGGGATACATCCGCGCGTAATACTCTTGCCACGCCCGGGTGTAGTCATCCCACGCTTTCCGAGTCTGGTCCTTGCGCTTCATGTTCGACGTGACGGCGAGGGACAGAAGGAATGCGATCCCGAGGATGAAAGCCCCCGTGGCGGTGCTCAGAGTCGGCTCCCCCGAGATCAATCCTCTCGTCGCGGCATACGCGCCGAGGACCGCGGTCACGATGGCGAACGTGACGAAGCCCGCAATCCGGCGGCTAATCCAGCCCATGACGACCGGGCGTCGTCTCAAGACTGGATAAGGTTTTTGACATCGGTATCGGTCGCGACAATCGAAGAGGCCTCTCGACGGGTCCGCATCACGCGGTAACCGCGCTGCTCGAGGGCCCTCTCAATGGAGTCCCAGGAGGTCTCCTCCGGGTCGAACTCCACCATGCCCTTGTCGATCAAGTAGTTCACGTTCGCCTCGTGAATGCCCGGCATTTTCCTCAGCGCCCGCCCCACGTCGATCGCGCAACTGGCACAGGAGAGGCCGTGCATCGCGAAGACTACGCGTTCCGTTCGCGGCATCATCCATCACGAGCACAATCGCGAGATATGTCGCTTCGCATCGCCATGACCCGAACCGAGACGAACACGCTGCGCCGAACGCGTTAATCGGAGTGTTCACCAAGACCACAGGCAAGGCTGCCCGCACACAAGGGCGCTTTGCGAGACGCCGCGTTGAGCCATCCGACGATGGAACTCGAATTCCACGCAATCGCCGAGACGACCGCCTCCAGGATCCTACGAAAGCGGCCCGGCGTGATCCAAGTCTTCCTGATCATCCTACACGTGCCGTTTCGGCTGCCTTCCCCCAACGAGACGTCTGGAGCTGGGGGGGACGGAGGGGCCAAGGCGGCGCCAGCTGCGACTCCCGAACTCCTCGGTCCCGGGATCGCCACCTGGGCCCTTCGCGCGCCACTCAGCGGGAACGGCGGCCCCGCTTCCGGCCGCGGGCGGACGCCTTCTTGGCGGCGCGTCGCGGCTTGGCGCGGGCCGCGCGGGGTCTCGGCTGCGCCTCGTAGACGGCGAGGGCGATTCCCGTGGGATCGTTGAAGACCGCGAACCAACCCATGCCGGGAATCTCCGTCTTCGGCATGAGGACTGTTCCGCCGGAAGCGCGAATCTTCCCGAGCGTCTGGTCGATGTTCTCCGAGAGGATGTAGTCGAGGACGCCCGCGGGCAGGTTCTCGGCCTTCTGGAGGCCGCCACCGGGCGCGCTCGGCGGGTCGAACATCGAGTAGTTCATCTCCGGCATGTCCTGGAACTTCCAGCCGAAGACGTCCGAGAGAAACGCTTTCGTCTTCTCGGGTGCGGTCGAATGAAATTCCACGTGCACGATGCTATTCGGTTTCTGAGCCATGTCTGTCCGTCCCCCTCCCCGCGAGGGAAGCCCGGATGGCACGCCCAGGTATTAAGGCATGACCTGGGGGGTAGGCGAAAGTGCGCCGGACGTGGCGTCGGCGGAGTCCTCCGGCGTGCGTCGATTCGCACTGGACCTCATCGCGCGGGCGGAGCCGCATCGGCGAGGCCGCCTAGGTCAGAAATATGCCCCGACGAAGGCGACGACGCTTCCCACGAGCACAAGGATCGCCTCGGTGCCGAAACCGACGAGGAACAGGAGGACCCCGACGACCGCGGTCAGGATGCCCGCGCCCGTCATGCGGGCTTTCGCAAAGAGAATCGCCTTGCTCGCACGATAAATCCTCGACGCTCCGAACAAGGCGCCGATTCCAAGGATCGCGTGAAAGGCCGAGACCAGGGTCACTGTGGAGACGGTTTGTGCCGTTGAGAGGGTGGCGACAAGGACGAGGATGCCGCCCGCGAGGGCGGGAAGGGCTCCGGCGAGGCCGATTATCCACCGGATGCTGTATCGGCGCAGGAATCCGAACATGGAGAAACAAAGGAGGTCACCCCCTAATGGTTGTTGCGCCACCCGCATGGGTGTTCCCGGTCGCTGGTGGACGCCGATGGGGTCCATCGGTCGTTTGCGGTAACCCGCGTGATTTGGCCCGCCGGGACGGCTACTCCTTCCGCGCCTCTTTCGCCTTCGGGCGAAGCTCGCGGCTCCCGCACTTCCGGCACCGCGTCGCGCGCATCGCGTTCCGGGCGTAGCACTGCATGCAGATCATCTTGTGCAGCCGGCGCCGCTCGGCCTCCGGGAACCGGGCCATCGGAAAGGCGAGGCCGGAGTGGGATAAGAAGGCTTCGGGGCCCCGTTCCCTTCCGAGACCAACGATACCCCGGAATTGTAACGACCGGAGTCCGAAGCTCATTAACAAGCGGTGTTCTACTTGCCGACCGTCCCTCGCGGATGAGACCGCCGGAGCTGCGCCGAAATACATTGAAGTCTTTCGGCGGCAATGCCGTTTCGCAGCATGTCGCACAAAAGCGATCTGGTGGGTGTTGGCAGACCCGATCTGCGACGTGAGCGGGGATTGCTGATTTCCGCAGCGATTGCTCACGGCTTCTCGGCTGTGCTGGCGGCGACCGTCCTCATATTCGCAGCGAACGCGCCGGCGTGGCGGTTTGTAATTTGGGCGAGGATGACGGTCTTCATCCAACCGCCAGATGTCCTGGCAATCACAATGACAGGGATTGCCTTCCAAGTAGCCTTCGCTCTCATTGCGGCGATCGCGGCACGCAAGCTCCAACCGGGACGGGCAGCCTCCCCATCCTCCGTGGCGTGCCTAGCCTCAGTCGCGGGCGTAGTCGCCCTATTCTATTCGTATGCGGGCTTCGGCGGATTGGTCGGCATTGCCGGCGCCTGCCTCTCCATCGTCGGGGCAGGCCGTGCTTGGGCTAAGCTCGCCCCCGAGGTCTTCCGACGACCGAACGGCATCGGTTCGCGGCTCGAGCGTCCATGGCGCCTCAGCAGCGCGATCCTCTTCGGGGGTGTAGGCATTCTCCTCTCCGGAACCTGGCTGGCCGTCTTCGCGGGCTTAGGCTTTGACCGCCTGTCCAATGTCGAGACTGTGGTCACCGGGTCGGTCCTCCCGATATGGATTTTGGTTGGACGGCCCCGCCGGTCCCGCGCCGCCACAGGGTGAGTCGCATCCCTGTTGGCACCCACCGTTGAAGGTTCAGCGCGCTCGTGCGCACCGGGACCCCGATCCGGCTCGCGATCCCAAACACGGTCCAGTTCGCCGTTTCCAACGTCGCGGTGTACAGGATCCCGGAGTGGAGACGTCCTGGCCATCCCTCCATCGTCACGTCCGTCGGAAACCGGGTCTCCACGCGATCGCCGACACGGCGGAAGGACAGGCGAAGCCCCCGCGGATTGCCCGGCCCGCAACCGAAGCATGGATTCCGGTCGTCGTTCTCCAGGGCCACGCCGGGTTCCTCTACCGCCATCGACTCGCCGGTCGAACTCAGGCCGAAAACTCGTATAAGGGTTCGTCGCTTGCGCTTCTCCGGCGCCGCATCAGCACGGAACGAGCGGGGGTCGGGGTGCGCGGGCGACCCAACGTGACCCGACGCGGGCGAGGCGGCACCCAAAGCACGCCCGGTGGTACGAGCCTTCGAGGGATCCGGACTCGTAGCGGGCGAACGAATCGGGGCGGAACGGCCGCTTGCCCAGACGGACGTTCACCGCGTCGTGAAGGCCTTGCATCCAAACGCTCATGCGGGGCCGACACCGCCCACACGGCCAGCGTTCCGCGACGCCGTGGAGCGTCCGCCAAAGCGTTCGACCGAATCGTAACCGCACGCCGAACCAGACCGAGCGCGACGTGCGCGTTGGCTGGGAATGGACGGATGGCGGAACGCCGTTCGCATTCGTCGCCGGCTCGCTTTCCCGCAACGCCGCGGGAAACCCGTCATCGTTGATAAGGAAACCGAACCGCGTTCCCTTATCACGATACGCGCTAGCTGCCGCGACGCGAACCGCGCAGGCTCGCATCGCAACCTTTTCCCGGAGTTATTTCCTACCTGCGCGAGTGAAGCGGAAGGAACGGCCCCCGAAGGACTCGCGACCCAAGGAAAGGCGGTTCCGTCACGGAGGACGCAAAGGCCGACGCGACCCGCATCGAAAGGATCGCGCGCGAAAATGACGGCCGCCGATTCGCCGTTTGGGTCCGCACCGAAGTGACACCTTGCCATTCGACTACGAGTTCCGGCTGAGGATCCGCGCGCCGCGACCTACGGTCTTCGAGCGGCTCCTCCGGATCGAGCATCTGTCCCGCTGGTTCTGCGGCTGGTCACGAATCGAGCCAAGAGTCGGTGGATCGTTCAAGTTTGGCGGGGAAACGTGCATCCTCCAACCTGAAGGAAGAGGATGGGAGACGACGATCGATAAGGGAGAGGTGCTCCGCAGCTTCGCCTTCACGTGGCCCATCCGGGGCACCGCGACCCAGGTGTCGTACAACTTGGACGACGACGGCTCGGACGCGACGATCCTGGAAGCGCGCCACATCGGCGTCCCGATTCGCGAGAGCACCTGCGGGACGATGCAAGACGCGTGGCGCATGTGCCTCGGCAATCTCAAGTCGATAGCGGAGGGTCGCACAGACAGCGTCCGGCCCGACCACTCGGCCGTCACGAGCCCCGAAATGCGGCTCTCGGCCTTGATCGAAGTCCCGCCGGCGCGGGTGTTCCAGGCGTTGACGGACCCCACCGAACTCGACGCGTGGACGACCGGAGGAGTGCCCACAAAGAAGGCTCTTGTCCAACTGCGCCCGGGTGGCGCCTTCGCCTTCGGACGGGAGGACGGACCCGATCGGATTCTCGAAATCGAACGAGGGCGGCGGATGGTCCTCCGCTGGCCGCTCCGAGAGGGCGAGCTGCGCGTCTCGCTGGAACTCGAGGAGAAGGCGAGCGGGACGGCGATCTACCTCGTCGAGGACGGATACGCGGACGTCGGGAGCCCCCGCGTCCTCGAGCACCGAGGCCGGTGGTCCGATCTCCTCGTTTGCCTGAAGAACCAGATCGAGAGTGGGCACGCCGGCTTCCTCAACGCATACGAGAATCAGATGCGAGCCCGTTGAGGGCTAGCTGCCTACCAGGTTCGGCCAGTCTTCGAGGACGGCCATCGCGGCGTTATGGCCCGGGGCGCCGATGACACCCCCACCCGGATGGGCTCCCGCGCCGCACAGATAGAGCCTACGAACCGGCGTCCGATAGCGGGCCCACCCGGGTACGGGACGGAACGAGAACATCTGATCCGGCAGGATCGCCCCATGGAAGACGTCGCCCCGCGTCAGGCCGTACTCCCGCTCCATGTCGAGCGGCGACTGCCACCGCATCGCAATCACCGCGCGGCGGATGTTCGGGGCGTATTCCTCGAGGACGTCGAGGACCCGATTCGCGAACGGTTCCGACTGGGTCTCCCAGGAACCGCGCGTCAGGTCGAACGGAGCGAACTTCGCGGATATGGTGAGCGTGTGCTGTCCCGCAGGCGCGACCGTCTCATCGTTCGTCGACTGGAGGACGAATTCGAGGAACGGTTCCCGGGACGGTTCGCCTCGCCGCGCGTCGTCATATGCGTGTTCCAGGTAGTCGACCGATGGGGCGATGTCGATGATCGTTCGGTGATGCGGCTGGACGGACGTGCCAGGAATCGCCTCGAAATCGGGCAGCTCCCGCAACGCGAGGTTCAACTTGAACGATGACGACTCAAAGCGGATCCGCGAGACCGCACGGACGAAATCTGCCGGCAGGTTGTCCCTCCCGACCAAACCCAGAAAAGTCCGCTTCGGATCCGCGTTGCTCAGGACGACGCGAGCCCCGATCGACGTGCCATCCGCAAGCGTAACGCCGACGGCACGGCCATCCCGAATCGCAATCTGCGCGACCTCGACGCCGGTTCGGATTTCCGCCCCGAAGAAACGAGCGGCCTGAGCGATTGCCTCGGAGATCGCTCCCATTCCACCGAGGGCCCAACCCCAAGCACCTTTCACCCCGTTGATGTCCCCGAGCGTATGGTGGCCCAGTACGAACGACGTCCCCGGAGTCCGAGGGCCCGCCATGGTGCCGGCGACCGCGCTCGTCGCGAAGGACGCTTTCACCTCATCCGACTCAAAGAAGTCGTCGAGCAGGTCCGCAATCGACATCAGCATGACCCGGCGCAAGAAGTCCTCGGCCTCCGGCGTTTGGACGAGGCTCGCCAGATCCGCGAGCGACACGGGAGGCGCGAGGAGAGTCGGTTCGACCAGTTCCGCGAACTCCTCCCAGAAACGCTCGTACTTCGGCCACGCGAGTGCGTCCGCCTTGGAGAACCGCTCGATCTGCTTCCGGTTCCACTCGGGGTCGAGTCGGTAGAGGAGGTATCGGCGATCGGGAAACGGGAGGAAGCTCGAAGGATCGTAGACGTGTTCCTCGAGGCCGAACGAGGCGAGACGCAGATCCTCCTTGATTTCGGGGCGGAAGAGGCCGCAAGTGTAGGCGAGAGTCGACACACGGAATCCGGGATGGATTTCCTCTGTGACGCAGGCGCCGCCGACGATCGGTCGACGCTCGAGCACGAGAGTTTTGAGACCCGCCTTCGCGAGGTAGGCGGCGGCGACGAGGCCGTTGTGACCACCGCCGACGATGATCGCGTCCTGCCGGATCATCTCGGGACGGTATCCGGGGGTTCGCTAAAGGGATTGCTCCATCGTCACGCTTTCTTCCGATCGGGCTCGAAGAAAGGCCGCTCCACGACCGTGGCAGGCGCCCGATGGCGCTCCCACTCGACGGACACTTCGATCTCGACGCGGGTCCCGATTTCCGAGTAAGGCGCCGCGACCGTGGCGATTGCGATGTACTTCTTCAGGAGCGGGGACCAGCAACCGCTCGTGGCCCAACCGACCTGGCGGTATCCGGAGTAGAGAGGGACTTTCTCTCGCCACGGCTCCGAGGGAGGCTGAGGCGGGAGCCCCATGTCCCAATAGTACTTCTCGATGGATCGCCAATCGATGTGAAGCCCGACCGTGCGCCGGGACGGTCCGCGCGCTTTCTCGTCGAGCAGCGCCTTCCTCCCGATGAACGCCCCCTTGTCGAGCGCCACGGTCCAGTCGAGGCTCAACTCGAAGGGCGAGTACCGCTGCGCCTCGATGATGGCCTTTCGAGACGGCTCGTATTCGACTTCTGCGAGGATGAGACCCGCTTCGATCCGAGCGACGTCCAGTGCGAGCATCCCAGCAGGCGTGATGTCGTGGCCGCTTCCCTTCTCCATGAGCGCATCCCAAAGCGCTTCGGCCTTTTCCCGGTCGACCCACACCTCATAGCCCAGGTCCCCCGTGTAACCGGTTCGGGAAATCATGACGGGGATCCCCGCGAACTTCGTGTTCACGAACCGGAAGTACCGCAGCTTCTCGACGGCGCCGTCCGCGCCCTCCAAGAGGATGTCCCGGGACGAGGGGCCCTGGAGAGCGAGCGCACCGATCTCCTCCGACACGTCCTCGACCTCGACGTTCAGACCCGTCCCGGCATCCTGGAGCCATTTGAGGTTCGGCTCTGCGGCCGTCATGCGAAACGATCCGTCGCCGAGATTCCATAGCGTGCCATCGTCGACGGTCTTCCCGCGCTCGTCGCACCATGGCGTGTAGTAAATCTGTCCCTTCGACAACTTCGCCGCGTCGCGCGTTACGACCTTGTTGACGAGGTGCAGGGCGTCCTTCCCGCTGATCCGATATTTGTACAGAGGCGACACGTCCAACAGTCCGGCCGAGTGTCGAATCGCGTAGTACTCCATCTCCGGGACGAGGGAGTACGACGAGGCCGCGAGGTATCCGGCCCAACCGCGCCACTCCCAGCTGTCGCACAGCGCCGATGTCCGTGAATGAAATGGCGATCCGCGTCGCATCGGCTGCGCCTCCGAACTCGGGGCGGAGCGGCGACAAACGATTTAACCCCTCCCCCCTTACCTCGCGCACCCCAGCCCGTCCCCTCGCAATCTCGCTTGCGTTGCGCGGACACGGAGGTCGTCGGGTGGCGCAGCAGTACGACGCAATTGTGATTGGCGGAGGTCACAACGGCCTCGTGACGGCCGCCTACCTCGCACGAGCCGGAAAGCGGGTGCTCGTCCTCGAGCGGCGCTACATCCTTGGCGGAGCCGCCGTCACGGAAGAGGTCTACCCCGGGTTCAAGTTCACCGTCTGCTCGTACGTCTGCAGCCTCCTCCGTCCGCAGATCATCCGGGACCTCGACCTGCCGTCCCACGGATTCGAAGTCATCCCGCAGGAATCGAGCTTCTCGCCCCTCCCCGACGGACGATACCTTTTCTACCGGGGCGACGAGGAGGACACCTTCCAGGCGGTCGCGAAATTCTCCCGGCGCGACGCGGAGGCGATGCCGCGGTTCGGACGCGTGATGGCGCGCATGGCGAAGTTCATCGCGCCGACCCTGACGATGACGCCGCCGGACATCGGGTCGCTCCACCCCACCGAGCTCCGGAGACTCCTCGCCCTCAACAAGCAGGCGAAAGCCCTCACGGAAGACGAATTGTACACGTTCGCGAGGCTCATGACGACGAGCGCGGCCGATTACCTGGACGAGTGGTTCGAGACGGACGTCGTGAAGGCGGGCCTCTGCTCGAGCGGGATTATCGGGACGCTGCTCGGGCCACGGTCTCCCGGGACGGCGTACGTCCTCATGCACCACTACATGGGCGAGATCGACGGCGCGTACCGCTCCTGGGGATACGTCCGAGGCGGCATGGGGATGGTGAGCGAGTCGATTGCCCGCGCTGCGCGGGGCTTCGGGGCAGAGATCCGCGTGAACGCGGACGTGCAACGGATCCTCGTGCGAGACGGACGGGCGGTGGGCGTCGAGCTCGCCGGCGGCGAGAAGATCTATGCGCGGGTCATCGCATCGAGCGCCGACCCAAAACGGACCTTCCTGAAGTTCCTTGAGCGGGCCGACCTGCCGCCCGAGTTCGTACGAGGCATCGAGAACTTCAAGATCGAGGGCTCGTCGGGAAAAGTGAACCTCGCGCTGAAGGAGGCGCCGAGCTTCTCGTGCCTCCCGGGGAACGGGCCGCACCTCCAAGGCGCGATCTCCCTCGGCCCCAGCGTGGACTACATCGAGAGGGCGTACGACGACGCGAAGTACGGCAACTACTCGCACCGGCCTTACGTCGACATGTGCGTGCCGTCGACGCTCGACCCGACCCTGACCCCTCCGGGAAAACACATCATGTCCTGTTTCATTCAGTACGCGCCGTACACCCTCCGGAACGGGAACTGGGCCGACAGGCGAGACGAATTCGGGGAGACGGTCCTCGACACGATCGAGGAGTACGTCCCCAACATCCGGAAGATCATCCTCCACCGGCAGGTCCTGAGCCCGTGGGACCTCGAACAGGTCATCGGCCTGACCGGAGGCAACATCTTCCACGGTGAGCTCACGCCGAGCCAACTGCTCTTCCTGCGGCCGACCGCCGGTTGGTCGCAATACCGCTGTCCCATCAAGGCACTGTACCTGTGCGGGTCCGGGGCCCATCCCGGCGGAGGCGTGATGGGAGCGCCCGGCTACAACGCCGCCCGGGAGATCCTCCGAGACTGGATGTTCCTCAAGGTGTGAGGATGGTCGCCACGTTCGATGTCGTCGTCGTGGGCGGAGGGCACAACGGCCTCATCGCCGCGGCGTACCTGGCTCGCGGCGGACTCCGCGTCCTCGTGCTCGAACGTCGCGGGGTCGTCGGAGGCCCGCTCACCACGGAGGAAATCGCTCCGGGATTTCGCGGCTCGACCGGTGCCGCGGTGTGCGGTCGGCTCCGGCCCGAGGTCGTCGAGGATCTCGATCTCGCGGGCCGCGGCGTCCGATTCCTCTCCCCCGATCCGGAGGTCGTCGCCCTCGGGAACGGCGCCGCGTTGCGAATCTGGCGGGACGTGCGGAAGACGCAGTCCGAACTCGCGGCCGTCTCGCCGAAGGACTCGGAGGCGTATCCGCGGTTCGTCGGGTTCCTGCGCCAATTCGCGGCCGCCCTCGATCCGATCTTCGCGATGACACCGCCGAACCTCGCCGCTCCGTCCCTCGCCGAGCAGGCGAACCTCGTCCGTCGAGCGCTCCGGCTGCGACGGCTCGGCAAGGACGCCTTGCAGCAGATGCTGCGGCTGCCGCCCATGCCGCTCCGGGACGCGCTGGACGAGTGGTTCGAGTCCGAGCTCCTGAAGGCGAGCCTCGCGGTCGACGGGTTGCTCGGCACGTTCGAAGGACCGTGGTCGCCCGGGACGGCGTTCGGGCTCATCCACCACTTTCTCCCGGACGGGGGCGGCGCGGGGGCATTCGTCCGCGGGGGCATGGGGAACCTCGCTGCGGCCCTCGGCGGCGCGGCGCGCGACTCCGGCGCGACAATCCGGACGGATTCGGAGGTCCGCCGGATCCTCTGCGCGGGCGGCCGTGTGAAGGGCGTGGAACTCACGTCGGGTGAGGTGATCGACGCGAAGGTCGTCGCCTCCAACGCGGATCCGAAGCGCACGTTCCTGCACCTCGTCGAATCGGAGGAACTGAGCCCGGAGTTCCTCATGCGGGTGCGAAACTTCGAGATGAATGGCGTCCTGGCGACCGTGATTTTCGCCCTCGACGGCGCGCCGACCCTCGCGGCATCCCCCGACGGACTGCCGGCCCATTTCCGCGTCTGCCCTTCGATGGAGTACATCGAGCGGGCGTACGACGACGCGAAGTACGGTAAGGTCTCGGGCGAGCCGTTCCTCGACGTGTACGTGCCGACGGTCGTCGACCCGGATCTCGCTCCATCCGGGAAGCACGTCATGTCCGTCGCGGTCCAGTACGCCCCCTACGAGTTGCGTCAGGGGACTTGGGACAAGGAGGGCGAGAAGCTGGCAGACCGGGTCGAGGTGCTGCTCGACGACTACATGCCAGGCTTCGAACGGCGGCTCGTGGGACGGCAGGTGCTGACGCCGGCGGACCTCGAGAGCCGGTTCGGTCTGACGGAGGGCCACATCTATCATGGGGAGATGACCCTGGACCAGTCGTTCGTCCTCCGGCCCGTCCCCGGATGGTCGCGATACCGGACGCCCGTCGAGGGACTCTATCTCTGCGGCTCGGGAGCCCATCCCGGAGGCGGGATTACCGGATCCCCCGGGCTCAATGCGTCCCGCGAAATCCTGAAGGATTGGGCCCGGTTGGCGAGAGCCGGTTGACCGGCGCGCGGCGTGCACCGGGCAATCATTGAAATGCCGCGGACGATTCCCCGCTGCCACCATGGCCGATTTGCTCGAGGCCGGCACGGAAGCCCCGGACTTCGAAGGGGTGACCCAAGATGGCCGGTCGATTCGTCTGCGCGATTTCGATGGCCGGGCCGTCGTCTTGTACTTCTACCCGGAGGACGACACGCCCGGTTGCACGCGCGAAGCGTGCGCGTTCCGCGATGATCTCGGCGCCTTCAAGGACGTCGGCGCGGAGGTGCTCGGGGTGAGCGTCCAGGACGCGACATCGCACCACGCGTTCCGGGAGAAGTACGGACTGACCTTCGACCTCGTGGCGGATCCGGACAAGCGAATCGCCCGGACGTACAACGCCTTGGGCCTGTTCGGCGTCGCGAAGCGCGTCACATACGTCATCGGGCCCGATCGGACGATCCTTGCGGCGTACCGCCGCGTCGACCCCGGGTCGCACAGCAGGGAAGCCCTCCGAATCCTGTCCGCGACGAAGGGGGCCCGATGACCGTGGCAAGGGCGAGACTTCCGGATGTCGAGATTCCGAAAGACATCCGGCTGCGGTACGATCGGTTCCTCGATCATTTCAAGGGCTTCGAGGACCTGCCGGCCGTCCGAGCCATTTTCGGCTCGAAGACGAAGACGGCCCTCCAAAGCCTGCGGGTGGAGTTCTTCTCCTCCAAGTGGGGGTACATGGGCGTGAGCGACGAGGACGGCCACCTGGTCGTCTCGACGCACTATCTCCGAACGGGCAAGCGGCGGGACATCTATCTCGATGTCATCCACGAGCTCGTCCACGTCCGACAGTTCCGGGAGGGCAAGGAGCTGTTCCCGGAGGGCTTCGAGTATCCGAGTGCGCCGACCGAGATCGAAGCCTACCGTACGTGCGTGGCCGAAGGCCGACGGCTCGGCATGGACGACGCAGAATTGTTCGAGTACCTGAAGGTCGAATGGATGGACGAGAAGGACGTGCGCAAGCTCGCCCGCAACGTTGGCGTCCGGCCGCCGCCGAGACGCCCCCGTCGGTCGGCCCGCAAGCGTGCATCGAGCTAGCGTCGGGCGGCCCTGGTTCACTCGAACGACGTAAGTCTCGGCTGGCTCGTCTTCGGACGTTCCAGCTTCGTCACCCGGACGCCAAGGAGCCGGACCCGATGCGCCTTGTCCGCGAACTCGGAAAGGAGCTCCCCGCAGACCGCCGCCAAGACGTCCTCGTCGAGGACGTTCGAAGACAGGGTCCGTTCACGAAGGTGGGTCTGGAAGCCCTCCAACCGGATCTTGATGCCGATCGTCCGGAACGTCGCGCCTTGGGCCTTCGCCCGGAGGAAGACATTGTGCGCGACGTCGCGCAACGTCTCGTCGATCTGCTTCCAATCCGAGACATCTCGCTCGAACGTCCGCTCGACGCTGATCGACTTCGGGTCCGGCCTCTCTTCGACCGGGAGCTGTTCGAGGCCCCGCGCGATTCCCCACAGCCACACGGCGTTCTTGCCGAGGATCTTCTTGAGATCCGCACCCTTGAACCGGGCCAGCTCGCCGATCGTCCGGACGCCGACGCGTTCGAGAACCTCGGCGGTCTTCGTGCCGACCCCGCTGATCTTCGTGACCGGAAGCGGATCGAGGAACGCGGTCACCTCCTCCGGACGCACGACCTTCACCCCGTCCGGTTTCGCTAGGTCGGACGCGATCTTCGCGACCGACTTGTTCGGCGCGCCGCCGATCGTGCACGCGAGCCCCTCGCGTTCGCGGACGGCCGCCTTGACGCGGAGCGCATAGGCCGCCGCATCGTCGAAGCCGTGCACTTTCGTGCTCACGTCCAGGAACGCCTCGTCGATGCTAACGTGCTCCAGGATGTCCGCGAACGAGCGAAGGACGTCGATGACGCTCTCCGAGACGGACCCGTACAGGTCGTAGTTCGGGCGGAGGTAGATGGCGTCCGGCGCCTTGCGCCATGCGAGGCCGATCGGCATCCCGCTGCGAATCCCGATCTCCCGGGCTTCGTAGCTGCAGGCCATCACGACACCTCGCCCCTTGCCTCCTTTTGGGTCCGCGCCGACGATGACCCGCTTGCCAATCAACGAAGGATTTTCCCGCCGCTCCACGCTCACGTAGAACGCGTCCATGTCCACGTGGAAAATCACGCGAGGCACGCGGCCTCATCTGCCCGTCGGTCTAAAGACCTAGCGAACCGACATGGTTCACTGCACACAGAACTCGTTGCCTTCTGGATCCTGCATGACGACCCAGTACTCCCCCGGATCCACGCGCACGAGATCGTACGTGTCGATCTCCTCCCCGACGCGCTGTTTCGTCGCCCCAAGTCCGAGAATCCGTTCGACCTCGGCGTCGACGCGTTTCACCCTCTCCTCAAGAGGGACCTTCCCACCACCGGAAATGTTGAGATCAAGGTGAAGGCGGTTCTTATCCGGCTTAGGCGTGTCCATCTGCTGGAAATAAATCCGCGGTCCGATCGTTTGCGGATCGACGATTGCGCTGGCGGTATTCCATTCCGATTCCGGTACGCCCCTCGCCCTGAGGAACTCGGGCCAGGAGGGGTAGCCCACGGGCGGGTCCTGTTCCTTGTAGTGAAGGGCCGCTGCCCAGAACTTCGCCATGCGATCCGGGTCCGCGCAGTCGAAGACGACTTGAATGGACGTTCCCACGGACGACCTCCCCGCCAGCTGACGAGAGCACCGAAGCCTTTGTAGGTTGCGGTAATCAGCCAAAGTCCCCGAGGCTCTTCTGCCCGGCGGGCGACCCCGCCGCGGTCGGGAACTCATATTCCAGGAGTCCCGCGAGACGACGGAACTCGTTGACGCTGCCTGGCCCGAAGCCCGCGTAATGGTTGTTGAAGAAGACGAGGGCCCCCTTCACCGAATCGGAGGCGCCATCGAGCTCCTTGTACCAGGCTCGCATCTCCGCGGACTTGTCCTTCTGGACCTCCTTGAATTCCGTGATCTCGCGGTCCCCGACCATCCGCAGGTAGACCTGGTCCGACGTCACCTCGCTCGGGGTGCGCAGGTACTGGTTCTCCGACCATACCATCGACACGTTCCGATCCCGGAGCAGCTTGTACACGTCGTCTCGGAACCACGACTTGTGGCGGAACTCGATCGCATGAGGGTACTTCGCGACCTCGAGCGCTTGGATGAACGCCTGCATCAACGTCCAGTGGGAATCGAACTTGATCGAAGGCGGCAGCTGCGCGACGAGGGGTCCGCACTTCTCGCGGAGCTCCTTGGCGGACGCGTAGAACCAGCCGAGGTTCTCCGTCACCTCCTTGAGCTTCTTCTCGTGCGTGATCCGTTTCGGCATCTTCATCGCGAAGAGGAACCCGGGGGGAGTGGACTTGTACCACCCTTTCGTCATCGCCGGCCCCGGGTTGCGGTAGAAGGACGAATCCACTTCGACGCAGTCGAAGACGCTCCCGTAGAGTTTGAGGTAGTCGGACTTCGGCGTGCCGGGGGGGTAGAACCCGCCGAGCCAGTCGTCGTACCCCCAGCCGCTGCAGCCCACGCGGAGCTTGTCCTTGAGCGCCATCGAATCGTCCCGACCGAGGTACCCAAATAAAGGCCGGTTGGCTAAAGGCCTTGGTTCGTGGCTTGCGGGCCTTCGCGACCCGGGTGCTATCGCAATACGAAATCAACCCCGATATCCTCGCCGCGCGGCTTATGGACCTCAAGGGTCGTGGTCCGAAGCCCCGATGGACATCCTCCTCAGCCTTTTGATCCTGCTCGTCGGCGCGCGCCTCTCCGGCGAGTTGGCCGCGCGGATGAAGGCCCCCGCTCTCGTCGGCGAGATCCTCGCGGGCATCGTCCTCGGACCGTCCGTCTTCGGGTTCGTCATCCCCGATGCGGCAATCCAGGAGCTCGCGAATCTCGGGATCTTCTTCATCGTCTACCTCGCAGCGCTGGAGCTGACTCTTGCGGACGTCCGACGCTCGATCCGGGACAGCGCGATCTTCATCGCGATCGGGGCGTTCACGATTCCCGCATTGGCGGGCACGGCGCTCGGAGGCGCGATCGGGCTCCCGCCCAGCTCCGCGATGTTCCTGGGAATCGCGCTCGCCTTCACCGCATTGCCCGTCATGGCGCGGATCCTCTCCGACTTGGACCTGTTGCACACGCCCCTCGGACGCAGCCTGCTGTCGGCAGGGTTGCTCTGCGACGTGGCGGGACTCGCCTCGGTGGGCCTGCTCGTGAGCCTGAACGGCCCGCTGGGCGTGGACGCATGGGCCGCCGTGGTCCTCCTACTGAAGTTCGGCGTGTTCTTCGCGGTGATGATGAGCGTGGACATGATCTTCCGATACCGCCACGGGGCGCTCGGCGCGTGGATCCTCCGCGCCTCCCGGCACCTCCTCACGAAGGAGTCCGGCTTCGCCCTTCCGTTCCTCGTCGCCTTGGGATTCGCGTTCTTGGCGGACTTCCTTGGATTGCACTTCGTCGTCGGAGCCTTCTTCGGGACCCTCTTGGTCTCGGAACACGTCATCGCCGATCGCGACGTGAAGGCGGTCCGGTCCGCCACCTCTGCGATCACGCTCGGGGTCTTCGGCCCCGTGTTCTTCGCCTTCATCGGCCTGACCTTCCAGGTGGGAAGCCTCGGCAACGTCGTCCTCGTCGGCGCGGTTCTCGGGGTCGCGGCCGCGAGCAAGTTCGTTGGAGGGTACGTCGGGGCCGCATGGTCTCACATGCCGCGCCGCGATTGCATGGCGGTGGGAATCGGCATGAACGGCCGTGGGGCGATGGAGCTCGTCGTCGCCACGCTCGGGCTCGAGCTGGGCCTCATCGATGGAACGCTGTTTTCAATCCTTGTCCTGACCGGGGTGGTCACAACCTTGATGACACCGTTTGGACTCCGGTTCATCTTGAGTCGGACGAAGGCGAAGGCCGAAGGTCCTCTCCCCATTGGAGCCGAAGGAGGACCGGGACGGCTCAACGGAGGCACCTAGTTGAAACGACTGGAGCTCGTCGGATTGACCCTGACGCTAGCCGGCCTCGGTCTCGCGGTGGGCTTCTGGCCCCTGTTCTCCGTGAGCGGAGCAGACCTCCTCGCGTCGCGGAATGTGAATCCGCCTGCGTACTACGGCTACTCTCCCGACGCGAGGATCACGATTCACGAGCGGGTGCTGGCCGTGCGCGTCTTCAGTTTCTTCGGAAACCAGGTCACCTCGCTCGAACTCGACGACAGCAGCGCCCAGCAGACGACCCTCGTGTACGTCCAAGGGGACGCTTCCGGCGTCGTCAAGGCCGGCGACGTCATCTTCGCCTCCGCGGTCTTGCGCTTCATCCCCAGCGCCAACTTCTACTACTGGGAGATCGCGACACCGGGCGACGTCCACCAGTCGTGGCCGGTCGATGCGGCATTCTATGGCATCATGGGCGTGGGCGTCGCGGTCCTGGCGTATGCGGCGCTCCGCAAGCCGTGAGTCCACCGGAAGGCTGAAATCGAGTCCGGGGCATCGGCACGCCGATGTCGGAACTCGGCGAGCGGGGCGCGCGTCGAATCGAATGGGCCCGCGACCACATGCCCGTGCTCGCGGCGATCCGCGATGAGCTGAAGCGGAAGAAGACGCTCCGAGGGCTCCGCATCGGAATGGCTCTGCACGTCGAGGCGAAGACCGGCGTCCTTGCACTGTCGTTGCGGGAGGCCGGCGCGAACGTCCGGCTCGCGTCGTGCAATCCGCTCTCCACCGACGATAGCGTCGCGACGGCTCTTGCGGAGGCCCACGGCCTCGAGGTGTACGCACGCAAGTGGCAGTCCAACGAGGAATACTACGAGAACCTGCACAAGGTCCTCGATCTCAAGCCGGAACTCGTGATCGACGACGGCGCGGACCTCGTCTTCCTCCTGCACACGAAGAGGACGGAGCTGCTGCCCGGCGTCCGAGGGGGGAACGAGGAGACGACGACGGGCGTGATTCGTCTCCGCGCCATGGAGCGCGACGGCGCGCTGCGGTTCCCGGTCATCGACGTGAACGACGCCCAGATGAAGCATCTGTTCGACAACCGCTACGGGACCGGCCAGAGCACGATCGACGGCCTGATGACCGCGACGAATCTCGTCATCGCCGGAAAGACATTCGTCGTCGCGGGGTACGGGTGGACGGGCCGCGGGATCGCGATGCGAGCCAAGGGTCTGGGCGCTCGCGTCGTCGTGACGGAGGTGGATCCGGTCAAGGCGCTTGAGGCCTCGATGGACGGGTTCGACGTCCTGCCGATGCGGGCCGCCGTCAAGGCGGCGGATTTCATCGTCTCCGCGACTGGATGCAAGGACATCATCACCGCGGCGCATTTTCCCGGGCTCAAGGACCAAGTCGTCCTCGCGAACGCCGGCCACTTCGACAACGAGATCTCAAAGGCCGACCTCGAGCGGCAGTCGAAGGGCAAGCGTCGCGTCCGCGAGTTCGTCGACGAATACACGCTGCCGGGCGGCAAGCGGGTCTACCTCTTGGCCGAAGGCAGGCTCGTCAACATCGCGGCCGGGCAGGGCCATCCGGTCGAGATTATGGACATGAGTTTCGCCATCCAAGCGGGCGCCGCCGGCTATCTCGCGGAACACGCCGGAAGCCTGAAGCCGCGGGTATACGCGGTCCCAGCGGACCTCGACCTCAAGGTCGCTCGACTCAAACTCCGCACGTCAGGAATCCGAATTGATCGGCTCACGAAAGAGCAACGCGCGTACCTCGATTCGTGGCGCGAAGGGACCTGATGCACCGTCGCGCGGAAGGCAGGGATGCGAATTGCCGGCGAAACGAGCGGTCCTGACCGACTTCGACGGCACGATCACCCGTACCGACGTCGCTGAAGCGATCCTGGCCGAATTCGCACCGCCGGGGTGGTGGGAAATCGAGGAGCTCCACCGCGCGCGGGCCATCGGCACGCGGGAAACGATGGCGCGGCAGTTCGCGTTGCTCCACGCGAACCAGGACGACCTCCTGCGGTTCATCGACTCGCACATCGAGATGGATGAGACGTTCCTCGATTTTGCACGTTTCTGCGAGTCCGGCGGAATCCTCCTTGAAATCGTGAGCGAGGGCCTTGACTTCTACGTGCGCCATCTCCTGCGCAAGTGGGACATCCGCGTCCCCGTTCGCACCAACCGGGCGATCTTCGAGGGCGGGATCGTGCGGATCGAGTACCCGTGGGCCGATGCGACGTGCACCCTCTGCGGGACCTGCAAACTCCTTCGTCTGTTCGAACTGCGGGCCGAAGGATACCGGACGGCCTACGTCGGAGATGGGCATTCGGACCTGTGCCCCGCCTTGGAAGCGGACATCGTCTTCGCGAAGGAGGAGTTGGCCCGCTTGTGCGACGAAGAGGAAATCCCGTATACCCACTTCGAACGATTCGCCGACGTGCAACGGGGCTTGGCGGGATTCGCATGAAGAGCTTTCTGGGCGCGTTCGGCCACGTCGCCCTGGATCACATCGTCCGCGTGCGCCGCCTGCCCCGACCGAATACGTCGATTGAAATCCTGGATCGGAGCCGATATTTCGGCGGTACCGCGGGGAATCTGGCGCGGTCGGCCGCCCGGCTCGGCGTCAAGACGAGCCTCGCCTCCTTCGTCGGAGCCGACTTTCCTCCGGACTACCGCGCTGCGCTCGCCGCGGACGGCGTCGACCTCACGGACCTCCGCGTAATCCCAGGGGCGAGGACACCGACGGCCTGGATCTTCTCGGATCCGAAGGGAAACCAGATGGCGATCATCGATCAGGGGCCCATGAGAGAGGCCGCACGACTCCCCGTACTCCGACACTCCGTCAAAGACGTCGAGCTGGTGCATCTGGGCACGGGCCGCCCGCTGTACTACCTGCGAATCGCGAAACTCGCGGAGGACCTCGGCCGCACGATCGCATTCGACCCGTCCCAGGAGATCCACTACGTGTACACGGCCCACCTGTTCCGCGAACTCATTCGCCGCTCCACGTATTTCTTTGGGAACGAGGCAGAGGTCGCCCGGGCGAGGCGATTCCTCCGCGTCAGCTCGACGGCTGGCCTAACGATGTTCGCTCCGGTCGTCGTCGTGACGATGGGCGCGCGCGGGAGCGCGGTCTATACGCGCGACGGGCGAATCCGAATCCCGCGAGTCCCGCCAACGCGAGTCGTCGACGTGACCGGGGCGGGCGATGCATACCGGGCGGGATTCTACGCGGGACTTTCGCGGGGATACGACGTGCGGCGCTGCGGGATCCTCGGCTCCGCGGTCGCGAGCTGTGTCGTCGAATCAACGGGGACTCAGACGAACTTGCCCACGTGGTCGAAGGCGCTGGGTCGGGCGCGGAGACAGCCGTCATTCTAATGGAGAGACAAGAGGATGCAAATCGGCCGATAAGGTACGAAAGGGTTATATTGCGTCAGTAGGTTCCGGGCGAGGTGACCAGGGATGGCCATCGGGTTCGTGCTCATTAGCACCGCTCCCGCCAAGGAGCACGAAGTGTATAACGAGCTCCTCAAGGTCAAGGAAATCGTGGAACTCCATCCCTTGTTCGGGGAGTACGATCTGATCGCGAAGATCGAAGCGGAGGACTTCAATGTCCTCGGTCAGGTCGTCGTCGACAAGATCCGATCCATCGCGGGCGTCATCGACACGAAAACTTTGACGGGAATCAAGTTCTGAGGGAGCCACATGAGCGCTTTTGCCGCGTTTGAAGCTTGGACATTCGTGACCATCCTCCTCTTGACGTTCAGCCTCTTCCTCGTAATTACGGGCGCCTTCACGGCGTATTTCGGAAGCGGCAAGAGCCGCAAGATCGGGGTCGGCCTGCTTGTGGGTGGTCTGATCGTGGGGATCTTGTGGGCTTGGTATACGGGACCGTACAGCGCGGGCGTGGATCTCGTTGGAATCATCGTGCAGTCGATCGGCGTGATCCTCGCCGCCATCATCGGCGCCGCCGCCGCGATCGGCCTCTTCCTCCTCGCGATCATGAAAAGCTGAGGCACGGACGGCGTCCCGCGAGCGTTTCGCGCCCTTAGTGGGAAGCCTTTATTTCCCGAGCCCTCTTTGTCCTACGCGATGGCCGTCGAGGTCCTCGTCGTTTTGGGTTCCAAGACCGACGCCGAGGTCGGAAAGAAGGCGGGCTCGATGCTCGACGAATTCGGTGTCGCGTACGAAATCGTCGTCGCCTCCGCGCACCGGACTCCGGACCTCCTGCGCGACCTAATCCGGAATACGACGGCCAAGGTGTTCATCGCGGTGGCGGGACTTTCAGCGGCCCTGCCGGGCACGATCGCGTCCCACACGACGAAACCGGTCATCGGTGTACCGGTGAGCGGAAAGCTGAACCTCGACGCGGTCCTGAGCGTGTCCCAGATGCCTCCGGGCGTGCCCGTCGCCGCGGTCGGCTTGGATCGGGGGGAAAACGCGGCGATCCTCGCGGTTGAGATCCTCGCCGTGGGGGACGAGCGGCTCGCCGAGAAGCTCCGGGACCACCGCGAGGCGTTGAAGAAATGGGTGCTCGAGGACTCGCGGACGCTGGGAGAATGAAATTCGACGCCGAGGCGTTCATCCGCGAGCAGGTCGGACTCATCCGGAACGCCGTGCCGGGCCGAGCGATCATTGCCTGCTCCGGAGGCGTCGACAGCACCACGGCCGCCGTCCTGGCCGGCCGGGCCCTGGGAGACCGGCTCCTCGCCGTGTACGTCGACACGGGCCTCATGCGCAAGGACGAGACCGCAGACGTCGAACGCACGCTCCAAGCCCTCGGGGTGAATCACCGGATCCTCCGGGCGGCCGACGAATTCTTCGCGGCGCTCCGTGGAGTGAGCGATCCCGAAAAGAAGCGGACGATCATTGGTCGGAAGTTCATCGAGCTGTTCGAGCCGGAGGCGAAGACGTTCGGCGCGGAGCATCTCGTCCAAGGGACGATCGCTCCCGACTGGATCGAGAGCGGGGGCCAACTGCGGGACCGAATCAAGACGCATCACAACGTCGCGGGTCTGCCGGCCGACATGAAGCTCAAGCTCGTCGAGCCGTTGCGGGATCTGTACAAGGACGAGGTCCGGGCAGTCGCTCGCGCCCTCGGGGTTCGCGTCGCCGAACGTCAGCCGTTTCCGGGACCCGCCCTCGCCGTGCGAGTCATCGGCGAAGTGACGCCGGAGCGGGTGGCGCTCGTCCGAGCGGCCTCGGCGATCGTGGAGGACGAAATCCAGGCGGCCGCGTCACGGGGGCTCATGCCGCTGCCCTGGCAGTACTTCGCCGTCCTCGTGCCGGTGCAGACCGTCGGCGTCCATGGCGACCTCCGCGTCTACGGACACACGGTCGCGGTCCGAGCGGTCGAATCGATCGATGGCATGAGCGCGACGTACTCGAAGATCCCCCACGACGTGCTCGACCGAATCTCGACCCGCATCACCAACGAGGTCCAAGGAGTCAACCGGGTCGTGTACGACATCTCGAACAAGCCTCCGGCCACGATCGAATGGGAGTAGACGCCGAATCGATGGAAACCTTTTTCTCGCCGCGTCCTTTCGGTATCCCATGCGCGTCTTCGTCGTCGACAACGGAGGGCAGTGGACCCATCGCGAATGGCGGGTCCTGAAGTACCTCGGGGTCGAGACGAAAATCGTCCCGAACGACACTCCCGTCGGCGGCCTCCAGGATCTCGACGGGCTCGTCCTCTCCGGGGGCGCGCCGCGCGTCGGCGTCGATCCTTCCAAGATGGGGCGGAACGGGGAATATCTCGACGCGTTCGGCGGGCCGATCCTCGGCATCTGCGCGGGACACCAGTTCATGGCGAAGCACTTCGGCGGCGAGGCGGCTCCCGCCAAGGTGCCGGAGTTCGGGAAGTCCCTTCTGAACGTCCGCGAGCCCGACGTGCTCTTCGAGGGCCTCCCGGATCGCTTCGAGGTGTGGGAGTCCCACAACGACGAGGTCACGGTCCTGCCACCGGGGTTCGTCGGACTTGCGAGCTCTCCCAACTGCTCCGTTCAGGCGATGCGGCATCGGTCCGAGCCCATTTTCGGACTCCAGTTCCACCCGGAAGTGGAGCACACGCAGTTCGGCGGGGAGATTTTCCGGAACTTCCTGAAGGTGTGTGAGAATCCCCGCTGAGAGCGGGACCGTGCGGGCTTTATTCCCGCGCGCCGTGAGCGCCGGCGCGATGGACCGCCCGGATCGAACGCGCGTTCTCAAGGAGGCGCTGAAGACTCGCCACGAGGAGCCCTTCGAAAAGGCGCTCGGTCGCGCCGTGCGGCACCTGGGAGGCGACTACGCCCAGTACACCGCGATCATCGCCGAGGTACGCGAATACGGCCGCGTGCACGGGACCGATCTCCGAGATGCGGCTCGCGCGCTCGCCGATCAGCCGTAGACCTTCGGGTTCACGCAGAACTCCGGGCGCTTCCCTTCCAACGCCTTGAGCACTTGGTCCGCGATGATCGCTCCCGCCCGCGCCTGCGCCTCCTCCGTGGACGCGCCGAGATGCGGCGATAACACGGCGTGCGGGGCGGCGAGGAGCGGACTCCCGGCCGGGGGCTCCTTCTCGAAGACGTCGAGAGCGGCCCCGGCAATCGTCCCTGACCGGAGCGCCTCGGCGAGGGCGCCTTCCTGGACGATCTCACCCCGGGCACAGTTCACGAGGACCGCCGTTCGCTTCATGAGCGCGAGCTCTTCGCGCCCCACGAGGCCTTTCGTCTCGGGCGTCAACGCCGCATGGACGCTCACGAAATCCGCGTCGCGGAACAAGGACTCTTTGTCGACGAGGCGAATGCCCAAACTGTCCGCGGTCGGCAGGGAGAGATACGGGTCGAACGCGATGACCTCCATCCCGAAGGCGTGCGCTCGCTTCGCGACCTCGCCCCCGATCCGTCCGGACCCGAGGAGGCCCAACACCTTGCCGGACAGCTCTCGGCCTTCGAGTCCCTTCTTCTCCCATCGCCCCTCCTTCACGGATCGGTCCGCCATCGGAAGGTGCCGCGCGAGGGAGATCATGTGCCCGATCGCGAGTTCGGCGACGCTCACCGTGCTCGCGGTCGGCGCGTTGACGACGACGATCTTTCGCGCCGTCGCGGTTTCGACATCGATGTTGTCCACGCCGACGCCTGCACGACCGACGACCTTCAGATTCGAACCGCGGCCGAGGACCTCTTTCGTGACCTTCGTGCGGCCCCGGACGATCAGCGCGTGGAACGACGGAATCGCATCAAGCAGCCGGCCGGCGTCCACCTCCTCCACATGGACATCGTGGACCTTGCGGAGGAGCGCCAGCGCCTCGGCGTCGAGCCCATCGGCGACGAGGATGTTCATGCGACCGGCCGAACGACGCATCGCAATAAATAGACGTCAGGCCAGGAGGGCGAAGAGGGTCAGGCCAAGGAGAGCGACGAACAGCACGATGCCCACGAGCAGCATCATTCGAGTCATCCTCGGGTCCGATCCGAATACGATCGGGAACGGCCCAAGGAAGACGACCCCACCCCATCGGCGGGTTGGAGCGGGGCCGGTCGTGTCCGTGGCGGGAGCGGATTCCTCGGAGGCCGCGACTCCGATCGGCCGCCCGGGCCAGAACGTGAACGTCGCGAAGAACCCCAAGAACGTGAACAGGATGCCCGCTAGGATCAGGGGACCGCTCCCGGTCACCACCGGGAAGACGAGGACCAGGAACGCCGTCGCCTCCCCTCGCGCCACGGCAACGCCGATGCATACGAGTCCGGCCAAGAGCATCGCCGGTCCGAGGAGCCGAATCGGCTGCACGAAGAGTCGATTCGCGACGGGTCCTAAAGCCTTGCCGTCGCAACGCGCATCGTCGAGGCGAACGAACCCAAAGGGACCACATCGAGTTCCCCGGAACGGAATGCCTCGATCGCCTCCGCCGCGGCCTCAGCGGCCTGGATCGTCGAGATGAATGGGATGTTCAGATCGACGGCGAGCCGGCGCATCATATAGCCGTCTCGCCGAGCCCCCGTCGAATTGGTGGGCGTGTTGATCACGAGCCGGATCTCGCCGCGACGCATCAGTCCGAGGGCGTCGGGCGATTGGTTCTCGCTGATCCGATAGACGGTCGTTGCCTCTACGCCGTGTTCCCGGAGGAACTGAGCCGTGCCGCGCGTCGCGGAGATCCGCAGACCCAACCGCACGAACCGGGAAGCGACTCCCAGGATCGCCGGCTTGTCCTCATCGCGCACGGTCATGTACACCGCCCCGCTCGTCGGGAGAGGATTCCCCGCGGCGACCATCGCCTTGTAGTACGCCCGGCCGAGGGACCGATCGATCCCCATCACCTCCCCCGTGCTTTTCATCTCGGGCCCGAGGATCGCGTCCACGCCCGGGAGGCGCTGGAACGGGAAGACGGGCGCCTTGACCGCGACGTGGTCGATCGTCGGCTCGCCCACCAGATGGAGGCTCCGGAGGGAATGACCGAGCATCACCTTCGTCGCGACCTTCGCCAAGGAGATCCCGATCGCCTTCGAAACGTACGGGACGGTCCGGCTCGCACGCGGGTTCGCCTCGAGGACGTAGACGGCGGCGTCCTTCACCGCGAGCTGGAGGTTCATGAGCCCGATGACGTCGAGCGCCTTGCAGACTCGTCGCGTGACGGACCGGATGTCCGCCAGGATCGGGTCGGGGAGCGTCTGCGCGGGCAAGACGCACGCCGCGTCGCCGGAGTGGATGCCCGCTTCCTCGATGTGTTCCTGGATCCCTCCGATAAGGACGTCCCGGCCGTCGGAGACGACGTCCACGTCGATCTCCGTCGCGTGCGCGAGGTACCGATCCACGAGGACCGGATGGTCCTTCGAGACGCGCGTCGCGGCCTCCATGAACCGGGCGAGATCGTCCTCCGAGTGCACGATCTCCATCCCGCGTCCGCCGAGCACATACGAGGGCCGGACGAGCACCGGATACCCGATCCGGCCGGCGAGCTGGCGCACCTCCTCGAAGCTGTAGCCCGAGGCCGCGTCGGGCTGGAGGATCCGCAGGCGGCGCATCAGGGCCGCGAACTTTCGACGGTCCTCGGCGAGGTCGATCGAGGCCGGCGGCGTCCCGAGGATTCGCGTCCGGGATTTCCGTCGCCCGAGCGCCTTCGCGAGAGGCACGGCGAGGTTGATCGACGTCTGCCCGCCGAACTGGAGAATCACCCCCTCGGGTCTCTCCTCTTCGATGATATTGAGGACGTCCTCGAGGATCAGCGGCTCGAAGTAGAGGCGGCTGGAGATGTCGAAGTCCGTCGAGACCGTCTCGGGGTTGTTGTTCGCGATGATTGCGCCGACGCCCTCCTCGCGGAGGGCGAAGATGCCCTGGACGCAGCAGTAGTCGAACTCGACGCCCTGGCCAATGCGGATCGGGCCGCCACCGACGATCAGGACCTTTCGGCCCGCGATCCGCCGCGATTCTCCCGTCGGCTCGTACGTCGAGTAGTAGTACGGCGTCTGGGCCTCGAACTCCCCTCCGCACGTGTCGACCATCTTGTACGCGACCCGGGGCCTCGCCCGGCGGACCGTTTCCTCCGTGCCGGTCCCGAACGCGGCGATCACCTCGTCCGCAAAGCCCAACCGCTTCGCCTCCGCCACGAGCGCACGCGAACGACGACGGCCTCGGAGGCGGGATTCGAAATCGACGAGGGACCGGATCTTCTCGAGGAAGAACGGGTCCCAGTCCGTCAGCGCGGCGACCTTCTCAAGGGGGATGCCACGCCGGAACGCTTCCGCGATCGCGAAGAGCCGCTGGTCCGTCGGCTCGCGGAGTTCATGGAGCAAGGCGTCGTCCGTCCAAGGCAGCGACTCCAAGCCGACGCGGTCGATCTCGAGAGATCGCACGGCCTTCAGGAGGGATTCCTCGAACGTCCGTCCGATCGCCATCACCTCCCCCGTGCTCTTCATCGAGGTCCCGATGCGGCGGTCGACGGTCGGGAACTTGTCGAACGGCCACCGCGGGATCTTCGTGACGACGTAGTCGAGGGTCGGCTCGAAGGAGGCGAGCGTCTTGCCCGTCACCGGGTTGGGGATCTCGTCGAGGCGGAGCCCAATCGCGATCTTCGCGGCGATGCGGGCGATCGGGTAGCCCGTCGCCTTGGAGGCGAGGGCGGAGGACCGGGAGACGCGCGGGTTCACCTCGATCACCCGATACTCGCCGGTCTTCGGATGGACGGCGAACTGGATGTTGCATCCTCCCTCGACCCCGAGCGCGCGGATGATCCGCAAGGCCGCGGACCGAAGGGTCTGGTGGTCGACGTCGCTCAGGGTCTGCGCCGGCGCGACGACGATCGATTCTCCGGTGTGGATCCCCATCGGATCCAGGTTCTCCATGCTGCAGATCGTGATGCAGTTGTCCGCGCCGTCCCGCATCACCTCGTACTCGAACTCCTTCCATCCGAGGACGGACTCCTCGACGAGGACCTGCTTGATCCGCGAATAGGCGATGCCCAAGCCGACGATCGACTCCAGCTCCTGCGGCGTGTGCGCGACGCCGCTCCCGCTGCCGCCGAGGGTGTAAGCCGCCCGCACGATGACCGGGTATCCGATGTCCTCCGCGAACGCCCGCGCCGATTCGACCTCGGAGGCCCCGCGGCTCCGGGGGATCGGCTCGCCGATCGACCGCATCAGGGCGGCGAATCGTTCACGGTCCTCCCCGGCCGTGATCGCCTCCAGCTTCGTGCCAAGCAGCTCGACGCTGTAGCGAGCGAGCACGCCCGCCTCCGCGAGTTCGCTGCAGAGGTTCAGGGCGGTCTGGCCGCCCATCCCGCTGAGGATCCCTTGAGGCCGCTCCTTCGCGATGATCTTCTCGAGGAACTCGACGGTCAACGGCTCGACGTACACCGCGTCCGCCGTGTCCGGATCCGTCTGGATCGTCGCCGGGTTGCTGTTCACGAGGATGACGCGGACTCCCTCCTCGCGGAGGGACCGGCACGCCTGGGATCCGGAGTAGTCGAACTCCGCGGCTTGGCCGATCACGATCGGACCGGAGCCGATGACCATCGCGGTCCGCAGGTCCTCCCGCTTGGGCAATCCGGACACCTCCCGCGGTTGTCGCTAGGCCCCCTTGAGCGCCGCGACGAACTCCCGGAAGATGTAGGCGTTGTCCCAGGGCCCGGGATGGGCCTCCGGATGGTACTGGACGGAGAAGATCGGCAGCTCCCGGTGCGCCATCCCCTCCACGGTGCCGTCGTTCAGGTTCCGATGCGTGACCTCGAACTCGGACGAGGGCAACGAGTCCGGATCGACCGCGAAACCGTGGTTCTGCGAGGTGATGTGGACGCGTCCGGTCTTGAGGTCTTTCACGGGCTGGTTGCCCCCCCGATGGCCGAACTTCAGTTTGAAGGTCCGAGCGCCGAAGGCGAGGGCGAGCAGCTGGTGACCCAGGCAGATGCCGAGGATCGGGACGCGGCCAACGAGGTCCTTCGTCGCGGCAACGGTCGTCCCGAGGATGTCCGGATGGGCGGGATCGCCGGGGCCGTTCGAGAGGATCACGCCGTCCGGCCGGAAGGCGAGGATGTCGTCCGCGGTCGCATCGTATGGGACTCGCACGACATCGGCGTAGCGCTGGGCTTCTTTCAGGATGTTCCGCTTGACGCCGCAGTCCACGACGACGATCGTGCGTCCGCCGGCGCCCGGATAGCGCTGGATCGACGGAGCACTGACCTCGGCGACCAGGTTGCGGGTATCCGGATGGGGCGTGGCGCGCACGGTCCGCGCGACGTCCGCGATGTCCTCGGTCGCTGGGACCAGGGCCGCCTTCATCGTCCCCTGGGAACGGATCCGGATCGTCAGGGCTCGCGTGTCGGCTCCTTCCAGGGCGGGCGTCTCCTGGCCCCGCAGGAATTCGGCCAGGGACATCGCGCTCTTCGGATGGCTCGGAGCCGCGCACGCCTCCTTGACGACGAACCCGGTCGGCTGGATCGTCTCGGATTCCATCGCGCCCGGGTCGACCCCGTAGTTCCCGATCAGCGGGTAGGTCATCATGAGGATCTGGCCGCGGTACGACGGATCCGTGAGGGCTTCGGTGTACCCCGTCATGTTCGTGTTGAAGACGAGTTCTCCGAAGATCGACCGACGTGCGCCGAAAAAGGCCCCTCGAACCGCCGTTCCGTCCTCGAGGACGAGGGCGCCATCCATTTCGCTAGACCCCCACCCCATTTTCGATTCGCCATATGAGGGTTTGCTTCGCGGGAGACGCGGCGACCGTCACGGTCCTTCCGCGTGCGGAAGATCGAGGTGATCCAATCGCTCCACCATCTTCTCCCAGTGGCTGCCTTGCCAGTAGACGCGGCGACACGAGGGACACTTCCAGAATTCGAGGTGGCGGGAGCGCACGCCTTCCGGCACGAGTCCATCCACCGCGTCGACGGGGACCTGCACCAGGCGTTCGTTGCAGAGCGAGCACCTCGAGAGCGGATCGACGAGACGCAGAGGGAGCCTGGCGGCGACCTCCCGAATCTGCTCCTCGAGGACGTCCGACCGAACCGCCACGCTCCCGGGGACGCGCGCCGCGAGCTCCTTGTCTCGCGTGAGCAGGATGCGGTCCTCCGCGCGGGCTCGCTCGATCAACGTTCGATCCGGACCGGGTTCCGGATACGCCGTGTCGTACCCCATGAACCGCAACCACCGTGCGAGGCTCCCGAGCATGTGGTCGCAGAGCAGCTTCACCGCACCACCGAGTACTCGAGCAGGATGCCGTCGCCGAGACGCTCCGAACGCTCGAGCGACAGCCGGATCGATTCCGAGAGCGAGGCGGCGCCTTCGCCGCCCACGAGGGTCGGGGCGGAGCCTCCGCCGAGGACGAGGCTCCCCACGAAGACCTTCAGCTCGTCCACGAGGCCTGCCCGGAGGAACGACCAGATCACCGTGCTCCCGCCCTCGACCAGGAGGGTCTGGATCCCGCGGCCTCCGAGTCGGTCGAGCAGGGCACCGAGGTCCACCTCTTCCTTCCCGCATCGGAGGACTTCCGCACGGGCGAACGTCCGTTCGGAAGCCTCGGACGTCACGATGAGCGTAGGGGCCCGGCCATCGAGGACGCGCGCGCCCGACGGCGTGCGGCCGTCCGAATCGAGGACGATCCGCAGCGGGTTGCGATCCGCGACCTCTGGCTTGGCGGTGAGCTTCGGGTCGTCCTTGAGGACCGTCCCCACGCCGACGAGGATCGCGTCGACCCGGCCCCGCAGACCATGCACCCGTTGCACGTCGTCCTCGTTGCTCAGGCGAGCCCGTTGGCCGTCACGGAGAGCGATCTTCCCGTCGACGCTCATCGCCGCGTTGACGATCACCCGGGGCCGCACGACGGAACCGAAGGAGGGGGCGCATAACAACTTTGCGGGCGCGAGTGGAATCTTCTTCTACGCGGGCCATCTTCCACCGGCCGGTGGTGCGGATGAAAGCCCATCTCGAGCACGACGATGACATGCGGTTCCGAGCGAGCGCGGACGGGGGCGCGCAGATCCTCTTCGACGCGGGGGATGCGGCGACCCGCCGTGGACCGAGTCCGATGCAGGGTGCGCTCCTCGCGGCGATGGCGTGCACCGCGTCCGACGTCGTGGAGGTCCTCCGGAAGGAGCGCGTGGCGTTCACGTCCCTGGAAATCGAGGGAGAAGCCGAGCGGGCGAAGGATCCGCCGCGGGTGTTCACGAGGATCCATCTCCACTACCGGATCCGAGGCGATGGCATCCGAGAATCCGCGGTGACGCGGGCCATCGACCTCTCGTCCGAGAAGTACTGCTCCGTGGGCGTCATGCTGCGTCGGGGCGGCGTCGAGTTTGTCAACACGCACGAAATCCTCCCTCCCGGTTGACGTGTTCTCAGCCGACAGACTCGAGTCGCGCATATTTAAGTAACCTGTTCGGGATGGACCGCGGAACCATGGAAGGCATCCAGATTTACGAACTGAAACGCATGGACCTTCGCGGCGCGACGGTGATCGACGGGTTCCCCAGCGTGGGACTCGTGAGCTCGATCGTGGCGAACTACCTGATCAACGCGCTCAACCTCACGCAGATCGGGATCATGGATTCGATTTACTTCCCGACCGTCGCGCTCGTCCGGGACGGGCAGCCGATGAACCCCGTTCGAATCTATGCGGGACCGAAGGTCGACGACCGAGATCAGGTCGTCGTGTTCATCTCCGAGTTCCAACCGCCGCCGAACCTGATCAAGGCGATCGCCGCGACGGTCCTCGACTGGGCGCAGGATGCCCGGTGCAACCTGCTCGTGTGCCCGGAAGGCTTGATCGTCGACGCCCGGGAGGAAGAGGCAGATCGTTCGGTGGAGGTCTACGGCATCGGGTCGACGGACAAGGCGATGGACATGATCCGGAAGAACGGCATCACGGTCTTCGAGGAGGGCGTGATAACGGGCGTCGCGGGGGTGCTCCTCAACGAGGGCCGGAAGCGAGATTTCGACGTCATCACGCTCCTGAGCGAAGCCCATCCGGACTACCCGGACGCACGAGCCGCCGCGCGGGCGATCGAGGTCATCGACAAACTGCTCCTCCACACGGAGCTCGATGCGCGCCCGCTGTACGAGGAGGCCGAGCGCATCGAGATGCAGCTCAAGAACATCCATCACCAGACCGAGGTCGCGAAGAAACCGAGTGAGCCGCCGCGGCCGAGCATGTACGGCTAAGCACCGGGCTCGACGGACACCTTCTGCAGAGCGCCCACCGCAGCGAATCCGATCTTGGACGGCACGAACTGGGGCACGAGCCACGCCATCGTCTCCAAGTGCCCAGAGACTTCCCGGACGAGAAATTGGGACGGTCGATCGGGCCAAGCGAGGTATGGGAGGATCTGGTCGGCTGCGTGGACGTCGAGCGTGGCGCCGGACTCGACCTCGGCGACCAGAGCGGCTGCGGCCTCCTCCCCCACCCGCTCGGAGCTCTTGCCCCTTTCCGCGAGGGAGCTCGCGCCGAGGATCGATGGACCCGCCTCGGCCCAGAGGATGAGCGCACCGCCTTGTCCGACCGCCTCAACGTCGCGATATACCCGTTCTTCGATCTTGACGTCGGCGAGGCCATGGAGCCGACGCAATGCGGCGTGCTTCATGCGCTTAGGAATGTCGTCGGCGAGATTCGAGACGTGCGCGATGCCTCGAACCGAACGGATGGCGGGATGCGAAGCGAGATCGAACGGAGCCCAGGCGCGGGTTGGCTCGATCACGACCTCGACCGCCCCGCCTCCCCGCGGGTAGTACCCTCGACGGAGGACTTCGATCTCTACGCGTCCGCCGATCCGCCGAAGGAGCGGGAGAAAGACGCGCGCAAGATAGTCGACCGGGGGAGACCATCGAACGTCGGTCCCGCCCTGGATTCGCAGGCGGACCGTCTCGCGCGCAGCGGCTGCGACGGGGAGACAGGCCTGGAGGACGAGGGTCACGCTCCCCGCCGTTCCGACATCGAACGTGTGGCGGCCGCCCGTGATCTCGCCGGGCCGAAACGCGATCTCCTTCGATCCCACCGCAAGCCCGTCGATCTCGCCGTTGCAGAGGGCCGCCACCGCTCCGAGGGCGGCTACATGCTGCGCTGCGAGGCCCGGCGTCGGCCGACCCGCACGAATCCGCACGACCCGCACGGGCACCGATTGGGTCGCGCTGAGGGCGACCGCCATCCGGAGGAGCTGCCCTCCACCCTCCCCATGGGCCCCGTCGATCTCAATCATGAGCGCGAGGCCCTCATCCGCCGTCGGACGACCTTGAGCGCCTCCACGAACGCGAACGCGGTGAAGGAGATGAGGAGGGTCTCCAGCCAGTCGCCGGCCGTGAGCGGTTCCGTCTGGAAGACCCCTTGGAGGAAGGGAGTGTAGATGACCATGGCCTGCAAGGCCATCGAGCCGAGGACCGCCACGATGAGCTTCGTGTTCGTGAACAGCCCGATCTGCCAGATTGTCTGCCGCGGAGAGCGCATCGCGAAGACGAGGAACAGCTCGAAGAAGACGATCGTGGTGAAGGCGACCGTGCGGGCGCGGATGGAATCGGCCCCCGCGTCGAGCTCGAGCTTGAAGACGCCAAGCGTCCCGATCGTGAGGATCGCCGCGACGACGATGATAAGGAAGAGGATGTCGCGCGAGAGGACTCCTTCCTGGGGATTGCGGGGCCTTCGGTCCATGATGTCGGTCGGGTACGGGTCGACCCCGAGCGCCAGCGCAGGCAAGCCGTCCGTCACGAGGTTGATCCAGAGCAGCTGCACCGGGACGAAGAACGGCAGATACTGCGGGTCGAGGATCGCCACCGTCGCGATGAACATGATGAGCACCTCGCCGGCGTTCGCCGACAGCAGGAAGGCGACGAACTTGCGGATGTTCTCGTAGATCCCGCGGCCTTCCTCAACCGCGGCGACGATCGACGCGAAGTTGTCATCGGTGAGGACCATGTCCGCGCTCTCCTTCGCGACATCCGTCCCGGTGATGCCCATGGCGACGCCCAGGTCCGAGCGTTTCAAGGCGGGCGCGTCATTCACCCCATCGCCCGTCATGGCGACGATATGCCCGGCCTTCTTCCACGCGTCGACGATGCGCATCTTGTGTTCCGGCGAGACGCGGGCGTACACGCGAATCCGATCGACGTCCCGCACGAGTTCCTCCTCGGAGATCTTCTCCAGATCCTCGCCGGTCAACGCGCGGTCGCCTTCCCCGAGGATCCCCATCTCGCGGGCGACCGCCATCGCGGTGAGCTTGTGGTCCCCGGTGATCATGACGACGCGGATGCCCGCCTTCTTGCATCGGACGACCGCCTCCAACGCGTCGGCGCGGGGTGCGTCCATCATGCCCGCGAGGCCGAGGAGCGTGAGTCCCTTCTCGAGCTCTTCCTCACGCAACGGAGGGAGCTCCTGGGGGAACTCGCGGTACGCGAAGCCGAGCACGCGGAGGGCGCGCGTGGCCATCTCCTGGTTCTGGAACAGATACTGCTTGCGATCGTACTCGGTGAGAGGTCGGCGCTCTCCGTCCACGAGATGGTGCGTGCAGGCCGCGAGGATCCGTTCCGGGGCGCCCTTGACGTACAACGTGACCCCGACGCTGCCGAGCCGGCGGTGCCGTTCGCCTTCGGGGACAGCGAGCACCTCCCGGAGGTCGGGCTCCGACAGCGGGGCATGAAGAGTCGACATCTTCTTCCGCTCGGAGGTGAACGCGATCTCCGCGACGCGGGGGCTCTGGGATCGCGCCGCCTCGGGATCGAGGCCCGCGCGAAGGGCCGTCACCAGGAGTGCGCCTTCCGTCGGGTCGCCCTCGACGATCCAGCGATCTTTCTCCCTTTTCAGAGCGGCGTCGTTGCAGAGGACCGCGCACTTGAGGAGCCGCCGGAGGCCGGGTTGATCGTCCACGCGGACGGCCGCGGCCCCGGCCCGTACTTCGCCCCCGGGATCGAATCCCTCGCCACGGACCTCGTATTCGCGCGACCCGGCGACGAGGGTTCGGACGTTCATCTCCCCTTTCGTCAGCGTGCCCGTCTTGTCGGAGCAGATGACCGAAGCGGCGCCGAGGGCCTCGACCGCCGGGAGCTTTCGGACCAGGGCGTGCCGACGAATCATGCGCTGGAGTCCGATGGCCAAGCTGATCGTCACGATGGCGGGCAGCCCCTCGGGGATCGCGGCGACCGCCAGCCCCACGGCGGTCAGGAAGAGGAGCTCGATGTGGCTCGGATCCGGCTCGCGCAAGATGCCGATCAGGAAGATGAGGCCCGCCGCCGCCAAGACCGCGATTCCAATCTGCCGTCCAAGGCGATCGAGCTGACGTTGCAACGGCGTCTCCTCCTTCGCCTCTTGCTGCACGAGGCCTGCGATCTTTCCGAGTTCCGTGCCCATCCCGGTCTCCACGACGACCGCTTTGCCCCGGCCGCCGTCGACCGTGGTCCCCATGAACACCATGTTCCGGCGGTCGCCCAGGAAGGCGTCCCGGGGCAGCGGTTCGACCGTCTTGCTCACGGGGAGCGACTCCCCCGTGAGCGAGGCCTCGTTCACCCGCAAGCTCGCGACCTCGAGCAACCGCGCATCGGCGGGGACCCGGTCGCCCGCCGCGAGGACGATGATCTCCCCGGGGACAAGCTCCCGGGACGGGATCGAGACGACTTCGCCCTCCCGCAGGACGTGGGCTTTCGGCGCGGCGAGGGTCTTGAGCGCCTCGAGCGACCGTTCGGCCCGGTACTCCTGGACGAAGCCGAGGATCGCATTCATGACGACGATCACGATGATGAGCAACGCGTCGTAGAGGTCGGCCGTCTCATTCTGGGACAGGCCGAGGGCCGCCGAAATCAAGGCGGCGGCAATCAGCACGATCACGAGGACGTCGGTGAACTGGCTCAGGAGGATGCGAAGCGGGCTGATCCTCGCGGTCTGAACGAGTTCGTTCGGACCGACCCGCGCGAGCCGCTCGCGGGCCTCACGGCTCGACAGGCCCAGAGGAGATGCAGCCAACCGCTGGAGGACGGCCTCCGCCCGGAGGGCGTGCCAGTCGCCCGCCATCGCGCGCCGAACATTCGGACTCGTAATAAAGCTCTTCTCGGGCAACCCTCCGACGACCGAATCGCCTGGGGGGTCGCCTTGACAGTAGCTATTTGTAGGCGGCGCCGCGATGCGCCGCGTCGGGATGGGAACTTCGGTTCTCGGACGATGGACGTCAGCGCGGGCGCTCGAGCCGCGCAGATCTCGGGAGGGATGACGCCTGGTCGAGACCGCGTCGATCATGTTCGACATCGGGGTCATCGCCACCGTCGGTTTCCTCGGGGCCGCGTTCGCCACGCGAGCCCGCCTGCCCGTGGTCATCGGCTACATCATCGCGGGCATCCTGATCGGGCCCAACATCCACCTCCGAATCTTCGGATGGTCCTACGACGGCGTCTTGCAAGATAGCGCGTTCCTCCAGAACATCTCCCAGCTCGGGCTCGTGCTCCTCCTGTTCTTCGTCGGGCTCGAGTTCAGCATCACGAAACTCATGAAGACGAAGGAGGCCGCAGCGATCCTCGCGGTCACGAACCTCGCCGTGAACATGTTCGCAGGCTTCGTGATCGGGGCCTGGCTGGGATGGCCCCTAATCGATACGATCTTCATGGCGGGGGTGATCAGCATGTCGAGCTCCGCGATCACGGCGAAGTCTCTGATCGACCTCAAGCGGCTCGGCAACAAGGAGTCGGAGTTTCTCCTGGGAATGGTCATCCTCGAATCGTTCTTGTCCATGTTCCTGCTGACGATCGTCAATGGGATGATCGTGCCGTCCGAGACGCCCGTGAATGTGCCGGCGCTTTTCGCGGGGGTGGGCATCTTCATCGGGTTCTTCGCCCTGCTCGCGGCGGTCGTCGTTCCGCGGACCGCTGCGGTGTTCGAGCATATCCGGAGCGAGGAGCTATTCGTCCTCTTCGCTCTCGGCACCGTGTTCCTCGCCGGCGCCCTCGCCGAAGCGTTCCGCATTCCCGCCATCGTGGGCGCGTTCTTCATGGGCATGGTCTTCGCCGACACGCGGATCGCGGGACGGTTGAAAGTGAAGATGGAGTCGATCCGCGACGCGTTCGTCGCCATCTTCTTCCTGAGTTTTGGCATGCTCATCGACCCCGCATCCCTCGGCTCGGTCCTTCCGATGCTGGCCATCGCGGTGCCGCTCATCCTTCTGAACGACCTCTTTCTCACGGCGTCGCTCGCCTATTTCATCGGATTCTCGGGTCGGGCCTCGACCGCGATCGGGACCAGCCTCGTGGCCCGCAACGAGGAGGCGATCCTATACGCGACGGTGGGGGCACGCGCGATTCGAGCGAACGACCATCTGCCGAACGACTATGCCGGTCGGTATCTGACGCCGTTCGCGGGGATCCTCTGCATCGTGATGAGCTCTCTCGCTCCGATCCTCATGACCCAATCCACCCGAATTGCGGACTTCTTCACGCGGCACCTGCCGAAGTCCATTACGTTCGGTGCGGAACTCGTCAAGAGGACGCTCAAGACGGTCATCATGCCCAATTTCCTTCCGATCTACCGGCGGAAGCGACTGTTTCAGGCATCGATCATCTTGTACGCCGCGTGGATCATCGACTTGACGGTCACAACCGGGATGGCGCACCTGGCGATGTCGATCTTCACGCCGGTCCTCGTGTTCGCCGTGTGGGCCTCGACGCGGCACGCGTTCCGCGATCCGGTGCGGCACACGAACTACGGGGTGGACACCGGGCCGTTCAGCCGATCCGCGATCGAGGCGTTCGTCCTCCGAATCGTGGTCGGGGCCCTCGCGGTCGTCGGGCTTGTCGCCATCGTATGGCAGTACTACTGGCCGTCGACTCTCGTCATCCTGTACACGTACTTCCTCGTCGTCATCTTCAGTATGAAGGTAGTGTACCGGCGTCTCGGCCTAGGAGTCGGTCGTCGGCCCTCTCCGATTCGACTCGTGCGGCACATGCCAGCGGCGCGAAGTTGGCGGGCCGCGAGCGGCCGCCGTTGACTCAGACGATCGGATAGGTGAGATCGCGGATCCACGTTTCGTCCCCGAGGTCCGTCTCGGGTCCATGGCCGGGGTAGACGTGCGTCTCCGGCGGCAGTTCCTTGATCCTCCGTAGGCTGAAGATCATCTTTGCGGGGCTCCCGCCGAAGACGTCCGTGCGGCCGCAGGATCCTGCGTAGAGCGTATCTCCCGTGAAGAGAGCTCCGGCGGATTCAACGTAGAAGCAGGCGCTGCCCTCCGTGTGGCCCGGCGTGTGGAGCGTCCGAATCACGAGGTCGCCCAGCTTGAGCTCGGAGCCCTCTTTGAGTTGCACGTCCGCTTTGACCGGCGGCGGGGGAGCGGGCAGGAACCAGCGAGTGTCCCGCGCGTTCTTCTCAAGTCGGGCTCCGTCCAGTTCGAAGATTGCAATCTTCGCGCCCGTGGCGGTTCGAATCGATCCGTCGTCCGCCGTCGCGTCCACATGGCCGTGCGTGTTCAGAATCAAGACAACCTTGGCGCCTAGTTCGTCGGCCTTCGCCAGAAGTTGTTGGCCACCTAAGGCCGGGTCCACGACGGCGGCTTGCTTGCTCGTTTCATCCAGGATAAGGTAGGCGTTGTTGTCGAGCGGTGGGGCGACGACCTTCTCGACCAGCATCGCACGGCGGGCAACCCGGGGAGCTTTCATAAACTTGCCGCCGAATGGCCGCGAGTGACCGCTCGAGTCCTTACCGCCAACCCGGATTCGTGGAGGAGCGCAACCTTAAGTCGGCCCTACACATCGAGGGTTTGCATGACGGTCGGTGGCCTCAATTTCAGCTGTCCCCGGTGCAACAACCCTCTGTTCTTTACGTTCCGGTTGGCCGACCAGGGGGACTCGATGACTCGGGAGATCCACTGCCCCGGGTGCAAGACCACGTGGCTGGTCGGGCTCGACATCCATCCGAAGTGAGCGTTTCGCCGAAATCATGCGGGTGCTGAGGTAACTCGGAATGGATGGAGATCGATGGGAGTGCGGGGCGCGGGAATCGAACCCGCGTTAGAAGCTCGTTCCGGCCCGGATTTGCCGGTCACAGGCCTTGGGAAGCTTCTGTCCTACCATTAGACTAGCCCCGCGCGGCCGCTGAAACATGCCCCGTGGTATTTTTCGGTTCCTGCTTCAGACGGAAGTGATTTGGGAGAATGCCCACGCGAGCGCCAAGATGGAAATCAACACGCCAGAGTCCGTCATCGACACCGCTCGGACGAAATTGCGCATTTGCCTCAGGTCGCGGACGCGGCCGGCGACGAACGAGCTGACGGCCACCGCCGTAGTGCTCGCCGAATAAACGAGCAGCGCCGTGCCCATCCGTGTCGCCCCTTCGGCGGTAAGCGGTGCCCAACCCGCCGAATCTTCGACGCGACCCAGAACGAGGAAGGACAAGACAAGTCCGAAGATGACGGCCGTGCTCGGGACTACGACGAGCGGCAGGACACGCCCGAAGTCAAGGCCAACGAACAAGCGAAGTCGCACCCGCGTGATCCACGCTTGCGTTCCGGTGGCAACCACCGCCGTCCAAGCAAAGGCGACGCCAAGCGCATCGAGCAGCGCTGCGACGGGCGCCGAGGGGGACCCGAAATTGTCCTCGATCCCGGACACCATGAGCCACGGAATTAGTCCGAAGATCGGCGCGGTGGCCGTGATGGCGAAGTATTGAACGAGTCGAGCCGTCGCCCCCGCGGGGATCGCGATTGGATCCCGCGCTCGGAGATCGGAAACGCCCTCAAGGATCACGAAGGCTCCCACGGCCCACGAAACGGCGGGCACTCCGATGAGAAGGAGCGTAAGCTCAAGCGATGGCACGGTCTCCGATATGCCGACTTGGCGTAATCTATCTCACGGTCTCGAGCTGCGAGATTACGTTCCAAATCAGCGTGCGGCCGTGGAGCGGAATGTTCGGGTCGTTCGCGAGATCGTCCATGATCATGATCGCGCTCGTCACGCGCAGGTCAAGCGCCTCGTTTTTCTTCGCGAGTCTCGCCTTCGCCTCGGACGCGCCGCGTCGGATATTTCTAGGGACGGAGGTGTCCTCCGCGATCTGATCGAGGACGTCCATGATTTGCTTCAGCTTCGCCTCGGTGTCCATCTGACCATCTCGCGGTTGTGAGCGTCGTCCTCAACTTGGTGCCCTCGGCAGTCCGGCTTCCTTGTAGGTCGTGACGACCATCAAGGTCTTTGTGTCCTTGATCCCTGAAATCGGAGCGAGGCTCGAAAGCACGAAATCTTTCAGCCCTTTGTAGTTCTTGAAACGGGCCTTCGCGATGATGTCCGTGTCGCCGGTGACCAGGAAGACGTCCTGAATCACCTCAAACTTCGAGATCTCCGTCGCGATGCGATCCGCCTCTTTCGTGTCTACCTTGAGCGTGATGACGGCGGCGACTTGGTCCTCGCCGTAGAGAGCGGTGAGGGCTTGCTCCATGTCGCTTCCGATCGCCATCACGCGAGGGATGGCGGGCCTCGCTAATTAAGGTTTATCCGCTCGTTCCGCTCATCGAGAAACACGCGCGCCGCACTTCCGGCAAAATGTGTCGTCCGCGAGAAGGCTCGCACCGCATGACGCGCAAGCGCTCGCGACGAGCCGAGTCCCGCACTTCCGACAGAATGCATCGTCCCCTTGGAGGACCGCTCCGCAATTCGTACACGCGGTCGTCGCGTTCTGTGGCGTCGGCGGTGTGGCCAGCGCCGTCACGACATCCACGGATTCGCCCTCGGCCGCGCGCTTCGATTGTCGGGCGAGGCCAAGGGATCCGGTGTAATCTTTCGCATCGAAGCGGGTCTTCGCGGCGTCGAGGAGCTGCGTCGCCTGACCGACGTCGCGTCCCGCGACGCCGGCGGCGTCGATGGCCGTCGTGGCAACCTCGATCGAGAACTTCGATTGCATGAGGTTCGGCGGGAACTCTTTCTGGATGATTTCCTTCGTCGTGATCTCCTCGGAAGAAGAGGAACGCGGGAGCCGATCGAGCTTCGCCAAGTCACCCTTCGAAGATTGCGCCGACTTCAGGGCAAGGAGCCGCGCCTTTGCCTTCGCCGTGAGGTCGATGGCGACGCGGTAGTTCCGCCGCGTGGCGGCCGTCTCGGCCTCGCGCAACCAGGAGGCCGATTCCTCGCTCCGGATCCCCTGGCGTTCCAGGGCCGCGAGGATCGCCTTCGTCGTCACGATCGTGTTGTGCGCCTCGTCGGAGACTTCCTCGTCCCGTTTCGCCGTGCGCACCCGACGATTCTTCATCCGTTTCCGAAGGAACCGCAACTCAAAGAAGGTAAAGACGGCGAGGGCCACCGCGAACAGGATGACCGCGACCGTGACCTGGTCCGTGGCGGGATCGGCCATGGCGGCCGGCCCAGCCAGGTGAGTCCATAAAAGAGTTTCCACCCGTTTTTCCGGGTTGATTTCCTCCGCCGGCCCCGAAGCTCAGCTCAACACATCAGAGAGGCGGCCCTGCTTCTGCGCCACACGGATCTCCCGGGCGATTCGGCGGCCTGTCGACATTCCCGGCTCCGCCAAGTCGGAGTACGGTGACCCCGCGATGAACAGGTTCGTCCCTGCGACGATCCGCGTGGAAATCTCGAAGACCTTGAACTCGAGGCGGTCCGTGACGATCGTCTCGAGGCAAAACGGTCCGATCATCCCGCCGAACAAGGCGATCGACCGCTCGACGGCCCGCTCGCCCATCTCGAAGGCCTTCGGGAGGAGCGACTCCCGCAGGACCACCGGCATGTTCCCCGTCACGACGAACGTCGGGAGGAGGTCGATCTTTCGAAGGGCCTCCTGCGCCCCGAGCTTGTACATTTCGTCAATGTTGGCCTCGTCCCGGCGGTCTACGCCGAGCATCTCCAAGGCCCCTTTCGAGAGCGTGTATCCTTTCGTCGCCAGGGGCGAGTAGAAGTAGTGGATGTAGTACCGCGTTCCGACGACGTATTCCTGGATCGTGTACTTCATGCCCGGGCGGATGGACTCCTTGAAATCCTCGTAGTTCTTCGCGATGAAGGCGCCGCGGCCCCCTTTCGCGCCGTAGTACTTGACGAACACGGGTCGGTCGATGTCCTGGGGCCGCTCGATTTTCGCGGGCATCGAGACGCCGGCGGAGGTCAGCCATTCCCGCTGCTTTTCCCGATCCGTTTCCCACCGGAGCACCTCCCGGTTCCCGAAAGTCGGGATCCGGAGCTTCGCGAACGTCTCCGCGCCCATGTACTCGACGAAGGAACCGTGGGGGACCGTGACGACCTGCTTCGCCACCAGATCGTCCGCCTGATCGAGGATGTCCGCGTACGAGTCGACGAGGAGAAACTCATCGGGCTTCGCGAGCGGGAACGCGTCGTAGAATCTCGGTCGCTCTCCGATCGCGATACCCAGGGTGCGAAAGCCTTCCTGGCGGGCGCCGTGGAAGATCTGCAAGGACGAATGAGAACAGACCGTCGCGACGACGGGGTCCTCGTAGTCGTCGAGGACCGACGCGATGGACTTCCGCGATACCATTACGGTGCGAATGGTGGCGGGAAATTAAAGGTTTGCACGACCGCGGAGGACCCCATCGGCGACCCGCATGGCCCGGACCGTCTCCGTGACATCGTGAGCCCGGATCAAGTCGGCTCCGCGGGCCGCCGCAAGGGTCGCCGCGGCCAGGCTGCCCGCAAGGCGATCTTCCATCCGTTCCCCACCGCCGAGGTGGGCGATGAACGACTTCCGGGAGACGCCGACGACGACGGGATGACCCAACGAGACGATTCCGTCGAGATTCCTCAGGAGGTCGAGATTGTGGTCGACGGTCTTCCCGAAGCCGATCCCGGGATCGACGGCGATTGCCTCGCGCTCGATGCCGGCCGCCATCGCCGCCTTCGCGCGGGCGGCGAGGAAGTCCCGTACTTCTTCGGCCACGTTCGCGTACCGCGGGGCCTGCTGCATCGTTGCGGAATCGCCTTGCATGTGCATGACGACGACCCCCGCGTGCGCCTTCGAGGCGAGACGGGCCATCCGCGGATCGGAGAGACCGGTGACGTCGTTGATGATCGTCGCGCCGCGCTCGAGCGCCTTGTCCGCAACGTCCGGTTTTCGGGTGTCGATCGAGATTGGAATGTCGATCTTGCGTACGACCCCGCGGAGGACCGGATCGATTCGACGCCATTCCTCCTCGGCGGAGACGCTCGCCGATCCGGGCCGCGTGGATTCCCCGCCCACGTCCAAGATCGAAGCCCCCTGCTCCGCGATCTCGAGCCCCCGCTGAATCGCCGCTTCGGGCGCGAGGTATCGCCCGCCGTCGGAGAAGGAATCCGGCGTCACGTTCAGGACGCCCATCACCAGCGTCCTGTCGAGGACGATTTCGCCGGAACGATGGCGCCAGACGCGCGGGGACTTCGACACGATCCGCGGCATCGCCGGCAGCATATTTCAGCGTGTGCGGAGCGCGGAGCTTAATATCCCGCAGTATCTACGCGCCGACGAACATGAGAGTGCTATTCCTCCATGTAGACTTCCTCGAGTACGAGACCACGGGGAAGGCGCTCAAGGACGCCGAGGACGTCCCGCCGTCGAAGCGAAAGGCCCGCGTGGACGAGGCGCTCGTCTGCTTCATCACCGCCGAGAAACGGGACGAGAAGCATCCGGAGGCCGGAGCGAAGGCCGCGGCGACGAACATCGAGGAGGTCGCCGCCCAGGTTGGCACAAAACGGATCGTGCTCTACCCCTACGCGCACCTGAGTTCTTCGCTCGCGGCGCCGGGGCCCGCGCAGGAACTCTTTCATTCGCTCGAGAGCGGCCTCGTTGCCCGCGGATTCGAGGTCCACGCCTCTCCGTTCGGTTACTACAAGTCGTTCCGAGTTGCCGTGAAGGGCCACCCGTTGAGCGAGTTGTCGCGAGAGATCGTCGTCGACCCAGCAGCGACGGGAAGGGAGGAGGTCTCCGAGGCGGTCAAGGCGGAGACGAAGCTCGTCTCCCATTGGCACATCCTCGACACGAAGGGCGATCTGCACCCGCTCACGATCAAGGACGGAACGATCGCGGGTTTCGACTTTCGGGATCAGGCGCGCCTCGAGAAATTCGCGAAGTACGAGATCGCGAAGTCACGGGCGGTCAAGGAGGAGCCGGCTCACGTCCGCCTCATGCAGCAGCTCGAGCTGGTCGACTACGAGCCGGGATCGGATCCCGGTAACCTCCGCTTCTATCCGAAAGGGAGGCTCATCAAGGCTCTCCTCGAAGAGATCGTCTCGCGGCGAATTCGGGAGTACGGGGCGATGGAGGTCGAGTCCCCCGTCATGTATGACTTCGAGCACCCCGCCCTGAAGTCCTACCTCGATCGGTTTCCTGCCCGCCAGTACGTGCTGCAGACGCCGAACAAGAAGGCGTTCCTCCGATTCAGCGCGTGCTTCGGGCAGTTCCTGATCATGAAGGACATGGTGCTGTCGTACAAGCAGCTCCCGCTGCCCCTCTACGAGCTGACCCGCTATTCGTTCCGCGCGGAACAACGAGGCGAGCTGGCGGGGCTCCGCCGGCTGCGGGCGTTCACGATGCCCGACTGCCACGCGCTGTGCACGGACGTAGAGCAGGCGAAGGCGCACATGATGGTCCGATTCGAGGTCGCATGGAAGCTCATGGCGGAGTGCGGGTTCTCGATGCCCGACGACTTCGAGGTGGGGATGCGGGTCACGGAGTCGTTCTGGCACCAGCACAAAGACTTCGTGATCGCGTACGCGAAACGATGGGGGAAGCCGCTCCTCGTCGAGATGTGGTCGGAGCAGTTCTTCTACTACGCGCTGAAGTATGAATGGAACTTCGTCGACGGGAACGACAAGGCGGCAGCCCTGACGACGGACCAGATCGACACGGAAAACGCGAAACGGTTCGGCATCACCTTCACGGATGAGAAGGGCGAACAGCGGCATCCGTTGATCCTGCACCTCTCTCCGAGCGGCGCGGTCGAGCGGGTCATGTACGCCTTCCTCGAGAAGGCCGGTGCCGACGCGAAACGGGGGGAGCCGCCGATGCTCCCGGTCTGGCTCGCACCCACGCAGGTACGAGTCGTGCCCGTGAGCGCAGACCAGCTCGACTACGCCCGCGGCCTCGTCGAGCGATTGCCCGAGGTCCGAGTCGACCTCGACGACACGAACGATACGCTCGCCAAGAAGATCCGTCGCGCGGAAAAGGAGTGGGTCCCCTACATCGTCGTCGTGGGCAAGAAGGAGATCGAGAGCGGAGCCCTCAACGTCCGGGTCCGTGCGACGAAGACGCAGACCGAGCTGTCCATCGACGAGTTGCACCGGCGGATCCGAGCCGAGATCGCAGGGCGTCCGTTCCGGGCCCTCGCGGAGCCGCGAGACGTGAGCGCTCGACCGATCTTTCATGGCTGATCCGCGAGGACGGAATTCTCAATCGCGAGAATCGTGTACGTTCGGTTATGAACGGCCGCTCACTCCGCGAGCCGGTGGTCCGTTTGAAACGCGACCTCTTTGAACTAATCCTCGGAATCGGGATCCTGGCGCTGGGCCTCGTCGTCATCCTGTTCACCTTCTCGCAAGCGTTCGCAATCGCCACGAACCCGGGGCCCTGGCTCCGCAACCAACTCCCGCAACAGCAGCAACCCACGGGACCGTCCGCTTCGTTCGATTGGACGAGCAACGACGCGACCGTCACCTTCGCCGACTCGAGCCGAGCGGGAGACGCCCAGATCGTCTTGTGGGACTGGGATTTCGGCGACGGGCAGCGAGGTAGCGCGCAGAACCCGACGCACACGTACTCGTCGTACACGACGTACCAGGCGAGCCTCGTCGTGCGGGATGCGAATGGGAAGGAGAGCCTCGCGGTGGCCCAGGTCATCACGGTTATCGGCGACACGCGATCCGGACGTGGTGTTAACACCCCGACCGGAGCGGGGCTGAACCTCAATCTGGACTTTGCAGGCGTCCTTCTCCCGATCGCGATCGTCTTCCTCACGTTCGGCCTGTTCCTCGTGATGACGGTCGCGGGAGGGGCGATCATGAGGGCAGGCTGGAACATCCTGAAGCCCAAGCCCGAGACGATCCGCGTCCGGCTGAAGCCGAAGCACCTCACCCAGGGGTTCGAGGACGACTCGATGCCGACGACCCCGCCGCCCCCCGCGACATAGGTCAGCGACTACCCGAGGTACGCGGGAACTCACTCGCGAGGGAGCCTGGGCACGACATCGGAGACGACGTCCGCGATCGAGACGGACCCGCGCACCTCGTCGAGGATGGGGGACCGGACCCCGGTCATGATCGCGAGGACCCGGAGGATCCCTTCATACTTCCGATCCACCCGAACGCCGAAGATGACGTTCGCGTCGGGCCGCATTTCCGCCGTCAGGCCCTCCACCACCTCGTTCGCCGTTCGGAGGCGCAGTCCCGGGCCCGCGCTAATGTGGATGAGAGCGCCGCTGGCGCCGTGGTAGTCCACGTCGAGTAGCGGGTTATCGAGGGTATCGGAGACGACCTGATCCGTGTCGTCCTCGGCGTTCTCCCCGTAGAAGACGGTCGAGGTCCCACCGGACTCGAGGATCGTGCGCACGTCGCTGAAGTCCAGATTGATCAGCGAGGGCAGGGTGATCGACTCCGTGATGCCCTTGATTACCTCGCTGATGAGGTGGTCCATCACGGCGAACGCCTGCTCGACGGGAAGGTTCGGGACGAGGTCCAGCAGCCGATTGTTGTCCAGCACGATGAGCGAATCCGAGGAGCTCCGCAGACGCTGGATCCCGGCCCGGGCGTTGCTCATGCGGCCCCGCTCCGCCCGGAACGGCGTCGTGGCCAGGGTGATGACGACGCTGCCTCCGGCCTGCGCGAGGTCCGCGATGACCGGCGCGATCCCCGTCCCGGTGCCCCCGCCGAGGCCGACCGTGATGAACGTCAAGTCGGCGTCCCCGATCTGATTCCGGAGTTCCTGCTCCGCGAGTTCCGCGCACCGTTCGCCGATGTCCGGCTTGCCGCCGGCGCCCATTCCCCGCGTGACCCCGCCCCCGATCAGGACCTTGCGGTCCGCCTGGATCGAGTCGAGGTGCACGGCGTCCGTGTTCACCACGACGGTCCGCGCCCCGTGAATACCCATCCGATGGAGACGGGCCACGGAGTTCCCTCCCGCGCCCCCGCATCCGATGACGAGGACCCGCGGCCGGCCGATGGCGAACGAGTCGAGGAACGACTGGTTCCCGGAACGCTGTGCGGTCTCGAGGCCCATCCTTGGTCCCATCCCCGGCGAGGCGCGGCAGGCCATCGCCGATGCTCGCGCGTCTGAGGGGCGCGCGTCCCGGCCACGATACGCTATCGCTCGGCCCCTTCCATGGCCTTATGGAGCCGGCGGCGGACATACTCCCGGACCGCGTTTCGGACCGCGTCCTCGACGGAGACGGAGTCGCCCGACTTCACGAGCTGCTGGAGGTCCACCACGTTCCCCTTCGGCAGTTCGATCATGAGCTTTCGGATGTAGTCCGGCGCGAAATGGATGTCAATGAACCGGTCGATGGCAGCGCGGATCGCATCGGACACGGTGTCGTAGTCCCCGCTCTTGACGAGCTGGTGGAGCGCCTTGACCTTATCGGGCGGGAGGCGGATGGTCACCCGTTCGGATTCGGATGGCATGATTTGCCCTGGCCGATCGCGCGGATCGGTTGTCTGACGTTCGTATGACGAGCTGCTTATTTAAAGATATGTCATCCCCGAATCCCTCCGGGGAACAACCGGATTCGAGCGAGTCCGAGCGAGCGGCGCCTAGAGCGCCCTCATGCAGTAGTTCTTCGGATTGTGTTCGACCTCGGCGAGGCCTATTTCAACGATTCGCCGCCTTCAGGTAGACGGTTGTTAGGGAAGGGCTCGTGCTTTTGGCAAGAGCCTCGCCAGCGCCCGACTCTCCGAAAAGCGGGCCCCGTGGACTCGCATTTCCTTCTCCGCAATTTCCGAATCCCCGGGCTTCAGGTCCACGCCGCGAATCGCATCGCGGAGGACACGGACCGGCATGCCTCGTCGCAGGGCGTCCAGCGCGGTCGCGCGAACGCAGTAGTCCGTCGCGAGTCCGCAGATCACCAACTCGTCCACACGGAGCTCGTGTAACGCCGATTCGAGATCGCGTCCGCGATCCGTGAACGCCTGGAACCCGGAGTACGAATCGACCTCGGGATCCATCCCCTTCGAGAGGACGAGCGACCCCTTCGGCACGTCGAGGCCCGGATGGAAGCGCGCGCCCTTCGTCCCTTGGATGCAGTGGGGTGGCCATGCGCCGCCGAATTCCTTGAAGTGTTTCGTCACCCGCGGGTGCCAGTCCCGCGTAAAGGCGACCGGCAGACCGCGGCGTGTGAACAGGGCGACCGCCCGATTCACGCGAGGGATGATCGCGTCTCCATCCGGCACGCCGAGGGCTCCGCCGGGGCAGAAGTCGTTCTGCATGTCGACGACGAGCAGGGCGGCCCTCTTCCCCACGGTCCCCGGTCCGCCATTCCGACGAGTCGCTAAAAGGTTGCGGCCTTGCGAACCTGTACGAAATCGTCATCGTAGTCCTCGCGGAACGCGAGCGTGTCGGGTAGCGCCTCGAACCATCGGGCTTCGATGACCTCATGTCCGGGTCGGAGATCAACGGACTGCGCGCGGGCGATGAATTGAGCGAAATATCCGTGCCGGGCCCGACTCCCGTCCGTGAGCGTTTCGTGGACAATCCGGGTGAGGGCCAGATGCATCAGCTCGACGCCGACCTCCTCCCGCACCTCGCGGCGGAGCCCTCCGTCCGTCGTCTCTCCGGTCTCCAGCAGGCCACCGGGCGTGAACCACAATTCCCCCGCGGAGGGTCGCCCAACGCGGACCAGGACGACGTTTCCTCGGCCGTCGTGGATGAGACCGCCTGCCGCCCAGAACGGCGTCCGGCCCTTCCGGCGAAAGAAAGGATCGTCCGATGGAACGGTCCGCGTTCGGCGAACGATTGGGACGCGACCGAATTTCGCGAAAGCGTCGGCCATTCGATCCTTGCACTCTCCGGGGCACACGGAGGCTTCGAACGCCGGAAAGGTTATTTAACATCCCTCCGGCTTCCCGAGCCGCGCACCGGAGGCGCGTTCGTGCTCGAGGACGTTTCGGACCGGGCCAACAAGGTCTACGACGCGATGAAGTCCGCTGGCATCACGTCGGAGGACAAGATGCGGGATGCGGAGGCGATCACGAAGCTGTCCAAGCTCCCGAAGAATTTCGTCCTCACGGCCCTTCAAGAGCTGCAGTCGAAAGGGTATGCGAGGCGAAAGGCCCGAGAGAAGGCGGCGGGCTACTACCTCGTGAAGTGACGCGCGGAGTCAGCGGCGCTTCCGCGGCAAGGCGGCGGCGACCATCATTGGCAAGAGGGCGGAGGCATCCCCCTCGATCGTCACCTGCTTCGCGGTTGGCTTCACCTTCCCCCACGAGATGCCTTCCCGCACCCGCGCTCCGCTCAGGCTGCCGTCCCACTCCGGCGCCGTCGTGATGTAGACCGCGTAATCGAGGCCGCCTCGGAACTGGTTCCACCAGATCGTGTGGTGCTTCGACACGCCCCCGCCGATCATCAACGCGCCGGTCTCCTTCGCGCGGAAGACGATGTCCGAGAGCTCGGCCTCGTCGCGGAACTGGTCGATCCCAAAGGCCTTGTGGTCTTGCCAGAACGACCAGAGCTGGTAGCCGACGGCCCCGTCGAAGATCGCGGGCACGTACACGGGGATGCGGTTCTTCCAGGCCCACCAGAGCAGCGAGGCCCGGCTCCCGGTGCGGCGGCCGAGTTCCCAGAGGAGCTCCTTCGTCGACAGGGACCGCCGGCCCGATTCCCAGAGTGCGCGGAGCATGGGTTGGACTTTCTCTTCCAGCACGAGGCCGTACGACTCGTTCGGCACCAAGACGTTGCCGAGCCGATTCACGCCGAGTCGATGCAGCTCGACGTCGTCGAGTTCGAAATCCCCGTGGTAGTAGGGTCTCCAGACCCGAGCGAGGTCGTGGTCCGCGGTGCCGCACGTTGTCACGATAACGTCCACGAGCTTCCGCTCGACCAAGCCGCGCAAGATCCCGCGGACGCCGGTGGCCATCAGGGCCGCCGGGAATGAGAGGAACGTCGTGCATTCCGCCCGACGGAAGATCGTCCGCAGGATCCCGACGCCCTCCGCGATCTTCTTTGCGGTGAAGCCACCGCCCCGGTCCATCTCCGCCACGAGCGCCGCGACGTCGCGGGCGCGCGCGAGATCGATGTCCTCCACCTTGCGACGGAGCAGGTCTCCCTTGCGCATCCGGCGCCGAATCCTAGGGTCTCGATAAAAGGCTATGGAGCGAGGAGCGCCCGGAGACGCTCCCAGACGCCGAGGGGACCTCGCCAGCGGAAGACGCTGCCGCAATCCGCGCACCGTCCCCCGCCGTCGTCGTCGAACGCGACCCGCCGCGACGAACAGACGCCGC
>WNGQ01000184.1_pt2 | contig 60166 bp, 52 predicted proteins | sample 5407661 | NCBI WGS metagenome assembly WNGQ01 (sample SAMN13153382, study PRJNA577476) | soil metagenome | isolation source: 60 cm soil or saprolite under Garry oak tree replicate 2 | place: USA:California | collected 2016-06-15
TCTTGCTCTCCGGTGAGAGCGCTCCCACCCCCCAGCTCCCATGAGTACTGGAATCCCCCCCGCACCAGTACCAGCACGAGTAGAGGTCCTGCCATGCCCCCACGCCCCCGCCACGTCCGCAGCATCGCGCTGACCGTCGCGCTCCTCGCCGGCCTCTTGACGATCGCCGGCGTCGTCACGCAGGTGGTCACGACCCAGACGGCGTCAGCCGACACGACGCTCTGTGACCAGTTCGCCAGCATGCCGATCCAGAACGGGCGCTACATCGTCCAGAACAACCGCTGGGGCTCCAGCGCCACCCAGTGCATCGACGTCACCGGCGCTGGGTTCTCGGTCACCCAGCAGGACGGCACCAAAGCGACCAACGGGGCGCCGAACTCCTACCCGTCGATCTACTACGGCTGCCACTACGGCAACTGCAGCAGCGGGACCACCCTGCCCCTGCAGGCCAGCACCAGCGCCTTCGCGGCGATCACCACCAGCGTGACCATGACCTACCCGAGCGCCGGGACCTGGGACGCCGCCTACGACATCTGGTTCGACCCCACCCCGCGCACCAACGGCCAGAACACCGGCGCCGAGATCATGGTGTGGCTGAACCACCAGGGCGGCATCCAGCCGGTCGGCTCCCAGGTCGCCACGGTCACCCTGGCGGGAGGCACCTGGGCGGTGTGGGAGGGCAACGTCGGCTGGAACGTCGTTTCCTACGTGCGCACCAGCGCGGCCAGTTCAGCCAGGTTCCCGGTCGCCACCTTCTTCAACGACGCCGTGCACCGCGGTTTCGCCCAGACCTCCTGGTTCCTCACAAGCATCCAGGCCGGTTTCGAGCCCTGGCAGGGCGGCGTCGGCCTGGCAGTGAACGCCTTCACCGTCACCACCACCGCCAGCGCCAGCAGCCCAGCCGCACCCATCACCAGCGCCAATTCCCCGGCCGCCAACAGCGTGGCGACCCCCTCGACCACGGTATCCACCGCTCCGGCTTCGGCCTCAACCCAAACCTTGGCCCACCACAACAGTCCGAACTGCAAGAAGTGAGCGTTCCCAGCAGCGCTCGCTCACGAATCGTCGGCGGGCAAAAGGGTGAAACCCTAACCCCACAACGGTCTGACGGTGCGGAAATGCCGCTGATCCAAGGTAAGCAAGCGGGTTGTGCGCGCCCTGGCCGCGAGCACCACGATCGACGCGTCGGCCAAGCCAATATTTTGATCGCTGTGGCGCTCGATCACCTCGGTTGCTGCGGCAAGCTCCTCGCTGTTGAACGCGGCGAGCTGGTATGCCCCCGCTGGCAACCTGCCTCAACAACGCTGTCTCGACCTTCACACCAAGCCTGGTGAGCAACAGGTAGTCCAGTTCAGCGAGGACGAATGGAGAGAGCAGGAAGGGCCCCGGGTCAACTTCCAACGCCTCGCGCGCGGCGTGGTGATGTCGTTGGTCGGCATCGAGCGCGGCCAGAAGGCCGCTGGTGTCCAGAACGATCACTCGCCGAAGCCTGCCAGAGCCTCGTCCACACGCTCAGCCAGCGTCGGATCGCCGCTGCGGAACAGCGGCAAGATCGGCCGCGGCTGAGCTTCTTCCGCGAGCAGCCGCTCGATGGCCTGACGGATCAACTCCGCTTCGGGCTGCCCTCGGCGGTGGGCGGCCTGCGCCAAGCGATGCTTGAGGCTTTCAGGAAGGTAGACGGTCGTCTTCTGCATGCTTGTATGGTAGCCCGTATGGCGACGCCACTTCCCCCGGCGACCCGCGCAGCTTCGTACCAGGTCAACGCTGCAATGGGTGGCGCCAGCGCAGCCCCGGGAACCGGCTGAAATCCCGGTCGGTCGTGATCCACTCGCTGCCCGACTCGATCGCCAGGGCCGCAAGATAGGCATCAGGCACAAGGTTGCCCTTGGCTCCGGCGGACCGGCACAGAGCTGCGAAGATCTCCCAGTGCCGCGGGCCCGGCGCGATCGGGACACAATTCGGCTGACTACGCGCCCGTTCCGCGAAGGCCATGGCGAGATCAAGCGGGGTGGGGACATTGAAGACCCGAGGATTCGTCACCACCCGAACAAAGCCGCTGAGCACCAGGTCCGACATGCCGTAGGCTTCGTCACCGGCGAGCACGCCCCGCAGCCAGTCAAGATAGTCGTTGTGTTCCGGCAACTCCGCGCGGTGGGCGTACACCAAGACGTTGACGTCAATCAGGCGCATCCGCTTGATCCATCAACTCGAGTAGCGCGGCTGAGTCGTCCAGGTCAACCCCTGGCTGGAGGCCGCCGCCCCGGAAGGTGGGCAGTTCGACGATGCGTTGCGCGGTACGACCCTGCCGGTTGAGCGTCTCGCGCAAGGCGTCTTCGATGACTTCGGTGAGGGTGCGACCGGTTCGCACCGCCAACTGCTTCGCAGCCCGCAAGAGCTCGTCGTCTACCCTGATCGTGGTCCGCATGCATCAAAGCATGCATGCATGTCATCAATATGTCAACCCTCTGCTCACAGGACGACAGGTGTTCGTCAGGACGATCACTTGCCCAAGCCTGCCAACTCCCTTTCATGTACTCCTGGGCGGACAGTTTCACACTAGGCAGGCAAAGGGGGGAGTGGTGTAATAGCGTCCCATTGCAATCGATTGCGGGCGGGCTTCGTCGCCGGAGCAACCCGAGTCGGGCGAGGGAGGCTGAGATGGGCAGGAACGAGAAGTTCATCGATCCGGCGAACTGGGCCAGCCTCAAGCCGTTCGGAGTGGGTGAAGGGCGGCCGAACAACTACCAGGAGCTGTGGCGGGCCTTTTGGGAGAACCGCGATCAGGCGCGCTATGCCTGGCGGATCCTGACCCAGGGGACCTGCGACGGGTGCTCGCTGGGGACCAAGGGGATGCGGGACTGGACCATGGACGAGGTCCACCTGTGCAACATCCGGCTGCGGCTGCTGCGGCTCAATACCATGCCGGCGCTGGATGCGGCGGTGCTCGGCGACGTCGCGCCCCTGACCCAGAAGCGGGGGTCCGAGCTGCGGGAGCTTGGCCGGCTGCCCTACCCGATGGTGCGGCGCGCCGGGGAGGCGGGGTTCTCGCGGACCAACTGGGAGCAGGCGCTGGAGCTGATCGCCGCCCGCGTCCGCGCCAGCAGCCCGGAGCGGCTCGGGGTGTACCTGACCAGCCGCGGCACGCCCAACGAGACCTACTTCGCGGCGCAGAAGGCGGTCAGGGCGATGGGCACCAACGCGATCGACAACGCCGCCCGGATCTGCCACTCGCCGAGCACCTTCGGGCTCAAGGGCGCCCTCGGCGTGGCCGCCACCACCTGCTCCTACAGCGACTGGATCGGCAGCGACCTAGTGGTGTTCATCGGCTCCAACGTGGCCAACAACCAGCCGGTGGCCATGAAGTACCTCTACCACGCCAAGAAGGCCGGGACCAAGGTCGCCGTGGTCAACAGCTACCGCGAGCCGGGCATGGAGCGCTACTGGGTGCCCTCCAACGTGGAGAGCGCGGTCTTCGGCACCAAGATCTCCGACCGCACCTTCCTGATCAACGTGGGCGGCGACATCGGCTTCCTCAACGGCGCGCTCAAGCACATGGTCGAGCACGACCTGGTCGACAGCGACTTCATCGCCAACCACACCGAGGGATTCGAGGCGCTGGCCGCCAGCCTCCGCGCGCAGCCGTGGGAGGAGCTGGAGGCGGTCGCCGGGGTCTCCCGCCAGGAGATGGCCGCCTTCGGCGACATGGTGGGCCGGGCCAAGACGGCGGTGTTCGTGTGGAGCATGGGCATCACCCAGCACCAGTGCGGCGAGGACAACGTCCGCGCGATCATCAACCTCGGCCTCTCCAGGGGCTTCGTCGGGCGCGACAAGTGCGGCCTGATGCCGGTCCGCGGTCACTCCGGCGTACAGGGCGGCGCCGAGATGGGCGCCTACTCGACCGTGCTGCCGGGCGGGCTGCCGCTCACGGAGGAGAACGCCGCCCGCTTCAGCGAGCTGTGGGGCTTCAAAGTCCAAGCCGGCAAGGGCCTGACCGCCCCGGAGATGCTGGACGCCGCCGCTGACGGGCGCCTCGACGTGCTGCTCAGCTCTGGCGGCAACTTCCTGGAGGTGCTGCCAGACCCGGACTGGTGCCGGGCGGCGATGGAGCGGATCCCGCTGCGGGTCCACCTCGACATCGTGCTGTCCAGCCAGATGCTGGTCGACCCCGCCGAGGTGGTGGTGCTGCTGCCCGCCCAGACCCGCTACGAGCTGGCGGGCGGGGTCACCGAGACCTCCACCGAGCGGCGCGTCATCTTCAGCCCCGAGATCGATGGGCCGCGCATCGCCGAGGCGCGCGCCGAGTGGGAGGTGTTCATGGAGCTGGCCCGGAGGGTCCACCCGGACCTGGCCGAGCAGCTCCACTACGACGGCACCGCCGCGATCCGCACCGACATCGCCCGCGCCATCCCGGTCTACGACGGCATCCAGCACCTGTCGAAGTTCGGCGACCAGTTCCAGTACGGCGGCCCGCACCTGTGCGCCGGCTGGAAGTTCCCAACCCCCGACGGCAAGGCGCACTTCTCGGTGGTGACACCGCCGCCTCAGGAGGCCCTGCCCGAGGGCAGCTTCCGGGTCGCGACGCGGCGCGGCAAGCAGTTCAACAGCATGGTCCACGAGCACACCGACGCGCTCACCGGCGCGGTCCGCGACGCCGTGCTGATCAGCCAGCCCGACGCCGACCGGCTCGGCCTCGCCAGCGGCGACCGGGTCGTGCTCACCAGCGCGGCGGGCTCCTTCCAGGGCCACGCCTTCGTCGCCCCGGTCATGCCCGGCAGCCTGCAGGTGCACTGGCCGGAAGGTGAGGTGCTGATCGACCGCACCCGCCGCTCACCGGAGGCCGGCATCCCCGACTTCAACGCAATCTGCACCATCGAGAAGCTCCAGCAAGCCCCGATTCCCCAGCCCGCCACTGCCTGAGCCTGACTGCGGAAGCGAACGCATCGGTTGCCGGTCAGGTTGGCCTGACCGGCAGAAGCGAGGGAGGACCCCGTGGCAATCACATCCACCAGTCCCACCAGAATCCGCTGGCCGCTGGCCGGCGCCGCCGTCCTGGTCCAGCTCGCGGTCGGCGCGGTCTACGCCTGGAGCGTGTTCACCACCCCGTTCCGCACCCAGATGGGGTGGACGAAGACGCAGGCGGCGCTGCCGTTCATCTTCACCATCGGCATCCTGTTCGTCGGCACCTTCGTCGGCGGCCGCCTGCAGGACCGCATCGGACCCCGCCCCGTCGTCCTCACCGGCGGGGTGATCTACGCGATCGGGATCATGCTGGCCTCACTGGTCAACACCCATGACCAGCTCTGGCTGCTGGTGCTCAGCTACGGGGTGATCGCCGGCTTCGGGCTTGGCATGGTTTACATCGTGCCCATCGCGATGCTGGTCAAATGGTTCCCCGACAAGCGCGGGCTGATCACCGGCATCGCGGTCGGCGGTTTCGGCGGCGGCGCCCTGATCACCGCGCCGGTCGCCCACCGGCTCATCGACCCCAAGGACGTCGCCCAGGTGTTCCTGCCCCTCGGGATCGCCTACCTGGTGGCGATCCTCATCGGCGGGTCGTTCTTCCGCAACCCGCCGCAGGGCTACAGCGTGCCCGGGTTCGTGCCCGCCCAGGCGAAGGTCGCCGGCACCGCCGACACTTACACCCTCGCCGAGGCCATACGGACCCCGGAGTGGTACCGGCTGACCGCGATCCTGACCCTGAACGTCACCGCCGGCATCGCGCTGATCTCGCAGGCGTCGCCGGCCATCGTGCAGATCACCGGCGTCAGCAAGGCCAGCGCCGACGGCCTGGTCGGCATCCTGGCCTTCTTCAACGGCGCCGGGCGGATCTTCTGGGGCTGGTCCAGCGACACGCTCGGCCGCATGCGCACCTTCATGGTGATCTTCGCCCTGCAGGTGGTGTGCTTCGCGCTGCTGCCGTCCGCCTCACCGATCGCCCTGTTCGCGATCCTGGCGGCCGTCGTCTACCTCTGCTACGGCGGCGGCTTCGGCACCATGCCGGCGACGGCGGCCGACTTCTTCGGCGCCAAGAACGCGGGGGCGATCTACGGGTCCATCATCGTGGGCTGGAGCCTCGGCGGCGTCATCGGCCCCCTCGCCATCGCCGCCATCTCCGACCGCACCGGCAACTACAACCTTCCCTTCTACCTGATCGCCGTGCTGGCGCTGGTGTCCATGCTGATCCCGGCGACCACCCGCAAGCCAAGCGAACGGGTGGTGGCCACCGAACAGGTCGCCGGGGCGTAACGCCCAGGCGTAACGACGGGCGGGTGGTGGCTGGCTGCAGGCTCAGCCACTACCCGTTTCGCCCTCGCCTTCGCCTGCTAGGCGTTCGATTACGCGTAGCAGGACGCTGTGGTCGTCGCCGCCGAAGCCGTTCCAGCAGGCGGCGCCGAAGAGCTGGTCGACCAGGGCGGTCAGCGGCAGGGCGACGCCCTCGGCGCGGGCGGCGGCCAGGGCGAAGCCGAGGTCCTTGAACTGGAAGGCGGCCGCCCCGCCCGGCCGGAAGTCGTGGTGGAGCAGCTTGTCCCCCTTCACCTCCAGGACTCGGCTGCCCGCCAGCCCGCCCGCCAGCACCCCGAGCACTCTGGCCGGGTCCAGGCCGCCCTTGCGCGCCAGCACCACGGCCTCGGAGAGGGCGGTGATGGTGGCGCCCACCACGATCTGGTTGCACGCCTTGGCGAGCTGCCCGGCGCCGAGCGGACCCAGGTGGTCGACGGTGGTGCCCATCGCCTCCAGGAACGGCCGCACCCGGGCGACGTCGCTGTCGGTGCCGCCGGCCATGATGCTGAGCGTGCCCTGCTCGGCGCCGACGTCGCCGCCGCTCACCGGGGCGTCCACCACCGCCACGCCGGTCCCGGCCGCCTCCAGGCGCGCCCCCAGCGCTCGGACCCCCACGGGGGAGACCGTCCCTAGCACCACCAGCACGCTGCCGGGACCCATCCCAGCCAGCAGCCCGTCCAGGCCCGCCAGCACCTCCTCCACCTGCGGCAGGTCAGGCAGCATGGTCAGCACCACCGGCACCGCCGCCCCCACCTCCGCCGGCGTCCGTGCCACCGCCACCGCCGCCACGGCGGCCAGTTCCCCGGCCCGCGCGGCGCTGCGGTTCCACACCACCACTTGGTACCCGGCCCTGGCGAGGTTCCGCGCCATCGGCCGCCCCATCGTCCCGAGCCCAATGAACCCGACGGGCTCCCCCTGCCGCTCCCGCTCCTGCATGCGGCCGATCCTACAAGGGTTGACGGGCTGCCCGAAGAGCGGACAATCAAGCGCTACGGCGTGAATATTCCAACCTGCGCGATTGAGGGGGAGGCGTGGGCCGCCCAGGGGTGGAGCAGATGAGCGGACTCATCGGGCGCAGCAACGAACTGCAGGTGTTTCGGGACGTCCTTAGCGGCGTCCTGCCGCACCGCATCCTGGCCGTGAGCGGTCTCGCCGGCGTCGGGAAGTCGACCCTCTTGGGAGCCTTCCAGTCAATCTGTGTTGAGGGCGGAGTCCCGCACGGGCTGATCAACGCCCGGTCAACGGCTGAGCGGGCTGTCCGCTATCCCTCGGTGGTGGAGACCCTGGCCGCTCTGGAGCGAGGCCTATCGAGCACTGGCTGCCGCACCACGAATCTACACAAGCGTCTCAACCAGTACTTTCAGATCCACGGCCGGGTCGTGGAGAAGGTCGGCGGGCCGGAACGGCTGGCGAGCGTGGGCGTGCAGGCAGGAAGAGCGATATTCCGGGCAGTATCCGCGCTCCATCCGATCCTCCAGCCTATTGACGAGCTGTTGCCGGACGAACTCCCGGACCACGTCGCCAAGGCGATCCGCGGGTACCTCAACGCACGCGACTTCGAGCTGTTCAGCAGGCCGGCCGAGGGGCTCACCAAGGCACTGCTCGATGACCTGAGTGCACATCTGGCGCGTCGCCGGGCTTCGCGGGTCGTCCTGTTCTTCGATGAGTACGAACGCATCCTGGACACGATCGACTCCTGGTTGCGGCGGCTTTCCGACGGCGGCTACGGGCCATTCGACCGCCGGGTGCTCCTGGTGCTCGCCGGACGCCTGTCGCTCGGCCAGGACTGGATCGCCCGAGGGCATAGGCACGGTCCGGACGAACTCAGGGAGTTGCTGCTATCGCCCTTCACCGTCCAGGAGGTGGCGCTCTACCTCGAAGACCGCCTGGGTATCGCCTCGGAGCGGGCTGCTCTCGTCGCCCGCCAGTTCGGCGAGATGTGGCGGTTGCCGCTGGTCACGCGCCTACTGGCCGTGCGCCCAGAGCGCCTGAAGGACCAGCTGGAGGCCGGCGAATGGGCGACGTTCCAGGGAACCCTCGCCAAGGAGCTGGTAAACCGCCTCTTCGACGAAGCCACCCCGGCGCAACGTGAGGCGGCCCTGGCGGTGAGCGTGGCGCAGTCGTTCAACCTGCAGGTTATCGAGGTGGTCCTTGCCGACCGCGACCTGGCCAATGCCAGGGAGCACTTCGACTGGCTCGAAGGGCAGCACTTCGTCAACCCGAACGCACCCCCCTACAGCTTCTTCGACCTCATCCGTGAGGCATTCCTTACCAGGCTGCGGACAATCGACGCCAGCCGACTCCGACAACTGCACCTGCGCCTCCGGGACCATTACACGGCGCTGGCCGTGCCAGGCGAGGGCGGAGCGGCGGGCGCGGGCCTGCCCGAGGCCCCGCTGGAGGCCACCTATCACCACGTCTCCGGCACTACAGCGGACCCGCTGATGACCGCCCTGAAGGATCTCCTCCACTGGCTTCCCGAGTCCTATCAGCTGACCGTCCAGTGGAGCAGGATGCTCCAGCAGGTCGCCACTGAGCGCCCGCTGTCTGGCCAGCAACGGGACGACCTAGAACGGCTTGCCAAGTTGCTGGACACATCGCGGAGCTTGAGCAATGCCATCGAACCAGACCGCGAACAGCAGCCAGTCGACCCCGCGATGGACGTGTTCTTCACAACCCTGTACAGGATCGAGCCCCCGAAGATCTCCGCGGCCGACGCGAGGCTGTGGCTTCGGTACTTCGAATGCAGACGCCAGATGACCAGCGGCGGCGACCATGCGGTCGAACAGGCAAAGACCGAACTGCTCGACCTCTGGCCGCGCGGGCAGGCGGTGGCCCTCCAGCCTGGTGCGAGCAAGCTCCTGGTGTTCTGTGTCGCGACCGACCTGGGAGAGGCCTGCACCCGCCTAGGCCTTATCGCCGAGGCAGTCGCGTGGAACAAACAGGCGCTGAAGGCCGCCCGCCAGGACAAGGCTCCCCTGCGGGAGGCCCTCGCCCGCTACCAGCTCAGCACCAACCAGAAGCGGCAGAGCCACTACCAAGAGGCGCTCGCAAACGCCGACAGGGCCATTCGCCTGCTCCGCAGGCATGCCCCGTCGAGCCATTACCACCTCGGACGTTTCCTGCTTGACAAGGCGAACACGCTGACCTACCTGAACCGGCGGCAGGACGCTACGGAGGTGTTCGAGGAAAGCCGCAGGTACCTGAAGGACGTCAGCCCACTGAGCTATGCGGAGGCATCCCACCGACTGGGATGGCTGCTGCGGGTGCGCGGCCAGCTGGACGAGGCGCTCGCCAGGCATCAGGAAGCAATCGATAGCTTCGAGACGATCGAGGCTGAACTGCTGCAGCGCGGCACCATCGAGACCTCGGCACTGCCATTCCTGAAGGCCAAGGCGCTGCACAGCATGGGCAACGTGCTGTCAGAGCTTGACCGGCATGGCAAGGCGCTGGCCTCCTACTGGAAAGCGATCGAGATCTTCCACCGATTCGACAACCACCGGCATGAGGCGATCGCCCGCAAGGACCGCGCCTGGAGCTGCTTCAAGCGACACGGCCTCGACGTGGCCAGAGGGGACCTGGAAACCGCGCTGCGGTGGCTCGCAGAGCCCGGCCAGCCAGAGGACAAATCCACCACCCACCTCATCGAGGGATGGCTCACGCTCTCGCGCATGCACCTGGTCTGCGGCCAGCGCGAAGCGGCGAAGACCGCGTACGAGCAGGCGTGCTCGGAACTCCCCCCCGCTGGCGTCGACGACCCCTACCTCACCGAGCGGGTCCGCCTGCACGGTACGCTGCTCGCGGTCCTCGCAGGAGACAACCGCGACGTCGAGGAGCGGCTTGGGCAGGCTGAAGCCTACGCCAATGCCGAGGAGCCGCCGCTGTGGTCGCTGCTCACGCAGGCAACCATGATCAGAGCACTCCGCGCGGACCGCGCGAACGATGCGGATGGGGCGCATGCTAGGCTCACCGCCGCCCGGACGGAGGCCGCACGCTGGAACCGGGTCCTTCCGATGGAGGTCAGCGAGTTCTGGGACGCCCTCCACGACGCGGGGAAGGCAGGGCAGACGCGAGTGGACGAGCAGTCGCCGCAACCGGCCGAAGAGATGATCGACGTCTTCGACCCTGAAGGAAACTGGCTCGGGCGGGAGACCAACCGCAAGGCGCATGCCGACGGGCTGTGGCACCGGTCGTTCCACTGCTGGATCGCCTACCGGCGCGACGACGGCGTGAAGGTCGTCGTCCTGCAGCGGCGTGGCCCCTACAAGCGCGACTACCCGAACTACCTCGACATCAGCGCCGCCGGCCACTACCAGGCGGGCGAGGACGTCGAAGGCGGCATCCGCGAGCTGGAGGAAGAGCTTGGCGTCAGCGTCGACGCCAAGCAGTTGCGGCTGGTTGCCCGCCGGACCATCAACGAGCAACTGGACAACGGCACCGTTAACCGGGAGTTCCAGGACATCTACTTCCTGCTGGAGACGGTCCGCCCGCGTGCCTGCAAGCCCTCCTACCCCGAGGTGGGCGGCGTCTTCCAGGCACCGATCCAGGGCCTGCGGGAGCTGCTCGACGGTGAGGCCCAGACCGTCGACTGCAAGGGGAGGGCGTTCGCCATCGACACCGAGAAACTGGAGCCAGCCACCCTCACCGCGACCGTCGACCACTTCATCCCGGCATCAAGAACCTACCTCAAGGTGATCCTGCGGGAGCTTGACCGCCATGTCGACCTCGCCGACGGGCACGGGGAGGCGCCCACGACCGATGCCGTGGTGCTCGACGACGGTTCGCAGTGGCAGCCGCTCTGGAGCACCGGCGGCGCGGCGCCGTAGCGGAGCAGCGACGCAGCGGAGGGAGAGAGGCAGGCCGGTGGCGGCGAACCGGGGAGCGGTGGTCGTCGGCGACGTCTTCGTCGACTACATCGGCGACCTGACCGCCGCCGCGGCGGCGGGACCGCCGTTGCCGACCGACCCGGCCGCCGATCTCCACGCGTTCGGTCCGGTCACCACCGAGGTTGGCGGCGCAGGGGTGCAGTTCGCCGTCGCGGCGCGGGCGGCGGGGTTCGAGCCTGTCACGCTCATCGGCAAAATCGGCGGCGACGCCGGCGGCCGCCCCGACGAGGCGGGCGTGCAGGCGCGGGAGTACCTGCGGGCACACGGCGTCGAGCCGCTCCTCAGTGTCCAGGCCGGAGGGGCGACCGGGCGCGCAGCCATCCTGTATGTCCCGCCGAACCGGCGGATCATGGTCTCCGATCCACTTGCCAACACCACCCTCGTGCCCACCGACATCGGTGCGGCGGCCAGGGCGGCGGCGGGCACGGCCGCGTTCGCGCACATCTCGGGATTCCTGCTGCTGCAGCCCGGCCGGCGGCAGGCGGCCATATGTGTCCTGGAGGCAGCCCAGTCCGGAGGGGCCACCACCGCCCTGGACCTGGTCCCCCACGAGATCTACCGGTACCTGAGCTACCGCGACCTCGTCCAGTGCCTCGCCGGCACCGTCGACTGGCTGGTCGTGGAGCTGCCCACGGCACGGCGGCTGCTCGGCGCCGACGGCGCTGCGGCGACCGCTGAGGCGACCGCTGAGGCGGTGCTGGAGGCGCTCGCGCGTGACTTCCCGTCAGTGGCGCTCTACCCCGATCCCGGCTGTGCCCTGGTGTCCAGCCGGGGTGAGATGGCTGAGCTGCGCTTCGAGTACACACCCGGATCGCGCAGCCGGGGCCAGTCCGCCCGGGCGCAGGCGAGCCTGTTCGCCAAACACGTCTAAAGGTGACCTCATGGACCAGCTGCAGCCTGACCTTGCCGTGGACTTCTGCGGGTTGCGCCTGCGGCATCCACTGGTGCTGGCATCGGGCGGGCTTGGCGAGTCAGCCGACTCCCTCGCCCCGTTCCAGCGGACCGCCGCAGCGGTGGTGACGCGGACGATCCGGCTGCAGGTCGATGCCGACCGGCGTGTGTTCCCAAGCCCGCACCTGGCGCTTGGGCCACGCAAGGCCTGGCTGCTCAACTGCGAGTGGGGCAACCTCCGCCCCTGGGAGTACTGGCTGCGCGAGGGCCTGCCGCAGCTGCGGGAGCGGCAGGAGCGGGGGGAAGGCGGCGCGGTGATCGTGAGCCTCTCCGGCCGCGACATCGGCGGCTGCGCCGCGCTGGCCAGGCAGCTGGCGGGCGCCGGGGCGCAACTGCTGGAGATCAACGTCTCCTGCAGCCACGCCGGGCACCTGTACGGCCGCATCAGCGAGGACCGCGAGCACGTCGCCAGGCTGGTGGCCAGCCTCAAGGCCGCGACCTCGATCCCGGTGATGGTGAAGCTCGGCGCCAGCCCGGTGGTGGCCGAGATCGCCAGCGTCGCGGTGGCGGCTGGGGCGGACGCGCTCTCGACCACCAACAGCATCGGCCCCGGCCTCGACCTCGACCTCGGCAGCGGCCGTCCCCGGCTCGGCATCGCTGGCGGCATGGGCGGCCTGACCGGCCGGGCGATCTTCCCACTCGCCCTCCAAGCGGTCCACGAGATCGTGGAGGCGACCGGCGTCCCGGTGATGGGGATCGGCGGGGTGTCCTCCTACCGGGAAGTGGCCAAGATGCTGCTGGTCGGCGCAACCTGCGTGCAGCTCTACACCGAGGCGTTCTTCCAGGGTCCGGCGCTATTCGAGCGGATCGTCGCCGACCTGCGGGACTGGCTGGCCGAGCAGGGGCACACCTCGGTCGCGGGGCTGCGCGGTGCCAGCCGGGCGTGGCTGCAGCAGCCCTCCAACCTGGCAGCGCTGGTCCCAGAGGTGCTGCCGGACCGCTGTCGGCCGTGCGGCTGCTGCCAGCGCGTCTGCACGGTGGACGCGATCACCGTCGGTGCGGTCGCCCAGCTCGATGCCAGCGTGTGCATTGGCTGCGGTGCCTGCGTCGACGCCTGCCCTCCAGGGCTGTCGGCGATCGCCCTGCCGGACCAGCCGGCAGGTGCTGGCTGACCTGCGCCAGTTGACGGTGATCGTTCTGAATGTCTAGGTTGGCGCCCTACATCCGAGGCTGCACCGGCAACGGCCGGCAGGCGAGGAAGAGAGGGGGGCACATGCGACGGCCAGGGTCGTGGGCGGTGCTGGGGGCGTATGTGGGGCTGGTGGCGGCCAGCCACGTGCTGTGGATCTCGTTTGCGTCGGTGACCGCGCGGGCGGCGCAGAGCTTCCACACCACCGACGTGCGGATCGCGCTGCTGGTGTCGGTGGGGCCGCTGTGTTCTGCCGCGCTGTCGATTCCGGGTGGGGTGGTCGCCGACCGCTACGGCTACCGCACGCCGCTGCTGTGGGCGGGGCTGGCCACCGTGGTGTTCGCCTTCCTGCGGCCGCTGGCGGGAGGCTTCCCGGAGCTGCTGCTGCTCACCGTCGGGGTGCTGCTGCCGCAGCCGTTCCTCATCAACGCGGTCGCCGACCTGGTGAACCGGCATTTCCCCGAGGAAGAGACGGCCACCGCGACCGGGCTCGGCACCATGGCGATCTTCCTGGGGATCACCCTCGGGCTGATCGTCACGCCGGGGCTGGTCTCGGCGTTCGGGGTGCGCGGGTCGCAGGTGGTCTATGCCGCCGCGGCCACGGCGGCGCTGCTGGTCTTCTGGCGGCTGGCGCCGCGGCCGGTGCCGGATCGGCTGGTCGCGCCGGGGGAGCTGAGCATGCGCCAGGCCCTGGCGCGGGTGCTGCGCTCGGCGACGCAGTGGAAGCTGTCGGCCGCGCTGTTCCTCGGCTTCGGGTTCTACCTGGGGATCACCTCGTGGCTGGAGCAGATCCTGCGGCCCCGGGGCATCGGCAGCAGCGGCGCCGGGCTGGTCGCGGGCATGATCACCATCGCCGGCATGGTCGGGTCGGTGGCGCTGGGCGCCGCCAGCGACCACTTCCGCCGCCGCAAGCCGTTCCTGGTGGCGGCGGGGGTGGTGTCGGTCCCGGCGCTGTGGCTGCTGGGGCACCTCGGGACGATGGGGGTGCTGGCGGGGGTGGCCTTCGTGATGGGGTTCTTCCTGCTGGCAGCCCTGCCGGTCGCGATCGCGGTGGCGTCGGAGGACCCCACCCTCGGCCCCCAGGTCGGCAGCACCGCCGTCGGCGTGATCCTGCTCGCCGGGAACCTCGGCGGCGCGGTGGTGGTGGCACTGGTGGGGGCACTGAAGGGCGCAGGCGGCGACTTCAGCACCGCTGTCGCGGTCATCACCGCCCTGGCGGTGGTGTTCGTGGGGATCACCCTCACCATCCCCGACCCGCTACGCCCGGGCGACCAAGTGGAGCAGCACCCAGGCCTGGCCACGCCGGGACCGGGGCCGGGGCCGGGATGAGAGCGGCTGTTCCCCGCCAAGCCGGGCGTGGACGCCTCTACTACCTTGTGACGCCCGATACCCTGTAACGCCTGGTACCTGGTGATGCCTTGCAGAGGACGCCTACCCCAGGGGGAGCACCAGGATCTGGTCGTCGCCGGGCTTGGGGTTGCCGCGGCCGTCGCGGTTGCTGGTGGTGAGCCACAGCGTCCCGTCGGGGGCGGCGGCGACGGTGCGGAGGCGGCCGTACTGGCCGGCGAACAGGGCCTCTGGCGCACCGACCCGGCCGTCTGAGCCCAGCGGGACGCGCCAGAGGCGCTCACCGCGCAGGCAGGCCACCCAGATGCTGCCGCCGGCGATGGCCTCGCCGCTCGGCGAGGCCTGGTCGGGCGTCCAGGTGAGCAGCGGGTTGGCGTACCTGCTGCCGCCGGGGCCGGCGTCGGCGAACCCTTCCACCGTGGGCCAGCCGTAGTCGCGGCCCGGCTGGATCAGGTTGATCTCGTCGAAGTTGTCCTGGCCGAACTCGGTGGCATACAGCCGCCTGGCGGGGGCGGGGCCGAAGGCGAGGCCCTGCACGTTGCGGTGGCCGTAGCTCCACACCAGGGAACTGAAGGGGTTGCCCGGCGCGGGCTTGCCGTCAGGCGTCAGGCGCAGGATCTTGCCGCCGAGCGAGGACAAGTCCTGCGCACGGCCACGGTTGCCGGCCTCGCCGACGCCGGCGTACAGCATCCCGTCCGGCCCGAACGCCAATCGCCCACCGTTGTGGATGTTGCCGCGCGGGATGCCGCTGACCAGCACCTCCTGTGGGCCGAGGCGGCCGTCGTTCTGGTAGCGGAAGCGCACGATGCGGTTGTCGGAGGTTGCCGTGTAATAGGCGTACACCAGCCGGTCGCGCGCGAAGCTCGACGCCACCGCCAGGCCCAGCAGACCGCCCTCGCCCCGGGGGACGACGCCCGGCACGCGGCCGATCTGGTGGACCGCGCCGCTCGGGTCGATGCGCAGCAGCCGGGCGCTGTCCCGCTCCCCCACCAGCGCGCCCCCGCCTTCGGACTGGGGCAGGAACGCGACCCCCCACGGCACCTCCAGTCCCTGCGCGAGCACGCGCGGCGTGCCCATGCGGGCCTGCGGCAGCGCATCGCCCGCCGGCAGCGCGGACGGATTGTGCGCGTTGCCACGCGGGTGCGTGCACCCCGCCGCCAGGGCAACGGCGAGCACCAGCACCAGGCCTGGAACCAGGGCGGGGCGCTGGCCGGTCGTCACCCTTCACCTCGCCCTGGTCACGGCGCCGTCGGCGGCGGAGCCGACGATGGCGGCGTACTTGGCGAAGACGCCGGAGGGGTAGCGGGGCGGCGGCGCGGTCCAGGCGTCGAGGCGGCGGCGCAGCTCCTCGGCGGGGAGGTCCACCTGCAGCGAGCGGGCGTCCACGTCGATGGTGATCAGGTCGCCGTCCCGCACGACCGCCAGGGGACCGCCGACGACCGCCTCCGGCGCGGCGTGGCCGACCATCAGGCCGCGGGTCGCGCCGCTGAAGCGGCCGTCGGTCACCAGGGCGACCTCGCGGTCGAGCCCGTGGCCGACAATCGCGGCGGTGACGTCGAGCATCTCGCGCATCCCCGGCCCGCCGGCCGGGCCCTCGTAGCGGATCACCACCACGTCGCCGGGGGCGATCTCGCCCTGCTGGACAGCGGCGTAAGCGGCCTCCTCGGAGTCGAAGACGCGCGCTGGGCCCTGATGGCGGCGCAGCGCCGTCCCGCCGGCCTTGACCACCGCCCCGTCCGGAGCGAGGTTGCCGCGCAGGATCGCCAGTGACCCGCCCGCTTTGAGCGGGCGCGCAGCGCTGGCGACCACGCGCCCGTCCGGTTCGCCCTGCACCCCAGCGGCGATCTCGGCGAAGCTGCGGCCGTCCACGCTCAGCGCGGCGCCGTCGACCAGGCCGCCGCGGACCAGCTGCGCCAGCAGCAGCGGCGTGCCGCCGGCCGCGTGGAAGTCGCTGGCGACGTAGTCGCCGCCCGGCTTGAGGCTGGCGAGCACCGGGGTGCGGGCGCTGACGGCCTCGAAGTCGTCCAGAGTGAGCGGCACGCCCGCCTCGCGCGCGATTGCCAGCAGGTGCAGCACGCTGTTGGTGGAGCCGCCGGTGGCCGCCACCGCCGCGATGGCGTTCTCCAGCGACGCCCGGGTGACCAGGTCGAGGGGGCGCCGCCCGGCGGCCAGCACCGCCATCGCCAGGCGCCCCGCCGCCTCGGCCTGGCCCGGCCGGGCCGGGTCCACCGCCGGGGCGAGGCTGGAGCCGAACGGCGCCACGCCGAGGAACTCGATGGCCGTGCCCATGGTGTTGGCGGTGTACTGCCCGGCGCAGGTCCCTGGGCCGGGGCAGGCGACCCGCTCCAGCTCGTCCAGGTCCTCGTCGGAGAAGCGGCCCGCCGCCCGCTCCCCCAGCGCCTCCCACATGTCCTGGATGGTCACCGCGCGGCCGCGGAAGCTCCCGGGCAGCATCGGCCCGTTGTAGAGCACCACCGCGGGCAGATTCAGGCGGCACAGCGCCATCACCGCCGCTGGCACGGTCTTGTCGCAGCCGACCAGGCAGACCAGCGCGTCGAAGCGGTGCGCGCGCACCATCAGCTCGATCGAGTCCGCGATCACCTCCCGGCTGACCAGCGAGGCCTTCATCCCTTCGGTGCCCATGGTGAGGTTGTCGGAGACCGCGATGGTGTTGAACTCCAGCGGCGTCCCGCCCGCCTCCCGCACCCCCGCCGCGACCCGCTCGGCCAGCGCCCGCTGGTTGAGGTTGCACGGCATCGTGCCCGTCCAGGTCGAGGCGATCCCCACCACCGGACGGGCGATCTCGTCGTCGGACAACCCCATCGCCCGCAGGTGCGCGCGTGCAGGCGCCCGCTCAGGCCGGAACGGCGATTCGTTCGTCATGCTGCATCTCCCTCGGACTCGGCCTTGGCGAAGACGATCAAGGGGACCCGGCCGAAAATCGGTGCGGGCGGGTGGGCCGGGTCCTCGGCGGCGGCGTCGGCCTCCAGACGACGCAGCCCCGCCTCGAACTCGGTATCGGGTAGATGCTGCAGCGCCGTATCGGCCCGCAGGCGCGTGCGGGCGGCTGCGTCGCGCAGACTGCTCGCAGCGATGTCGGCGACGCTCTCGGCATGCTCCAGCGAGAACCCGGCGCCGGTGAAGACCGCCACGGTCTCGTCCAATCGTGGCAAGGTGGCGATCACCCGGTCGGCCCCGGGGAAGTAGCGCCGCAACAGCGTCAGGTCAACCAGGTCCGGCGCGTCGGGGAAGGCGCCGCGGATCACCACCCTGCCGTGGCCGCACAGCACCCGGTGGAGTTCCTGGGCGCTGCGCGCCAGATCGTCGAAGTGGTGAAGCACCACCGACAGCCACGCCGCCGCCACGCTCCCCCGCCGCAACGGGATCGCCTCAGCCCGCCCCCCGGCCATGAGCGCCGGGCCCGGCGCACCGGCCGTGGCCCCGCCGAGCGCTCCAGCGACGGCAGCGGCCCGCATCCCGGCTGACGGCTCGACCGCCACCACCCGCACCCCGAACCAGGCGTCGAGCAACGGCGACCATGCACCGGTCCCAGCCCCGAGATCGAGCACCCTGGAGCTGCCGCTGCGGTCAGGGCGCAGGCAGCAGCCGCAGCGTGGCGGGAGGTACGGACTGAGCGCGGAGCGCCACGCCGCCCGCTGCTCCGGGGTGCGGGCTCGTCCGGCGTCGTAGACGGCAGCCATACGGTCGTAGTCAACGCGGGCCATGCGCGAGCCCTCCTCCGGGGTGCTGCTACCGTCTCCAGGGTACGGTGCCGAACCTGAGCTTGAGGCGGTGGACTGCGTTGGGTGGGCAGACGACCTACTACGAGGCGGTTGGCGGGGAGGAGACCTTCCGCCGTCTGGTCGCGCGGTTCTACCAGGGCGTTGCCGCTGATCCGGTGCTGCGGGCGGTCTACCCGGAGGAGGACCTGAGCGGGGCTGAGGAGCGGCTGCGGCTGTTCCTGATCCAATACTGGGGCGGGCCGGCCACCTACAGCGAGCGGCGTGGGCACCCGGCGCTGCGCATGCGCCACGCGCGCTTCGCAATCGGGCCGGCGCAGCGGGACGCCTGGCTGCGGCACATGAGCGCGGCGATCGACTCGCTTGACCTGCCTGATGGGCTGGCCGCGCCGCTGCTCGAGTACGTGCACATGGCCGCGAACGCGCTCACCAACCAGCCGGGCTGACCGGCTGCTGGACGCTCGCGCCGCCGCTGGAAGTGGGGCTGGGCAGCGCCGATCGCGCCTGCGTGCGGTGCAGCACCCGGCCCGGTCGTGGGGCCGGTCGTACGCCGTTCCACCAGCCCGGCGGCAACGGCTCGCCGGGCTGGCACAGGAGCGCCTCCAGATGGTCCAGGCCCCGCAGCCCCGCCACCACCAGCAGGCGCCGTAGCAGCGCCGCAGTGGCGCGGGCGTCGTCGAGCGCCGCGTGTTCGTGGCGCTGGGTGATCCCGAACCAGGCACAGCAGCTCGACAGCCGGTAGGAATCGAGATCCGGGTAGAGCCGGCGGGTCAGCTCCAGGGTGCACAGCAGCGGCAGCTGCGGCAGCTCCCGCCCGCACAGCGCCAGCTCGCCGCGCAGGAACCCCACGTCGAAGGCGGGGTTGTGGCCAACCACGACGGCGCCTTCCAGCAGCGGTACCAGCTCTCCGGCGATCTCGGCGAAGCGCGGCGCGCCCAGCACCATCCCGTCGGTGATGCCGTGCAGCCAGGCGGCGTCCACCGGCCGGTCGGGCTGCAGCAGCGTGTCCCACTCCCCCACGCGGGTCCCGTCCGGGGCGAGCCGGACCACCGCCACCTCCAGCGCCCGATCGGGCGGGCACTCGCCCATACCGGTCGTCTCCAGATCCACCACGACCAGCTCGGTCACGCCAAGGCGCACAGCCACCCTGCCCGCTCCCTTCTGATCATTTGTTTGCCTGGACGCCCTCGTGGCGTCATCTGGCTGAGCGTAAAGCCAGGGCCGGACAACGAACTTGTGTTCGACAATTCCGCCACCCACCAGTCCCGCGGATCTTCTGCGGAACTTCCGCAGAGCGCGTCGCGTTGGGCCCCTGGCGGCTGCTTGGCACTACAGAACCAGCAGACGGCAACAGCCGGACACCGAGCGACCAAATGGAAAGCGACTCAAAATGGCAGAGAGGCCAGACAGCAGCGGTGGCCAGCAGGACCAGCGGCGATCAGCTCGCCGGCGCACCGTGGCCGGGTGGATCCTGAGCGTGGCGGGGGCGCTGCTCATGGTCCTCTCGGTCGCGGACACCACCCTGGTGCAATCGAGGACCAACACGGTGCTCCGCAGCGCCAGCGTCGTGGACCAGGCCAAGGACGACGCCGCCAGGCACGAGATGGACCGCACCAATCTGGACCGCGTCGGCATGGTCCTCGGCGCCCTGATCATGGTCAGCGAATACGCCACCCGCAACCGCCGCCTGTCCCCCGAGCGACCCCCACGGCCCGCCGCTTCCACCGCCGGCCCTGGTCCCGGCCCTGACCCAGCCGATCCCTGGGACCGGGCCAAAGCCGGCTGGACCCTGACCCGGACCGACGTCCCCCAACCCCAACAGCAAGGCTTCGTCCGCTGGCGCCCACCCCCCCACGGAGCCTCGCGCCCCCCGCTTCCCTCGGCCGCATGGACCGTGGATGTCCGCCGAGCGGATCAGCCAGGCAACCGCCACGCCCGCTGGCGCCGTCGCAGGCCCTGACCCGCCCGCAAGGCCTCCCTGACGGCGGTCTCGCCGGGCGCACCGGTCGCCGCTACTCTCAGCGGCATGGAGCGTGCGGAGGCGGTCAGCGGAGCAGACGGGCGGCCAATGGCGGCGCCGTGGCGGGACCTGGTCGAGCGGACGGTGGTGCTGCGGGGGCGGCGGATCCGGGTGACGCATCCTCGGGACGGGCTTGACCTGCTCGACGAGGAGGCGTTCGAGCGGGACCAGTTCCTGCCGTACTGGGCGGAGCTGTGGCCGAGTGCGCTGGCGCTGGCGCAGATGGTCGCGGCAAGCGAACTTGCCGGGAAACGGACGCTGGAGCTTGGCTGCGGGCTGGCCTTGCCGAGTATCGCGGCAGCGCTGGCCGGGGCGCGGCCGCTGGCAACCGACTGGTCAACCGACGCGGTGGCGTTCGCGGCGACCAACGCCGCCCGCAACGGGATCCCGATCGCGACGGCGCTGTGCTCGTGGACCGAACCCGGCCCGCTGGTCGCGGCGGCGCCGTGGGACCTGGTGCTGGCCTCCGACGTGCTCTATGAGGCGCGCAACGTCAAGCCGCTGCTGGCGTTGCTGCCGCGCCTGCTGGCAGTTGGCGGCGAGGCCTGGGTGGCCGACCCGGGGCGGCGGCACCTGCAGGCGTTCCTGGAGGCGGCGGCCGGGTCGGGCCGCTGGGCGGTGCGTTCGCTCCCGGACCCGCGGCAGCCAGGGGTGGCGGTCCACCAGCTGCGCCTCCTCCCCTGACCGCCGCGTTCGCTCAGTTGTGGTAGGCGAGCAGCGCCATCATGCCGCTCTCGGAGTGGTAGAGGTTGTGGCAGTGCGCCATCCAGGTGCCGGGGTTGTCGGCGGCGACGTCGCAGACGACCGTTTCGAGGGGCCGCACGATCACGGTGTCCTTGCGCGGGCCGGCGCCGCTGGCGCTTCCCGGGGTGCGGACCTGGAAAGTGTGGCCGTGGACGTGCATCGGGTGCCACATCGAGCTGAGGTTGACGAAGCGCAGGCGCACCCGCTCGCCGTCGCGCAGCGGCAGCGCCATGGCGTCGCTTGGCCGCAGATGGTCGTAGGACTGGCCGTTGATGGTCCAGCGGTAGCTCATCATGTCGCCCTGGAGGACCAGGTCGTGGACCCGGTCGACGCGCTGGCGCGGGAGGGCGGCCTGCGGGGTGGCGTCGAGGTCGGACAGGTGCAGCAACCGACGCCGCAGCTCGGCCGGCCGCACTCCCGCACGCGGCGCGGCGCCGCCGCCGGTGCGGACCACCGCGAGCGCCTGGCCGCCCTTGCCCTCGGCCTCGGCGACCAGCGGGAAGGCGCCGTCGCCGAGGGTGACCTCGACGTCGTAGCGCTCCCCCATTGAGAGCAGCAGCGAGTCCACCGTGACGGGGCGGACAGGGTAGCCGTCGCTGTGGGTCACGGTGAGCCGGTGGCCGCCGAGGGCGACCCGGAAGGCGGTGTCGGCACCAGCGTTGAGCAGCCGGATGCGGACCCGCTGGCCGGGCCGCGCCCGCAGCGTCTGCGGCGCGGTGGGGACGCGGCCGTTCGCCAGGTAGTGGGGGTAGTCGACGTCCCCGGCGTCGCCGCCGAGCGCCGCCGAGCGCATCCGCTCCATGGCCGCCATGCCGCCCATGCTCATCTGCATGCCGCCGCTCTGCGTCTGGCCCATGTCCATGCTGTCCATGCCGCCCATGCTGTCCATGCCGCCTGTGAGCTGCTGGAGGGCCTGGTCGGGGGTGCGGCCGGTGCCGTCGAGCCAGTCGTCGAGCACCACCACGAACTCGGCGTCGTAGCGGCCGGGCTCGGCGGGGTCGTCGATGATCAGCGGCCCGTACAGGCCCCGGTCAGCCTGCATGCCGACGTGCGGGTGGTACCAGTAGGTGCCCGCGTGGGGCAGCACGAAGCGGTAGGTCATCGCCGCGCCGGGAGCGATCGGCTGCTGGGTGAGGTTGGGTACGCCGTCCATGCGGTTGGGGATCGCCATGCCATGCCAGTGGACCGTAGTGGCCTGGGGCAGGTGGTTGCGCACCGCCACCTGGAGGGTGTCGCCGACCCGGCCGCGCAGCAGCGGCCCTGGCACGGTGCCGCCGTAGGACCAGGTCTGCACCACCGGTCCGCCGAGGTCGATGGTGCTGGGCCGGGCGGCCAGGGTGGCGCTGATGGTGCGAGGGCCGGCATTTGCGCCCGCCAGGGCCGTGTCCGCGCCGCCGGCCCCGGCGTGGGCGTGCAGACCCGGGACCGGGAGGGCGCCGAGCGCGGCACGGGCCTCGGCCCAGGCGCCCTTGCGGCCCCAGGCGCCGACCATGCCGAGGCCGAGCGCGGCGGCCATGGCGCCACCGCCGGTGAGCGTCTGGCGGCGGGTCCATAGCGGCGGCGCCAGCGGCGGCGCCGCAGCCGCAGCCCGCGCCTGCGGCTGCGGCCCGGGCCTGGGTTGGGCCACTGGGGGGAGGCGGCGCTGCCGTTGCAACTGCAATTGCAATTCGCGGATGTCCTCGAGTTGTTGCATGCGGGCAACTCCGGTCGGGTGTCGGGTCGGGTCGGGTCGGCAATGCAGGCATGAAGCTCGCGGATCCGCCTAACGAGTCGGTAACTGTCCTGACGAGCAGCGGCCACGCCCCGGTTATCCCTCTATGCGCTGATGGGGTTGGTCCGGTAGGGTCAATACGTCCGTGACCATCCACCGGACCGAGGGAGTTATACATGAGTGTCGCCGCCACTGGCGCACGCACGCTCAGCCCCACCCGGATCGACCTGGGCGCTCCGGCGGCTGAGCGGGACATCGAACGAGGCCTTGCCGCCTACTTCATCGAATCGGAAGCCTTCACGCGGGTGTGCGCTGGCGAGAAACGGGTCATCCTCGGCAGCCGCGGCGCCGGCAAGAGCGCCATCTTCCAGATGCTCGCGCAGCGCGAACGCGAGGCGGGCGCCCACGTCATCGAGCTGGCACCCGAGGACTACTCCTACGAGCTGCTGCGCCAGACGATGCTGCCAGAGCACTCCGGCTCCTGGGCCAAGCTGGGGGCCTACGCGGTCGCCTGGAAGTACCTGATCTACGTGCAGGTGATGCAGGAGCTGACCAGGAAAGGCCAGCGGCTCAAGGGCCCGGCGGTCGGCATCTACCGCTACGTCCGCGACAACCACCACGGCGGCGCCACCAGCAAGCTGTCGGCCCTGATCTCCTACCTGAAACGGGTCGAGGGCCTGAAGGTCGGCCCCTACGAGGCCTCGCTGCGCACCCGCGAGCTGGAGAAGCTCTACAAGCTGGCCGAGCTGGAGCCGCTCTTCCCGGCGCTGAAGCACATCCTGGAGCGGGAGCGGGTGGTGATCCTGGTCGACGAGCTGGACCGCGGCTGGGACGCCTCCGAGGACGCGCAGGCGTTCGTCGCCGGGCTGTTCCAGGCGTGCATGTCGATCAACAGCCTCAGCGAGCACCTGCGCGTGTACGTGTCGCTGCGGCAGGAGCTGTACGACAACATCCCGGTGCTGTACGACGATGCGCAAAAGTTCCGCGACGTCATCGAGGTCCTCTCCTGGGACCCGGCCAGCCTGCTGCAGCTCATCGCCGCCCGCATCCGCCACTCGGTCCCGGAGATGCGCAAGTCCGACGACCGGCACTGCTGGAACCTGATCTTCTCCCCCACCGTGGCGGGGTTACCGGGCAGCTCCTTCAACTTCGTCATGGACCGCACCCTGCACCGCCCCCGCGAGGTCATCCAGCTCTGCGCCCACGCCCTGGAGGAGACCCGCAACCGCAAGCTGGCCCTCCCGGTCACCCCCGCCACCCTCGCCAAGGTCGAACAGGCCTTCTCCGAGGAACGCACCAAGGACATCGCCGCCGAGTACCGCTTCCAGTACCCCGGCCTGCTCCACGTCTTCGAGACCTTCCGCGGCGGCCCCGCCCACCTCGACCGCGAAGAGCTGTCGTGGCGCTGCCTGGAGCTGACCGACGGCACCGCCCTGCGCGGCAACGCCCGCGAGTGGGTCAGCCAGGAAAGCCTCGACTCCCTGATCGACATCCTCTGGCAGGTCGGCTTCCTCCAAGCCCACTCCCCCGGCAACGGCCCCAAACCCTCCTTCCTCGGCCCCTACCAGGTCGGCCACCTCAACCTCGCCACGACCAAGCAGTTCCGCATCCACCCCATGTTCTGGGCCTACCTCGCCCTCAACCTCAAGGACGGCGACAGCTAGACCGCTCGGCGGCGGCTCAGGTTCAGCCGCGGGCGGCTCGGGGGAGCGAGGCGAGGGCGCGCTCGGCGCGTTCGAAGACCTCGTCGAGGTCGCCGGAGGCGCTGACGCGGCGGACGCGGCCGGAGTAGTGGGCCAGGAGCGGGCCGGCGTCGCGGCGGTAGGTGACCAGGCGGGCGGCGACAGTGTCGGGGTTGTCGTCGCTGCGGCTCTCCATGCGGGCGCGGCGGGAGAGGCGGGCGGAGGCGACCTCGTCGGGGACGATCAGCTCCAGCACGATCTGGACCCGGTGGCCGGTCTCGCCGAGGAGGTGGTCGAGCTGCTGGGCCTGGCGGACGGTGCGGGGGTAGCCGTCGAGGATGAAGCCGTCGCCGAGGCGGTCGGCCAGCACCTGGGCGACGACGCGGTCGCCGACCAGATGCCCGCGGCTCACCTGGTCGGCGATGTGGTGGGGGTCGCCTGCCGCCACCGAGGCGCGCAGCAGCTGGCCGGAGGAGACGTGCGGCACGCCGCCGAGCAGCTCGGAGAGGCGCGGCGCGAGGCTGCCCTTGCCCGCGCCTGGCGGGCCGACCAGCAGGATCCGTTGCAGTTCGATATCAGTCATTGTTCAGCTCACACTCACACCGATGAGACGCCCGATCCCGAAGGTTGCCGCCGCTGCCGTCCCGCCCACCAGCAGCTGGCGCGCGCCCACGCGCAGCAGCGGGCGGCCAGTGAGCAGGCTGATGCCGGCGCCAACCATGAACAGCCCCACGGCGGAGAGGATCACCGACGCCAGGAACGCGGCGGCGCCGGAGGCGAACAGCCAGGGCAGCACCGGCAACAGCGCGCCGCTGGCGAAGGCGGCGAAGCTTGAGGCGGCCACCTTGGGCGGCGAGCCGAGCTCGTCCGGGTTGAGGCCCAGCTCCTCCCGGGCCATGGTGTCGAGGGCGCTGTCGTGGTCGCGCATGATCCGTGCGGCCATCGCCTCAGCCTCCTCCTTGCCGACCCCTTTGGCGCGATAGATGAGCGCCAGCTCGTTGGCCTCCTCGTCTGGCATGGCCTCGATCTCTTCCCTTTCGAGCGCGATCTCGCGCTGGAACAGCTCGCGCTGGGAGGTAACCGAGATGAACTCCCCCGCGCCCATTGAGAAGGCGCCGGCGAGCAGCCCCGCGAACCCGGCGAGCAGGATGAAGTGCCGGCTGGCCTCGCCGCCGGTGACGCCCATGACCAGCGACAGGTTGGAGACGAGGCCGTCGCTGACGCCGAAGATCGCCGCCCGCAGCGCGCCGGAGGCGTCGCCGCGGTGCCAGCGCTCGCCGCGCAGGATGCCCGACTTGGCGGTGGAGGGCGTCAGGCCGGCGAGCACGCGAGCGTGGATCCGCTCGTCGGTGGCCATGGCCACAGTGGCGTCGGGGACGCCGTCGTAGTGGCCGGCGTCGGCGATCTCGGCGCGCTCCACCAGCGGCAGCACCGACTTGGCGCCGAAGCGCCCGGCGAGCCAGATGAGCAGGCGCGTCTTGGTGCTGCGGCGGTGGGTGGCCGGGTCCGGTTCCGGTTCGCCCAGCTCGGCCAGCTTGGCGACCCAGTGGCGGGCGTGGCGCTCCTCGGCACTGGAGAGCTCCAAGAAGATTTCCCGCTGCTCACCGGTGGCACCGTCGGCCAGCGCCCGGTACATGGCCGCGCCGTCCATCTCGTCGGCCCAGTGCTCCCGGAACCGCTGTGCCTTGGACTTCGCGTCCGGCTCAGACGTCGCTTTTGACGCCAACCCTGCCTCCTCTCGCCCCTCGCGGCCTGCGCTGCTGCGCACGGCGTGCCGTCAAGTGTTGGCCATGCCCTCCAAACTGCGCAACAAATCAGCTCTCGGCACGGTCTTCCCGCACCCCGGCCGCGCGCAGGGCGTCCAGGGCCTGGTCGCCGTCGCCCGGGTGGAGGTTGACGGCCCTGGTCGCATCGGTCAGCAGGATCACGTCATAGCCAGCGGCGCGGGCGTCGAGGGCAGTGGCCTTCACGCAGTAGTCGAGGGCGAGCCCGCCGACCACCACCCGGCGTACGCCGCGCTTGGCGATGAAGTCGGCCAGCTCCTGGTTCCAGCCGGTATAGCCGTCCTGGTCGCGCTCGCGCCCTTTCATGACCTGGTAGTCGGCCTCGACGCGCAGGTCCGGATGCTGCTCCCAGCCGGCCGTGCCCTCGACGCAGTGCGGCGGCCAGGGACCTCCCTGCGCGACGAACGAGGAGTGGTCGGGTGGGTGGGTGTCATGGGTGGTCACCACCGTACCGAACCGGGGCGCGAGCCGGTTCAGCACCGGCACCACCCGGTCGCCCGCGGGCACGCCGAGGCTCCCGCCCGGACAGAAGTCCAGCTGGACGTCGACCACGATCAGTGCATCATCAGCTTCTGGAACAAACGCCATCACAGCTCCTCCTAACCACAGCAATGCGCACGTTGACGTAACGCCGCCGGAGCTGGCAGCCTGTACCACCACATGATTGCACTGATGCTGCGGGGCGCGACGGCGGTAGGCTCGAAAGCAGGGCCGGCGGCCATGACCACCCGCGCCTGCGCCCCGATGGGCCTCGGCACCGGGAATTCGGCCGCTGGCCGGCCTCCGTGTCGCCGGGTCGCGGCGCTGCTCAAGCGCTGAGCTACGCCGCGGCCTGATATCTACTGTTTCCGCCCGGTTCCGCTCTCAAGGAGTCAATCATGGCCAAGGATGACGTGCTGGTCACGACAGACTGGCTGGCCGCCCATCTGGACGACCCCAACATCCGCATCGTCGAAGTCGACGAGGACACCGACGCCTACGGCCGTGGCCACGTCCCCGGCGCGGTCGCCGTCAACTGGAACACCGACCTGCAAGACCCCCTGCGCCGCGACTTCATCCCGCCGGAGGCCTTCGCCAAGCTGCAGGACTCCCTGGGCATCACCCCCGACACCCTGGTGGTGCTCTACGGCGGCAACAACAACTGGTTCGCCGCCTACGCCTACTGGTACTACAAGGTCTACGGCCACGGCCCGGTCAAGCTGGTCGACGGCGGCCGCAAGGCCTGGGAGCTGGAAGGCCGCGAGCTGACCACCGCGCCGCCGGCCGGCCGCGCCACCAGCGGCTACCCGGTGCGCCAGCCCGACCTGTCCATCCGCGCCTTCCGCAACCAGGTGCTGGAGCGCTACGTCAACGGCGCGGGCACCGCGCTGGTGGACGTGCGCTCACCGGAGGAGTACCGCGGCGAGAAGCTCGCCCCCGACCACCTGCCGCAGGAGGCTGCGCAGCGCCCCGGCCACATCCCCGGCGCCGCCAACATCCCTTGGCTCAAGGCGGTGGACGGCACCTCCGGCAAGTTCCTGGCCAACGACGACCTGCGCTCGCTCTACGGCGGGCAGGACGTGACCGCCGACAAGGACGTGGTGGCCTACTGCAGGATCGGGGAGCGCTCCGCGCACACCTGGTTCGTGCTGCACGAGCTGCTCGGCTACCCCAACGTCCGCAACTACGACGGTTCCTGGACCGAGTGGGGCTCCCTGGTCGGCGTACCGATCGAACGCTGAACCCCACTCCCCCACAGCCCCGGTCTCCCACCACCGGGGCTGTGGTGTGTCTGGGACTGGGGCTGGGCGCTCAGCTGCGGGGTGGCTGCTGGCCGTTGCCGCTGGAGGGCAGGGGAGTGCCCCAGGTGACCGTGGTGCGGTGCAGCTCCTCCCAGCACTGCTCCCCGGCGGCGCGGACCTGGCGGGATGCCATGCGGGCGGCGAAGGCGGCGCCGACCAGCGGCGCGACGATCTCCGGGGCGACGATGCGGGCGAAGCGTCCCGGCACCAGCGCGACGATGCGGCCGGCGACCCGCCGCGCCGCCGCCTCCGGGAACGCCCGCCGCAGGGAGCGGCCACGCACGAAGCGCCAGCCGCCGGCCGCCTGGACCTCGCCGAGCACCGCGCCGGCCAGTTCCTTGGGGGTCCGGGCGGGTTGGCCAGCAAGCGCGCCGAGGTCGGCACGGAGCTTGGCGTCCAGGATGAACAGCACCAGCACCTCGGCGAGGGCGCTGACGCCGATGGTGCCGAGGGTGCTGCCGGCCGAGACCAGCGCCATCGCCTCCTGCGCGGCGACCATGCCGCCGATGCCGAGCGCCACCCCGGCAGCCGTGCGCGCGGCGCGGTTGATCAGCCGGCGCGCGATCTCGTCGTCGCTCAGGCCGGGGTAGCGGCGCCGCAGCTCCTCCCGGGTGGCGGGGCGCACCTGCGCGGCGGCCTCGTCGAGCAGCGGCCAGACACCGTTGCGGGTGACCTCGCCGAGCCGCCCGCGGACGACGCCGATCGCGTCGCCGAGCAGGCGCTTGATGGAGTGCTCGTCGCGGGCGCTGGCGCTCTCGTCGGCGAGCCGCTCGCCCCAGGGCCGCTGCGGCCCCTGGTCGTGTTCTGTATCGCTTTGGTCCATACCGCTTCCTGCCTTCCCACTGCCCAAGACAGGCAATCCTGAAGCCAGGATACGACCGGCGCCCCTTACCTGCCGGTGGAGCCGAAGCCACCGTCCCCCCGGGGAGTGGCGGGCAGCTCGGCGGCCTCCAGGAAACGAGCCTGAACCACCGGCTGGACGACCAGCTGGGCGATGCGATCACCTCGCGCGATCGTGAACGGCTCGGCTGGGTCGGTGTTGAGCAGGATCACCTTGATCTCGCCGCGGTAGCCAGCATCGACGGTGCCCGGGGCGTTGACCACGGTGATGCCGTTGCGGGCGGCGAGCCCGGAGCGGGGATGGACGAAGGCGGCGTAGCCCTCGGGCACGGCGATGGCGATGCCGGTACCGACCACCGTACGACCCCCCGGCGGCAGGGTCACCGCAGTGGCCGCGCGCAGGTCGGCGCCGGCGTCGCCAGGGTGGGCGTAGGCCGGCGGCGGCAGTTCCGGGTCGAGCCGGCACAGCGGCAGGTCGACGGCGTCCCTTGTTGTACTGGGCATGGCCTTGGGTACCTCCAGGTGGGCTGTTCGGACATGGGAAAGGGGCCCCTGACCACGCTTCCCCTCGCGGCCCTGAGCCCCATCCCGTTCCCGCCAGCCGGAGCCGACGGGAAACTTACATCACTGTAATTTGCTGCTGCCGTGATGTCAACGCAACACGTTTACGCCGAGCGGCGCCGGCCACGGCGGGCCCTGAGGTAGTCGCTGACCACGTAGTCTCCGAGCCGGTCGGTCGCGGGTGAGAATACACGGCCGTGGTTGAGCCGCGCGAGCGCCTGCACGAAGCGGACCAGGCGCGGCTCGGTGTCGAGCATGAACACGTTGATGGTGATGCCTTGCTTGGTGAGGCGCAGCACCTCGGCCAGGGTCAGCTCAAGGGTGCGCGGCAGCGGCGGCCACTGGAACCACGGCATCCCGTCAGGCTCCAGGTGGGCGGTGGGCTCACCGTCGGTGATCAGCAGCACCACCGGCTCGGCCTCGGGACGGCGGGCCAGCCAGCGGCGCGCCAGCAGCAACGCGTGCTGCAGGTTGGTGCCCTGCACCATGTCGGGCTCAAGCTCGGCCAACTCCCCCGCCGGCAGGGTCCGCGCCATCGCCGAGAAGCCGATGATGGTCAGCTCGTCCTGGGGGAACTTGCTGGTACTAAGGCTGTGCAGCGCCAGCGCGGTAGTCTTGGCCGCCCCCCAGGCGTCGCGGAGCACCATCGAGTAGGACAGGTCGATCAGCAGGCAGACCGCCGCCGAGGAGCGCTTCTCGGTGTCGAGCACCTCGAAGTCGTCGGGGATCAGGGAAACACTCGGACGACCGGACCCGGACCCGGACGGAGTCTGCGTCGGGCCCTGGCGGAGCACCGCGTTCTTGACGGTCCGGACCACGTCGAGTGGCTGCTCGTCGCCGAACTGCCAGGGGCGGGAGCTGCCGGTCGGCTCGCCGGCCAGGCCCGCGTTGGCGGTCTCGTGGTCGCCCCGGTCGCGGGCCTCCAGGGTGCGGAAGATGCGCTGCAGCGCGGCGGCGCCGATGCGGCGGATCGCCTTGGGGGTGAGGCGCAGGCGCCCGTGGTCGCGGGTGAGGTAGCCCTGCTCGGTCAGCTCGCGCTCCAGCCTCCGAAGGGCGTCCAGGTCCTCGACCGCGCGCTCGCCGAGGGCCCGCTGGACCGCCTCCAGGTCGACGTCGTCGAGGCTTGCGCCCGGGTAGTCCTGGGCCAGGGCTGCCTCCAGCGCCTCCAGGTCGGCCAGCTCCTCCAGCGCGGTGGTGGCGTCGGCCAGCCCGAGCGGCTGCTGGCCGCCCATGGGAGCGCCTTCGCCCCAGCGCAGGTCCGGCCGGCGGGAGCGGAGCGCCTGGCCGAGGCGGCTCAGCTCGTACTCCAGGCCGAGGTCGCCCAGGGCGGCCTGCATCAGCCCGGCCAGTTCCTCGCGCTGCTCCGGCGACAGCGAGGCGAGCAGGCGGCTCGCCGCCGCCGAGCGGCGTGCCAGCACGTCGATCAGCTCGTCCAGGCTCTGCGGATTCTCTGGGAAGAAGTCCCCGTACCGCTGCATGAAGCCTTGGAACTGCTCGCTGGTGTCCTCGCCGCGGGCGTCGGCCTCCAGCATGGCGTTCAGCTCGCCGAGCATGTCGCGGACGCGCTGGAGCTGCTCGGGGGTGGCGCCCCGCAGCGCGTCGCGCATGCCGCGGAAGCGGGTGTCGAGGACCTCGCGGCGCAGCAGGTCGCGGATCTCCTCGTAGGTGGCGGCTGCCTCGGGTGAGCGCCACTGGTAGTCGGCGAGCTGGCGCACCGCGCGGGCGGTGTCGGCGGGGAGCTGGTCCAGCTCCGCCTCGGCCAGCCGCGCGGCGTCGGAGGGATCAGGGAACAGGGCCTGGCGCTCCTGCTTCAGCGCACGGTCGAGCAGCTCGCGGACCTGATCCAGCACGCCGCCGAGGCGGCCCCGCTCGCGCAGCAGCTCGCGGCGGCGCTCCCGCGCCTGGCGCAGGAGGTCCCGCAGGCCGCGTAGTCCCGGCATCCCCGAGCGCAGCAGCTCGCTGAGGGCCTCCCCGGGCCGCTGCCCGGCGAGCACCCGTTCCCCCAGCCGGTCCATGGCCTCACCGAGGTCGAACGGCGGCTCCAGCGGGTCCGGCCCGCCGCGCCACGGCCCGTACTGGTAGGCGCCGCTTCGACTCATGATTCACGCACCCTCGTCATTGTTCGCCACCATGCCGTGCCTACCTTCGTCAGCGTCCGTAGACCGCCCGGCCCGGCAGCTCCTCCTTGCCGAGGCGTTTGGCGAGGTGGAGGCCTTCCATGGCGAACTCGAGCGCGGCGGCGGCCAGGCCGGGCGTCTCGGCGTCGCCGTCGCCGAGGCGGCGCAGCAGCTGCGCCAGGCCCGGCACCGGGCCGATGTTCTGCAGCAGCTCGGCGGCGCCGAGCAGCTCGCCGGTCTCGACGGTGGCGCCGTCGTCGAAGCGGCGCAGCAGCCCGGAGACGTCCGCGCCGCCGAGGCGCGCCCGGTAGGTCTCGGCGATGGCCCGCTTGAGCAGGTGATTCAGCAGCTCAAGCTCGCGGCCCTCCTCCAGCTCGTCGAACTCGACCTTTCCGAGGGAGGCCGTGACGGTGGCGGGCAGGTCCACCACGCGCACCACCGGCACCGGCTCGGCGGCGAGGACCGCGCGGCGCACCGCCGAGGCGGCGGCGGTCTCGGTGGCGGCGATGGCGAACCGCGCGGACACTCCCGAGCGGGCGTCGATCTGGGGCGACTCGCGCACCGCGCGGGTGAAGCGGGCGATGACCTCCACGATGTGCTCGGGCACCACCGGCTCGCCAAGCGGGCTGGCCGGCCAGGCCAGCACCGCCTCCTGGCGCACCAGGCGGATCTCGTCGTCCAGCCGCAGCGGGTAGTGGGTGCGGACCTCGGCGCCGAAACGGTCCTTCAGCGGGGTGATGATGCGGCCCCGGCTGGTGTAGTCCTCGGGGTTGGCGCTGGCCACCAGCAGCAGGTCCAGCGGCAGCCGCAGGTTGTAGCCGCGCACCTGGATGTCGCGCTCCTCCAGCACGTTGAGCAGCGCCACCTGGATGCGCTCGGCCAGGTCGGGCAGCTCGTTGACGCTGAACACGCCGCGGTTGCTGCGCGGCACCAGCCCGTAGTGGACCGTCTCGGGGTCGCCGAGGGTGCGGCCCTCGGCGACCTTGATCGGGTCCACGTCGCCGATCAGGTCGCCGACGCTGGTGTCGGGGGTGGCGAGCTTCTCGCCGTAGCGCTCGGAGCGGTGCCGCCACGCCACTGGCAGGTCCTCGCCCAGCGCGGCGAGGCGATGTTGACACGGGACGCAGACGGGCGCCTCGGGGTGGTCGTTGAGCTCACAGCCGGCGACCACCGGGGTCCACTCGTCGAGCAGGTTGACCAGCGAGCGGATCAGGCGGGTCTTGCCCTGGCCGCGCTCGCCCAGCAGCACCATGTCGTGGCCGGCGAGCAGGGCGCGCTCCAGGTCGGGCAGGACGGTCTCGTCGAAGCCGACGATGCCGGGGAAGCGCTCCTCCCCGGCGGCCAGCTTGGCCAGCAGGTTGTCACGGATTTCGTGCTTGACGGTCTTGTAGCGGTGCCCCTCGCCGCGCAGCGCGGCAAGGGTGGTGGGAGCGGGAGGGTTGGCCGGGTTGACGCTGGGGGCAGGTCCGGTCATGCGGTGGTTCCCTTGTTCGTCGCGTGCGTGCCGCCAACCACCCTCCGCCTGAAACGCCGGGAAGGCAACCCCGGAGGTTCAGCTGCAGGTCCAGATGCGCGGCCTCACGTGCCCGGGCCTGACCCCGGGTGGGTGTGGTTGCCGCGCAGCGCGGCCAGCAGCGCGCGGACGCTGAAGCCGAGCAGCACCAGGCCGATGACCGCCCACACCGGCTGGCCGGTCATGAAGCTGCCTTTGAGCAGGCCGATGCCCTGCAGGACCCAGACAGCACCGACCAGGCCGAGCACTACCCCGATGACGATTACCCAGATTCTTGGCACTGTGACTCCTCTCAGCAGACGAACCAGGGGGACGAACTCTCAAGGTCAGGTTCAGGTTCAGGGCGAGCGTCGCCAGGCGGCGCGGCCGAGCAGGGCAAACCCGGCGAGGATCCGGTCGGTCAGCTCCTCAAGGCCCTGCTCGGCGAGGACCGCGGCGACGCGCTGGCGCTCCAGGCGGCGGTTGCAGGCGTCGATGTCCAGCGCCACGTCGGTCTGGATCGCCATCACCTCGCGGTTGAGCTGGTAGACGTCCTGCTGGGTGGTGAGCGCCTCGGCGATCGCCGGGCCGAGCAGCCGCGCCACGCCGGGCAGGTCGGCCAGGGCCGCCGCCACATCGGGATAGGCGCCCAGCAGCCGCGCGGCGGTCACCGCGCCGATGCCGCGCACGCCCGGCAGGCAGTCGCTGGAGTCGCCGCGCAGGGCGGCGAAGTCCGGGTACTGCGCCGGCGGGACGCCGTAGCGGTTCCGCAGCCAGCTCGGCGAGACCTGCTCGACGCGGCCACCGGCGAGCAGCAGGCAGACCCGCACCGTGGGGCTCACCAGGGCGAAGGCGTCCTGGTCGCCGGTCAGCAGGGCGGCGGGGACCTGGCGCTGGCGGGCCAGCGCAGCCGCCGAGCCGAGCACGTCGTCGGCCTCCAGGCCGGCGGGCTCGGCCACGCACAAGCCGAGCCGCCGCAGCAGCTCGGGCAGCTCGGCGAGCAGCTCGACCAGAGCGGGCGGCTTGGGCGGGCGCGCCGACTTGTAGTGGGCGCAGCGCTCGCGCCGCAGCGACTGCCCTGGGTCGTCGAAGCCGATCACGCAGGCGGTCGGGCGTAGCTCCGCGGCGAGCCTGGCGAGCATCGCCAGCAGCCGCTCGGTCGCGGCGACGTGCAGCGCCTCCTCTCCCCCGACGTCCCCGGCGACCGCGTGGAAGGCGCGATGGACGAGCCCGTTGCCGTCGACCGCCAGCAGCAGCGGTGCGGGCCGGCGGCGCCGGCCGGCGCTGCCATTGCGACCGCTGGAGGCGCGCGGGCGGGAGTCCCCCTCCGGCTGGAGGTCGAACAGCCGCGGATCGGTCGTCGGGAGCATGTGGACACGATCTCCGCTCCTGGAAGCTGGTGCAAGCGCTCCACTATTCCACTTGTGCCTACCCAGCAGTAACATCCCGATCGTCCCCAAAGATGGAGGAGGTCTCGGTTTGAAGTTCCGCCTTCGCCCGTTGTTGCTTGCCGTCCTGGTCGCCATCGCCATGCTCGGCGGTGCGCCAGCGGCGCACGCCGCCGATCCCACCACCCTGACCGGCACGCTCCCGGACGGCGCGACCTGGAAAGCCGAGGTCCCGTCCCCCTGGAACGGCACCCTGATCCTCTACAACCACGGCTACGTCGCACCGCTGCCCGGCGCGGCCAACCCGGCGGTGGACGTGAGCGATCCGCTCACCGGCGGCTACCTGCTCAGCCAGGGCTACGCGCTGGCCGGCTCCTCCTACGCCAGCACCGGCTGGGCGGTGGCTGACGCCCTCCACGACCAGCTCGCCGTGCTGGACGTGTTCGCCCAGCAGGCCGGACAGCCCACCGCCACCTACACCTGGGGCGACTCGCTCGGCGGCATGATCACCGCCGGGCTGGTGCAGACCGCGCCCTCCCGCTTCACCGGCGCGCTGCCCATGTGCGGCGTGCTCAGCGGCGGAGTGGGCACCTGGAACCAGGGCCTGGACGCCGCCTTCGCCCTCAAGACGCTGGCGGCGCCCAACTCCGCGCTGCAGCTGGTCCACATCACCGACCCGTTCGGCAACCTCAACCTCGCCGAGCAGGGCCTGGCGGCGGCGCAGGCCACCCCGGAGGGCCGTGCCCGCATCGCGCTGGCGGCTGCGGTTGCCGACGTGCCCGGCTGGTTCGACCCCTCCCAGCCGGAGCCGGCACCGGGTGACGTCGCCGCCCAGGAGGCGAACCAGTTCACCGCCTTCCAGCGCCAGGGCCTCCCCTTCGACTTCGCCTTCCGCGCGGAGCTGGAGGCACGTGCCGGCGGCAACCCGTCGTGGAACACCGGCGTTGACTACGCGGCGCAGCTCCGCAAATCAGCCGACCGGCACGAGGTCGAGGCCCTCTACCGGCAGGCCGGCCTGAGCCTCAAGTCCGACCTCGCCACCCTCGCCACAGCGCCGCGGATCGCGGCGGACAAGCCGGCGGTGCCCTACCTGACCCAGTTCATCACCTACAACGGCCGCCTCGGCCACGTGCCGGTGCTGACCATCCACACCACCGGCGACACCCTGGTGGTGCCGGAGAACGAGCAGGCCTACGCCAGCGTGGTGGGGCGCGCCGGCGACACCGGGCTGCTGCGGCAGGCGTTCGTGCACCGCGCCAACCACTGCACCATGACCCCGGCCGAGCGCATCGCCGCGCTGCAGGCGCTGTTCGACCGGGTCCGCACCGGCCACTGGGACAGCCTCACCAGCCCGGCGGCCCTCAACGCCCGTGCGGCGGCGCTCGGCCCGGCCCTGAACCTGGCCAGCCCCGCCTACGTGCGGTTCCAGCCGCCGCCGTTCCTGCGGCCGTTCGACCGGCTGAGCCGAGCCGCCGCAGCGGCCTGAGACGAAAGACGACGCGCGCCCGGCCCCGAGGTTCCGGGGCCGGGCGCGACAGCGCCGAGTTGTCCCGCCGGCGTCCGCGCTCGCCGGCGACCGGGGGGGTCGCCGCCCGGAGCCGGCGTGGCCGCTCGGGGGGCGGACGGCCAACTGCCGGCGGCGGACGGCTACTCGGCGCCTGCCTGTCCCGCTGCCGCTCCTTCCCTTCCGGCCTCGATCGTCTCCTCCACCTGCTGGATCCGTGCCGCGTCGATCTCCTCGGCCACGGACTCGTCAGCGGCCATCAGTTCGGTGACGTCGATCGCCTCGAAGCCGAGGACGCCCATGTCGGCGAAGGCCGCCCGCACCTTGGGGCCGAGCATGCCGATGTCGCGCAGCGTCGGCACGATGCGGCTGAACAGCAGCGAGCGGAACTGCCGCATGGTCTCGCTGGTCTTCATGTGCTGGATGCAGTCCTTGGGGTCGTAGTCGAGGTTGCGCCACACCTCCTCGGCGAGGAAGCGGTCGTGCATCAGATGGCAGGCCTCGACGCAGAACTCCTCGCGCTCGTCACGCTCGGCCTGGGTGAGCTGCGGGTAGTACTCGCGCAGCGCCAGGCGGCCGAAGGCGACGTGGCGGGCTTCGTCCTGCATCACGTAGGCGTTGACCGCCTTGGCGAGCGGCTCGAAGGTCAGGTCACGGATCAGCCCGAACGCGGCCAGCGCGAGCCCCTCGATCAGCACCTGCATGCCGAGGTAGGTCATGTCCCAGCGGCTGTCGGAGATGACGTCGTTGAGCAGCGCCTGCAGGTTCGGGTTGATGGGATAGGCCAGCTGCAGCTTGTCGTGCAGGTAGCGGGAGTAGGTCTCGACGTGGCGGGCCTCGTCCATCACCTGGGTGGCGGCGTAGAACTTCGAGTCGAGGTCCGGCACTGTCTGGACGATCTTGGAGGCGCAGATCAGCGCGCCCTGCTCGCCGTGGAGGAACTGCGAGAACTGCCAGCTGGCGGCATGGTGGCGGACGGTGGCGCGGTCGCGCTCGCCGAGCCGGTCCCAGGTGCGGGAGCCGTAGATCGCTACCGACTCGTCCGGGAGCTGCAGCGGGTTGTCGGGATCGATCTCCCGCGACCAGTCAATCCGCACGGCCGCGTCCCACTGGCGCTGCTTGCCCTTCTCGTAGAGGCTGAGCAGCCGGTCGCGGCCGTCGTCGTAGTCCCAGGAGAACGCGGTGGTGCTGCCGCTGGGGACATGCCAGCGGGTCTGCTCGACGGGCAGGGCATACATCCGGGTCGTCACAATCTCGCCCCCTAGCCGGCCTCTGCTTCGGCTACCTGGGAGACTACGAGGCTTGTGACATCGCGTCAAACGTTTCGTCCGTCACGGAGTCGCCCGCACCGAGTCGCCCGCTGGCGAAGCGCTTTGCTACGCTCGGGTGGTGAGTGGTACCCGGGTCGAGAACCGTGACCGGCGGCGCCGTCGCCGCCAGGACTCCGAGCAGGAGATCCTGGACGCCGCCGGGCGGCTGCTGCGCGAACGGCCCTTCCGCGACCTGACGGTCGACGACCTGATGGCCGCGACCAGCCAGTCGCGCACCGCCTTCTACCGGCACTTCACCGACCGGCAGGACCTGCTCATCCACCTCCAGCACGACCTCGCCGAGGAGCTGTTCGAGATGAGCGAGGGCTGGCTCGGCGGCGGCGAGGACCCGGTGCGCGAGGCCCTGGAGGCGCTGCAGCGGCTGATCGGCGTCTACCAGCGGGAAGGGCCGCTGCTGCGGGCGATCGCCGAGGCCGCCAGCCACGACGACGAAATTGAGAAGGTCTACGCCAAGCTGGTGCAGCGCTTCGTCGACGCCACCGCCGCACGGATCGAGCGCGACGTCGCCGCCGGCCGGGCGGCGGTCAGCGACCCTCGCCAGGCCGCGACGGCGCTGTGCTGGATGACCGAGCGCTACCTCACCGCCTGCTTCGGCCATCCGGGCGGCGGCGACCCCGATGCCAGCGTAGCCACCCTCCACATGATCTGGATGCGCGCCCTCTACGGCCGGCTGCCGGAGGAGTTCCCCCCGCCCGGGACGGTAGGCTGAAGCCCTTCCCCGTCTTTCAGTTGCAAGTCCCAAGGCCAAGGAGCGGCTGATGCGCGCGGTGACCATCGAGGACGGCCGCCTGGTCGTCCGTGAGCACCCCGACCCCGTGCCCAGCGGCGGCGAGCTGCTGGTCCGGGTCCGGGCGGCCGGACTGAACGCTGCCGACCTGTGGCAGGCCCGTGGCTTCTACCCCGCCCCGCCGGGCAGCCCGCCTGACATCCCCGGGATGGAGGTGGCCGGTGAGGTGGCGGGGGTCGGGCCGGGGGTGACCAGGTTCCGGCCGGGCGACCGGGTCATGGGGCTGGTCGGCGGGGGCGGCCAGGCCGAGCTGGCCGTGGTGCACGAGCGCGTCGCCATGCCGGTCCCCGCCGGCGTCGCCTGGGCCGCCGCCGGCGGCTTCCCGGAGGTGTTCACCACCGCCCACGACGCCCTCTTCACCCAGCGCGGCGTCGGGCTTGGTGACCGGGTCCTGGTCCACGGCGCCGCTGGCGGCGTCGGCACCGCCGCGGTGCAGCTCGCCGCCGCCAGCGGCGCCTGGGTGGTGGCGAGCGTCCGCAACCCCGACCACCACAAGGCGGTCGCCTCCCTCGGCGCCGACCAGGTCGTCCTGCCCGACGCGGTCGAAGCCACCGGTCCGTTCGACATCGTGGTGGAGCTGGTCGGCGCCCCGAACTTCCCCACCAACCTGGAGGTGCTCGCCACCGGCGGCCGCATCATGGCGATCGGCACCGGCGCGGGGCCCGCCATCGAGCTGGACCTGCGCATGCTGATGGCACGGCGGGCCCGGCTGCTCGGCTCGACGCTGCGCTCCCGGCCGCTGGAGCAGAAGGCCGCGGCCGCCCGCCGCGTCGAAGCCCAGGTGCTGCCCGGCCTCGCCGCCGGGCGGCTGCGCGTCCCGGTCGCCGCCACCTATCCGCTCGACGGGGCGCAGCGCGCCTACGACCACTTCGCCGCCGGGGGCAAGCTCGGCAAGATCGTGCTGGAACCCTAGCCGTAGCCGCCGCGTTCAGAACGACTGGAAAACGATGCGCTCCAGGTGTAGCCGGAGGCCGCTGGAGCGCGCAGAATGCAGCTGCTCCCACCAGGACGGAGGACGGCCTTCATGGGCATCGGCATCTTCACCGCGACGCACCGTGGACTTGTGCGGGACGGCAACGAGGACAGCTGCTTCCATGGCACTACGGTGATCGCCGTCGCTGACGGGCTCGGGGGCCACAAGGCCGGCGAGATCGCCTCGGCGACCGCGATCGAGTCGCTCGCCGAGCTCGACGGGCAGACGTTCCCTGGGCCGGAGGCAGCCCGGGACGCGCTGCTGCAGGCCATCGAGCAGAGCAACCAAGCGGTCATCGACAAGGCCCTGGCCAACGACGAGTACTGGGGTATGGGGACCACCCTCACCGCCGCGGTCGTGGGCGACGGCTGGCTGCAGCTCGGCCACGTCGGCGACAGCCGCGCCTACCTGCTCCGCGACGGCACCCTGCGCCAGCTCACCAACGACCACACCATCGTCGCCGAGGCCGTCCGCCAAGGCCGCCTCACTCCCGGCGAAGCCACCCACCACCCCGAGCGCAGCGTCCTGACCCGCGCCGTCGGCCTCGACCCCAACCTTAAGGTCGAGGGCCCGCCAGCGTTCGAGCTGGAGCCTGGCGACCAGGTCCTGCTCTGCTCCGACGGCCTCACCGAACCGGTCAGCGACGAGCTGATCGCCGCCATCCTCGCCACCGCCAGCGACGGCCAGACAGCCTGCGACACCCTCATCGACGCCGCCAACGAGGCCGGCGGCCCCGACAACATCACCGTCGTGCTGCTCAGGGTCGACGAGGACGAGCACGAGAACAAGCTGGACGGATAGAAATCGGCCGCCTATACTCCGATCATCGATGCAACAATGATCGGAGCAGTGAGGTGCGGTGGCTTCTCCTCCAGATGACCTGTCCAGCCTCGGGCGGTTCGCCGAGCCGTCGCTGCTGATCTTGTCGAGCCTTGCCGGCGGGGCCAAGCACGGCTACGCCATCACCAAAGACGTGGAGGAGCTGGGCGGGCCCACGCTCGGGCCCGGCACGCTGTATGCCGCGCTGGCGCGGCTGGAGCAACTGGGCCTGATCGAGGCCCTCCCAGCGCAGGAGCGCCGCCGCCCGTACCGGCTCACCGGCGTCGGCGCCACGGCGCTCCGCGCCGAGCTGTTGCGGCGCCAGCGGCTCCTCCAGATCGGCCTGCAACGGCTGGCGGCCACATGATCACCAGGATCCTGGCCGCGTGGCTGGTCCGCCTGTACCCGCGCGCGTGGCGGGCCCGCTTCGAGGGCGAACTGCTTGACTGGGTCGCCGAACGAGCCGCCGAGCGCCGCCTCGGCCTGCTGGCCGCGCTCGACTTGGTGCGCGGCGCGCTGGACGCCCAGCTTCACCCTGACCTCACCGCGACCCGAACCGGAGCCCCTGCCGGAGGAAGGCGAATCCCGATGCCTGGACCTGATCGTCAGCCCCAGCGCCTCCGCGGCCTAGTGCTCGGCGTGCTGTGCGGCTACGCCGCGTTCGTGCTCGCCGGCGCCGGCTACGGCAAGCTCACCGAGTACGACGACTTCGTGGCGGCTGCCCACCACCACGCCGCTGTCGGCGCAGCGTTCGACGCGATCCTGGGCGCCTCCCTGGTCGCGCTGGCCGCCATGCTCGCCGCTGGGTTGCCGATCGGCCTGGCCGCCCTGCGGCAGGCGCTCGCAGGCAACCGCGAGCTGCTGCGGCCGCTCGGCGTGGTCGCAGCAGCGATCCTGTGGTTCGCCGGCACCCTGATGCTGATTGCCTGGCGTGCCCGCGCCAACACCCCACCGCCCGGCCACATGGACAGCGTTGCGGTCGTCTCCGGCTGGATCGCCAGCTTCGTCCTCGCCATCACCGCCGGCGTCGCCGGAGCCGTGGCGGCGGTCCGGCGCACTACGCTCTCCACCAGGCTGCTCCGCTTCGCCGCCATCGCAGCCGCGGTCACCACCGCCGCCATGGTGGTGATGCTGGCCGCCACCGTCGCATGGGGGCTGATTCTCCGCGCCGCCGACCCGGCCCTGTTCCACAGCGCCCAGGGCATCCGCGCCAGCAGCACCGTCGCCAGCTGGACGGTGATCGTCACAGTCATGGCCGTCGCCACCACCGTAGCCGGAGCGGCATGCGCCGGCGGCCTCCGACGCCGCCCGACCCACGACGACCCTGGCCCAGCGGCGGCCGCCCAGTCCTAGACCGTCCTGGATCGAGACCGAGGACCAGCCACACCTTCAGTCCTAACCTGGAGGGGGCGCGCCTTCGGCCTCGGCGCGCCCCCTCCAGCCCCGTTCATGAGATCGCTAGCTGCACCCGCTGGTCGAACCGCACGACTCGCAGACGTAGCAGGAACCGGCGGGGCGCATCCGAACCCCGCAGGTCGAGCAGAACGGCGCGTCCACCGCGACCGTGCCCGGGGTGAAGGTGAGCCCCGCGCCACGGTTGTCCGCCGGGGCTGGTGCCTTGGGTGCCTGGACTGGCGGCGAGGCCGGGACCTCGGTGGCCGGCGACGGTGGTGTGGTGCCGTTGACCTCGGCGATCCGCTCGGCGGTGGTCTTGATGCCGAGCGCGTGCCGGGTCTCGGCGTCGAGGTAGTCGATGGCCAGGCGGCGCGCCACGTAGTCGACCAGGCTCTGGGCGATGCGGACGTCCGGGTCGTCGGTGAGGCCGTTGGGCTCGAAGATCATGTTGGTGAACTTCGCCACCAGCGCCTCCAGCGGCACGCCGTACTGCAGGCCGACGCTGACCGCGATCGCGAACGCGTCCATCACCCCCGACAGCGTCGAGCCCTGCTTGGACACCTTGACGAAGATCTCCCCAAGCCCATCGTCCGGGTAGGACCCCGCCGTGATGTACCCCTCGATATCCCCCACCCGGAACGAGGTGGTCTTCGACGGCCGCGACTTCGGCAACCGCCGCCGCGCCGGCGCCCGCTCCACCTCAATCACCGCACCCGTATCGGTGGTCACCTTCTTGTCCGCCGACAGCGGCTGCCCCACCTTGCAGTTGTCCCGGTAGATCGCCAACGCCTTCAGCCCGAGCTTCCACCCCTCGACGTAGACATGCTCGACCTCCTCAACTGTCGCATTTTCAGGCATATTCGCAGTCTTGCTAATTGCGCCCGATATGAACGGTTGTGCGGCTGCCATCATGCGGACATGACCCATGTAGTGGATCGGTGAGTCCCCCATGGCGCAGTCGAACACCGCGTAGTGCTCCGTGCGCAACGCTGGCGCGCCCTTCACCGAGTTGTGCTCGGCGATGTATTCGAGGATTGCCTGCACGTGCTCGTCGGCGTAGCCGAGCCGCTGCAGCGCCCGTGGCACCGTCTGGTTGACGATCGACATCGACCCGCCACCCACGAGCTTCTTGGTCTTCACCAGCGCCAGGTCCGGCTCGATCCCAGTGGTGTCGCAATCCATAAGGAGGCCAATAGTGCCAGTAGGGGCCAAAACGGATGCCTGCGCATTTCTATACCCATGCTCTGTGCCGAGCTGGATCGCCTCATCCCAGGCGGATCGCGCAGCCTCAAAGAGGTCGCTCTGCACCAGCGGCCGGTCGATCTGGTCGACCGCGGCGCGGTGCTTGCCCATCACCCGCAGCATCGGCTCCCGGTTCTTAGCGAACCCCGCAAACGACCCGGTCACCTGCGCGATCTGTGCACTCGTCCGATACGCGTGCCCGGTCATCAGCGCGGTGATCGCCCCCGCCCAGGCACGCCCCCCATCCGAGTCGTACGGCTGCCCCAGCGCCATCAACAGCGCCCCAAGATTCGCGTACCCCAGCCCAAGCTGCCGGAAATCCCTGGCGTTCTTGCCAATCCGATCCGTCGGATACGACGAGTTCCCAACAATGATCTCCTGCGCCAGGAACACGATCTCCACCGCATGCCTGAACGCCGCGACGTCGAACACCCCATCGTCGCTCAGGAACTTCAGCAGGTTCAAACTCGCCAAATTGCACGCTGAGTTATCTAGGTGCATGTACTCGCTACAAGGGTTAGATGCGTTGATCCGGCCCGACTCAGGGGTGGTGTGCCAGTCGTTGATGGTGGTGTCGTACTGGATGCCGGGGTCGGCGCATTCCCAGGCGGCTTGGGTGATCTCGCGCATCAGGGCGCGGGCGCGGAGGGTTTCGACGGTGTGGCCGTCGAGGACGGCTTTGAGGTCGAAGTCGGTGTCGGCTTCGTAGGCGCGCATGAACTCGTCGGTGACGCGGACGGAGTTGTTGGCGTTCTGGTACTGGATGCTGATCGAGTCGCGGCCGTCGAGATCCATGTCGAAGCCGGCGTCGCGGAGGGCCCGGGCCTTGTGCTCCTCGCGGGCCTTGCACCAGATGAAGTCGCGGATATCGGGATGATCGATATTCAGGATGACCATCTTGGCCGCGCGACGGGTCTTCCCGCCTGAACGAATTGTCCCGGCGGAGGCGTCAGCGCCGCGCATGAATGAGACCGGGCCGGATGCCTCGCCACCGGCGGCGAGCTGCTCCTTGGACGAGCGGATGGTCGACAGGTTCACCCCAGATCCGGAGCCGCCCTTGAAGATCATGCCCTCTTCGACGTACCAGTTGAGGATGGACGGCATCGTGTCGGAGACCGACAGGATAAAGCACGCCGAACACTGACAATCCTTCTCAACCCCGACATTAAACCAGACTGGGGAGTTGAAGGCGGCCTTCTGGTTGACCAGGAGGTGGGTGAGTTCGGCGCGGAAGGTGTCGGCGTCGTCGTCGGTGGCGAAGTAGGCGTCCTTGCGGCCCCAGTCGGTGATGGTGCCGGCGACGCGGTCGATCATCTGGCGGACGGAGTGCTCGCGCTGGGGGGTGCCGAGGGGCCCGCGGAAGTACTTCTGGGCGACGATGTTGGTGGCGTTCTGTGACCAGGTGCTGGGGAACTCGAGGCCGCGCTGCTCGAAGGCGGTGGTGCCGTCGCGCCAGTTGGTGATGACGGCGTCGCGCCATTCCCAGGTCAGCTCTTCGTAGGGGTGACGGCCCCTGCTGGTGAACAGGCGGCGCACCTGGAGACCGTTGCGAGTCTGACCCTGGTGGACCGACAGCGCATCCCGCGTCTTGGCCACGTTTCGACCTCCTTGCGGCCCCCGCAGTGGGCCGGCGAATGGTGTACACGCTCCCGCGGGGGAAGTCCGGGGATGAGCCACGATCGGTCGGGCTCAGCCGAGCTGGGCGGGAGGGCGCTTGGACGGAACCTCAAGCCTGCGAACTACATCTCTGTGATTAAGCACCGGGAGCGGGGTCTAGGTCAAGCCCCTGAGCACAACATCTAGTAGCGCTTGCATCTGAGATGCAATTCTACCACTATATCTTGTGGTGGCCGATTCACATCGGCCCAGGGAGGAAGCCGTGCGTTGCCCCATCTGTGGCTCGATCGAGAACAGTGTCATCGACTCCCGACCCTCCGAGGACGGGACCGCTATCCGGCGTCGCCGGAAGTGCGCGACCTGCGACCATCGCTTCAACACCTTCGAGCGCGTCGAAGAGGTCCCGCTGCTGGTGCTCAAGTCACGCCTGGGCACCAAGGAACCGTTCGACCCGAACAAGCTCATCGCCGGCATGGAGAAGGCGTGCAAGAACCGGCCTATCTCCCGGCAGGACATCGCCCGCATCGCCAGCGACATCGAGGAGGCGCTCCGGGCCCGGCGCCAGCGCGAGGTCGAGAGCCAAGAGATCGGCATCGAGGTCCTGAACGCGCTGCGCGAGCTGGACGTCGTCGCCTACATGCGCTTCGCCAGCGTCTACAAGGCCTTCCAGGACCCGGGCGACTTCGAGCGCGAGCTCGACAGCCTGGAGTCGCTGCGCAAGGCCATGCCGCCGAAGCCACATCCAGCGGCCGCGCCGGGCCGGTCCTGAGACCGAGGCCCGGCGCTGCCCGATGGCGGCCGGCCCGCGACCAGCCATCCTCTGGTCGCGGGCCGGCCATGGTCACCGGCTGGATGCCGGGATAATGAGCGTCTGACCAGCCTGGAGCGAACCGTGCAGGTGATTGTCGGCCTGCAGGCGGTCGATCACGGGCCGGGGGTCGCGCCCGGGGGCGATGCGGCTGGCGATCGACCACAGGGTGTCGCCGGGCCCGACGACGTAGGTGGCGACGCTGGGGGCGGGCGCAGAGGCTGGTCCGTTGCTCCTGGCGCGAGCCAGGGCCAGACCGGGGACAAGCAGCAGCAACAGGATGGCAAGCAGCAGGATGACCAGCGGTCGGGCACGCAACAGTCAGACCCCCCTCATTCGGATACGCACATTCGCAGGCTCAAGTCAGCAGATTGGCGTGATGCTGGCGGAACATCTGTTCGACGGCCGCATCTTGCCCGAACATTTGTTCTCTGTCAACTACCGTTCGAACAGATGTTTGCTTTCTGCCATCAGCGCTGCTAGAGTCGTTTTCGAGCAGGGCGGCGGTCAACCGCCGGGCAGTCCATCCAGGCATTCGGGTTGTTTAGTCGTTAGGGGGTACGTCGATGGCGGAGGAGCTCACCACCAAACAGCGGCGCATCTTGGAGGTGATCCGCGAAGCCGTCAATGACCGCGGCTACCCGCCCTCAATCCGCGAGATCTGCGAGAAGGTCGGCCTCACCTCGACCTCCAGCGTCCATTCCCAGCTCCTGGCATTAGAGAAGAAGGGCTACATCCGCCGCGACCCCACCAAGCCACGCGCGATCGAGGTCTACCTTGAGGATCCGGTCGCCCCGGCACCCCGCCCGCTGCCCACCTACGCGCCGCTGTTGAGCGGCCCGATCGCCGCCGGTACCGGCTTGCTGCCGGACGAGCGGGTCGAGGGCATGCTGCCCCTGCCGCGCGAGCTGGTCGGGCAGGGCGAGCTGTTCGTCCTGCAGGTCCGAGGCGAGTCGATGATCGAGGCCGGCATCTTCAGCGACGACTTCGTGGTCGTCCGGCGCCAGCCCAACGCCGACAACGGCGACATCGTGGCTGCTATGGTCCCCAACCTGGAAGAGGAGGCGACCGTCAAGCGGCTCTCCCGGAGCAAGGGCGGCCACGTGCAGCTGCTGCCGGCCAACCCTGCCTTCCAGCCGATCGACGGCGACCAGGCCAGCATCCTGGGCAAAGTCGTCGCCGTGCTGCGCCGTCTCTAGGCCGCTACGACGGACGCCGAGTTTCGGCGTCGGGAACGGAGACCGTGGCGGGCACCACGGCACCGTAGGTTTCGAGCGCATGAGCGAGCGCCGCGGGGGCGCGCAGGGTGAGGCGCGTGCCGGCTTCGACATGCTCGGTTTGGAGCACCTCGCCCTCCCGGTAGATGCGGTCGAGTAGGTCGCCGCGGCTGTAGGGGAGCAGCACGGTGAGGCACACTGCCGGGTGTGGCAGGCGAGCGGCGATCCCGGCGAGCAGGCGCTCGACACCCTCCCCGGTGGCGGCCGAGATCAGTGGCGCCTCCGGGAATTGCCGCGCCAGCCGGGCACGGGTCAGGTCGTCGACCAGGTCGGCCTTGTTCAGCACCAGCAGCTCTGGCACCTCTGCGGCGCCGACCTCGGCGAGCACCGCCCGCACCGCTTGGATCTGCTGACCCGGGTCGCCGTGGGCAGCGTCGACTAGATGCACGACCAGGTCCGCCCGCGCAACCTCCTCCAAGGTGGATTTGAACGCCTCTATCAGGTCGTGGGGGAGCTTGGCGATGAACCCGACCGTGTCGGTCAGGGTCGCCGAACGCCCATCGGGCAGGTCCAGGCGCCTGGTGGTCGGGTCGAGGGTCGAGAAGAGCTTGTCCTCGACCAGCACCCCGGCACCGGAGAGCCGGTTGAGCAGGGTCGACTTGCCCGCGTTGGTGTAGCCGGCCAGGGCGACCGCGGGGACGCCCGCGCGCTCGCGCCCCTGCCGCTTGATGTCGCGGGTGCGGCCAAACTCGACCAGGTCACGCCGAAGCTTGGTGAGGCGCCGGCGGATGCGGCGCCGGTCAACCTCCATCTTGGTCTCGCCTGGGCCGCGGGTGCCGATGCCGCCGCCGAGCCTGGTGAGGCTCTCGCCCCAGCCCCGCAGCCGGGGCAGCAGATAGTTGAGCTGTGCCAGCTCGACCTGGGCCTTGCCTTCACGGCTGGTGGCGTGCTGGGCGAAGATGTCGAGGATCAGCGCTGTCCGGTCGATGACCTTGGCGTCGACCAGCTCCTCCAGCTTGCGGAGCTGGCCGGGCGACAGCTCGTCGTCCATGACCACCGTGTCCGCGCCCAGCTGCTGGACCCGTTCGGCCAGCTCCCGCGCCTTGCCCTTGCCGACGAAGGTGCCGGCGTCCGGCCGTGGGCGGCGCTGCAGCATCCCTTCGAGGACTTCGGCCCCGGCCGTCTCGGCGAGGCGACGAAGCTCTTCAAGGGAGCGCTCGGCGCTGTCAAGGGAGCCGCTACCAAGGGCACTGCCCTTGGCCGTGCCCTTGGCGCCGCTGATGGCGACTCCGACCAGGATCACCCGCTCGAGACGGAGCTTGCGCAGCTCGACCAGGCGGATGTCGTGGTCGTCACGGCGGGGGATGGGTGGGGCCTGCTGGTTCTGGGTCTGGTGGTTGTCGGTCATGATCGTCATACCGTACAGGCTCAACCGAGCGCGGTCGCCCGGATATTCCAGCATCCAGGGTGCCTAAGAGCCCCGGGGCGGCCTCAAGCCCCAGGCCTCAGCCCGCGATGCCGAACTCGCGCATCACCGCGTTCAGGGAGACCTTCTGGTCGACCGAGGCGTCGCGCCAGCCGATGATCAGGCCGGTGGGCAGGTGATACTCGCCGGCCGGGAAGCGGCGGGGGCGGGTGCCAGGGACCACCACAGCGCGGGGAGGGATCTCGCCCTTGTGGACCACCGGCTCGGCGCCGGTAACATCGATCACCGGCGTGGAAGCGGTGACCACCACGTTAGCGCCGAGGACTGCCCGCTCCCCGACGCGCACGCCCTCCACGATGATGCAGCGCGAGCCGATGAAAGCGCCGTCCTCGACGATCACCGGGCGGGCCTGGACCGGTTCGAGCACGCCGCCGATGCCGACCCCGCCAGCCAGATGAACGTTTGCACCGATCTGGGCGCAGGAGCCGACCGTCGCCCAAGTGTCGACCATGGTTCCCGGGCCGACCCAGGCGCCGATGTTCACGTAGCTCGGCATCAGCACCACGCCGCGTGACAGGTAGCTGCCGTGGCGGGCGGTCGCGGGTGGCACCACCCGCACGCCGAGCTGCTCGAAGCCGCGCTTCAGCGGGATCTTGTCGTAGTACTCGAAGGGACCGACCTCCATCCGCTCCATCTGCCGGACGCGGAAATACAGCAGGATCGCCTGCTTGAGCCACTCACGGGTCACCCAGGTACCGTCACTGGCGGGCTCGGCGACCCGGACCACACCAGCGTCCAGCAGCGCGATCACCCGCTCGACCGCCTCGGCGTCGAGCGGCGCGTCTCCAGCGAACATCGCGGTGATCCGCCCCTCCAACCGAGCTAGCTCGGCCTCGTCCCTGGCGTCCCGGTCCTGGTCGCGGGTCAGCATCGGTGGTCTCCTCATCAGCTGGTCGAGGTTTGTTTGCTACAGCAGCTTGGCTAGCAGCGTCGCGGCGCGCTCGCACTCCTCCAGCGTCGGGACCAGCGCCACGCGGACGTAGCCCTCCCCCGCCGCGCCCAGGAACGACCCGGGCGTCACGATCAGCCCGCCGTCCTCCAGCAGGCGCTGCGCGAAGCCGAGGGAGGTCTCCCCCGCTGGGACGGCGACCCAGAGGTAGAAGGTGGCGGCGGACCCGACCGTGCGCATCCCCTGGTCATTGAGGGCGTCGAGCAGCACCCGCCGCTTGGCGGCGTAGCCACGGCGGAGTGTCTCGACGTGCGCCTCGTCGCTCCAGGCAACGATCGACGCACGCTGCACGAACTCCTGCGGTGTCACTCCGGTCGAGGGGCGGTATTTCACCAGCGCCCGGACCAGCTCTGGGTCACCGGCGACGAAGCCGGAGCGGTACCCAGTCATGCAGGAGCGCTTGGAGAGGGTGTTCACCGCGACGACGTTGCTGCGGTCGGCCACCTGCAGCGCCGAGGCCGGCGCCTCGTCGTACCACAGCTCGCTGTAGGCCTCGTCGGAGGCGAGCAGGAAGTCGTGGCGACGCGCCAGCTCGGCGAGGCGCCGGTAGAACCCCAGCGGCGCGACCGCGGCGGTCGGGTTGTTGGGATAGTTCACCCACACCAGGGCGGTGCGTGCCCAGGTCCCCTCACCGACCGCGTCCAGGTCCGGCAGGAAGCCGTTGCGCTCCAGCAGCGGCACCTCCACCACCTCGGCGCCGGCCATGAGCCCGCCGCGCCGGGGGATGTCGTAGCCGGGCGAGGTGGTGAGCACGAGATCCTTGCCGCCGGCCGGGTCTGCGACCACCTGCGCGAGGCTGAAGATGACCTCCTTGCTGCCGAGCGTCGGGATGACCTCGGTGGCCGGGTCGAGCTGCACGCCGAAGCGCGCGGCGACCCAGGTGGTGATCGCCTCCCGCAGCTCCGGCAGGCCGGCGGCGCGCGGGTAGCTGGACTGGGGGGTGATGGCGTCGGCGAGCGCCTGGCGGATGAACGGCGGCGTCTCCTCGCGCGGGTCGCCGATGCCGAAGTCGATCAGCGGCACGCCGCGTGCGCGCATGCGGTCCTTGGCCTGGTCGAGCTGCACGAACGGGTAGGTGCCAAGCTGCGAGAGCTTCGGGGAGATCCTCATGTTGGCAGGCTTCCTTGCGGCTCAGGGGACATCTGGGTCATGTGCGTGTGCGGAGAGGAGGGCGAGCAAGCCGTCGCCGAGGGTGCCGTGGGCGACCTCGCGGGCGGGGCCGGTCATGCACACGGTGCGGCCGGGCGCCCAGTCGAGCCGCAGGTCCCCGCCGCGCAGCCGGACGGTGACGCGCTCGCCGGTCACGCCGCGCAGCCGCCCTGCGACCGCCACGGCGCAGGCGCCGGTCCCGCAGGCGAGCGTTTCGCCCACGCCACGCTCCCAGGTGCGCACCCGCACCGTCCGCTCGTCCACGACCTGCACGAACTCGACGTTGCCGCCGCCGGGCAGGACCGCCGGGTCGTGCTCGATCTGCGGGCCGACGACCTCGACGGGGAGCTGATCGACGTCGCTGGCGAACCGGTCGACGAACACGACGGCGTGGGGGTTGCCCATGGACACCACGGTCGCAACGGCGACGGCGGTGTCGGCCCCGTCGGCCCCGTCGGCCCTGTCGAGCAACCCGTCCAGCACCAACGGCTGGTCGTGGGCGGGACCGGGGGCGCCCATGTCAACGGTGACCTGGTCGACGCAGCCGCGGTCGTCGACGTGCAACTGCAGGTGCTTGACGCCGGCGCGGGTCTCCAGCTCGAAGGCGCCGGTCACGTGGCCGCGGTCGCCGAGGTACTTGGCGACCACCCGGGCGCCGTTGCCGCACATCTCCGCCACCGAGCCGTCGGCGTTGCGATAGTCCATGAAATATGGCGCCGCCGTTCCCGGTGCGATCCGGATGAGCCCGTCCGCGCCGATCCCAAGGTGCCGGTCGCAGACCTGCCGCACGAACGCGGCATTGAGCGTGGAGCCGTAGCGGTCGTCCAGGTCCTCGATCACCACGAAGTCGTTGCCGGCGCCGTGCGCCTTGACGAACTCCAAGCTCATAGATCCTTCTCGTAGTGTTCCCGCGCCCAAGCCTCGAGCTCCGGTCCGGGGGGAAGGGTACTCCATTGGATACGGCGGTCCCGCCGGAACCAGGCCAGCTGGCGGCGGGCGTAGGCGCGGGTGCGGGCGACCACCGCCGCCAGCGCTTCCTCCAGCGGGGTGCCCTGCTCCATGGCGTCGAGCAGCTCCTTGTAGCCGAGGGCCTGGCGGGCGGTGCGCGACAGGGGCCGCTCGGCGAGGCGCCGCACCTCCTCGACCAGGCCGGCGGCGACCATCGACTCCACCCGGGCGGCCACCCTGGCCCGCAGGCATTCCGGGCCGGGGTCCAGGCCGAGCACGGTCAGCCGGTAGCGCGACACCGGCTGGTCCATCGCACCCTGGACCCGGAACGAGGAGAACGGCCGCCCGGTCAGCTCGATCACCTCCAGCGCTCGCACGGTGCGGCGCAGGTTGGCCGGCTGGATGCGCGCCGCCGCCGCTGGGTCCTGGGCCTGCAGCCGCTGGTAGAGGGCCGGCAGGCCCGCCGTGGCCACCTCGGCCTCCAAGCGGGCGCGCAGCGCCGGGTCAGTGGGCGGGAAGGCGAAGTCGTCGACTACCGCGTGGAAATACAGGCCGGACCCGCCCACCAGCAGCGGCACCTGGCCACGGCCACCGACCTCGGCGATCGCCGCCCGCGCCAACGGCTGGAAGCGGGCCACCGAGAACTCCTCACCCGGGTCAACCAGGTCGACCAGGTGATGCGGGACGAGGGCGCGCTCCGCCGGGGTCGGTTTGGCGGTGCCGATGTCCATGTCGCGGTAGACCAGCATCGCGTCGGCACTCACCACCTCAGCCCCAAGGCGCAGCGCGAGCGCCAGGGCGAGCGCGGTCTTGCCGGAGGCGGTCGGCCCCACCAATGCCAGGACGCCGCTCAAGTTTTGGTGAGCAACGGCAGCGGCACCGCACCTGCGGGCAGCTGCCGGGGCCGGGGCGGCGGGGCGATGCCGCAGGCCGCCGCCTCCGCCGCGGTCGCGGTGGGGACACGCCGGGGACGGTAGCCGAGCACCGGGCCGGCGAGCAGGTGGTGCGGCGCGGCCTGCTCGACTCGGACGGTGACGAAGTCGCCTGGCGCGACGTCGGTCCCGCTGCCCGTTCCGCTGGAGGCCGGGGCCGGGAAATGGCACAGCTTGTTGCCGCGGGTGCGGCCGGACATCCGGGTCGGGTCGGTCTTGGAGCTGGCCTGCTCGACTAGCAGCTCCACCTCGGCGCCGACGAGGGCGCGGTTGCGCTCCAGGCTGATGCGCTCCTGCAGGGCGACCAGGCGTCCGAAGCGCTCCCGGACCACCTCGGCCGGGACCGGGCCAGGCATGGTGGCGGCCTCGGTACCAGGCCGGGGCGAATACTGGAAGGTGAAGGCGGAGTCGAAGCGAGCCGCCTCGACCACCTCCAGGGTCTGGGCGAAGTCGTCCTCGGTCTCGCCGGGGAAGCCGACGATGATGTCGGTCGAGAGCGCCACGCCCGGGATCGCCGCGCGGAGTTTGGCGAGGATCTCCAGGTAGCGGCGGCACCGGTAGCCGCGCCGCATCAGCCGCAGGACCCGGTCCGAGCCGGACTGCAATGGGAAGTGGACGTGCTCGGCCAGCGGCCGGCAGGTGGCCATTGCCTCGACCACGTCGTCGCGGAAGTCCTTGGGGTTGGGGCTGGTGAACCGCAGCCGTTCCAGGCCCTCGACCTGGTCGAGGGCGCGCAGCAGCGCGCCGAACAGCTGCCGGTGGCCGGGCAGGTCGGTGCCGTAGGAGTTGACGTTCTGGCCAAGCAGGGTCACCTCGACCACCCCGACGCGGGCCAGCGCCTGCACCTCGGCGACCACGTCGCCGACCCGGCGGCTACGCTCCTTGCCGCGCAGGGCCGGCACGATGCAGAAGGTGCAGGTGTTGTTGCAGCCGACGCTGATCGCCACCCAGGCCGACCAGTCGCTGTCGCGTCGCACCGGTAATGCCGAGGGGAAGCGCTGCATCTCGTCGAAGAACTCGGCCTGCGCCCGGCCCTGCTCGCGGGCGCGGCGCAGCAGCACCGGCAGGCTGGCGATGTTGTGGGTGCCGAAGACCACGTCGACCCAGGGAGCCTTCTGCAGCACCCTGCCCTGGTCCTTCTGGGCCAGGCAGCCACCCACCGCGATCAGCAGGCCGCGCCTGGCCTTGGCGGTGGCCAGGTGCCCGAGGGTGCCGTAGAGCTTGTTGTCGGCGTTCTCGCGCACCGCGCAGGTGTTCAGCACCACCAGGTCGGCGTCGTCCACGCCGCGCGCCGGGAGCATGCCCTCAGCCTCGAGCAGGCCAGCGATCCGCTCCGAGTCGTGCTCGTTCATCTGGCACCCGAAGGTGCGCACCAGGTACCGCTGCGGCTCCAGCTCCAGTTCCAGGCTCATCAGGCGGCCATGCTACCGCGCTCCGCTGGCCAGCTACTTCGCGTATTCGACGCTGCGGCTCTCGCGCACCACCGTGATCTTGATCTGGCCTGGGTACTGCAGCTCCTGCTCGATCCGCTTGGCGACGTCGCGGGCGAGGACCTGGGCGGCCACGTCGTCGCAGTCCTCGGGCCGGACCATGATGCGGACCTCGCGACCGGCCTGCATGGCGAAGACCTTGTCGACGCCCGGGTAGCTGGTGGCGATCTCCTCCAGCCGCCCCAGCCGCTTGACGTAGGACTCCAGGGTCTCGCGCCGCGCGCCGGGCCGGCCGCCGGAGATCGCATCGGCCGCCTGGCAGATGACCGCCTCGACGGTGCGCTGCTCGACCTCGCCATGATGCGCCTCGATTGCGTGGACGATCTCCGGTGCCTCCTTGAGGCGGCGGGCCAGCTCCGCGCCGATGATCGCGTGGGAGCCCTCGACCTCGTGGGTGAGCGCCTTGCCGATGTCGTGCAGGAAGCCGCAGCGCTTGGCGAGCCGCACGTCCATGCCCAGCTCGGAGGCCATGATCCCGGCGAGATGCGCGGTCTCGATCAGGTGCCTGAGCACGTTTTGGCCGTAGGAGGTCCGGTACTTGAGGCGGCCGAGGACCCGGACCAGCTCCGGGTGCAGGTCGGTGATGCCGACCTCCAGGCAGGCGTCCTCACCGGCGCGGCGGACCTCGCTCTCCACCTCGACCTTGGCACGCTCGTAGGTCTCCTCGATGCGGGCAGGATGGATGCGGCCGTCGGAGACCAGCTTCTCCAGGGTGAGCCGGCCGACCTCGCGCCGCACCGGGTCGAAGCAGGACAGCAGCACGGCCTCAGGGGTGTCGTCGATGATCAGGTTGACGCCGGTGACCGCCTCGTAGGCGCGGATGTTGCGGCCTTCGCGGCCGATGATGCGGCCCTTCATGTCGTCGGACGGCAGCGGCAGGACCGCCACGGTCGACTCCGAAGTCTGCTCCGAGGCGACCCGCTGGATCGCCAGGGTGACGATCTTGCGCGCGCGCCGGTCGGCCTCCTCGCGCGCCTGCTGCTCCAGGTCGCGGACCAGCCCCATGGCGTCGCGCTTGGCCTCCTCCTCGATCTGCTTGATCAGCAGCGCCTTGGCCTCGCTGGCAGTCAGGGAAGCGATCTGCTCCAATCGGCGGCGCTGCTCGTCGGCGGCGGCCTCCAGCTCACGGCGGAGCTTCTCGGCGATTTCTTCGCGTTCATGCAGGCTCGCCTCGCGCCGGTCGATCATGCCTGCCTTGCTCTCAAGGCCCTCCTCACGGGCAAGCAGCCGCCCCTCGCGGCGCTGCACCTCGGCAAAGCGGCTCCTGGCCTCAGCCTCGGCCCCGCTACGGAGCTTGACCGACTCGGCCTCTGCCTCCTGGCGGAGCTGCAAGGCAGCGTCGCGTGCTTCGACCGCGGCCTCGCGTCTGGAGGTCTCCGCCTGCCGACGCGCATCCTCGATGACCGCCTTGGCCTGCTCCTCGGCCGAGCCGAGCAAACCGGTCGAGTGCTTGCGCTGAAGCGCCGCGCCCACAGCGAAGCCAACGCCCGCCCCGACGACAACGGCTCCCAAAATCCCAAAGAGAATGCCGGGGTCCACCACGGCCTCCTTTGCGCTCCATCCGGCCGGGACATCCAGCCGGCTCAAGCCGCTTCGGCGTGGCCGCATCCATTGGCCCTAGAACGGCAAACGCGCCGAGCGACCGCCCGGCGCTACAGAGGCGCCCCCTGATTACGACCCGAAGGCCGCGTCCGACGGGACGATCGTCAGTGAGCCAGAGGCGACGCCTCTGCCCCCAAAGCAGGTAGTCCAGCGGACGGGTCGACGTACCAAGGTTTACGTAATCATAGGTTGAGCTCGGCAAGACCGGGCTAACCCAGGGTAGGCCGGCAACCCTGCCTGGTCAAGGAACAGCAGGTCAGAGCCTTGTCAAACCCCTAGATCCTGTCGGCACACCTGAATTAGTCGAATTCGATCAGATCGCTCACTACAGAGTGGACCACTTCAGCTGCGTAGCCCCGCCGGGCCAGATATGCCGAGAGTCGGCGGAATTGCGTCTGTGGGCTGAGCCCGTCGAGTTGGGCCAGCCGCGCTTCGGCGACCTGCCGGCAGCGCTCGGCCCGATCCTCCGCCGGCATCGCCGCTGCGGCCGCCCGGGCCGCAAGCGCAGCGTCGACGCCGCGCTCCCGCAGCTCCAGCGCCACCGCGGCGGCGTCCATCCCGCGCGCCGCCCGGCTCTCCGCGACCGCGGCGGCGAAGGCATCGTCGTCGATCAGCCCGACCGCCACCAGCCGCTCCAGCGCCAGCGCTACCGCGCCAGCCTCGAAGCCGCGCCGCCCGAGCCGCTCCTCCAGCTCGGCCTGGCTCCGCGCCCGCACCGTCAGCAGCCGCAACGCGGCGGCGTGGGCCGCGTCACCCGACGCGGCCGTATCACCGTCCAAGTCTGCCCCTGCCCGCTGCACAGGCCGGGACCTGACCACCCGCCGTTCCGCCATCACGTCACCCGGTCAGCGGTCAGCGGCCAACCGAGCCGCGCTTGCCCTTGCCCTCCGAGCTCGGCTTGGGCACAGGGGACACGGGTGCTTCGGTCAGCACCATGGCCACGCTCTCGTCCCCGGTCAGCTCCTGCGGCTCTGGCGGCATCCCGATCCCCAGTTGCGCCTTGATCTTCCCCTCGATCTCCCGCGCCAGCTCAGGGTTGTCCCGCAGGAAGTTGCGGGCGTTCTCCCGCCCCTGCCCAAGCTGATCCCCCTCATAGGTGAACCAGGCCCCGGACTTCTTGATCAGGCCCACATCCACACCGACGTCGAGCAGGCTCCCCTCCTTGGAGATGCCCTGACCATACATAATGTCGAATTCTGCTTGTTTGAAAGGGGCTGAAACCTTGTTCTTCACAACCTTGACGCGAGTACGGTTGCCGACCACGTCCGGACCATCCTTCAGCGACTCGATCCGGCGAACGTCCAACCGGACCGACGAGTAGAACTTCAGCGCCCGGCCGCCAGAGGTCGTTTCGGGGGAACCAAAGAGGACTCCTACCTTTTCGCGCAGTTGGTTGATAAAGATCGCAGTTGTCTTGGATTTCGCAATCGTGCCGGCGAGCTTGCGGAGGGCCTGGCTCATAAGGCGGGCCTGCAGGCCGACATGAGCGTCGCCCATCTCGCCCTCGATCTCGGCACGAGGGACCAAGGCGGCGACAGAGTCGATCACGACCACGTCGATGGCGCCAGAGCGGATCAGCATGTCGGCGATCTCGAGCGCCTGCTCGCCGGTGTCGGGCTGGGAGATCAGCAGCTCGTCGGTATTGACGCCGAGGTTGCGGGCGTAGACGACGTCGAGGGCGTGCTCGGCGTCGATGAAAGCGGCGATGCCGCCAAGCCGCTGCGTCTCGGCGATGATGTGCAGCGACACGGTCGTCTTCCCGCTGCTCTCCGGTCCGAAGATTTCGACGACGCGGCCGCGGGGGACGCCGCCGATGCCGAGGGCGAGGTCGAGGGCGAGGCTACCGGTGGGGATCGCCTCGATGGGGGCGACGGGGCCGTCAATGCCCATACGCATGACTGCGCCTTTGCCAAACTGCTTCTCGATCTGCAGCAGGGCGACTTCAAGTGCTTTTTCGCGCTCCATGGTCCCTCCCCGGAGGCTGCCGTTCCGGGCAGTATAAGTCGTGGCCATGACATTCCTTTCGTGTCTGCGGCGGTTGCTGGCCGGCTAAAGGTCGGGGCAGTGGAGGGCTCCACCCAGCGTGGCGGGAGCACCCTACTACGAACGTCTGTTCGCAACAATGATCATAGACTGATCTGTGGACAACCAGTTTTGGGGGCTGCTCAGCCGCTCAGGGGGCGCCCAGGGGAAAGCGGCGGACCACCTCGTAGCGGGCGCCGGTGCGGTTGAGGATGCTGCGGTAGCAGCACAGCTCGCGGGCCTGCCAGGCGGGGCTGGTGGCGGTGGCGGCGGTGACCATGTCGAGGACCGGCTGCGACAACGGGGCGGGCTGCGGCAGGCGGGCCAGGGTCAGGTGCGGGACCAGCTCGCGGTCCTCGAAGCGCAGGCCGGCCTCGCGGCAGCCAGCGGCGAGGGTTGTGGCGAGGGTGATCAGCGTTTCGGCCTCGCCGGCGACGCCGGCCCACAGCACCCGTGCACGCCGCAGGTTGGGGAACGCACCGGCGCCGTGGAGTTGCAGGCTCGTGTGCCTGGTTCCGGCCGTGGCCGCGGCGGCCTCGCCGACCTCGACGACGGCGCTGGCCAGCTCGGCGCGGACGTTGCCGAGGAACGCCAGGGTGAGGTGCCAGCCGCTCGGCACCGGCAGGCGGGCGCCCGGCAGGGCCTGGCCCAGCTCAGGCAGGAGCGCCTCCAGCGGCGCCCGGCTCGGCCCCGGCACTGGCACGGCGAAGAAGAGCCTGCCGGTGAGCAGGTCCGGGTCGGAGAAGGAGAACGAGCCTCGGCGCACCGGCGCTCAGGCCTTGCCTTCGAGGCGGCGGCGAACCAGGTCGAGGGCGATGGTGCTGGCCCAGGCGCGCACGTGGGCGCGGTCGCCGGGGGCGCGGGCGCTGGTGGTCACGGTGCCGTCGGGGTCGGCGACCCCGAGGCAGAAGCCGCCGATCGGCCTGCCGTCCTGCTCGGTGGGGCCGGCAACGCCGGTGGTGGCAACGCCGACGGTGGCGCCGAAAAGGCGCCGCGCGCCCTCGGCCATGGCGCCCGCGACCGGCTCGCTGACTGGGCCGTGCGCGGCCAGCAGGGCGGCGTCCACGCCCAGCACGGCGGCCTTGGCGTCGGTGGCGTAGGCGACCACCCCGCCGAGGTAGTAGTCGCTGGCACCGGCAACCGCGGTGACGCGGCCGCCGACCAGGCCGCCAGTGAGCGACTCGGCGCTGGCGAGGGTCTGCCCGGCGGCGCGCAGGAGGCGCCCGACGGCCGCCTCGAGGGTCTCCTCGTCGAGGCCGTAGACGATGTCGCCGAGCTCCTTGCGGACGGCGGCCTCGACCGGTGCGATGGTGGCGAGGGCCTGGTCGCGGGTGGCGCCGACGGCGGTGAGCCGCACCCGGACCTCCCCGGCGCTGGCCAGGTAGGCGAGGGTCACGCCGGCCTCCTCCCCCATCGACTCCCACAGGGGGGTGAGCCGGTCGGCCAGGGAAGACTCGCCCAGCCCTGCGGTGCGCAGGGTCCGCGAGACGATGGCGCGCCCCTCCCCGGACCGAGCGGCGAGGTCCGGCAGCACCACCCGCTCGAGCATGCCCTCCATCTCGCGGGGCACGCCGGGGACGGCGTAGAGCGGCTTGCCGCCGATCTCGACGATCAGGCCCGGCGCGGTGCCGCGGGGGTTGTCGATGTAGCGGGCACCCTCGGGGACGTCGGCTTGGCGCAGGTTCATCGCGGCCATGCGCGACACCCCAGCAGCGGCGAAGCGCTCGCGCAGCCACGTCTCCAGCTCGGGCCGGCGTCGCAGCGGCACGCCGGCGACCGCGGCGACCGCCTCGCGGGTGACGTCGTCCTGGGTCGGGCCGAGGCCGCCGGTGATGATCACCGCGTCGGCGCGGTCGAGCGCCTCGCGGAGGGCGCCGGCGATGCGGGCCTCGTTGTCGCCGACTGCTGTCTGCCGCAGGCAGTCCCAGCCGACCTCGGCGAGGCGCTGGCCGATCCAGGCCGCATTGCTGTTGACGATCTGGCCGAGCAGCAGCTCGGTGCCCACACCGATGATCTCGCAGCGCATCTCAGCGAACCTCCACGGCGACGGCGCTCGCACCGATCGGGTTGGCGACTGGTTCGCCAACCGGCTTTCCAAGCAGTTCAGGACCCTGCGCGGCACTGACCTCGACGCGCAGGTAGTCTCCGATGCTGACCCGCTGGCCGGCGCCCTCGACCCGGATAGCGCCGTCGGAGTCGATCCCTTCGCGGAAGCTGCGGCCCTCGGCGCTGCCGTCGGCGGCGACGCGCTCCACCAGCACCTCCAGCTCGCGGCCGACCCAGCGGGCCTGCAGCTCGTCGAGCAGCCTGGCCTGCAGCTCCTGGAGCCGCTCGACCCGCGTGCGGGCGGTGCGGGCGGGCACGCGCCCATCCAGGCCCCGGGCCGACGTGCCCTCCTCGGCCGAGTAGGCGAAGAAGGCGACCCAGTCGAGGCGCGCCTCCTCCAGGAACTCCTCCAGCTCATGCACGTCCGCGGCTTTCTCGCCTGGGAAGCCGAGAATGAAGTTCGAGCGGAAGGCAGCATCAGGATCGAGCGCGCGGATCCGGCCGACCAGCTCGAGGAACGCCTGGCGCCCACCGCCCCGGCGCATGCGGCGCAGCATCGGCGCGCTGGCGTGCTGCAGCGACAGGTCGAAGTAGGAGCAGACCACCGGGTTGGCTGCCATCTCCTGCAGCAGCGCGTCGCTGAGCTCGTCGGGCTGCAGGTAGTTGAGCCGCACCCGCCGCAGGCCGTCGATGCTCGCGAGGCCGCGCAGCAGGTGGACGAGCGCCTCGCGGCCGCCGAGGTCCTTGCCGTAGCTGGTGGAGTTCTCGGCGACCAGGCCGACCTCGGAGACGCCGCGGCTGGCGAGCCAGGCGACCTCGTCAAGGATCTCGGTAGGCCGCCGCGACCGGAACGGCCCGCGGAATGAGGGGATGGCGCAGAACGAGCAGTCGCGGTCGCAGCCCTCAGCGAGCTTGACCAGCGCCACCGGCCCTTCGGGTTGAGGCCTGGCGGGGAACGCCGCCCCCGCCGCCACCGGGAACACCAGCGGCAGCGACCGCCGCCCCGGCGCAGGCCCCAGCCCCGATCCTGGCGGCACCACCGGTACAGCCGCTCCAGGAGCCGAGACCAGGCCCGGAGGGGGAGGGGCGCCGAGCAGTTGCGGCAGCCGCACGTAGTCGCGGAACGGCACGATCGCGTCGGCCTCGGGCAGCTCGGCGCGCAGCTCCTCGGTGTAGCGCTCGGCCATGCAGCCCATCACCAGCACGGTCCGGGCCCGGCCATGCTCTTTTAGGTCGGCCGCGTCGAGCACTGTCTCGATCGATTCGGCCTTGGCGGCGTCGGCGGAGTTACCATTACGTAGTTGATCATTTGAGGGAGCGGCTTTGAGCGACACCGCATCGAGGATCGTTTCGATGGACTCCTTCTTCGCAGCGTTAATAAACGCGCAGGTGTT